>Ga0307488_10004660_pt1 | contig 11425 bp, 9 predicted proteins | sample SB02metaG_FD_202248 | JGI IMG/M metagenome (GOLD analysis project Ga0307488, IMG submission 202248) | Sea-ice brine microbial communities from Beaufort Sea near Barrow, Alaska, United States - SB 0.2 | ecosystem: Environmental > Aquatic > Marine > Coastal | place: USA: Alaska | collected 2017-05-06
TCTGTTCAGCAAGCTAGCCTCATGCATTGTGGCGACAAAATGAAAAATAGAGTGTCGATTCTCGATGTCTATGATGGTTACCGCGATCGCAAGGACCCAGCTGGCGACCCGGTAGATAATTTCCGCAATGAATTAGGTACCAATAATTTAGATTTTGGTATGGCGTATTACCCATGGGTTAATACCACAATCGTTCAAGACGGCGAGTTAGACTATAGAAATTTCGAAGCTGACAGTGTCGAACTGCTGAAAGTTATCATCGCGAATGATATGAAACTTTCTGAGCCAGCTAGTCAGTCTGATAAAGAAAAAGAAATGCAGGCTCAGATCGATCAACTTAACAAAGTTAAGACTGCTGATTGGGTTACAGGCGAAGGTGAAGAGAGTGCTGAGAAAGCTGAAGCGCCTGTGAAGATACGTCTGCTGCATTCTAGCCTTGTGCAGAACTGTGCGGCATTCAAAATAATCATGGATGAGGCTAAGAACAAACTTAATTTGCTTCCCCCTGGTGCAGCGATGGCTGGAATTTTTACTCGGGTAGATAACGCAACCGGAGTATGGAAAGCCCCTGCAAACGTAAGCTTGAACGCGGTTGTATCTCCTACAGTCAATATCTCTCACGATGATCAGCAAGATTTGAATGTGACCCCCCAAGGTAAGTCGATTAATGCTATTCGTAGTTTTATCGGGGAAGGCACATTAGTTTGGGGGGCTCGAACACTTGACGGCAACAGTCTTGACTGGCGCTATATTCAAGTTCGTCGAACCATGATTATGCTAGAGGAATCAATTAGGCTCGCAGCAAAAGCTTATGTGTTCGAAAACAATGAAGCGAACACCTGGATCACTATAAAAAGTATGATTCGAAACTTTCTAACTGGTATCTGGAAGCGCGGTGGGTTGGCAGGTTCAAGCCCAGGTGATGCTTTTGCTGTAATGGTTGGCCTTGGTGAAACTATGACACCAGAAGATATTCTAGAAGGAGTTCTTCGTGTCACAGTCCTTGTTGCGCTGATTCGCCCAGCAGAATTTATTGAAATTACATTCCAACAAAAGATGCAAGAGTCGTAAAGATATTTGCAGCAATTATTTAACTAGATAGCGGTTTAATTGGAGAAAAATTATGGCAGATGATGGTGCAGCGCAATCGAGTAGTGTTTGGCCTCTACCCAAGTTTCACTTTGAAGTGAAATGGGATAGTGAGGTTATGTCATTCCAAGAAGTTTCTGGCCTTGATGTCGAATCACAGCCTATTGAATACCGACTTGGTGATAGTCCTGAGTTCTCAACAGTGAAAATGCCTGGCTTGAGAAAATCTGGCAATGTCACTATGAAGAAAGGGATTTACAAAGGCGATAATAAATTCTGGGATTGGTTTAATGAGATTCAGATGAATACCATTAAGCGTGTACCAGTCACTATCAGTCTGTTGGATGAAAATGGTGACGGTACGATGGTGTGGACTCTTGCTAACGCTTGGCCGACCAAAATCACTGGTACCGACCTAAAGTCTGATGGTAACGAAGTGGCAATTGAGACTATCGAGATTGTTCATGAAGGATTAACCATAGATAACGCGGGTTAGATTCAGCGAAAGCAGGAGGGGTTTAGGAATGGCAGATAGACACTTCGCAGCAGCAGGTGAAGAGAAGCAGCCTTACCTAGCCCCTTCTTTCTATTTTCGAGTCGAGTTCGTGGGTAATACAGGCTCGCTTGATAATAGTGCGACGGCCGACAACTCCTTTTTGGAGGTGTCTGGTCTTAGCGCCGAAATCGAGACTGAAGCTGTTGTTGAAGGTGGTGAAAATCGCTTTACGCATCAGTTGCCAAAGGGAGTTAAATTTCCCAAGTTAGCTTTGAAGCGCGGCATTGCTGGTATGAATTCGCCTCTTGTTAAGTGGTGTAAAAGTGTTCTTGAAGGCGGATTTGTCGAGCGCATTCAACCAATGCAGCTATCGGTTCGCTTGCTGGACCAATCTGGTGATCCCTTAAGAGCTTGGGATATTATCAATGCTTACCCAGTACGTTGGGAAGTTGAAGGTTTTAATTCCACCAAAAATGAAATTGCTATTGAAAAGATCGAACTTAGTTATAACTACGCTAACAGGACGGATTAAGGCTCATGACTATCGAAGTTAAGCAGCTAGTTATTAAGTCATCAGTGAATGACAGTGATGCTAGTCCACAAACCAGCAACAATCCGATGGTGGATCTTGCCGCATTTAAAAAAGAGTTGCTTGCTGAATGTAAGCAAATTGTTTCAGAATCCCTGAGTAACGCGAGAGAAAGATAATGCCGGATGCTAGACAGGGTGCTCTTAAGAAGCTGACTATAAGCACATGCACAGTGGATCAAAGTACTGGCAAAATTTCCGTGGACGGTGGTTCTGATGCGATGTTCAAGGTGATGTTAAACCCGAAAGGGTATGAACATAACTACTCGATTTCTTACAGTAAACAAGTTTCTTTAGGGAGCTCATCTTCAGAATCAAAGTACAACGCTACGGACCCAGATAAAATAAATTTTGAAATCTGGTTAGATGGTTCCGGTGTGGTTAGTGCCTCTGACTCAGCGCAGCCTTTGGCTGACGTTAAGACTCAGCTCTCCCAGCTCAAGAAAGTGGTTTACAACTATGACGGGGTAGACCATGAGCCTAATATTGTCAGTTTACTTTGGGGCAGCATGATTTTTTATGGCCGCCTTGATTCCATGGCTGTTTCCTACAAGTTATTCAAGCCAAGTGGCGAGCCGCTCCGAGCGCTGGCAAAACTTTCTTTCTCCGGATTCGTGAGCAAAGAAGAAGAATCCTTAAAGGCAAAACGATCATCACCTGATTTAACACACGTTGTGGAAGTTAAATCTGGGGATACCTTGCCTCTTTTATGCAACCGTATATACAGTGACTGCTCTTACTATCTTGCAGTAGCTGAAGTCAACGGTATCGATCATTTCCGCGACATAAAGCCTGGGCAGAAATTATACTTCCCACCCCTTTCTTAGGTCATGGCTGATTCTCCAAAGAAAAATACTGAAGGGGTCGTCAGGCTAACTATTTTTAGCAACGGCACCCAACTCAAAGACTCTATCCAAGTTATCAGCGTGAAAGTTGAGAAGAGAGTCAACCAAATACCCGTGGCTAGAATTGTTGTTTTAGATGGCGATATGCCTGCAAAAGATTTTGAAATAAGTGACGCAGATGATTTTAAGCCGGGCAGTGAAATTAAAATTAATGCCGGTTATAGAGATCAAGAAGAGGTGATTTTTGAAGGGGTCGTGGTTAAACACAGTTTAAAAATCACTGGAGAAAACTATTCAAGACTGCTCATAGAATGCCGTGATAAAGCTGTCGCTATGACTGTAGGTCGAAAGAATGTTAACTATGTCGGCGCTAAAGATAGTGATGTTTTTTCAAAACTGGTTGGTAATTATAGCAGTTTATCAGTGGTTGCTGAGGCAACTACAACGCAGCACAAGGAATTGGTCCAGTACTACTGCACAGATTGGGATTTTCTGGTTTCGCGAGCTGAGGTGAGTGGTGCGATCGTAATCGTTGACGATGCATCGGTAGATGTTGCTGCGCCGAAGGTTAGCGCTACACCAGTTCTTTCAGTTACTTATGGAGAGGATCTTGTAGAGTTTCAAGCTGAAATTGACGCGCGTGGTCAGTATTCTCAGGTCACTGGTGTTAGTTGGGACCCTAGCGTTCAGAAAATTGTTGAACAAGTGGCAGGAATTGAGACACTTAACAGTCACGGTAATCTGACAAGTTCAGATCTTGCCGCTGTAGTAGGGCTTGATAATTTTAAGCTGCAGACTCCGATTTCAATGGAGTCCACAGCGCTAAAGGATTGGGCAAAAAGTCAGCAGGTAAAATCTGGGCTGTCTAAGATTCAGGGCAGGATGAAATTTCAAGGCTCTTCTGATGCCAAGCCAGGATCTTTAATTGAGCTCAAGGGCGTGGGAGCAAGGTTTAGTGGCAATGTATTTGTTAGCGCAATTTGTCATGAAATAAGCGATGGCAATTGGTTCACTGAAGCCGAATTTGGGCTGCCATCGCAGTGGTTTGCAGATAAGCGAGATATTACAGCTCCTTCTGCCTCCGGTTTATTGCCTGGTGTTGACGGACTCCATATCGGTATTGTTAGTCAGCTTGAGCCTGACCCTGATCACGTTAACCAGATAAAAGTAACAGTGCCTGTATTGCAGGCAGAAACTGAAGGTGTATGGGCAAGACTATCAAGCTTTTATGCGTCAGATAAATACGGCGAGTTTTTTATACCGGAAATAGGTGATGAAGTTGTCTTAGGGTACCTTAATAATGATCCTGGTCATCCTGTCATTCTAGGAAGTTTATATAGCGCAAAAAGGACTCCGCCTTACCCGATAACTGCAGATAATTTTATTAAAGCTATTGTTACCCGGAGTGAGTTAAAGATTGAGTTTGATGATAAAAATAAGGTGATCACAATTATTACACCTGAGAAAAACAAGATCATTATCAGTGACAAAGATAAGTCAGTTTTAATCCAAGATAAGACAGACAATAAGGTTGAGCTCAGCAGTAGTGGAATAGTGTTAGATAGCCCAAAGGACATCAGTATAAAGGCAAAGGGTAAAATATCGTTGGATGCTGTTGGAGTTGTCTCTATTACGTCAAAAGCTGATGTTAAAGCGTCCGGAATGAATATTGAACATGACGCTAAAGTCGGTATTACAGTGAAGGGCGGGGCGTCCGCCGAGCTGTCGGCAGGTGGCAATACCATAGTCAAAGGCGCCATGGTAATGATCAACTAATAACTTCGCTAATGTCTAACGAGATTTTGACAGTATTAAAAGGACAAGGAAGAACTTTATGCCTCCAGCGGCAAGACTAACAGATATGCACGTATGTCCAATGGTGACACCTGGCCTTCCTCCCATTCCTCATGTAGGGGGTCCGGTTGTGGGTCCCGGTATTGCTACTGTGATGATAGGTAAGATGCCTGCAGCAGTAGTTGGAGATCACTGCGTGTGTGTGGGCCCGCCAGATACCATAGCGATGGGATCAAAGACTGTAATGATTGGTGGCAAGCCTTCGGCCAGAATGGGTGACACGACGGCCCATGGCGGCAAAATTGCCATAGGTTGCCCAACTGTAATGGTCGGAGGTTAGGCCGCAGGCTTAGTTTAAACTATGGCAAACGACGAAGATAAATCATTTCTAGGGACTGGCTGGGGCTTTCCACCCCAGTTTGAACGTTCCAATGGGGTTCTTAAGCTCCAGATGGTGACTATGGAAACAGACATTCAGGAGAGCATTGCGATTCTTTTGGCGACCGCACCTGGTGAACGAGTCATGCAACCGACTTTTGGATGCGGTCTTAAAACAATGGTCTTTGAGAATGTTGACGAAACAGTTATAACTCAATTGAAAGACCTGATCGAAAGAGCGATTTTATTTTTTGAGACACGAATTGATCTAGACGATATACATATTGATAGCGAAGATGCTTTAGAGGGCCTTATTCGGATTCATATTCACTACACAATCGTCTCTATTAATACGAGAAGTAATTTGGTTTACCCATTCTATTTTCAGGAAGGAACTGAAATTAGCATGTGAACGAGTTAATCAGCTTGATGGCCGAAGGCAGTTAATGAGCACTACAGGTAGTTTAATAAATTTCAAAGGTGCTGCGCAAGAACAGAGGCTTTTACCTGCGCTAGTGGAAGGCTATTTTAGTGTCGATGAAATGTCATTTGAGGATTTGCTAACCGTTAGTGTTGAGTTTGCTTCCTCGCTGACGTACTACAACACCAACTTACAACCAAGCGGTGACTGGAAGACATTTCTTGCCACGAATGAAATTGTCATCATGGCATCAATTATCAATAAAAATATTGATAACTTACGCAAAGATCCACGGTTGCAGAAAGGTCAAGACATCGTCGGATTAGTTAACTTTGTTTCGAGTGTTGTGTTTGAATTGAACGCTTGGTTGGTTGATCTGAACCGTTCTGATTCCTTTCCAGCGAAAGATTTGGCCTCTCAATTAAAAGGCATGATTAGAAGTACCCTGCGGCAGGAACTTCATAACATAGGGGTGACCACACAGCATTTGCGGGAAGAAAATACTGAAATCCCAGAAATTAATTACGAGAACTTAAGTGATGTCTGGGGGGTTAGTAAAAGAAAAAGTGGCGAGTATATATTCGATTACTGCAATGCCGGTTTGTTAGGTGGTCAAAATAACTATCGAGAAGATCTGCGTCGTGCTGCGTTTGAGTTCTTTAATGCTATAGAGCATTTAAAATCAATCTGTGAATCTTTACTTCCGTTGTCACTAAAAACCCAGTCTCACGATCCCGCGATCAGTCTTTTCATTACTTTTTTAAAACTATACAAATATGCACAAGACAACGTAAATACATTTACCCAGCGCCATTTAGATTATTATTACCACGAAGTATTGAAGGTCCAATATCGGGAGAAAAAACTAGAGTCAGTCATTTTGAATTTCAGTACTGTTCCCGGTAGCAAGCCTATTGCAATCGAGTCGGGCTCCGAATTTACTTGTGCAAGAGATGATAAATTTCGTGATGTGACCTTCCACACTTCCCAAAAGCTTACATTAGATGATGCTGAAATTGCAGAAATCTATACGTTGAAATTCGAGCGCGAGGAAATGATTACGCCAGAATGCGATATGAGATTTGTGACTCGCATACAAAAGAAAAGGATTCCCATTGACCAATCTGTTTCCGATGGGTTGGGCTGGCCTATTTTTGGTGACCGCGGAGGAATTGAGAATGATAAATCGGCCCGTAATGAGTCTCTAGAGCTAGGTTTTGCAATTGCATCCAGGGCATTATTTTTGAGTGAAGGTTACAGAAAAATAAAGTTGAAATTAATTCTATCTAAGCCTAAAAAGGCTATTTCTTTTTATTTTGAATCTCTCGAAAAAGCAAATACCCGATCAGAGTTTAGACAGGCATTATTTGAGTCTATGCTGGCTTGGCACAGCGATTCAAGTGCAAATAACTGGGCCCTTTCAGTTCCCAAAGATGTCTTGGAAAGGTTACGAGCAAATGCGGTCTTGATTGATCTTAGGTGCGCGGCGGTCATGCTTAGCGCTACTGCAGGAAGCCTGATTTCGATCGAGACTTGCGAGACTTTACTGGAAGAGGCGTTTAAAAGCGCGCAAAAGTCTAAAGATGAGACATTGCCATACTTCGATTATCTTCTTCATGCGGAAACCGCTGTTGAATTTAAGGAAAAACTTGGGGCCCTGTTAATTCACAGCCTTTTAGAGAAAGGATCCCCTTATAAAGTATTGGAAGGTGCTCTTGATGCCAGAGCCAGAATATTACTATGCGCTAATTCCTTAACCGCGATTAAAAGCGAGTTAAGGCTAGGGCGCGAGCGGCTGTTTAAGAAGTATTTTGATACAGCTTTTATTATCGAATTGAGTACTGAGTCAGGATGGTTAGAAATTGATCGCTATGATGTGGCTGATTTGGACGGTGAAAGTATCGGGTTGCAGATCATTACAAGTCTATCTTCTGAAGCTCCGCCCATAGTAGGGTGCCAGCCTGAGTTACATGGAAAGCAGTGGGATACTGAGCTGCCGATATTAAAACTTAAAGTTAACCCTGAAACTACGATTAATGTCCATTCGCTTCTAGAACAGTACTGTATAGACACGGTGACTGTGGGTGTCGAAGTCACCGGCGCGCGAAATATTGTAGCATTTAACAATATTAGCCAGCTTGATCCTTCTAAACCCTTTTATCCTTTTGGGCCGATACCTACGACTAGTTCATATTTAGCTATTTCAGCACCGGAACCTGCTAGGAAAAAAATAGATAGTTTTAAAATGCACCTTCACTGGGGAGAGTTGCCTAAAGGAGAAGAAGGTTTTGATGGCCACTATTCTGGCTACCCGGTGAAAATAAAAAATAGCAGTTTCACTGCAAACGTCAGTATTCTTAATAACGGAAGTTGGCAGCCGCAATCAAAATTACAAGTTCAAAATACTAAGCTATTTTCGACGCTAGATAAAAGATTAAAAGATCAGCAAGTAATTGACGTCAATTCAGTAGAGTATTTTCGGCCTATAAGAGTTGATATGGCTGATACCGAGCTTGATTTAGGTTTGAAAACGCGGAACGGTTTTATAAAGCTTACAATAGCATCGCCAGATGTTGCTTTCGGACATCAGATATATCCCCAACAGCTGTCGACTACAATAGAGAAAAATGCGAAAGCTCGGGCGAAGAAAAAGAAAAATTTACCCCAAGCTCCTTATACTCCTATTTTAGACAAAATCTCTATCGAATACACCGCGTCTAGTACCATGTCCATGAGTTCACCTAGTGGATTGCATGCTGAAAATTCTCCCGAAAAAGTGTATCGCCTACATCCCTTCGGTACAGAGAAGGTCTATCCAAATTTTGGGGGCGGAGCGGTTTCTTTTTTTAAACCTTTTGATCACGACGGCAACTTAATTATTGGAATTACGGCATCTAAAGTCCCGGAGACGATTAGCATATATTTTTCGCTAGCAGATGATTCAGTACGCAATATTTCGGCTGACCACATAAGCCATTATTGGTCTTATTTGACATCTACCGGCTGGATAAGATTAAAAGGGGATCGTATTGTTAGTGATGGAACCAAGGGGTTTCTTTGTTCGGGTATAATTATCATAGAGATTCCCAGTGATACTTCGTGCTCTCATGATGATATGCCTGGTTCTGGCTTTTGGCTGAAAGTATCAAGTAATGCAAATTCGACTAATTTTTGCAGTTTACAGGGAGCAAAAACTCACGCTTTAGAGCTTACTCGAAGCGCTAAGGATGAGGCGAGTTTTGATGCAACTAATTGTGAACGGTCAAAGTTAAAGTGGGAGCCAAAGCGATCGGTTTCCGGTCTTCAATCTGTTGTTCAATTAGGGCATTTTTTTAACATTGGAAAAGACGAGCAGCGTAACCAATTAATTACTCGGGTCAGTGAAAGGATTCGGCACCGATCGCGAGCAATAAACCCTTGGGACTACGAACGCCTTGTTCTCGAACGCTTTTCATTTGTAGGAAAAGTTCTATGTTTGCCAAACACATCAAAACTTGTGTCCGGCGCAAGACCTGGCAGTTTATTACTAGTGGTGACGCCGACAGTATCAAAACCTGCGGATGCCACCTCTAGAACTCCAAGATTGAGCGCGGTTTATCTTCAAGAAATACATGATTATGTCGCCCAATTGAGTTCACTTTTTAATAATATTGAAGTGATAAATCCAAGCTATGAATGGGTGCAGGTTCGATGTTGCGCTATATTTCAGGACAATGCTGCTGGAGGATTTTTCGTCGAGAAACTTAACGCTGACATTGGTCGTTTTCTAAATCCTTGGGAGGAAGTTGGCTATGGTCTTAATTTTTCTCAGAAGATTAAGCGCGAGGACATATACTCCTATATATATAGTTTGAATTACATTAAGTATGTAACTGATTTTTCAATGTTACACGTTACTCGAAATAACGGTGGGCAATATCAGCTTGGTGATACCGTTAGAAAGGATATTCGTGGTGACGATGATCGAGACATCATTCCGCTTCATCCTTGGAGCCTTATTATTCCTTTAGAGCGGCACTATATCGACGTTAGTCAAGTTGTCGCACCTAGGGAGCCTGATGTAACTGGTATTCGAGATCTTGAGATTGGTAGTACATTTATTATTGGTGGGATGTAACAAATGGCGAAGCAAAATAGAGAAACGCTCAAGCGCTTTTTTGGTGCGGGCAAGTTGCCCACAGAAGAGCATTTTGCCGATCTAGTCGACTCATCGTTAAACATCATTGATGAGGGCTTTGATAAAACTGGAGAGTTTGGCTTTGAAATAACTCCTCAGAAAGGCTCAGATGACACTGAAAATCTTATTAGCTTTTTTCGCAAACTCACCGATAAACTGCCTTCTTGGTCTATCAGTTATCACGCGAAAAATGCGGCCCTTCAGTTTATCCATACTGATGAAATCACTAATGAGAGAAGAACTGTCCTATCTTTAGATAAAGATGGAAAGGTCACAGTCAGTGGTAAAGAATTTAACGAGCACGATCTTGCTGACTCAGACTTTGGCGACAATCCAGTTCGGCTTGATGTGGGCGGTGCCATTCGATCGCCAGCACGGGTAGGCGTTGGATTAGACTCAGGATCATCGGTGCCGGCGAATGGTGAGTACCAACCGATAACTGAAAAACTTTATGGGGCTCAGGCACTTGAAATAGTAGCAAAAGTTGAGCTGCGAGAAGAAAAGCGCTTCGCCATTGTTCATGCTATTGCCCTTAATGCTCATAATCCCTCATGGCGCATACTGAATTTTTGGAACCGATCTAAGCGGATCAAAATACACCAGTCTTATCATAGTGGGCCTAGAGACAGGCTTAAATTAAGATGGGAAGCAGTGAAGGACGAAGAAGACGCTGGCGTTGCTCTGTATAGGCTTTGTATAAAATCTGCTTTCAGACTTCCTAATGACGCTAAGATTGAATATCACGTCACTAAACTGTGGGAACCAGAATGGTTCTCCATAGTTGGTGCTTCTAATTCTGGCTCCGGAGTAACTGACGAATGATTTTGCTTACTCATAGGATAACTCGGGCGGGCAAAGGCGTCTAAAATGAAAGGCAGTCAGACAATAAGCAGAAACATAGAGGCTTCTCATCCTTATGGTTTCGATCGCCTTAGAAAAGATGGGATTGATATTTCACAGGACCTTTCCGGTTTAGAGTGGACTGACTATAATCACCACGATCCCGGAGTCACGATTTTAGAGCAAGTCTGTTTTGGGCTTACCGATCTAATCTACCGCACAAAATTTGATGTTGCTGATTACCTCTGTGATGAAAGCGGATCTATCTCTATGTCGTCACTTGGGCTGCATGCGCCGCAAGATGTTTTTTTTGGCCGCCCAAGCACAGCAGTAGACTACAAGAAGGCACTGCTCGATATGTCGAGTGATATTAGTGATGTTGAATTTTTTGGAGGTGCGAATGGGTCTGATTCAGATGCTCATGGGCTCTACAAAATTCGCGTGAGGAAAAGCTCAGAAGGAGTGTTAGAGAATGCAGAACTAGCAGTTCAAATTAGATCTCACTTTAATAAGCTACGGAATCTTTGCGAAGATATCGATGGTGAGATTGAAGTCATAGAGGAGGTCGATTGCTACCTGTCAGCAGAAATCAGTGCAAAGCCTGGGTATAGAATAGCCAACGTTCTCGCAGAAGTCTTTTATAAGGCTGCAGAAGAGTTAAGTAAATCGCTTGTTTATAAACCTTTCAGTGCGGGTCTATTAAAAGGCGAATCCATTGATGAAATATTCGAAGGCCCCTACACGCAAAAAGGATTAATCGAGGACGAACAGGTCGCTCATACTGGTAGCTTAAAGAA
>Ga0307488_10004661_pt1 | contig 11420 bp, 20 predicted proteins | sample SB02metaG_FD_202248 | JGI IMG/M metagenome (GOLD analysis project Ga0307488, IMG submission 202248) | Sea-ice brine microbial communities from Beaufort Sea near Barrow, Alaska, United States - SB 0.2 | ecosystem: Environmental > Aquatic > Marine > Coastal | place: USA: Alaska | collected...
AATTTTGGCGCTTCGCGCGGGAAGGCCTGATTTGATATACGCCAACTGGTCTATTGCGGTATTCACTTCCATTCACTCCCCACTACCTGGTACGCGGTCGGAGCCCCTGTACCCTAAGAAACTGGAAGGTTCAGTGGTGAACTACTGACAGCGAGTGCCCGTCTCATAGTGATTTCGACATTCTCAGATCGTCGCTTTTTCGTATGGGCAAAATGGGGGGGGGTCCCGTAACGGGACCCCCCCGGACCGACCACTTCCGTTCCGGCCGGACATTCGGACGAGTTACAACTCCCGGATCAGATCCCCTTTTGACGAGTCACAACTCCCGAACTCATTTCACTAAACGACAGGGGGATTTTTTCAGTAGAAGTCCGGGATCCGGACTTGCCGGCCGACACCCGGCCGACCAGTCTCGAGTTATCAAACCCTAAACTGTAAATCAGTGTGATCTACCCCTCAGTTTCTTAGGGTAGAGGGGATCGTACCGCGTAGGATTCATTCATTCCTTGACAGGGGCTTTCAAGCCCTCGCCTGGTGGGAATCAGTCCGCGCGGCGCAGGATAACGATGCATTTCGCAATCTTGGTTGGTGGGACAGGTCCAACCGAGTCAATTGCGGCCGTTGCCGGGCGCGTCGCGCACCTGTGGAGGGCTACGACACGCGCGCGCGTCCCTTTACCCGTTCCGAGGGGCGGCTGCGCGTGCCGGGACAAGACAGAACTATCGGAGCGCGCGCGACGGGTGGTTTCGAATTCTGGGTGGGTTCTTGGCGTAGTCAGCCTCGTAGATTCGTGGGCGAAGTCACCTCAAGCTCAACGCTAGCAAGCATTCCTTTGAATTCCTGGAACGGGACATTGTCGGGGAAGCGGCGGCAGCACGTGCACGAGGCACGTGAAACTGGCCCACCGGCGGATTGGAACGCGGACCGTGGGCGTACTCCGGCGGTCCCAGGGCCGCGGCGCCGCGCGCGTTTCGCGCCAAGCCGCTCAAGCGGTTGAACCGGCTCGGCCAATCGAGAGGAAGCACGTTTCAGCGCGGGTACGTGGACCGGACGGGGTGGCCGGGAATTGCTCTTGGTTGCTCACGCCGTCGGCATCTGAGCCTCGAGAAGCGGCGGGGTAGTTCCTGAGGAGGCCATCATAGGTCGCGGCGGCGGCGGGCATGGCTAAGGTGGAGCCGGTACGCCCCTACGTACGTGCAACAACCTCTCCGCGTAAACCATTCGTGGAGACTTTTTTGGATTGACGCGGCAACCCGGGGACACCGGGCGCCGTGGCCGGGTTGACCGATCGTGTGAGCACGCGAGCGTGTCCGAGTGGCGCGTTGGACAGTATTCGTTGCCAAACCGCGGGGTTGTCGGGAAGCGTTGTGCGCGCGTTTTCCGGCGCCATCTGACAGCCCAAACCCTGCCGGATTTAGCCTCACCTACTACGCCCGTCTCCACTTCGCACCCTCTGGACTGAAGACTTGGGGGTTGGCGGGGTTTGTGGGGGGCGGGGCAGTGTCGAGTTTCGGGGAGGTGTTAAGCTGGGGAGCCGGTCGGGGACGGGGGGTGGGCTGGTTGGGGCGCGGCGCCATCTGACAGGGGACATGGGACTGGGGGACTGGACATGGGACAGGACTAAAAACCGGACTCTCGTCTCACCCCGACGAGTGCAGGCGAAGATGGATGCGTTCGAGGGGGAGGCGGTAACCCCGCGGTCGGGCTCGCGGGTCAACGCCTCCAACTTCGCGCTGTTAATGGCCAAGTACGACGTGAGCCCGTGGCTGCTGGACCCGCGCAGCAAGCGCATGCGGCGGTGGGACATGGTCATCGCGATGGCGCTGATTTACACGGCGACCTTGACGCCGTTCGAGGTGGCGTTCGTGGACTCCAAGCCCAGCAGCCGCATCGACCCAAGCCTCAGCAGCTTCCCCATCTACGTCATCAACCTGTGAGTGACCCTCCGACCATTCCCCGAGGCGCCAGCGCCCCGTCTCCACGCGTCAGTCCGCGCCATCCCCCGCGCCCCCCAGTGCCACCATTTCTCAATTCTCACCCAGTTTTGGCCAAGCATATAGGGCGCTTCCATGTCGATGCGACGTCAACAACCTGTGCGGCCCCCGACCCCCGACCTCCGACTCCTTCCTCGCCCGTACCCGGATCACGCGCAACCGGTCGCCGCGCGGGATCGAGCCCCAGCCCGCGCCATCCGCCTCGCCCCCAGTGCCACCCAGTTTCACATTTCTCACCAAGTTTTGGCCTCTGACTGCTTTGAGCAAACGTTGACCTGAGACCAGAGGGTCTTATACTCGCTCCCTGGGTGGAGCCACTTGATGATCGATGAGGTATCGAGCTTGGGATGCCTGCCAGTGGTTTCATCGGGGTCCGGGGACGGAACGGCTCGAGCACAGGGGACGAGTGTGAGGCCTTACCCTACCAGTATATATATGCACCCTGGGCCCTGGGCGTGAGCCGGGAAAAAGCCAAAACCAAAACATCTCTCTCGTCTCTCGCTCTCTTTGCAGGATGATTGACTCAATCTTTCTCATCGACCTGTGCGCCAACTTCAACCTGATATATTACGACACGGCAGGGCTTGCAAGTAGTCTACCCGGAACCCAGGCATACTCACCGCGTCCTCCTCCCCCGCAGCGCCCCGACTGTATGCTCGTAGGCTCGTTTGTACCCGGACGCACTCACCGCATCCTCGTCCCCCATTGAGCTGAATCGGGATCCAGTGTGAGGTCCTGCATCGAGGAGCTGGCCAATGGCACATACGTCACAGACCGCTCCAAGATCTTCTGGCGATATATGAGGGGATTCTTCATCATTGACGGAGTCTCCATCATTCCGTTTCACGAGCTAGACGCCGGCGGGCTCAAGGCGCTCAAACTACTGCGGCTTCTGCGGCTCTTCAAGGTGGGTTGTGCGAGTTGAAATCCGTGTTGAAAGCGCCGCATTCTGTCAGCGCTTGAAACTCTGCCTCATTCCAACGCTTCAAACCAAAATGCAACATTCGATATAAGTTTGGCTTTCAATTCCATCTTGTGTGCCCCTACATCAAGCTCCTGCGGATCCTGAAAAGCGGCGCCATTGTGAAGAGGCTGGAGGACGCCATTAACATAGACTACAACCTGCTCACCCTGTACAAATTCCTAGCGGGCACGCTGATAATTGCGCACTGGCTGGCGTGCCTATGGCAGCTGCAGACGCGCATCATAGGCGAAAAGGATGTAGGGCCTGGCGGATATTGCCCGCCACGTCATCCGACGCACTTTCGACCGTCGTTTCCTGATTTAAACTTCATCTTATAACGAGGCGAGCAACATCCGCAAGGCCCTAGAAGGAGGACTGGGTGACGCGCTACCACTCCAACTTCATGGACGGTGAATTCTTCAATGAGTGTCACGGGAGTACAGAGACCAATGCCGAGCTCCGCGCATGCCTCAACATCTCGCCGTGGTCCACCTACGTGGCGGCGCTGTACTGGGCAGGGCCTGACTTGTCTGATCGTAGTGCACCGTTGCACCCGCTGTCCGGCAATGTTGACTGTTTCCGCACAGCATACCAGTACACCATGGCATCCGCCGCCACCCTGCTTGTTGCTGCCCAGGGCCTTACTTGAGTACTGAATTGTTGCTCACAGTACACCGTACACCACGTCCGCCCCACCCTGCTTGTTGCCGCCCAAGGCCTGACCGGGGAAAGCACTTAGGGGAGGCTCTGGTACTGGGCGCTGGTGACGATGTCCACTATTGGCTACGGAGACGTGGTGCCCACCAGCACCGTGGAGCGCTTCTTCATCATCTTCGCCATGCTCATCGGGACATCGGTGTTCGCGTACGTCGTCGGGAGCGTGTGCACCATTGTGGCAAGCATGGATAAGAAAAACTCGGATCACATGGAGCTGATGGATACGTTGAACGCGATGACGCGTGAGTTGAATCTGGAGACGGAGCTCAAAGCAGGGCCTAATGCATCTTGCTCGCCACGTCATTGACCCCCGACACGCATTTTGAACCCTCGTTTTTTGAGTTAAGCGGCATCCTATGACGCAGCGAGCATATCTGCCAGGCCCGAAGTGAAGTTGCGGCTGCGGGAGTACTTCCGGTACCGGCACAAGGGCACCAACATGGATGACTGGCAGACGATGCTGCAGCTCATGTCGCCCAAGCTGCGAGGTGAGGTGGCGATCAAACAGTGTGGGGTGTGGATCGACAATGTGCCGTTTTTCAAGGGGGCGCCGCAGGGGTTTGTGGTTGACATTGCGCTCAAGCTCAAGTCGGAGACGTACCCGCAGACCGAGGCAGGGAGGATATTGAGAACAATTGCTCGCACTCGACCGACATTCAGTTTCCTCCTCCCGCGCGTCTGTTTGATTATAACCCCTGAAGGTAAGTCATGCTTGAATCTCGGTTCGAGTGCTTGTTCTTAATGACTCCCCTCAGGGGTTGATGAGAACAAGCACTCGACTAACGTTGTATCGACGATCCGAGTTTGCACGTCCACGTGAGCATTCATCCTGACGGTAAGTTTGTAACTCATGCGGGAATGTCCGATGTCAGTTCCAGTTCTTGTTCTCAACCACCCTTATGCGAGGAGATAGTGCAGGCTGGGGAGATCTCGACGAAGATGTACATAGTGGAGAAGGGCGTGGTGGGGGGCAAGGGGCGGGTGTTCACCAGCGGCAAGGTGTTCGGGGAGGAGGTGGGGCTCAGTCAATGACGCTTGCCACGTCACAGGGGACAGGCCGAAGCCTGGTGCCTCCTTGTACACGTGGAAGCGTCCTTCTCTCTCTCCCTCTCTGCTGGGCAGGGCATCCACAACACTGAGAATGTTGAGTTGAATACGTTGCATGATGCGGTGAGCACTGACCGTTTACTTGGCCTTGAAAGGAGGTGTTGGGAGGGGGGTCGCAGTCGGCGTTCACGGCGCGTGCCATGACGTACTGCGACGTGTTTGCGCTGCTGGGTAATGACCTCGAGGACGTGGCCAGCGCGTACCCGGCGGGGCCGCACATGGCGTTCCCTGTTTCAGCTCTCGAACACCCCCATACCCCTCAAATGCCCTCCAAATGCCCGAGACTGGTTGATGAGGCCCGCCAGCATGAGCCCCCGCACGCCCGCAGCTACTCACACAGCGCCACTCGTCTTCCAAAGCAACTAAATGCCCCCACTTGAGTTATCCCTCGAAGGTGCTTTAGTTGAGCTGGAAAGGGAACGAGTGACCGGACCCTGTTATCCGGTGATGCAGCGGCGGCTGCGCATCGCGGGGTGCCGGGGGATGGTGCGGGACTCACTGATGTCCTTCTCCAAGGCGTGGGCGCAGATCTGCCAGTCGCACAAACCGTCGGGGGACGGCACGGTCAGGCAACCGCGGTTTTCGATGGTCTTTGCCGTCCCCAGAAAAAATCTCAGCGGACGACTTACACAGGACCTAGACCCGGACGCCTTGGTGAGACGGTGCAGGCTGAAACCAGTTGAACCGCGTGTTGCAAGCGCCCGAATTCAGCGCTTGCTGATAAATCATGATGAATTGCTGTCAAACTTTGCTCTCAATTTCAACTTGTGCCGTTACGTCCCGGCGAACAGCGGGGAGGAGAAGACGCTGGCGGGGCCCGGCAAAATATCGCCTGCCACGTCATCGACATGCCTTTCCAATCCTCGTTTCTTGAGTCACATAGCATCCTATGACCTGGCGCGCAACATCTTGTCAGTCCCTAGAAGTTGGCGGGTATCGCCATCGCCGCGCGCACGGAGCAGATCTACCGGTTCTGCCTGAGCCTGCATCCGGGGCCAACGTCGGAGAGGGCGCAGTTCCCGGCAGGGGTTTACACTCGTCCACTTTCGGCTCGACGTTACACTCTGTTCGTGAGACACGCTTGGTGGCGTCATTCGTCATTCTATCAGTGATAATCGCGGCTCAGGTTGACGAGTGTACGTCCCTGGTTCCCGGCCAACGCGGCGATGCTGGCGGACGAGGCGATTGCGGAGCGCGGGATGAGCAAGTCGCCTCATGATAGCGTGATTGGGGGCGGGGGCGGGGGCGGGGTAGGGGTAGGTGGGGTGGATGAGATCATCGGCGCCATGGCGGCGATGAAGCAGAGCCTCGAGGTGAGGACAGCAACCTTCTCCTTATTCACCTTCTCCTCCGTCATCTACTCCATCACCTCCTCCTCTTCCTCCTCCTCCTCCAGGGAGCCCTCGACCCGTGGTTTAATCAAGTCCTCGTCAGTCTGGTACCTGTTGAACCGCTTACTTTATCGAACCACGGGTTGTGGGGTCCTGCGATAAACAATGCCAACCACCACATGTAAACCCTCGTTCCATGACTCGACGAGCACGACACGACATGGCGAGAGCGTGATTGACGTGGCCTTCCCTTCAGGTGAAGATTGCGGCGCTGCAGGCCAAGGTGGATGCGCAGGCGGGATTGAGCGCTGCCCAGGTGGATGCCCATGCCAGGTTGAGCGCTTGAGCTCCTGGACAACTCGCCATGTCGTGTAGTGACGTGTAGTTGGCGAAAAATGGGCACCGGCGATGTGACTCGGTTCGGCTTTGGGGGGAGGAGAGCTTGTACTGGTATGTGGGTATGAGCGTGTGAGCTCAAACACAGTGGCGTATCAGCGGTCAGCGCGCCAGGAATTGAGCGCGGAAGCGTGTGAGCGCGGAAGCGTGTGAGCGCGGAAGCGTGTGAGCGCGGAAGCGTGTGAGCGCGGAAGCGTGTGAGCGCGGAAGCGTGTGAGCACGGAAGCGTGGCAGCGCGGACGCGTGGCAGCGCGGAAGCGAGGCAGCGCGGAAGCGAGGCAGCGCGGAAGCGTGGCAGCGTTTGAGCGCTCAGAGAGAGTGTCGTGTGACTATGCCGGTAGCGTTTACCTCGCCGCGGCGGCGAGTGGCACGATGTGAGAGACGGTCGTCGATCCGGAGAGGCGTAAGCGGGTGGTTGCGGCTTTAGCCACCCGTCCTTTAGCATTGCTCGAGGGGGACGTTCGGTCTCAGTGAGGGAGCGGGAGCCCGCCTAAAGATATCATCAGCGTCGGGTAACGGGGTCTAGTTGTTTTTTGTAACATTGTTCAATCTTGTGATTGCGGCATGTGTGAAGTCCTGGACGATTGTGTGCGCGTCCACCCGTACGGGCTCGTGCGCCAGCGCCAGCCGGTCTCGCTGCTGCCCAGAGTCTCCTCCTCATGCTTTTTCCTCTTTCTTTATGGATACCCCAGTCCCCACCGCACCCCCCGCAGTAGGGACGTTGTGGTGTGGCGCGGGCGAGGCGGCGATGGCAGCGCGCGGCCCGGACGACGTTACCCGCGCGAGCCCGGGAGCCGCCCCGTTTCGACGCACCCGTCCTCCTCCTACAGTCCCAGCGCTCAGAAGTCCCAGACTCCTGAGGAGGAGCGTTGGGGTGAGGCACGGGCGTGGGCTCAGCGACGGTTCCAGCAGCGTCGCGCTGCAGCTCGACTGCAGCACCCCCCCCGCTCCACTGCGGGACGTTCGTCGTGCGCGGCGTCCCTGACGTCCGGCGGCGCGGCGCGGTGTGCTCGCGCGGCAGGATATGCCCCATCAACGGCGCGCCAGCAAAAGCTACCTACGAAGTGTACTACACAGATTGGGCCCGACAAGACAGTTTACCACCCCCGAACAAGTCAATTTACCACACGCTGTCCAGACCGTCCTTCGCATAATTTCCGGGGGGGAATTCCGACAAATAAGGACTGTCCCTTTTTCCTGAGGTAACTCGTCAAGTCTGAAGACCCACCTGTAAAGCGCAACACGCGCCGGCCGGGAAACGTTCTGACCGTTCATCGTTAATAATCCAAATCGCCAGTTTCATTTCCTGACTTACGAACCAACGGTCATTCCGTTTACAGCTCGATTTCCAAGAAGTGCGGTCGGAGATGACGGAGATAATCGAGGACCACGTACCCCAAATCCCCCCCCCCGAAACTATGCGAAGTGGGCGACGAGTGAAAAACGTTAAAGGGTTTGCTTCTATCTATTTGAGCGGTTTTCGCCATTTACTGGAACACATGGGCGCCCGCCTCACTCACAGATTGGTGCAAATGGGCCGATTTTTATTAATCGGACAAAGTTGGTGATTTCTGATGTTTTTGGGTGAAGAAGCGGCCACGGTGATCGGACGTTTTGGGCTTTGTGGACGGTCGTGCGTCTTCCGTGCGGGTTTCTCACGCGATGACGCGGCGACTCGGGCCGCGAAGAGCGGCTGCCGGAGTTATCGACTGTTGCGGTCACCGTGAACGAAACCCTGACGCGATGTTTCGCGCGCTTCTTGCATTTCCAGCTTGCGATCGGCGCATTGTCCAGCATTGCGGCCCGAATCGCGCGACATCTCGCGCTCCGGGTCGAGTCCACGGTGACCGGACCTATGCTTCTGGTTTCGAGTTTGTGCTTTTCATCGCGAGACTTCGATCAACGGCTTGAGCAGACGCGCGTTTGTCACTGCGGGCTGGCCTCGTCGCGTGTGTTGGTGGCTTCCTACAGGCAGATTTTGACTGGTTATCCTACGCGTGATTTTGGTGAATTCTCATTGGTGCGCCAGTTTTCGGAAAAGAAACGTCCAAAAATTCCAATTCACGCTTTTTCATCAATCGGTTAGTGGGGCGGGCGCCTGGGTGGGTAGACGGTGCAAAGTGGCCAAAACGCGTTATGCGCCAGTAAAAGTTGGACTTCAGCCCCCCTGGAGTCTCAGCCGAGTCTAATACGCACCCGGAGTCGCTTCAAAGCCTCTTGTACTCATCCCCTGTCCGTATTACGCGGAATGCATGGAATGCCGCCGGCGGGGTGTCGCTCGTACGCACCGGGGACCAGACTACAAGTGCGGCATCAGGTGCGGTTCGCACGTGTTGATTGTGGCGGTGAAGGGAGGGGTAACACTCATATGTCGACGCCGATGCTCGGGTTTCCGGGGTCAGTCCGTATTGGACTCGGGTGTCGGGTTCTCGCGAAAGCGTATTGGACTCGGATTTGAGTTGGATATGAGAGCATGGGCAAAGTGAGGTCCAAAATTGACTAGCGCATGATACGAGTAGGTATAAAGACTCCAGAGGTATGAAAAACGGTAGTTGAAAATCCCCCATATAAATTACTCAACGAATTGAACGTCCGCTGGGAAAACGATAGGATCGTCGGCGCGCTCAAATGGTAAATGATTCGAAAATTAGACCCCCGTAGTGAAAAACGGAGCCCCCAAAGTCCGGCCGAGAGGGGGCGGGGCGTTCGCGAGGATCGTTACGAACATAAAAACAATGCTGACACGCTCGTCAGCCGCCGCACCTGCCGCGGCCACCGCGGTTGCCTGCCGCCGCTGTCGTCGCCTGCGCATCCGTTGCGGCCGCGGCTGCGCAAGGGTTGGAGGCAGGAGGCGCTCGGGCCGGCACACATCTCTGAAGACAACGGCGTACTCGATCGAAGCCAAGTAGGTCGCGCGATTCGCCGGGCAAATGCCCGTGACCGCGCAAGAATGGCCGCCGGTGATGGTCGGGTGCGCGCGAGTGTGCTTAGCAGAATACAGTGACCTGCGCGCCTCCGAACATCGCGACGCCGCGACCGTAACGGACGCCGCGTCGACGACCGCGACGGCAGGCAGCCGCGGCTGCCGCGGCACGTTCGGCGCAAGATGAGAGAGTCAGCATTGCTTTTGATGTTCGCATCGATCCTAGCGAACCCCCCGACCGGCTGTGGGCGCTCGCTTTTCACTGCGGAGTACTAATTCTCGAGTCACTTATGAGAGGCGCGCCGAAGATCGCGTATTTTCCTATGGAGATCTAATTCCACGAGTCATTTATAGGGTCGATTTTCGACTACCGTTTTTTCATACCAGAATTTCCCACCAAATTTCATATGCTCATGCCGAGCTCACAGTCTTCGAGCGACTTCGTTACGAAACCCAACTGGCTGCGAGTAATGTTTGGAACATCAAAATACCAGCACTCGTACACACAGCGTGCCATTAATCCGCCTGCCGGACCTCACAAATCGAGTAAAAAAACGAGAAACACGAAAACACGCTGTTCACTTTTTGCCCAGCTCGAGGATTTTCTGGGTAAACGCGTACCGCCGTCGACTGAGCGCGGGGATCCACCAGGTACGGCGGCTGCGCGAGGCTATATGGCCTCGGGCGACTGCAGACTGCGCTGGATGGTAACTCAACACATCGAAGTTACCAAATTCACCGCGTTTCCTCCGCGCTTGAACATCGCGTCTTGAAAGGCAAAACTTGGCTTTCATTCAGCAGCTCTCCGGCCGCTCAACGACGGCCACACCGGCTTCAAAGACGCATTTACCGATTACGCTGCACCAAACGAACCTGGCGCGTGATGGCGGCGGCGGCACAGACAACGGGCAGCGGAAGCGGCGGACGCCAGTATCGACTTTTACATCGTCGACGGGAGGTGTCGCCGCTTGGAAGCGCGCGATACACGTCGTCGCGCCGCCGCCAGGCGGCGTTTACGGCGTCGTCTCACGCGAAGAGTTCTGACGGCTGCTTGTTTAGGTCCCAAAGCGCGGAAATACGAGAATCCACCTGGTCGTCTGACCATAGGATACAACGACGGGAAAGGGCTCAGGAAACGTGGGTGGTCTTTTGGTTCTTGCGATGTTCTTGCTTTGTTTTGGTGTCTTGATTTTGGTGATCCGCCGTTTTTGGATACTCCTGTTTGGTAAAACGACCAATGTGTCAGTGCACATTTCTTGGTCGCGGAATCTGACGAACATGGACAAAATCTGGAAAAAGAATAACGGAGTCGGACCCGGGAACCATGGAGTCGGAGGGCTGCGCAGGCTGCGGCATAGCATTTATTATGACCGAATTTAGATACGCTTTGCGCTATTGATCCATCAGCGACCCAGTCACGGCTTAAGTACATCGGTTTGAAATTGAGTACAAATCCGATGACTGCGTCAGATTGTGAGGCAATAAATTGAATGGGGATTTTCGATCCGTGAGATTCTCGCCGAAAAGTAGAAAATCCTCCACTTATTGACTCGAAGCCTTGCACGTTCGGGCGAAAGTTGAATGGGGATTCTTGCTGCGGACTTTCTGATTGGCTGTCAACACTTTGCAAAGTCCAAACGTCGAGATCGACTACTGTCCGCGCAGGGAGATGGCCGATGTTTGGAGCACACTCTATGTGAGGCTGTGCCCCGCGTCGTCGTCCGGCGCGCGTCGCCCCCCGGGATCGTCCCCACGCGCTCGTCGTGGCCATGTACGTTGCCCCCACCGCGCGCGTCGTCGTCCCCCTCGCGTCGGTTGTATATCTATCTGGTTGTCGTAGGGTTGCCGTCGGCCATGATGAGGGAGGGGGACGACGACGCATGGGGGGGTGACCGGGGCGACACGACGCGCGCGGGGGAGGAGACGAGCGCGCGGGGGGACGGTGCGCCCCGGAGAGGACGAGCGCGGGGAGGACGGCGCGGGGGGGC
>Ga0307488_10004662_pt1 | contig 11419 bp, 8 predicted proteins | sample SB02metaG_FD_202248 | JGI IMG/M metagenome (GOLD analysis project Ga0307488, IMG submission 202248) | Sea-ice brine microbial communities from Beaufort Sea near Barrow, Alaska, United States - SB 0.2 | ecosystem: Environmental > Aquatic > Marine > Coastal | place: USA: Alaska | collected 2017-05-06
ACCCGCTTTGGCAGATTACGGACCTTTACAATCAGCTGGCTTATGCTGACGCTAAATTATCTGCAGCCAATGCTGCAAAAGATTTACAACACTTTGCCCGTGTGGTTAGCCGGTTCAGGCCAAAAAGACACAGTGCAGCGTTAAGCAAAGAGACAGAGTTGTAATTCAACGAAATCCCCGCGTTTGCGGGGCTATTTGTTATTCACAGGTAGAAGGAATCAGGCGCGCAACTCCTGAATTTCGACTGCAGCAATTCGCGCTCCATCCTCGGCACTCTTCTGAAACTTTGCGATCTGATCAAAGCTGAGGTAGCGATAGATATCATCGGCCATGGAGTCGAGATTTTTTGCATACTCCATGTATTCCGCAGGGGTTGGCAGTTTGCCTAGGATTGCCCCGACCGATGCCAGTTCTGCTGAGGTAAGGTAGACATTGGCACCGTCGCCCAAGCGGTTAGGAAAGTTGCGTGTGGAGGTCGAGAGCACCGTAGAATTTGCTGCTACCCTAGCTTGATTGCCCATGCACAACGAGCAGCCCGGCATCTCTGTGCGTGCGCCAGCTGCACCGAAGATATTGTAGTAGCCTTCTTCCATTAGCTGGTGCTCATCCATGCGAGTGGGAGGCACGATCCACATGCGGGTTGATATCGATCCCTTATGTTGCTGCAGCAGTTTTCCAGCAGCCCGAAAATGGCCGATGTTAGTCATGCAGCTACCGATGAATACTTCGTCTACTGTGTCGCCTGAAACCTCAGACAGCAAGCGCGCATCGTCGGGATCGTTAGGGGCGCAGACGATAGGCTCGGTAACCTCTGCCAGATCGATCTCGATAACAGCGGTGTACTCGGCATCGGCATCGGCTTTCATTAGACTCGGATCTGCCAGCCACTCTTCCATTTTGCACGCCCTGCGTTGCAGCGTCCTGCTGTCGCCATAACCTTCAAAGATCATGGTGCGCAGCAGTGCGATATTGGAGCGCAAATATTGGGCTACAGTGTCTTCATCTAGCGCGATAGTACAGCCGGCGGCAGAGCGCTCCGCTGAAGCATCCGATAGTTCAAAAGCCTGCTCCACGGTAAGGTCGCTAAGCCCTTCAATTTCCAGAATGCGGCCGGAGAATATGTTTTTCTTGCCTTTCTTTTCAACCGTCAGTAAACCTTGCTGAATAGCGTAATAGGGGATGGCGTGTACGAGGTCGCGCAGGGTAATACCAGGCTGCATTGTACCTTTGAATCGGACCAGTACCGACTCGGGCATATCCAGCGGCATCACGCCGGTGGCCGCGGCGAATGCGACTAGCCCAGATCCTGCGGGGAATGATATGCCCATCGGGAAACGTGTGTGCGAGTCACCTCCAGTGCCAACAGTATCGGGGAGTAGCATCCTGTTGAGCCACGAGTGAATAATGCCATCACCCGGACGCAAGGAAACGCCACCCCTCGTCATGATGAAGTCCGGTAGGGAATGTTGCGTTTCAATATCGACCGGTTTGGGGTAGGCGGCAGTGTGACAGAAAGACTGCATGGTTAGGTCAGCGGAGAAACCAAGACATGCCAGATCTTTCAATTCATCGCGCGTCATTGGTCCGGTGGTGTCTTGCGAGCCAACAGTCGTCATGCGCGGTTCACAATAGGTGCCCGGACGTATACCCTCAGTGCCGCAGGCTTTGCCGACCATTTTCTGGGCAAGCGTGAAGCCCTTACCTGTATCTCCAGGCTGCTCTGGCTTACGAAACTGCTCTGACTCGGACAGGTTCAATGCTTCGCGCGCACGGGCCGTAAGACCACGCCCAATAATGAGATTGATGCGGCCACCGGCGCGTACTTCGTCGAGTAATACATCCGATTTCAGCTCGAATTCACTGAGTACTTCGCCGGACTCGCTGAGTATTTTTCCATCGTAGGGGCGAATTTCGATCACATCTCCCATGCCTAGTTTTTCAACGGGCGCCTCAAATACTAGGGCTCCGGCATCTTCCATGGTGTTGTAAAAAATGGGCGCTACATTGCTGCCAATACAAATACCGCCACCTTTCTTGTTGGGTACACCCTTGATGTCGTCGCCGAAGTACCACAACACGGAATTGGTCGCTGATTTGCGAGAGGAACCTGTGCCGACAACGTCACCGACAAAGGCCACCGGCAGATCGTTAGATTTGAGATCCTGAATCTGTTGCATTGGCCCTGTGACCCCGTGTTCCTGTGGGGAAAGCCCGTCCCGGGTCATCTTGTACATGGCGAGTGCGTGCAGGGGAATGTCAGGGCGCGACCAGGCATCCGGAGCTGGGGAAAGATCATCGGTATTGGTTTCGCCGGTGACTTTGAATACAGACACTTTAATGGATGCAGGAACTTCTGTTCGATCGGTGAACCATTCGGCATTCGCCCATGACTGCATAACAGCCTGAGCATTGACGTTACCTGACGTGGCTAATTCGGCGATGTCGTGGAACGCTTCAAATGCCAATAAAGTGTGTTTGAGCTCAGTGGCAGCTGCTACGCCAAAGTCTGTGTCAGTCAGCAGACCCACCAGCGTTTCAATGTTGTAACCGCCATGCATGTTGCCCAGCAGTGCGATAGCCGTCTTTTTATCGATCACCGGGCTGCTAGTCTTGTCACCTATGAGGGCCGATAAAAAACCTGCCTTGACGTAGGCGGCTTCGTCTACACCGGGAGGTACGCGGTTGCTGATTAGCTCTAAGAGATAGTCTTCTTCTCCGGCGGGCGGGTTTTTCAGTAGCTCAACTAACTCAGCGACCTGCTCGGCATTCAACGGTTTGGGTGGGATATTCAAGGCGGCACGTTCGGCCACATGGTTGCGATAGGCTTCTAGCATGGTGGAACTCCTTTGCATAGTCTGGGTCACCCAGAGTACGAACTGAGTACTTGCGAGGGCAGAATAAATCAGACGAGAATTATAGCGTAAGGCGTAAATAAGATAAATGAATCAAGCGGTTATATCGTGCATTCACAGGGGTGATATCTTAGAATTAGAAGCTAACCATGATTGGAATGTGCTCTCGGCAATGCTGCATCCCCCTGTAAAAACCCCCTGTATCGGCGTCTGTTCCACGGGTATCGGTGACACCGTGTGTCGGGGATGCAAGCGTTTTAGTCACGAGGTGATCGACTGGAATAGCTATTCGCCAGCACAGAAAAAAGCGGTGGATGGCCGGTTGTCTGACTTTCTGTCCCAGTGCGTCAGTAATAAGCTAAGGGTGACTGATAAAGCGTTGCTTGAGTGGCAAATGGAGGTTCAGCAGATACGTTATGTGGAGCATCATGATGAGTACTGTTGGGTATTCAGTTTGCTGAAGGCAGGGGCCGGTCAGATAAAGGACCCGCACGATTACGGTTTTGAAGTGGCGCTGTGCTATCGCGAGATGACACTGAGCGTCTTGCGCGAGACGATCGATTATGAATTTTACATTCTCTCAGAGGCACACTATGAGCGGTATATGCTCAGTCCTGATTTATTCCGCTAGTGAGGTGAATGCGGGGCGCGGGTGAGCTTCATGGTGAGATTACGCTACGCTTTCTTGCGCCTAGCTACCCCAAATAATCCGAGCAGCGCTGAACCGAATAGCCAGGCTGCAGCGGTAAGCGGCTCAACTTGCCTATCTGTCGCAATATTTTCTACCCCCCAATCGTCTTGCGCCGCCTGAAGGCCGGAATGGTATTCAGTAACGGCATTCGACTCGAACGTGCCGCCCGACACATTAACGATGTCAGGGTAATCTTTGGCGAGGGAATGGGGCATCGGATTCTTGGAGCCGTATTGCATGGTCGGCATGCTGAGTATTTCGTTTGTTACATTGATGGACCCTACAGGTGCCGAGCTGCCATTAAGTGCCGGGCCGACATCATAGATAAGATCAGTCTGATAATCAGCAAGGGCTGCGGCGGTACTGTCTATATCCATGTGATCGTTGAAATCCCATAAGATGTCTTTACTCGAACGCTGTCCCGCGTCACCGAGATCGCGGCCAGCCTGTGGGAAGTAGACGCTGGCCCCCGCGTTTGTTAACGCCGGGGTCGAATGCTGCTGAGCAGTACCCAGGGCAGCCATTGCCAGCGGCGAGCCGTTAGAGAGCTGCGAGGAAATGGCCGCTTTGCCATTCGGAATACCGTTACGGCCAAAAGTATCTGGGTCCAGTGGCCCAAAGGTATCGTCCAGGGGCGCGGCTGCAACACAGTGCGGCAAAATCAGTGGACCAACCAGACTCATGAGCTTAGCGTAAAAGCGGATAGACACAATTAAATTTCTTTGCGATAAAACTATGACAACAGTTTTGCCTGATCGTTCTTGGTGACGGCTATAGAAAACGTAGTATTTATGGCACCTTAATAAAATCAAGGACTTAGCTCAGGGCTGCACCGAATGTCAGGGAATCCGTCTCGATACTGCAACAAAGGGCGCAGTCATGGACTGTTATTCACATTTTTATGTCATAGGACATCGCTACGAGGGAAAGTAGTCAGGCTAAGACGATGATACAATTGAGTCATGACGAGCATCACGCATATCTATCCTGACTTCCTACACTGCGCTACCCCCAGAGCGTGGGTGGAGGAGGCGGCTAAACCCGAACGGCTACAGGACTTACTGACAGACCATGCCAACTGTGAGCGCAAGGCAGCGGACTCAGCGCTAGCGACTATGAAGCGGTACGCGCACGGCATACCGGGCATTGCAATTCGTGGCAGAAAGGGGCTTCACGGCGAAAAAACGGCAGCTGGTAGTGCTTTAAATCTTGTGTATCCTTCTGTGGAGCATCACTCGCTTTTGAATAAACTCTCAAGATTGGCGCGTGAAGAGTTACGTCACTTTGAGCAGGTAATTGCCATAATGAAGGCGAGGGCGGTAAGCTATCCACCGTTGTCAGCCTCGCGCTACGCGGGAACGTTGCGCAAGCAAGCGCGATCTGATGAGCCCAGCCGCCTAGTAGACACTTTACTGATCGGTGCCATTATCGAGGCTCGCTCCTGTGAGCGCTTTGCGGCACTGGCGCCTAAACTGGATGCCGAACTTGGCGATTTTTATCGCTCCCTGTTGAAGTCTGAATCGCGGCACTTCCTCGACTACCTCAGGCTGGCACAGGGGGTTGGTTCAAAGGCCGAGGTAGACGAGCGCCTGCCTGTTCTGCTGGAGTGTGAAAAGGCGTTGATTGAACAGCCTGATGTTGAGTTCCGCTTTCATAGCGGAGTCCCGCAGTGCGGGCTTAAGGAGGCGCCCGCAAAGCGTGAAAAAAATCTCTAAATTATATTAGGTATAGAGTTTAACATACTGATTAATAACGTTTAAATTTAAACCATAGATGTATAGCCTGCAAAGAGGGCAGCCTTTAACTATTCAAGAGCCTGGCGGGACCGTCTAACTCTGTTGTTCAGATGATCTGCTATTAGAGTGGTTTTGGGCGCCGCCCTACTAGTCAGTTGAGATGCAATCTATGCGTCGACGATCTGCACTGTCTCAATGATAATGGGGTCAACAGGAACATCCTGATGGCCATTGCTACTGCCGGTGGCGACAGCACGAATTTTGTCTAGCACCTCGGACCCTTCAATGACTTTGCCGAAGACCGTGTAGCCCCAACCTTGCATGCTTTTGCCACTGTGGTTGAGGAAGTCGTTATCCTTCACATTAATAAAGAACTGAGCCGTTGCTGAATGCGGATCTGTGGTTCTGGCCATGGCTACTGTGCCAAAATCGTTTTTCAAGCCGTTGTCAGCCTCGTTATCAACCGGGTCACCACAGGCTTGTTGCTGCATATCAGTGTCGAATCCTCCACCTTGGATCATAAAATTGTCAATCACACGGTGAAAAATGGTGCCGTCATAGTATCCGTCCCCCGCATAGCTGAGAAAGTTGGCAACGGTTTTCGGTGCTTTTTCAGCGTCTAGTGCGAGTTTGATGTCGCCGAACGTCGTATGAATGATGACCATGCTTAATTCCTTGGAGTAACTACATTTAAGGAGGCGAGTGTACGGACTTTTGGCTCGCAAGAAAACATTTAGGGTGGTAAAGATATCCAGAATAGCCTGATGCCCGATAAACAGCTTTGAATTGGCTACAAGCTCTGCGTCTGACTCGTTATACTGTTTGTCTTTTTTGAAGGCTCAGCGCGTAATATTATGGAAGACACACCAGCCAGTAATTTCCTGCAGTCCATTATCAGTGACGATATCGTCAGTGGCCGTGTCAAAGAGGTCGTGACTCGGTTTCCGCCAGAGCCCAATGGTTATTTGCATATCGGTCACGCCAAAGCGATTAGTGTGAACTTCGGCTTGGCTGAGGCTAACCAGGGGCGCTGTAATCTGCGCTTTGATGACACTAACCCTGAGAAGGAAAGCCAGGAGTACATAGAAGCTATTCAGGCGGACGTGCGATGGCTCGGCTATTCATGGGACGCAGAGGTACGGTATGCGTCCTCGTACTTCCAGCAGTTCTATGACTGGGCAATTCATCTGGTGGCGCAGGGCGATGCATACGTATGCGATCTTAGCCCAGATGAGGCTAGGGAGTATCGCGGCACACTAACCGAACCCGGGCGCAATAGTCCATCGAGGGAACGCAGTGTAGCGGATAACCTAGACCTGCTCGCGCGGATGAAAGCGGGTGAGTTTGATGACGGTGCGAAGGTGCTGCGCGCGAAGATCGATATGAGCTCACCCAACATGAATATGCGCGATCCCATTTTGTACCGCATTCGTAAGGTGCCCCATCACCAGACCGGCAATGATTGGGTGATTTACCCCACGTATGACTTCGCTCACGGTCAGGAGGATGCTATCGAGGGGATAACGCATTCTATTTGCACGTTAGAATTTGAGGATCATCGCCCGCTCTATAACTGGTTACTCGAACACCTTCCTGTTCCGAGTGTGCCTAAACAGTATGAATTCGGCAGGCTCAATCCCAGCTACACCGTGACGAGTAAGCGCAAACTCAAAAAATTGGTTGATGAGGGCTTGGTAACGGGTTGGGACGACCCGCGTATGCCTACAGTGTCTGGTATGCGCAGACGTGGTTATACGGCAGCGGCTATTCGTAAATTTTGTGACATGATAGGCACCACCCGCAGTGATGGCGTGGTGGATGTTGCCATGCTGGAGTTTGCCATCCGTGAGGACCTGAATGAGAATGCAGCGCGCGGGATGTGTGTGCTCAGACCGCTAAAAGTAGTGCTCACCGATTACCCGAGTGACAAGGTAGAGGATCTTCGCGCGCCTAGACATCCGAGCCGAGATGACCTCGGCGAGAGAGTGTTGCCTTTCACGCGTGAGTTGTATATTGAAGCGGACGACTTTAGAGAGGAAGCCAATAAGAAATTCAAGCGTTTGGTGTTGGGTAAGCGTGTTCGCCTGCGCAATGCCTATGTGATTGAGGCGGACGAGGTGGTCAAGGATGCACTGGGCAACGTGTGTGAAGTCCACGCTCATATTATTCCAGATACACTCGGCGAAAATCCGACAGATGGCATTAAGCCCAAGGGTGTTATCCACTGGGTATCTGCCTCACATGGGAAGAATGCGCAAGTACGTCTATATGAGCGCTTGTTTAATCACGAGGCACCTGACAAAGGGGACAATGCGTTTATGGACCATATCAATCCTGGCTCACTGGAAGTGATTGAGAGCGCCTGGATTGAGCCTTCCCTGACCGCAGCCATACCTGAACAGGGTTTTCAGTTTGAGCGGGAGGGCTATTTCGTGGCAGATCGTTATGACCACAGTTCGGACAAGCCGGTATTTAACCGGACCATAGGTCTGCGTGATACTTGGAACACTCAGTGAGGGCGAGCAGATGACGTTCACGCTTTACAACACCCTGACTGCGAAGAAGGAAGTGTTCGAGTCCCTCGTGCCTGACACCGTTACCCTGTACGTCTGTGGTCCCACAGTCTACAACTTGGCGCATATTGGCAATGCTCGCCCGGTCGTGGTGTTCGACACTTTGTTTCGCCTTCTGCAGACGCATTACGACGCCGTGATCTACGCCCGCAATATTACCGATGTGGACGACAAGATTATCGTCGCTGCACGCGAAGCCGGTCGCTCTATCGAATCGGTCACGGAGGAGTTTACAATGAAGTACCGCGAGGATATGGCACAGCTTAATGCGTTGCCACCGTCCCTAGAACCCCGTGCGACACATAACATCGATGCCATGATCGAGCTCACCCGCACCTTGATAGAAAAAGGTCACGCCTATGAGTCGCAGTCTCACGTATTGTTCGCGGTTGAGTCGATGGAGGACTATGGGAAGCTGTCAAACCGCTCACTGGATGATATGTTGGCTGGTGCGAGGGTTGAGGTCGCCGACTATAAGCGTCACCCAGGAGATTTTGTCCTGTGGAAGCCTGCTGCCGAGGAAGACCCTGGCTGGGAGAGTCCCTGGGGCCGTGGCCGACCTGGTTGGCACCTGGAGTGTTCTGCCATGATCCGTGAGCATCTGGGGGACACTATTGATATTCACGGTGGTGGGCGCGATCTTATTTTTCCGCATCATGAAAATGAGATTGCCCAGAGTCGCTGTGCTCATGGCGGCGATTACGTGCGTTACTGGATGCACAACGCATACCTGGACATCGACGGTGAGAAGATGTCCAAGTCGCTGGGTAATTTTCGCACTGTGCGCGATCTTCTGCAAAGCTATCGCGGTGAAGTGCTGCGCTTTGCGTTACTGTCAGCACACTACCGCACCCCTCTGAACTTCTCTGCAGAACTGTTGGAGCAGGCCCAAGCAACGCTCGACAGTCTCTACAGCACACTGCGTGAAGTGCAGAGTGTAGATGTCGATAGGGATGTTTGTCTTGCGGATGAGCCGTTCTATCACGCATTGAATGACGACCTTAATACGCCGATTGCGATCGCCGAGATTCACTCCTTGGCCAAGCAATTACACAAAGCGGAAGGAGGCGCTAGGGCGAGCTTGAAAGCGCGTATTCTTGCAGCAGGGAATCTGTTGGGCATTCTGCAACAGGACGCCGCGCAATGGTTGCAGGGAGCCGTGTCTGACGATGCCATTTCTGCTGAGGAGATTGAAGCGCTAATCATCGAGAGGCAGCAAGCCAAGCTCGCGAAAGACTATAACCGCGCCGATGAAGTCCGTCAGGCGTTACTGGCGCAGGGTGTGGTGCTTGAGGATTCGCGTGAGGGGACCCAGTGGAAACGCAAGTCTGATTGACCCCCATACTTAAGGCAGCGCCCGCCCGTTATTGATTTCTTGTGCACGTACGCTGTGCGGCGCAGTTCCCCGCTGGGATGGTGGCGGTGCGCTTTTAGCCTAGGCTTTTCTCGGCAGAGACAACACTCTGCATGATCAAGGTATTAATAGTCATTGGGCCTACACCACCGGGAACAGGGGTATACGCCGAGGCTTTGTCAACCAGTGCCGAGAGCTCGATATCGCCCACTCCGCCGGGGTGATAGCCAGCGTCGACTACTACAGCGCCTTCCTTCACCCAGTCCGCTTTGATGAATTCCGGCTTTCCTACAGCGCCGACCAGAATATCCGCCTGGGCGATAATGTCCGGAAGATTTTTGGTGCGAGAGTGACAGATCGTTACGGTCGCATTTTTTTGCAGAAGCATCATCGCCATTGGTTTGCCGAGAATGGCACTGCGTCCGACCACGACGGCATGCTGACCTTCGATCTCAATACCGTAGTGCTCTAGCATGCGCATGATACCTTGAGGGGTCGCGCAGCCGTAGGCATCCTCTCCCATTGCCATTCTGCCGAAACCGAGGCAGGTCACGCCGTCTACGTCTTTGTGCAAGGCTATGGCATCGAAACAGGCGCGCTCGTCAATTTGTTGGGGCGCAGGATGCTGCAGCAGGATGCCGTGAACGTCCGGGTCTGCGTTGAGCTCCTCTATTCTTACCAGTAGCTGCTCTGTGGTTGTCGATGCGGGCATTTCTACTGCTAGGGACTCCATGCCTACCCGGCGACAGGCATTGCCTTTCATTTTCACATAGGTTGCCGAAGCGGGGTCATTTCCCACCAGAATCGTCGCAAGAATAGGCGTTTTCCCTCCAGAATTAACCTTGAGACGCTCTACTCGGGCCAATAATTCAGCCTCGGTTTGTGCTGCCAGAGATTTCCCGTCGAGGACAAGTGCGGACATTCGATGTATTCCTTCCGTATATGAGGCCCTTAGAGGGCCGTGGGGGGTGGTTTGATGGGGGCTACCCCACTTCAGCGTGCAGAGTTTATGTGGATTGCGGCGCATTGTCACACGGGAGAGCGGGTCAGTGAAAGACTGTGTTGTATTTTGCCGTTGACGCTTGAGATGCGGATGAGTATTATGCTGCCTCCTGAAAACAGGGCTGGCGCTTGCGCCAAAATGATGACATCGGGGTATAGCGCAGTCTGGTAGCGCGCCTGCTTTGGGAGCAGGATGTCGGGAGTTCGAATCTCTCTACCCCGACCACTTTTTTCGTCTTTTTTATTTTTCTGTTTCCACTTCTTTCTCCGCACGACTTAACTTCTCGTTCTATCAATACGCCCTATGCTCGCATTGCTGCATGGGCATGCGACAGAAGTGACCCTGAACTGACTCGATAGACCTGCAGACGGCACGATGCAGTCTCGCTTTCGTGACGCCGCTGTCGGCTTCTTCTGGCATAATGCTAGTATTGCCTGCATAAAGTGTGTTGTAGGACGATGGAGTGAAAAGGTAGTGTGCATCGGAGGTTGGCATTGATGTTACAGGCGATAGTCAACGGATGCATTTTCGACGGTGAGTCTGTGCGCGAGCATAAGGCGGTACTGATCGAGGGTGAGCACATTGTCGCGGTGGTCGATCCTGAGCAGGTACCGGCGGACATTGGTGCGTCTTACGACCTTGAAGGCGGGACGCTTATCCCAGGGTTCATTGACTTGCAGGTGAATGGCGGGGGTGGCGTGTTGTTTACGGCCGCCCCAACAGTCGACAGTCTCCGCACCATCGGTGCTGCGCATCGACAATACGGTACCACCGGCTTTCTGCCGACGCTGATTTCCACCCGTTTTGATGTTATGCGTGAGGCTGTCTCTGCGGTTGCTGAGGCTATTGCCATAGGTACGCCAGGTGTTTTGGGTCTCCATCTTGAAGGCCCTTTTCTGAGCCCAGAGCGCAAGGGGGTGCACGATGCCGGCAAATTCTGTCAGCTCGACCAAACCGGTCTCGATATTCTCACCTCTTTACAGGTTGGCTCAACTGTCGTCACCCTCGCGCCGGAGTTGACTTCTCCGCAGATGATAAGCCGGTTAGTGGAGGAGGGCGTCATCGTCTGCGGCGGCCATAGCGGGGCCACCTATGCCCAGACTCGTGACGCGCTAGCGCAGGGCCTGAGCGGGTTTACGCATCTGTACAATGCTATGACGCCATTGCAGAGCCGGGAGCCGGGCATGGTAGGTGCCGCACTGGAGGATGA
>Ga0307488_10004663_pt1 | contig 11417 bp, 8 predicted proteins | sample SB02metaG_FD_202248 | JGI IMG/M metagenome (GOLD analysis project Ga0307488, IMG submission 202248) | Sea-ice brine microbial communities from Beaufort Sea near Barrow, Alaska, United States - SB 0.2 | ecosystem: Environmental > Aquatic > Marine > Coastal | place: USA: Alaska | collected 2017-05-06
AATGAAGCTAATCGCTTTATGGGCACGGCCTTTGCTTTTTGATTCGGCTTTTAAGGCGTCATTATATTTTCGTCTAGCATGGGCCCAACAACCCACAGGCGTGATGTCTTCAATACCGTCATAAACACTGTAACCATCGCATTGTAAATAGCCTTGATATCCCGCTAAAAATGCTTGGGCGCAAGCGCGGCTACGACCTGCTTGATAGTCATAAATGACCACCGGTTGTTGGCTGTTTTCATGACTGCGATACACCCACATATATGACTTGCTGCTCGGTGATTTCCCTTCATCTAACACTTGCACATGGGTTTCATCCGCGCATAGGCTATGCTCCTTAAGCAAATGAAGTCGCATAGCTTCAACCAAGGGTTGGATAATATCTCCCGCATTAATACACCAGTTCGCTAAGGTGCTGCGTGATAAACGTAAGCCACCACGTTCAAAAATATCAACTTGTCAATAAAGTGGTGGTGCATCGCAGTATTTCGCAGTCACTACCGCAGCTATCGCCTCAGGACTGGCAATACTGCCAGGAATAGGTTGTGCTGGTTTGGGAGCGGTAATGATGTTACTGCTAAGCTTTTCGTGCTCGCAGCTTCTACACGCATATTTAAATTGTTTATGTTTAATGACGCTAATTTTGGCAGGTATGATTTTAATTTGTTCGCACTCTTCACTGCCGCACGTGTGCATCTGCTCACCACAGCATGGGCAATCTAGCGCGATTAATGTGTGCTCCACTTCTTCACGCTCAAAGTGTGAAGCTAGTACCTGTTTACTTTTCTTATGATGTTGAGGTGAGCTACTTGCTTTATGCTGCTCGGCTTCGTTGAAAGTACCACGTGGCGCTTTTTCACTTTTCTTACCGTATTTTTGTGACTGACTTAATTTTAGCTCGGCAAGTAAATGGTCAATGCGGGTTTGCATTTCCAGTTTATCTTCTACCCAAGCTTGTTTCTCAGCCTGCAAGGTATCAATCTGTGCTTGCAGGCGCACCAGTTGTTTTTGTGACTCAGTTAATGGGGGATGTTCATTCATGTTGATATCATGACACACTGGAACGATCGTTCAAGGGGCTGAAATTGATCGCGAAGGATCACATTACTGACATCCCCGTTAACGTCTGATGACGTGTTTTATTATCAACGGGTAAACCGGATAATAGCCATTGCAGTTGTCGTTGTTCAATGCTTATAGCGGTATGTGCTGCAGCAGATTTTGGCCATTGAAAACGCGCTTGCTCTAAACGACGATAATAAAGCCAAAACCAATTTGTATCCCAAAATAATATTTTTAATTTATCGCGCTGCTTATTACAAAAAACAAACCATGCCTGACTCAATGGATCCATTGCTAAGGTATCGCTGACGATAATACTGAGCCCATTGATTGATTTTCTCATGTCGGTAAAGCCCGTGACCAAATAGACTTGTTGTGGTAACTGCATCAAAGTAGTTTCAACAATTGCGCTAACACTTGGGGCGCTAGCGTCGAGTCGAAGTCTACTTGGTAGCCTGTAGGTGTGGAGAGTTTTATCATTGAAGATTGAGAGAACGACTGCTCATTAATAACGAACGGGATGATCTGTTGCGGCTGGGTTTTCTTTATTTGACGAGTAAGGCGGTTACGCCAGGCGTAAAAAGTTGATATGTTTATTTTGTTATCGCGACAAAATTGAACAATGCTCAAACCACTAGATTGTTGCCGCTCAAAAACATTTTCCCAGTGTTGTTTTTTTTGTTGAATATCCATAATTACCTCATGTTAATTTACTGAGATAATTATGCTGAAGCGCGATTGATATTGATATGTGGGGGTAATTACACGCTTACTCAGTTAGCGTACAACATTTTGACGTCAGGCTAAAACAACGCTGCAATTTGGATAACAAACCCACCGCAAGTATCGGTTACAAAACACACCCACACTTTATTGCAGGCACAAAAAAGCCCGCTTTAAGCGGGCTTCTATAATAGGAACTATTTATACTAAACTAATTTTCTACGACGTAGACCAAGACCGATTAGGCCAAGACCTAATATAACAAGAGCAGACGGCTCTGGAACAACACCTGCTTCGGCAAGAGAGAAATCGGTTGCAGCTCCAGGGCTTGTAATCAAAACTGTCAAGTCTGTTAACATACTAAAATCAGCAAAACCAGAAAATTCTGAAAATTGTACCATTAATTGTGTAGCAGAAACAATTGCATTAGGGATACTTACTGTCGCTGTAGAAGCACCAGATGAAGAGTTAACTGTAAGGGTAATAACAATACCAGCGTCAGCAGTTAACACATCAAAGTAGAATGCTGATCCAAGCGAAGCTAAATCTAGTTCTACTGGCGCCGTATAGACGATAGTTAACTCTGAATCAACGCCATCATCTTCACTATATTTTAATTTTCCATTACCAACTGATAAAACAGAAGTTTCTGAGAATAAGGGAGCATCATTTTCAAGATTTTCAAGTGAATAAAATACGTTTGAACCAGAAACAGAGAAAAACGTGTCAGCAGAGCTATCTACAGTTCCATTTACAGTATTATTGTCAAGTTGCAATATAAAAGGTGTAGGAATAGGTACTTCAAAATAATCAAAACTATCTAGAACAAAGCCTGCTTTAGCCGGCAATACGGCTGCAATTGTTAGAGCCGAAGCTGCAATGATTTTTTTTAAATTTAACATAAAATTTCCTTTTGAATTTCAGGTTTGGGCAGTATGCCTTTCGCTACTTAAACAAAGCACTTTGTGTGCCACTTTTAAAAAACCATTTGAAATCAGCAGTATAGGAAAAACCAATTATTTGCACTTTTTAAGAGTGTAAATTTTTCTGACACTACATTACTAATAAAAAGCATAAACACATTAAATAACGCTTCTATCGGTTACTCATAAACCTAAGCGAAACTGCTGCATTTTTCCTTTCTGCTGAAAATTAGCCTTTGCCATATCAATCCCATCTATTACTTTCTTTGCAGGTTGCTTTTGATTAAACGCAAGTAAGGCTTCAGCATAGTTAAGAGAGATATTTATCGACTCCGGCTTTAGCTCGTATGCAAGCTTAAGAGTTTCAATTGATCCGCTAACTAAACCTAGTTTGAACTGGATTACACCTAGAGTGTCTAAAAAAATCGGGTTGTTTGGCGACAGAGCTACTGCCTTCTTGGCATAATCCAAGGCTTCTGCAAAATCATTTTGCAATATGAGAATACTTGCTAAATTATTTAGCGAACGAGTGTCATCTGCATCAACGCTTAAGATGCTTTTATACTCATTAGTTGCCAAATCATAATTTTCTGAATTAATGGCTAGCTCAGCAATTTGATGTTGATAAACCTTATTTATACCAAATTGCTGAGTGTGTTCTTGTAAAAATTCTATAGCCTCTTCATGTTTGTTATCTATATTAAGGGCTTTAGCTAGCAGTACTGTATTTTCTAGCGTTGGTTTTTGCTCATAAAAAGCTTTGAGTTTAGGTAATGCAGATTTCGCGTCACCTTTTTCTAATAATATTTGTCCCATTAACCCCTGCCCTTCGACACTTTGCTTACTGTCGTTAGACAAATTAGCATAACTCAGTTCGGCAGCTTTTAACTCTCCAGTAGCAATATTATAGTAGGTTACTAGCATGCTAAATTGTTCATCCTTGGGAAACCGTTGCTGCGCTAGTTTTGCTGTAATCAATGCATCTCGGCTATTTTTTGTAATGTCTTGCAAAGCAATTAAGTGTAGGTATGAGCCTTTTATATTAGGCCGTTTCGACACCCAACTTTCTATAACATCAATAGCCTTATCAAGTTGCCCACTGAAATAATAGGCATTACCGAGAATCGTCCAATAGCTATCTGGACTTATATCACTGGGAGAGAAATCCTCTAAAACAGCAATGCTTTGAATATATTGCCCTTGGGTAACAAGAGCTCGTGCAAACAAAAGTCTGAACTGTAATTTTTCGGGCTCTTTATTGAAGGCCCTCTCTATTGGTTTTAACCCATCTACCGAGTCGCCCAAATCTCTTTGTAGTACAAAATACTTTCTGAGTGAATCTATATGTGCAGGATTTGCTCGAATTATCTTACCCAATAAAACTACTGCGCCTTTTTTATCATCTTCTGCCACAGCTTTGTCAGCATAGTATGTGTTAGCAGCTATATTATTAGGATCAATAATTAAGGCTTCGTTAAACATATTCTCTGCTTGATTAGTTTTCTTTAGTTTTGAATAACTAACCGCAGCCAATATGTAGCCATATACCTCTTCTGGCTTTTGTTGAATCCAAGTATTACTCAATTCAAGTGCTTTATCATAAAGTTCATTATCAATGTACGCTCTTGCCAAAACTGTATTGGCAACATCTTGGTCAGGGTCTAATGCTAAAGCTTGTTCTAAGTCGGTTAATCCATCGATGTCATCCAAAGACAAACGTAGCATGCCTTTTTGAGCAATTCTCAATGGATCGTTAAATTCTATTGATTCTACTTTGTCTAAAATAGATTTAGCTTGTGAGTTTTTCCCATCCCTCATTAACTGCGCGCTAGCCGCTGACAGCAGGATTACGTCGTCCTCTGTTAACCCTTCTAAACTTGTCAGCGTATAGCCTGTATCGCTGGTAGTTCCCAATTTCAATTCCAAAACTGCCAACATTTTTAAAAGTGCATGTTGAGGTGGCAATTTATCCTTGATAGAACTTAAATATTTAAGGGATTGCTCATAATTACCAAGCCTAAACGCGCTGACTCCAGCAATTATTTTATTAGCAACATCAGATGAACCATTTTGAATGGCTTTTTCGGAATATTGTTTAGCACTGCTAAAATCCTGCACTTCAAAACGCAACACACCCTTAAGTTGATTCACAAATGGCTGCTCGGGGTAAACCTTCAATAGCAAGTCAACTTCTGTTTCTGCTTCTTCGAACTGTTTGTTTTTTATATAAGCGTTGGCTAAGAGCACTCTGGATTGATAGGTATTGGGTAATAACTTTTTATATTTCTCGAAACTTTTAACCGAACCTTCTTTGTCATCAGACACTGAAGTGAGTTGACCTTTTAACAAATGTGCATCGGCAAAATCAGGTTGTTCTTTTAAAATTTCATTTATTTTTTCTAAAGATGTATCGATTTGTTTGTTACTGAAATCTACATAAGCATTACCCAATTTGCTATACAGCGAATCTGCAGATATTTCATTGGCATCCGCTACCGCTTTTTTAGCTTTATAGGTTTCGTCTAGTTGAAAGTGGGCCAATGCTTTATATAACAATAAAGAGGTAGATACTTCTGGAGAAAGATTTCTAGACTCCTCAACCAGCTTGATAATTTCTGCATGTTTAAACTGCAAACTATAAGCATTTGCCAAAACAGGTAGCACTTCATTAGGCTCATAGCCTAGATCCAATGCTCGAATAAGTTCTTTTTCTGCTGCTGCGGCACTGCCTCGATTTGCATACAACGTCCCCAACATAAAACGTGAACGTGGGTTTTGTGCATCAACACCGATGGCATTTTTTAATTCTATAATCGCCGAAGGTATGTCGTCTTGCTGGATACTTGTTTCTGCTAACGCTATATATTCATCAGACGTTTTCTCTGAACAGCCGGATATTATTAAGAGGGAGCTACAAACAAGTGCTAAACAAAGCTTTTTCATTATTCTTTCCATGTAGAAATATAAACCTGTCAGTATATTACCTCTTGGGCCATGAAAAATACCAATGCTTTGTTACTTGAAACACCTAGTGTCTGCCAACAACACTTGAATGTTAGTGTTTAAGCCCCCTGAATACCTGAATTTGCACAAATGCGATACTTTACTATGTGATTTAAAGTGGCTTTCGGTTAGCCTTAATATACCAAATCCCTTAAATCTATATATCGGAACAAATCCTTGCTGCAAATGGAAAAGCATATCAAGCCTTCAGTCCCCTTTCAGACTTGCTCTTATCACTTGGATGAAGGCAATGTGGAAGAACTGGCTCTTAAATGGCTAGCATTGCAGGGTGATACAAATGCGTCGGCTTTTATCGCCTGGTTCTGGATAAAGCAATGGTTAGATCAAAAAAACCTAACCCTTAATAACTGTTTATGTATTGAAGTGAAGCAGGGCCAAGACACTGTTGGGCTAGCATTATTCGGTATAAAAACCAAAAGGGTATTTTGGGGATTAAGCTTTAAGCAGTATTTTTTACATAAAAGCGGCAATATTAAAGAAGACCAAACTTGGATAGAGCACAATACATTTTTGTTGCATAAAGACTTTGAACCGCAGTTGTCTAATGAAATTTGCCAAGAACTCGCAAAAAATCAGCAGATAGATGACATCAAAATTGGCCTGAGTTCGCCTGGTTTTATCAACAAACTCAATTTTATTGACTTCAAAATTCGAACAGAGTTGTCGTCACCAGCTTATCTGGCAAATTTAGCGGGGTTCACCACACTTGACGACTACCTAGCCAGTTTATCTAAAAACACCCGGTCTCATATTAAACGCTCAATAAAACTATTAAACCAACAAAGCCCACTGCGACTGGTGTTAGCCACCAACGCCACTGAAAAAAACACCGTACTAAAAAACATCGCAGATTTACATCGCATCAAATGGCGCTCTACTGTTTACGGCAGCGGATTTGATAATCCCTGCTTTTACAATTTTCATAAAGGGTTAATTCAAGATGAACACTCAGCGCAAAATTGCAGGTTATATACTTTATATCAGGATGATATCGCCCTAGGTCATGTATACCTGTTAACTCAAGGTGACAGATGGAGTTTTTATTTGTCTGCGCTAAATTTTAACGAGGATAACCGTATTAAGGTGGGATTAGTGATCCACAGCCTAGTGATTGAACAAGCAATAAAACAAGGCGTTACGGTATATGATTTTTTGGCGGGTGAGGCTCAATACAAAGACTCATTATCTAATGCCCCGCCTTATGAACAAAATATTTACTGTTTCTATCGCAACACACCGCTGCTGTTATTTAGAGAACTATTGAGAAAATGGAAACGTTTAATATTTGGCCGATTGTTTTCGAACCTGCGGATGAAATTTGGTGATGGCTCCCAATGATTGATACACAAAAACCCATAAAACCCATAAACCCCATAAAGATATCAATCGAGCATCAACAAAGTGTTCAACATGGTCACAAGCAATGTTGTGAAGTATCTGTGCCCCTGCCTCAATCAATGGTGTTTAGTCTTGAGCAACTGTCGGTTACATCAGCGATAGGTAGTAATGATGACGAAAGTGACGGTGATAAAGACGACGAAAAAACTAAAACAGTCGACGCACTTTGCCAAATAATTGCTTACTGGCCAGATAACAGTATTAAATGGGTAAAGTTAACTTATCAGTATTGTAATCAACCACAGTTGTATTTGAATATAGAGAAACACCAAGCAGATACCTCTGGTGTACAGCCCCAAAAGTTTCTAGGTAACGCTGTTCCTATTGATAACTACTCTTATAAAGGTGGCGCAAATACATTAACCCTGAACTTAGCCAACAACCGCTTAGAAATGTTAAATGCCGAGGGCGATGCTATTTTAGCCCTCCATGCAGATGACATAAAACTCACAGATAGTACAGGGCAGCCAGTTAAATCAGATTTTAGCCAAGCAAATGTTGCAGAACACACCAATCTAAACAATCACAGCAGTTCAGCCATAACCGTTGTGGTAGACGGAGCTTTTTCAGAAACCTTAGTGCAATTTCAACTTATTATTAATTGGCTGGTACCCTTTGATTTGATCAAGTTTCATCTGCAAATACACAATACCAACAGGGCAATACATCAAGGTGGCAAATGGGACTTAGGTGATGTGGGGTCTTTTAATTTTAAAGCCCTTAATATTGAGTTAAACACAACTCAAAATTCACTTAAAGAACACTGCACCCTGACAGATGTTCACAACAACCAACGTTTTATCGGCAACAGTATTGTTTGCGAACAATTCTCAAGTGGTGGCGTCAATTGGCAAAGTCCAGTACATGTCAACCACAACAACACTCTAGATATTAACAAAAACGGCTATGTACTTAATGATGGCCAAATTGACCACACGGGTCTGCGCTGCCAGCCGGTGGTGGCTTTAAAAAACAATCTGGCTATTACCCTGAATAAGTTTTGGCAGAATTTTCCAAAATCCTTAAAAGTAAAAGATAATATTGTGTCTTTGGGGCTATTTCCGGCTACCCACTATTTACATGAACTGCAAGGAGGCGAGAAAAAAACCCATAGTTTCTGGATATCACTGGATAGCTCGAATAATGACTTAACCGCTAGTCAAAATATCAATAGGGGCACAGTTGCTTGGGAGTGGATCAGCCAATGTCACTTATATCCTTTCATTGAAAAAGAAAAGGCAAACGAAAACGCAACCTTAGGCTCGCTGCAAGCCATTACCGATTTAGGTATCGAAAATACCTCAGGCTTTATTGCGAAACGCGAAAAGGTCGACGAATATGGCTGGCGTCACTTTGGTGAACTGTATGCCGATCACGAAACAGCGGGTTACAAAGGTGAGGATATATTTGTGTCCCATTATAATAACCAATACGACCCTATCTACGGTTTTCTTAGGCAGTATCTCACCACGGGCAACACTAAATGGTTTGAACTGGCAGATGACCTTGCAACACATGTAAAAGATATTGACATCTACCATACCAGCCTCGATAAAAACGAATATAACGGCGGTTTGTTTTGGCACACCGATCATTATTTACAAGCTTTTACATCTAGTCATCGCTCTTATTCAAAGCATCAAGCGAGCAATGTCTATCAAGACCATGCAGGTGGTGGGGGCCCAGGTGGGCAGCACTGTTACACCACAGGTTTATATCTACATTACTGTTTAACCGGTAATCAGAGTTCTAAAGATGCGGTACTCACCTTAAGCAATTGGATCACCCATGTATATGAAGGCTCTAACACCTGTATTGAACTGCTGTTAGCCTTTAAAAACCGTCATGTGGCGGGCAATAAAAATCACTTTACCGAGCAATATCCATTAGACAGAGGCATCGCAAACTATGTAAATGCCCTACTGGATAGTTTTGAGCTGACCCAGCAACCTGATTATTTAACCCAGGTACAAAACATACTAACCAATACTATACACCCCAACGAAGACCTGACTCTTAGAGGTTTGCAGGATGTAGAAGGCACTTGGTTTTATACGGTATTACTTCAAGCACTGTGTCGTTATTTGCAAGTAAAAGAAAGCAGACAAGAATTTGACCAACACTTTTATTATTGCCGTGACTGTCTATTAAATTTTGCAGATTGGATGCTTATTCACGAGTACCCTTATCTCGAAAAACCGGATATTTTAGAATACCCCAATGATACTTGGACCGCACAGGATCTGCGCAAAGCGCATGTGCTGGCAGCGGCTAATTATTATTCACCCAACAAAAAAAACCAATATTTGACGAAAGCACAGTTTTTTCAGCAGTATGTAGCTGATAAACTTAATCTAGCTGATACCAAAACTTATACGCGGATTTTAGTTTTAGTGATGCAAAATCAGGGTGCGCTAGAGGTTTTTCAAACAAAACAGCCCTCCATTACCTTTGCAGCAACAAGAAACTGGCCGCCAGCAACCTATCAGCAAGCCTCACTTTATGCAGGGCTGCTTAAAGTAATGGCAAAACGGCTGATAAAACTGTCTCCAAGAGCCGAAATAGATTGGTTAAAAAAACGCTTAGCTTAAACCTAAGTAAAATAGGATGAACAATTACTGATGCAGGTATCTTTTATTATTCCCCACAAGGGAAGGTTCGAAATGTTAACCCAGACACTCGAATCTATTAGCAAGCAAGCCTGCGATTTGCATGACATCGAAGTAATTGTGGTCAGTCAAACTCCGCAAATACAGCAACAAACGCTGTTAGAGAGCCCCAAATTTAGCCTAACAATATGTATTCGCCCAGAAAGTGACACCATATCGGCATTACGTAATTATGGGGTAACACAAGCACAGGGCCAGTATATGGCTTTTCTTGATGCCGACGTATGGCTGTCAAGTAACTGGACCCAGCAAATGATTACCGAGTTAGCCGCTGACCCAGATAGAATTATCAGCAGTGCTATGCAGATATGTGATGACAATGCGCCACCTCTTGAACAAATTCGTACCAGTCTAAGCAATGCCGAAATTGATACCGATGTGGCTTTTTTACCCGGTCGAAATCTATTTTTAACCAAAACCTCATTCGACAAAATTGGGGGGTTTCCTGAACATCTTATAACCTGTGAAGATTACTTTTTTACCGACAAGGCAGCCAAACTGGGTAAGCTATTTTACACCTCTGCCGCCACTTACATTCATTTAGGTGAAGACAAAGCCTATAAGGCGATGTTTGATAAAGAGATTTGGCGGGGCCAGTCAAATTTACAATCAATTTCTGGGCGAAACATCCCGTTGCGAGAATGGCCCAGTTTTATTGCGCCACCGGCTATCGTATTCATGTTTTCTTTAGCGATATTACTACTCGTTTTTGGGCAGTCGTCATTGGCATTAATGGCATTTGTAGTAGCGATGTTACCCGTTTTTGTATACAGTTTACGGTTGTTTTCGCTAGCAAATCAAAAAATTAATTTTATGCATATCCTTACATTCTATGTTTGTTACTTTCCGGCACGAGCAATTGGTACGGTAGTAGGTTTGTTTAAATCCATTGGAGTAAAAACACATTAAGGATACACACCTATGACTCAAACTATCAACGTGCTGCAGTTCATATGCCCTACCGGTTTTTATGGGGCAGAACGCTGGGTGTTAGCCCTTGCTAAACATTTAGATCCCTCAAAAGTACGCTGTGATTTAGCCGTAACCATGGAGCCTGGACAAACACCACTAGAATTAGTCAACGAATACAAAAAATTAGACTTACCTTGTCATATTGTGGATATGAAAAGTAAATTTGATTTGTCTGCGGTGACTAAAATGGCTGCGCTTATCAAACAACAAAACATCCATATCGTACATACCCATGGATACAAGTCCGACATTATCGGGGTGTTAGCCGCCAGAAAAGCAGGGGTACCTTGCGTGGTGACGCCACATGGGTTTGAAAATGCTAAAGACTTTAAGCTACGCACCTTTATCTGGCTAGGTTGCCAGGCCATGAAATACGCCACTAAAGTGGTACCGCTTTCGCAGCAACTTATGCGTGACTGCAAACGCATGGGCGTTAAAGAGCATAAAACCTTATACATTCAAAATGGTGTTGACCTGTCAGAAGTAGAAGCCACGCCTGCGCCCGATAGACACAATCCAGATGAAAAGCGTATTGGTTTTGTAGGTCAGATGATTAGTCGCAAAAACATCTTTGATATTTTAGGTATATTTGATCAATTACATGCCAAACATCCCAACACCCGACTCATACTATTGGGGGATGGAG
>Ga0307488_10004665_pt1 | contig 11416 bp, 28 predicted proteins | sample SB02metaG_FD_202248 | JGI IMG/M metagenome (GOLD analysis project Ga0307488, IMG submission 202248) | Sea-ice brine microbial communities from Beaufort Sea near Barrow, Alaska, United States - SB 0.2 | ecosystem: Environmental > Aquatic > Marine > Coastal | place: USA: Alaska | collected...
GATATTTAACAAAAGGAAAAACAATAGAAGATTTAGAAAAGATAAAACATTATTGTGATTTAGAAATTGACCATTTAAACGATGCCAAAAAAAAGAAAAAATAAATTAATTATGTGTGAACGTTGTGATGAATGGGTTGCAGCCATAGTTCATGAATATAATTATTATTGTTCTGAGTGCGCATTGTTTGAAATGAACATCCCTTTTAAAAAAGTTGTATCAATAGAAGACGCTAACCTAAGTAGGAAAATACAATGACTCATCAATTAAATTTTATATACAATGATTCTGATTGGGTATGCCCCGCAGAATATCCAGACCTAACTCAAGCAAAAGAAATAGCAATAGATTTAGAAACTAAAGATCCAAACATAAAAACTAAAGGATCAGGTTGGGCCACATTTGATGGGCATATAGTAGGTTTTGCCGTGGCTGCTTTTGATCAGCAGTGGTACTTTCCAATTGCCCATGACGCAGGGGGTAATATGGATTCTGCAATGACCACAGCCTTTATGCAAGACATCTTAAAATTACCAGCAACTAAAATTTTTCACAATGCAAGTTACGATGTCGGTTGGTTACTTGTTAATGGTTTTGAGATAAGGGGTAAAATTATAGATACCATGATTGCGGCCGCAGTAGTAAATGAAAATAGATTTAGTTTTAGTTTAAATGCTTGTGCTAAAGATTATTTAGGTGAACTTAAAAATGAAACTTTCTTAAATGAAAAAGCTAAAGAGTGGGGTATAGATCCTAAAGCGGATATGTGGAGATTACCCGCAGGTTACGTGGGTTTTTATGCGGAGCAAGACGCGGCCTTAACTTTAAAATTATGGCATAGACTTAAACAGGAAATTTTAAAACAAGACCTTCATGATGTGTGGGAGATGGAGATGGAATTACTCCCTATTTTAATTGACATGAGAAGACGTGGAATAAGAGTGGATATTGAAAAAGCTCACGCTATTAAAAAAGAATTTAAACAAAAAGAAATAATTGTCTTAAAGAAAATTAAAGAACAGACCAGTATTAATGTAGATATTTGGGCCGCTAGATCTGTAGCGCAAGTGTTTGACAGAATAGGTGTTGAGTACCCACGGACAACGAAAACTGAAGAACCCAGCTTTACCCAAAACTGGTTAATAAATTGTGATAACCCGATAGCGCAACTAATAAGAGAAGCAAGAGAAATAAATAAATTTCATTCAACATTTATAGACTCCGTTTTAAGATATACTCACAAAGGTAAAATCCATTCTGAAATAAACCAGTTAAGATCTGACCAGGGTGGGACAGTGTCTGGACGTTTATCATACTCTAATCCAAATCTCCAACAAATTCCTGCTCGTAATAAAGAATTTGGAAACAAAATAAGAAGTTTATTCTTACCTGAAGAAGGTAAACAATGGGGTAGCTTTGATTACTCGCAACAGGAACCAAGACTTGTTGCTCATTATGCGGCTTCAGTTTCAAAACAATTTGCGGGAGCAGATGAGTTTATAAAAGCTTATGAAAATGAGTCTGCTGACTTTCATCAAATTGTTGCCGACATGGCTGGAATATCGAGAACACAGGCTAAGACAATTAACTTAGGTTTATTTTACGGAATGGGCAAAGCAAAGTTAGCGAAAGAACTTGGGATTAATAAAGATAGCGCTGAAAGATTATTACATACTTACAATGAAAGAGTTCCTTTTGTAAAAAAATTAGCAGTTGAAGTTACGTCCAGTGCTTCTAAATATGGTTTTATAAGAACAATCAAGGGAAGAAAATGTAGATTTGAAATGTGGGAACCTTCTACTTTTGGTATGAATAAAGCAATGAACTACGAAGAAGCAAAAGCAATTTATGGAAACAACATTAGGAGAGCTTTTACTTACAAAGCTTTAAATAGATTGATACAAGGATCTGCAGCGGACCAAACTAAACAAGCAATGATTGATTGCCATAAAGCAGGTTTTAAACCCTTACTTCAAATTCATGATGAATTGTGTTTTTCTATAGAGGAAGAAAAAGATATTAAATCCATTAAAGATAAAATGGAAAACGCAATTGATACACTTAGAGTTCCTTCTAAAGTTGATATTGCATTAGGAAAATCTTGGGGCGAAGCTAAAGAATAATTTAGAGCGCAGTATCCTTAGGCAAAAAGTTATTTTTTTTTAACTAGACTAGCTAGCTATATCTAGAAGACCTTTTTTTGCGTCTTCTACGCTTTGATCATTAATCTTTTTTCTAAGATTTTTGATCTCAATGTCGATCCACTTCATGTCTGTAGTAACTCTACCCTGTGACAACGCTTGTGTTGCCCACTTGGACTCCAATTGAAGTTTCTCCGATATTAACTTCTGTAGCATTTTGTTCTACCCTTTCGAAGGTTAAGAAAAACATGTCAGGATTCTCAAACCCTGCACCTTCTTTCTCAATTACTTCTCCTGAATCAACCTTCTTTACCAAACATTCAAGAGCGGTCTTATCATCTTCAGCACTAACGATCTCATCGACATACAAATTTTTGTATTTTACTTGGATACGATATTGCTTCATGTAATATTATATATCAAAATGTGACGTAATTGCAACTATGTACTTATTTTTGGTTTAGTTCTAGGCATGACAGGTTCGGGGATTCTTATTTGTTGGCATTCAAATTTAATAACGATTTTGTTGTTTTCTATGTATTCTTTATCAAATTCTTCAATTTCTTTAAGAGATTTAAAGGTGTTATGAGCAACTTTATATCCATTTTCTACACAATCTATATGAGATGTAAAACTAAAACCTGGTATGTGATTACTAGGACATTCTCCTGTAGCCATACTGCACATATACATTACTAATATAAATTTTGTCATAATATCCTATACTATCTTATATTATTATTTACTTGCATATCCCATTTAAATGTTTATATATCTTTACATGAAAAAACAAACAACAAAAAGGTTATCACGTTTATGAAAAAAAAAATAGTCAACAAATTTAAAAGAGGAGGAATTAATGCCTAAAGCAATCTCTGAACCTTTTAATGATTGGGTATCTGAAATGGATAAAGTACTTTCAGAAACTCGATCTTTAACAATTGATGGTCAACCAATGGAACGGTCTGATCTTCATTTTAACCAACAATCGGCCAAACTTGTAAAGATTCCACTGGTGCTAGATGAACAAGCTGTCTATCCTTTAAACGATTGGACTGCTCAAGATTTAATCCAAAGTGAAATTGATGCAAAAACTAACACAGATATGGAGAATAAATGTCTAAAATAAGTAAAAAACAAAACGAAGATAATGTAATACACGTTACTAAAAATTACGATATGTTTAAAACCGTAAAAGGTAATCGTGAAATCGACAAAGGACACGTGGCTAGATTAAAAAAAGAAATCAAGAAAAGAGATCTTGATCTTCCTATTTTTATCAACGAACATGATGAGGTTGTGGATGGGCAACATACCCTGCAAGCTCGTAAGGAATTAGGTAAACCTATTAAATACATAAGAGGCGCATTTGAAAATGAATTAGATGTAGCAATTATGAATGCCAATAGAAAAAATTGGTCCATGAGGGGTTACTTAGATTTTCACATTGAGAACGGTAAAAAAGATTATCAAATAGTTCGAGCTATGACCAAACAATATTCACTACCTTTAGAGTGTGCAATATTTATATTAGCGGGAGGATACTCGATGTGGAGAGAAACTAGAAACGATTTTAAACAAGGTAAGTTTAAAATGACTCACTTACAGAGATGTAATGATTTAGGAGGGAGTTTAATGTTTATGAAAAATAATTTCGGCATTAAATTAACTCGTTCATTTATTACTGCTTTTGCTGTATGCAGTGAACACCCTAGATTTAAATGGGAACGTTTTAAGACTGCGTTAAAAAGTAAGTCAGCGTTGTTATTACGGGGTACTAATACTGAAGATTTTATCAGGGTTTTTGATAAAATTTATAACGGTAATATGTCTAATAAAATAAATTTCATTAGATATTTTGTTGACAGAGAGTACCAAGAAGGTGAAATTAACGACAAATAGAAAGAGAAACAAATGGACATAAACAAATGGAAATCCTGTGCCGTTGATATTGATACTTACTGCCTGTTGCGGGCAATGGGTAGTCACGGCTTTAGGAAACCCGCTTCAATGATCGCTAAAATTACAGATGATGAAGTGAAGAAGATAGCTAAGAAAGAAAATATTAGTTACGAAAAAACAAAAGAGAATTTACTGTCACACGGGCGAAAGCTCTTAAAAAGTAAATAATGGCCATGTCGAGCGGTGTCCGGTAGCCTGGACCCGCTCGATTAACGCTTGCATTCAATTTCAAATCAATATAAAAATAAACAATCGTATTCCTGTCACCTATATGAAAAAGTGGGGTTAAACACTTTATATTCACTAATCACGAAAAACTTTAATTAACTTAAATTTTGAGAGGTTAAGGTGTATGGGTACGATAAACGTGTTTACAGTTTTCTACGATCAGTGGAAAAATTACATGCGGAGAACCTATTCCATATCTTTTCCCTCTCCGCATGTAAACTATGGAAGATTTGAATAGTATCGTTGAAGAAAAAATGGAGATCTGTAAAGGATTAACGGGAGAGGAACGCTCTGAATTCATTGAAATGACCCTAGAAGATTATAATTTTGCAACACATGTTGTTAACGAACCGAAGGTATTAAAACATTATAGTGACTTATTCGCTGAGCTTATTAAAAATTTTGGGCATTAATTTCTCAATGGAATTAATTAAGGGAAACCGGCTACCGGAGGAAAGATTATTCCAGGCGGTATTGTTACAAGCTTTTGAAGACGCTTTAAACATGGGCCAACATAAGCAAGACGCTTACGCTAAACAAGATAGTTACGATTGGTTTACTAATGATACTGAACTATTTAATGATATTTGTTGGTCGGGTAACTTCGATCCTGAGATAGTACGCCAAAAATTTAATGAATTGATATCAAATAAGACAATTAAGTATACTAAAGTTCAATTGAAATGGCTTAGGTATAGATGGTTATATAAAAAATATCGATCTTGCACGGACAAGGGACAACGGAGAAAAATTCTAAAAGAGATTAAAAGTATTGAGGGCCTCAAAAGAGGTGAAAAAACAAAAAGCCTAATTTAAGACCCCCTAACCTAAGAGAGCAATAATGATTAACATTATAGCTTTTAGATTATCATAAGGTTTAGTTTAATCAACCAATATCCTCCCTAAGGCCCTAAAATTTTTTTTGGTACGGTTTATCCTCCTCCGGCCCCGAGATCGTTGTAGGGCCTTTTATGGGCCATTAATAGATAAGAAAATCCTCCCCAAGCCCCGAAATTTTATATTAAAGTTTATCCTCCTCAAGCCCCGAAAAATTATACTATATAGATTATCTAGACCCCTGAGTAAAAAAAAATGCTCAGAGGGTAAAAGAGGTGTCCCTGGTGTCCCTCTAAGCAAATTATTATTATATATCAATAACTTAAGTATGTTTTTAGGGTGTCCCTATGGTGTCCCTATGGTGTCCCTCAGGGACACCTAATAACTAATATTGCATAAAGAGATACCTACCTAATTTTTTTTGACTTGTTTCAATATGATGAAATAATCTATATAGTATAAATATGGCCCAAATAAAAAAGATCCAAAGATCCGAAAAGGACCTGACCCCAAAACAAAGAATGTTTGTTGATATACTGATCGCAAATTGGGGTGAGATGACTTATGCTGAGGCTTGCAAACAAGCAAAATATGAATGCAAAAACCCTACTGATTATTCCGCAATAGCTTCAAGATTACTGAATAGAAGATTAAATCCTCACATTGCAAAATATTTAGATAAAAAATATGAGGAAGAAGTAAATAAATTTTCAAAAGATAAATTAAAAAGATTTAGAAGATTAGATAAACTTTCAAAAGAGGCCGAGAAAAGTAAACAGTTTAATGTATCCGTTCAAGCTGAATATAGATCAGGACAGTTAGCGGGAATGTATGTCGATAAAAGAGAGGTTACTGTATCAGGCCTAGAGGGAATGAGCCGTGACGAATTAGAAAATAAGCTGAAAGAATTATCAACTAAAATAGACGGACACAATGCTAAAACAATCCCAGCGGAAGCAATCGAAATTAAAGAAATTGAAAAATAAAAGTTTTAGTGATTGGGTAAAAGTTTTTAATGAAAAACATAACCAACATTTAAAAACAAATGTAGGAATAGTAAATGTCAAAACGAAAAATAACGATAAATAAAAAACTTAAAACTTCGAAGTTAAAATTTAACTTTAAACAATTAGGTAACGATATTACCGTGTATCCGTTTGTAGAAATAAAATGGCTTGATATCGAGGGTGATGCCGGCTGGTGTAACACTAAAGATCTTAACAAAGAAGAGCTACCTATTTGCGTGTCTAAGGGTTACTTGTTAAGTCAACGTAAAGGTATTACAAGATTATTTAGTGATTATATTGAATCAAAAAATAAACCTACTTTTGACAATATTGGAAATACCACTATCATTCCTACTTCAGTTATTGTATCTATTAGAAGAATAAAAATTTAGTCGAGGTTAAATGTTTGTTTACAATTTTTCACTACCCCATGAACACAAATCAAAAGTAGAAATCGAACATTTATAGGTATTAAGGATAGAATACCAGACCCCCTCGACTAGGCCAAATCATTTAATTCAGTTTTTTAATTTTTCTCCCCTGAGAAATAACATTATCAGCCCCAAACGTATCACCTAACATTTTACTTAGGCTAGCAACCATTTTTACCTCTCCGTGTTTGAGTTCCTTAGGCGCTGTGTATTCCTTGTGTTTTTTTATAGGAATAAATTTTGTGTAGTAAGTGATAAAATTATCATAACCATCTTTAGGTTTTTGTTTTATAACTTTCATTGTAGATACAAACCACTCATTGTTTCTGAACATGTAAATATATTCAATTGCAAAATTACCCCGCATGCTGTTCATGTAACAATATTCATGATTATGTTCTTCAAAACTATCTTCTTTTGTTTCATAAAATTCACACCCTTCTAGAGTTTTATCCAGGTATGAGGCACTGCCTTTGCTTACCAGTTTATTTGCTTTTTCAAAAGTTTCATAATATTTTAAAAGACAATTCCCCACTCCGTCAGGGTATCCGTCCCCATGAATATAAACCACTTTTACTGTATTATTTGTGGGATCTACCACCACTACATTGCTTCTTGTTGACATTACTTATTCCTCCTTTTTGTTATTTTAAATTTATATGAAACAATATTCTCGTCCATAAATTCTATACGCGCATACATTACTGGACACTCTTCCAACCATTTTTCAAACTTTTTTCTAGTATCAGCTTGATATTTTTTTGCATGGTTTTCTGAAATTATTTCATCAATTCCATATCTTGTTTGATCACTCATTCTAATTTCCCTCCCTCTTTATGAACATACTCCTCAATATCTGAAAAAATACAGTTCATAGTTTCATCATTTAAATCTTCACTTGTTAAAGTTATTTCCTCCCCTTCAGGATCTTTTAAAATTATTCTTGTTCTATCCCATATCCATTTTTTATCTTTTGCCATTATTTATCCTCCCCTTTTGCTTTGTTAAATGATTTTGTTAACTCTTCTTGTCTCCACTTATCCGTCTCTATATTATTCAACTTTTTGATTATCCAAAACATTAAATAAATTGGTGATAAAAATAGTGTTATTAATAATGTCGCTTTCATATTTTTTTCCTTTTGGTTCTTTCTCTTATTTCTTTTTTTACTTTTTTAATGTTTTCGTTGTCCTCTTTTGAGTTAAAAAAAGGCGCTCTCTCCATATTCTTAACCCAAGTTCTTAAATCGTTCCTGGTCCATTGTTTAATATTCATGGTGTAGCTCCTAACATAGACACCACACCGGCAAAACTTATCATTAAACCTAACATATGATGATCTGAATGCACCGCTGTTATTATACCTAGCATTGCGATTATAAATCCTACTAGCATCATCATTAATCTTGCTATTGTTTCCATTGTCATTTTTTATCACCCCACAATCTTAACCCTATCAAAGCAAATACCATTGCAATAAAAAAAAGTTCATACATCATCTGTTCCATTATTGACCCTCCTCATATACTCCAATAGTCAGTTGAAATTGACCCTCTGAACAAATGGCAAAACCTAAATCTTTTTTAAAATCATAAAGTTTTGAAATCATTTCTAAAAATTGTTTTACTGATAATGCGGGTTCATTGTCTGATCCCATACCCGAGCTATCCACAAATAAACCTCCATTGTTTAAGATCTTCCAACTAAACGGAATATCTAATTTATCTGCTATTGTTTTTGTGTTAAATCGTTTCCAACCCTTAGGAACATAATCCCCCAGATTTACAATTTTTTGTAACGGTGTAACAGATCCCTCTTTGGCCTGCTCTATATCTTCTTCCTTAAACCTTACGGGCTTAACTGCATTCCGTTTTGATCTTCTTCCCTGGTCCTTATTCATTGCAACTATCGTTTCTATGTCCATCATATATTTATCCTCTTTTCCTTTTTTTATGTTTTCTTTTGTTAGTTCAACGAGGCGGTTGACCCGCCCCGATTGAATTTGATAATTAAAAGTTTGGATCTTTAAGTCCATACTCACCAAACACATCAACTAGCTCTGATCCGCTCATGTCTAAATCTTTTTTATGACCATATTTAAAAAATATTTCATGAACCATTTTTGCTAACATTTTTCTAACTCTCATCATTTTAGCACTTGTGTAATCTTCCCCAACTTGTTCCAGTTCTGTTTTCACGTTGTGGTGATTTGTGTCTAAGGCTTCGTTTAAAGAGTTCATTAAAATCTCTCTAGCGATTTGACCTTCTGTGTGTCCTTCAAACTTTTTTTGTTCTTCGTTCATCTTGTATCCTTTTGTTATATTGTTTATTAATTTATTCATAACCCACCATATCCCATGTAAATAAGATATTCAAGAAGTTTTTTATGCCATAGTGACGCACCCATTTACAACTTATAGTTGTACTATTTAGAATCATTACAAACTACCTTCCCGCCCTATCCCCATTATTTTTTTTAACCAATTTATCTATCGTGGCCCAGATCTGGTCCCAGTCCCCTTTGCTCGTGATCCATTCCGCTAGAGTTGATTTACATGTCCCGTGAGTAACTTTAATTTTACCATTCCACAATTTTATTTTTATTTCCGCTGATCCTTTTTCCATTATTCAAATGTCCCTTCTTGTTGGCTTAGGTTTGGTAGCGCCTCATAAACGCTACCCGTGTTACAACCTACAGTTGAACTATCGTAAGTCATCACATTCAGTGATCTATTATGCCAGTCTAAAAATGGGTTTGATCCCATGTCCTGGCGTATGTTTTCGAAATAAATTTTTCGATTGCTTTTGCACATCTTCAACTTTTTGCATTGCAATTTTAAAAAATCTAAATCTTTGTTTATTATCATTATGCCCTAGCCCCCTGATCCTTAAGGCCCAATTGTTCAACGCCTTTTATTCTTTTTTCTTTTTCTTCATTGCTTAGGCTGTCCCAATCTTCCGGGAAAGTTAAGCCCGCAATTTCAAAAAATCTTTTCTTTTGGTCCAGCTCTTTTTCTTTGTTCATGTCTGTTGCCATTAGTCCAAACATCATTGAAACCATTGACGTTGTTTTTAGCATGTCGTTGTTTTTTTTCTTAGTCATCTTTTTATTTCCTCTCTAGTTTTTATTGGGTTTTCTTTTATTTTATATTTTTGTCCTTTATAGTGTGGTCTCTTCTCTAGGTATTCACTTAAAGCAAGTTGGCATTGGTTTATTGCCTCTACGTGGCTATCACCAACACCCCAAACTCTTCTGATACCGTCTTTGTCTTCCGCGCTGTATCTAATCATCATTCCCCCTAACAAAGATTTTCGTTTGCGTAAAAAACAAGATCCTCAGTTGCAACATCGATTGCAACTGATTTGTCATTTACATATTTTTTAAATTTTGATCTAAAGCCTTCGTCTTCCATTAATAAATCAAAATCACTTAATAGGTCACCCGATACGATCGAGGCGATTACGTTTGCTCTGTTCATATTATCCTTTCTTTTTTAATGTAATAATTATAATTCCAGCCTTCTTTTATTTTTGTAAAATTATTATCAATATAACCACTAGCTTGATCATAATGATCAAATTCTTTAATAATAACATCCTTATCATTTATGTTATTACAAATAAAAGTTTTATCACTCACGGTTATACTTAATTTATATTGTTTCATATTATATTTTCCCCGCTATTTGTTTATTTATTTTTTTAAAGTTAACGTAGCTCTCACCCTCTAAAGATTTAAACTTTTTTATGATTGGTTTAATCTCTTCAAAGAATTTTTTATAACGTTCTCGGTCTTCATAATACTTTGCTTTGAACTCTAAAGACTGTCTTACATATTTTATTTCTTTTATATTTAGTTTCATAGTTTTTCCTTCCTTATGCTACTTTTTGATTGTTTAGTTTATCGATTAATCGAGCATACTCTTTAAGTATGCTCAACCCTTGTTGCTTAGTCACTGGCTTATCCAACTCTGAACACATTAGCGGACAGTCTTCTCTATGGTTAAGACCAAAAACCGCGTGACCAATTTCATGAAATACAACATGTCTTAAATAGTTTGTATTTTCTTTCACAGCTCTCTCTGTGATCCAAATTTTTTTATCTGACATTCTACCAACACCCAAAACTTGCTCATGACCTTTTTTTGCTGTTCCAATTCGAACATCAATTCTAGGAAGATCAATTCCAAAATTTTTTGCTTCATAGATTAGATCAATTACTTTTCTTCTTTTTGTGTAAGTGTCTTTGTTCATGTCGTTGTTTTTTATTTTTTTTGTGTTCATTGTGTTTCCTTTGTTTGTTGTCTTATTTTTTCTCATAAAGATAAGATATACTAAGACAATTTTTTTTAATACTGTCAAAGTTGTCGCACCCTCAAATTAATTTCTAGTATAAGTTGTGTTGTATTTTTACAACATCTATTGTAATTAAATCACATGGCTAACCCCGAGAGTTTATTTTGGAAACAAATCAAAACGGCATTATCCGACCAGGGATATTTTTTAACGCGTGTTGAAACTCTCACGGTGTCCGGTGTTCCCGATGTCTTTGGTATATATAAAGGACGATCATTTTGGTGTGAATTAAAATCAAATCAAGTCAGTTATCCGACATTAAATAAATATCAAATTGTATGGATCAATAGAGCCGTTAAGCATGGCGCTACTGTGTTGATCTTAGTTAAGGCCCAAAAGGACAAGGCGCTTAAAATATACAGAGTGAGGGAATTCTTCACAGATCCGCGGTCACTTAGCCCCGATTTTGTTATCAAAATTCCTGTCAGTTGGCCGTTGTTCGTGGATAAGTTTTC
>Ga0307488_10004666_pt1 | contig 11415 bp, 6 predicted proteins | sample SB02metaG_FD_202248 | JGI IMG/M metagenome (GOLD analysis project Ga0307488, IMG submission 202248) | Sea-ice brine microbial communities from Beaufort Sea near Barrow, Alaska, United States - SB 0.2 | ecosystem: Environmental > Aquatic > Marine > Coastal | place: USA: Alaska | collected 2017-05-06
AGCAAGAAAAGACAAGTCATCATTGTTAAGAAATGCAAAAATTAGATTAAGTAATATTCACCCTGGTCGTCTTTTAATGAATATGAGAGGACAGGATAAATGGTTAAAGTAAGATGCCAATAGTAAACACAAGTTTTGTTGCAGGAAAAATGAATAAGAGCGTTGATGAACGTCTTCTTCCTCCTGGACAATATGTAAATGCGATTAACGTTAGATTAGGAGCTACAGAAACAACTGAAGTTGGTGCTGTGGAAAATTCTAAAGGAAACACTCAATTAACTACACTTGCTTTTGGTGGTCAAAACTTATCTAACTCAGCGGTTTGTATAGGCGCTTATGAGGATGGGTCTAAAGAAACTATCTATTGGTTTATTCATGATGCAAACAATCCGTACGCAGGTGGTATTTTAGATTTAATTGTTTCTTTTAATACTCAAACCAATGCTATAACTTATCATGTTACTACTAAACAAGTTTTAAATTTTGATCCTAAATATTTAATTACAGGAGTTAATAAAATTGAAGATTTATTGTTTTGGACAGATGATAAAAATCCTCCAAGAAAAATAAACGTAACACAAAACTATCCTGATCCTGTAGGAATATCTGATGGTATAAATGAAACTGATATAAGTGTCATTTTAAAACCACCAGGTTTTTCTGTTTTAGAAACTTTATCAGCTCCTAAAGTTACATTAATAGATGTTCCTGGAGAAGAGAATTATATGGACACTAGATTTATAACTTTTGCTTATAGATATAGATATATAAATAACGAGTATAGCGCTACGTCATTATTTTCAGTAGCAGCCTTTCAACCAGGCCCTTTTAGATTTGATGTAAATAATTTCAATAACTCATCAATGAAGAATATATACAATTCAGCTGAGGTTGAGTTTGAAACAGGTTCTAATAAGGTTATTGAAGTAGATTTGTTATTTAAACCTAGTAATTCTAATTCTATATATGTTATAGAACGTTTTAAAAAAACAGATTTTGGCTGGGGTAATAACACTAAGCAAACTTATACCTTTACTAATAGTAAAATATATACTGTTATTGGATCTGACGAGTTATTAAGACTTTACGATAATGTTCCTAAAGTTGCTAAAGCTCAAACAATTCAAGGCAATAGATTAATATATGGAAACTATACAGATGGGTATAACATTGTTAATACAGCTGGAAATAATATACCTATAAATTTTACAACTTCATTATTTACTAACGATATATTATTTGAAGATTTAGCTGAACCAACTTTGTCTACTGGAGATGTATATACAATAAACACAAGCACAAACACTACAGTTCAAAACTCTAAAATCAATTTTGATTTAACAGCTCAAGCTAGTAAATTAAAAAAAGGTACTTCGTTAGCTTTTACACTATACATTGAGCATTCACAATTAAATGGAGATACAGCTGATGCTTGTTATGATTCAGCATTTAACAATACTCCCTTTGAGTTATCTATAATATTTCCTATAAACGAAAATTATAATTCAGTTTATGAAATGGTAAACTCTACTGCATTTGCAGAAAGAATAGGAACTGTTTTAAATGTTAATTTTAAACCTTTAGCAACTTCTGCAAGCGGCACATCATTAACTGATTTTTTTAACACTGTCACTATAGTTCCTACAAATTGTGTATTTACAAAATCCAATAGTAGTATTAATGCTCAAACACAACAGGGTTTTAGAATAGGATCAACAGTTGGTTCTAATGTATTTTCTTTACAAGTGTTAGCTATGAAATACATTTCTGGATCTACAGATGTGTATGAATATTTTAAATTTTCTAGAGGTCAAGGAACTTTTACATCTAGTCAAGACACCTCTTCGTTACATAGTAATAGAGATTATGAAACTGGAATTGTGTATATGGATGATTATGGTAGAGCCTCCACGGTATTAGTTTCAGAATTTAACACCACTTTTGTTCCTCCTTCAGCATCTGTTGATCAAAATCGAATAAAAGTTAATATTGAAAACTATCCACCTGCATGGGCAAATAAATATAAATTTGTATTAAAGCCAAGTGAGGGTGGGTATGAAACTATTTACTCTAATTTTTATTATCAAAGCCAAACAACAAGGGTTATATATTTTAAGCTAGAAGGAGATAATCAAAACAAAGTAGAAAAAGGAAACATACTAGTAGTTAAAAAAGATGCTAACGGAGATTTAAATAGAGAAGTTACTTGTCAAGTTTTAGATGTAAGTGCTGAGTCGTCAAACTTTTTAGAGGTTGAAGGTGAAGCTCCGTCTAACAGCAATCAATTGGCAGGACTGTATATGCAAATTAGAGCTCAAAATTTTAGCATCAACTTAGACGAAAATGCAGTTGTTGATGAAGGAGAAAAAACAGCAAGTGGGACTGACAGAACTTATTGTAATCCTTTTTTACAATACCCTGCTTTTACAACAGACCCTGACACTTCAACAACAACCAACTACACGGTTCCAGCGCAATCTAGTATAAGTTTAAAATGGAGATTAGGAAGGCATGATGCAAGTGGATGTCCAGGAATTGATTATATATGGGAAAACACTTATGTATCTTCACAAAACTATGACGACTTACACGCATGGTTTCAAGGAGATTTTATAAATCCTGGTGCTGGTGATGTAATTGATGATGGTGAAGATAGACTTCAAACTCCTGTATTTATTAACGCAATAGCAACTAGTCAAGGTGCTGTACAATGTCCTGATCCATGGACTCCTAGTTTTCAGTTTTGGCAAGCCGTTCCCGGCGACGCATCTTCACCGTTATATTTAGCGTGTAGAAGTGGTGTAATTGCATGTGCAAACGGAGGTAAAACTTGGTTTATGGAAGCTGAAATTGTTGTAACACGATCTAACAATTTAATTGTATGGGAGACAGAACCTGCTGATGCAGATCCTAATTTATTTTATGATTCTTCAGAGTCTTATGATATTGTAGGTGGGTTTCATATGGGAGGTAATGGCGATGGAGACCAACCGCAAACAGCAATACAAGATGCTATTGTAACTCTACCGTTTTTTAATTGTTATACATTTGGAAATGGTGTAGAAAGTTATAAAATATTAGATGCTTTAGATGGGCAAGCTGTAAATTTAGGCGAAAGAGTTTTAGCTGTTTCAAATCAAGATTTTAAAGAAGCTGATAGATTTGCAGAATTAACATACAGCGGTATATATAGTAGTAATTCAAACTTAAATAACTTAAATGAATTTAACTTAGGCTTAGTAAATTTCAAAGATTTAGAAACAAGCTTTGGCCCTATAATGAAATTGCATTCAAGAGAAACTGATATTCTTGTATTGCAAGAAGACAAGATTAGTTATGTATTAACAGGTAAAAACCTTATTAGCGATTCAACTGGAGGAGGTATTATAGCTTCTGTTCCTCAAGTTTTAGGAACACAAATAGCTAGAATAGAAGAATATGGAATTAGTCATAATCCAGAAAGTTTTGTTTCTTGGGGATATGACATGTATTTTACAGATACTAAAAGAGCATCTGTATTAAAATTAACAGGAACTTCAGCAAACAATGATGCGTTAGATGTTATCTCTAATACAGGTATGAGGTCTTATTTTAGAGATCAATTTAATGTTCAGTTAAATACACAAAAATTAGGAGGATACGATCCTTATATGGGAGAATATGTGTTAGGAACTAACGGGACTAACGTTCCTTTACCTCCAGTTATTATACCTTGTGGTACACAAAAATCATTAGCAGGATCAACAACAGCTCAAACTTTTACTGTAGAATTGGGAGGTGTAATTGGTAATGTTGTAATTAATTATACTATAGATACAGGTACCATGAGTGTTTCAGTGTCTTGGGACGGTAGTGAAGTAGCTTCAATTACAAATGCGACAGCAAGCGGAACTTTAAATTTTAATAAAAACAAAAGCAACCCAACTACAGCAACGGTGACAGTAACACCAAACCCATCAGCAAGCTATGATTTAATTGTAGATTGCCCAGTAGAAACTCCATTAGTGATTATTCAAATAGGATTAAACTCTTCTGAAGATAGCGGTAAGTTTATACATAACGAATTTAAATGGAATGATGCTCTTATTACTAGCCCTGTGGCTTCTAATATGATGACATTTGGTTCAGATTCACAAGTTGCTTCTCAATATACTGTGCAAACAGGTGTAAGATCCATAGGTGTTTTCCCTTATTCAGGAACTAACGTAACCTTAAGGTCTAATAAAATTAATTTTGATGATTATGACTGGGTTGTAAATAAAGATAATTTTGCTTGGTTATCTTCTAATACATTATATAATAACACAAGTTCAGATATAACCGCTTTACTTACAGCGTCAGCAACAATATCTAATATTGATGTTAACAGTCCATCATCTGGATTATACCAAGCAACGGTTTCTAACATTACGTTACCAACATCTAACCAATATCTGTATTTAATATACGATTACAGGACTACTAACTCAGCATCTTTTTGTTATGATGCTAGTGATGCAAATGATGCGTGTTGTGGATGTGGAGATTTCTGTACGCCTTACGATTCAAGTACTGTTCAGGATACTATAAGCATTGCGTGTATTCAACCTGCAAATCAATTATATTACCACGATGGATTAAACGCTTTACCTGTTATTGGCGACACTGTTTATTCATCTTCGGTATGCGATAGCACTACTAGTACTAAGCTTCAAGCAGGTTTTTATAACATAGGATCTAGTAATCAATGGATACAAGTTAATGGTAGTGGAGTTGTAGTGGCTACTGGAAGTTGTGCGATTAAATCATTTATCGCTAGTGTAAATGACCCACAAATATCAACAATTTGCACTAGAACTATGCATACAACTTATTATCATACAGGTGCTAATGCTGCTCCTGAAGCGGGAGATTTCTGTTATTCAGATCAAGGAATTACAATACTTCCTAATGGATATTATAGAATATCTTCTACAGAGTACATAAACTTAAATCAAGGAACTGGTCAGGTGCAGGCAGTTATAGCATGTCCTACAGTAACTTATTATCCGTTTAATACTAAACAACAAGCAAATCCTACTTCAGCTTGTTTTTATACTGGAGTATTAGATGAAGTGTATTACACTACAACAGCAACAGGGCCAAGTGATGGTGCTGGAACTGTAATATATAGTGATAATACAGGAACGATTGCTCCGTCAATGGTTTATGTATATAGTGTGGGCGCAGCTAATATATACTTTGGAGTAGGTGCTGCTGGAGAGATAGATGGAAATGGATTAGTAACTTGTTAAATAAATTATGGCAACTAGAGCAACATATTATTTTGATGGATTAAATTTTGCAACTGCAATTGCATTATTTACTGATCAAGCTTTAACCACAAAATCAGCTGATGGATATTATTCTTTAGGAACTATATCTAGAAGGCAGGTAAATGGATTTTTACAGTCTGCTGCTAATTGTACTGATTGCGGTGATGCTATTTCGTTATGTTATGATACGGCTTCTGCTAGCGAAGTATGTTGTGTGGGATGTGGGACAACTTATACGTCATTTGCTTCGACTGTAACCGGTGTGTTTAATAGTGTTTGTGGAGACACTACATTTGATCAAACTTTTTATCATAATGGGCCTGGAACAATTCCGGCGGCTGGCGAATTAGTCTATTCAGATTCTGGAGGAACAACTCCATTACCAAATGGATGGTATCATACTAACGCCTCAGGAACAAGCAACAGATATAGAATTACAAATAACACAGGTTTTGTAGCCACTATAGAAACTTGCGGTAGCCCTTAAGGATATTATATTTTTTTTTTGTAAATTTACAATATTAAAATTATTACTTTATGCCAACGCAAGGAACCTATTTTTTAAATGACACTGTTTGGGCCTCGGGAGATGCTAACACTGCAACCAATATATATACAGAATCAACACTAACAACGGCTGCTCCAAACGGATGGTACAAAGATAATAACAATATTTATAGAGAAGTAACAGGAGGCACAGGAGCGTTAGGTGTTTCAGCTGCATGTGATACATGTGGTACTTTATTAACTTTAGGATATGGAGCATCAGCTTTTGCAGCTTGTTGTTCTGGTACAACTGGTAGTTTTTATGTAGAAACTTCTTTTACAGCAACAAACAGTATTTATACAAACCCATTATTGAGTAGTTTTGCAGCTAATCAATTTTATTCATATAGTTCTCAAAGTAGAGAAAAAACAAGTAATGCAGAAGATGGAACAGGTTTAAGCACAGCGACAGCGTGTGCTACATGTTTCCCAGCAGTAGGATTGACGTTTGGTAGTTCAGCTACAATAGGATGTTGTACTGGTGTATCTGGAACATATTACATGAACCAAACAACTTTTGCAGCTTCAACAATATTATATCAAAATGCTGATGGAACTACGGTGGCAGTTAATGGATACTATTCGTTTAACCCTGGTAACGGAGGAACTATTGTTTACAGACAAGTAACAGGTGGAACAGGAACTTTAGGAACACAAACTACATGTTCAGCTTGTGCAACTTCAATTAGCTTATGTGTCGGAACAAGCGCAGATGATGTATGTTGTACTGGATGTTCAAGTTTAACATCGTTTACAGCGACAATAGGTGGTAACTTCCTTGGAGTATGTGCATTAACGCCAGGAACAACTTACTATCATAACGGAAGCGGTACTTATCCAGCAGCAGGTGACACAATGTTTACAAACTCAGCAGGAACGACAGTAGCTGATCCAAAACATTATCACTATGTAGACGGTGCATCAGATAAAAAGATTCATATTACTGGAACTGACGGATATGTAGCGGGAGTAAGCGATTGTGCCCCATAAATAAAATAAAATAATGCCAACGCAAGGAACCTATTTTTTAAATACTTCGTCCTTTGCAACCGCTACAGCCATATACACAGATGCGGCATTGACAACAGCGGCTTCAAATGGATGGTATAAAACATCTAGCAATACATTTAGACAACAAACGGGTGCGCCTAGCACACCTGTTTTAAGTACAACATATACTTGTGAGTGTACAACGTTCAGTTCAGGAAGAGTAGCAACTCCAGCAGCAGCTGCGTGTGCAGATACATTAAACCAAACTTATTTTCATACAGGTTCTGGTAGCATTCCAGTAGCAACTGATGTATGTTATTCTGATGCAGGTCAGACTGTTTTAGGTAATGGGTATTATAAAATATCAACAGCAGGAACAGGAACGTACATGCAAATAGCAGGCGGATCTGGTGTTGTATCTGCTGTGACAAATTGCCCGGCATCAGTAACTTCTTACAGCTCATCGAGCGTAGAAACTACTTTAATTGCCGCATGTGGATCTACAGTGGATGAAACTTATTATCATGAAGGTGCAGGGACTACTCCTTTAGCGACAGATATTTGTTACTCAGATTCAGGTATTACAGTATTGGCTAATGGATATTATAGGCTTGCTGCTTTGAGTCAAAACTACAATATAACTGTTGCTAACGTAGGATCAGGAAACAAATACTATATTAATGGTGTATTACAAACTACTTTTGCAATATCAAGAGGTAGCACATATACATTTAATCAAAGCAATTCATCAAACTCTTCACATCCATATAGATTATCAACAACTAGCGATGGTACTCATGGCGGTGGTGTTCAATATACTAGTGGGTGGACTACTAACGGAGGAACAGCCGGATCAAATTTAATTTCAACATTTGTAGTGCCAGCAAACGCACCAGATGTATTATATTATTATTGCCAATACCATTCAGGTATGGGTGGTCAAATTAATATTGGAGGTACTCAGGGAACTTATGTACAGATTACAGGTGGTTCTGGAGTAGTTGCTGTAACAGGAACATTTGCAACAGGTGAGTCATTTACTTCCAGTGCTAGTCAAACAAACGCAACCCTTGCATGTGCAGCTTCAATAAATCAAACATATTATCATAATGGTACAGCTGGTCAACCACCAGCGGCTACAGACACATGCTACTCAGATGCGTGTAAATCAACAGTATTAGGTAATGGGTATTATAAAATTGCTACAACTGGGAACGGAGTGTATATGCAAATAACAGGTGGATCTGGAGTTGTTAGTTCGGTAACATCGTGTCCAAGCTCATTAGAAGAATATGATTCTTCTCAAACAGCTGTAACGTCACCAAACGCTTGTTTCCAATCATTAGGAACAACTTATCATTATGATGGAACAGCAGGAGGAAATCCAAGTGTTGGCGATACTTGTTACACAACAAGTGCGGGAACAACAACTCTTCCAAGCGGATGGTATAGAGCTAACAATGTGGGTGGTGATATAAAATATAATGTAAACTCTTCAGGCGAGGTAACATCAACACAATTCTGTTAAATAAAAAGATATGGCAATAGAAACTTTACAAACATTATCTTACAACAACGACAGCAAAGGGTGGCCTTCTTTCTATACTTATTATCCTGATTACATGATAGGCATGAACAGTTTTTTTTATTCATTTAAAGGCGGTAATTTATTTAGACATAACACTAACACTTTAAGAAATAATTACTATGGTGTTCAAGGAGAATCTTCAATAACTAGTGTTTTTAATCCTAAACCAACTTTAGATATTAAATTATTTAAAACTTTGTCTCTTGAAAGTGATGCAAGTTGGACAGTTACAAATTTGAATACAGATTTAAATACAGGCTCTATGCTAAACACTTATTTTGAAAAGAAAGAAGGAGAGTGGTTTACATTTATAAGAAGCAAAGCTGATACAGTAAATTGGAATTTAAGATCAGCAAATGGCTTAGGTTCTGCATCTATTATAACTGGCCCTGCTAATGCAACCATAATAACATTTACTCAAACTATTGGAAGTATATTAAGTATAGGTGACGCTATTTATGCAAAAACCGATCCAGAGTTAGTGGGATATGTTACGTCAATGACAGCTACTACAATAACTGTAGACGCATCAGCAGTTGGTGCATATATCCCTGTACAGGGTGACTTTATAATGTCCTATAAAAATAGTGTTGCAGAATCACACGGAGTGTTAGGATACTACATGGAGTTTACCTTAACAAACGGTAACACTACGCCAGTTGAACTCTTTTCGGTGGGTAGTGACATAATGAAAAGTTATCCTTAGAATTTAGTATCTTTGTGTATTCTAACCATTAAAAACTATTAACATGCCTAGGTGGAGACAAAATCAAAATAAAGACAGATATAAACAGAGCGAAGGAATGAGTACCGAAGAAATCTTTGGTGCAGTTTCTGGAGGTATTGGAGCTTTATCAGGACTAGCTAGTTTTGGAATGGGTATTGATAGTATGATTACAGCAAGGCGTAAACAAGCTCAAGCTGAAAGACAGAACAAATTATTAATGGAACAGGCTAAGAAAATGGCTGAAAAAGATTTTTATGCAGGGGTAAATGTGCCTTTAGATGCTTTTAATAAACAGTTCGAAGAAACCTTACAACAACAACAACAATCATTACAAGCTTTACAAGAAGGGGACGCAAGATCTGTAGCCTCTGGTGTAGGGAGAGTAGGAGCTTTAGCGGGTGAGCAAGGAGAAAAAACAAGAATAGCTTTAGGTGAGGCATTGTATCAAAATGATAAAATGAAAGCCGATTCTAAACAAGCTATTAATCAACAAGGTATAGATATAAATATAGGAGCAGCGCAAGATCAGTCTTTAATGGCTAGAGATGCTGATAGGCAAGCAAATCAAGCAATGGCTGGGGCTCAAGAAGGGTTAGTCTCTGGTTTACAAAGTGGTGCTGGATTGATACCAGGATACTTACAGGGAAGACAAGATAAAATTACCACTGACATTCTTAATGAGTTTAGTACAAACGAAAATCTCATGAATGCATTAGGGGATCAAAATATAACTTATGATCAAGATGAGTTTAGAACAAAACTACAAGGAAGTGATTTATTTAAAAATATGAATAACGCTAAAAGAAAAGCTTTGTATAAAGGAGTACAAGGTGGAGATATATCTGTAATACAATCTCTTATTGATATATTCAAAAAAGACTCTTAACTTATGGCTACATCTAATAAAAGTAAATATTCTACATACGCAGGCTTAGATACTGCGCCTCCAGTAAATTGGGGTAGTGTAGCTAACACTATATCAAAACAAATAGGAGCTTTTACTGAAAACAGAAAAGCTGATCAACAAGCAGTTGAAGATAGTACTCAAGCAGCTATAGAGAAGTTAAATGAACTTCCTGACGTAAACTCACAAGATTTAGACACCGCTTTATTAAATTCTGCAAAATCACAACAAGATCAACTTATGATGAACATGGGATTAGTTCGTAAAGGAGTAATTAAAATGCATGATTATAAGTTAAGAATGAATGAGATGAAAAACGGTATGACTAACTTCAAAAACATAACTAAAGTATATGATGGATGGTATACTGAAGCAAAAAAAAGAGTTGAGGACGGTACAGCTACTAATGCTCATAAAGAATTTATTAAAAACATATCTTCTTTTGGTAATTTAAATAATAAAAAATTTATGACTAACCCTGCTAATGGACAATTACAAGTTGTTACTATGGGTTATAATGAAAAAACTAAAAAGTATGATATAATGCCAGATCCTGGAAAAGAACCTAATTCGTTTCAAAACCCAGGTGTTATTTTAGATTTAATGAAGTACGATGGGGGTGAAGCTGTTGATTTAGATGTGGCTACAAATAAAATAGTAGACAATCTAGGTGTTGTAGTTAAGTCTTATAGAGATCCAAAAACTGGAGTTACTACTAGGATTGAAGATATACGTCAAATGTTTAATCCAAAATATCCTGAAAGGTTAAAAGCTTTAGGATTGTCAGATGATGTAAAAACTTTTGATCAGTTTCTAAACACATACTCAGACGCACTTGTAGCAACCGATGAAGATGTGGTACAAATATTGACAGAAAGCGGAAAGTATCAATTGTCTGACCCTACCAAACCTAATTATATTCCAATGAGAGGCACTGGAAATTCAATTGTATTTGGAGAAGGGATTGATGGTAATCCCGATGCAGGTTTGTCACAAGCTTTAAAAGATGAAGCTAGACAAATAGTTAATCAAGAGATAGCTAGTAAATTAGATTCTAAAACAACTAAAGCAGGGGGTTATGATACACGAGATGATCAAAAGAAAGAAGAAACAGATGCTATTTCTTTTGACATAGCATACGATGTTACTTCAGGCGGTAAACCATCTAACGCAGCAATTGAAACTATAAAAGCTAACAACGATACAATTTCTAATATTTATTCTGACCCAACATCAGACGAATTTGTTATTCAATATACTGATGGTACTAGAAAGAAAATTAAAAAATCAGAAAAAGAAATAATTAAGGATGGTAAAAAGGTAACGGTTTATGATCCTAAAGCTACAGCTGAGAATTTAATGGCAG
>Ga0307488_10004667_pt1 | contig 11415 bp, 6 predicted proteins | sample SB02metaG_FD_202248 | JGI IMG/M metagenome (GOLD analysis project Ga0307488, IMG submission 202248) | Sea-ice brine microbial communities from Beaufort Sea near Barrow, Alaska, United States - SB 0.2 | ecosystem: Environmental > Aquatic > Marine > Coastal | place: USA: Alaska | collected 2017-05-06
CTGAAAGCACAATTCTGTCATCAACATCTATTTGATACACATCCATTGTTAAACCAATTTTTCTGGTAAAGCGGTATGTTAAACCCGCTCCAATATTAAAGGAAGTTTCAGCATCTAGTTTTGGAATTCCTAATGCGCGTAATGCAGGATTTGCATTGTTCAAAATACCATTTTGTTGTATCCCATTTTCTGTAAGGGTGGTGGTAGTAGCCGTATAATAAATTTGGTGTAAGGCTGGTGCTCTAAAGCCAGTACTTATAGAACCTCTAATGGCTAATTTGTCATCTAAGGTTTTATATCTGGTGTTTGCTTTCCAGCTTACATTAGATCCAAAGTCAGAATAATTCTCAAAACGTAAAGCACCTCCCAGTAGGAAGTCTTCCGTTATATCTGCTGTAACATCTGTATATATTCCTAAATTACTTCTGTAATCATTGGAAGCGTTTTCGGGGCTAAATCCACCAAAAGATTCAGATCCAGTTCTATCTGTTGGATCATCCGGGGTTCCATCTCCATAAGAAGCAAATTCTCCTGCTTCTGTAACAAAACGTTCTGTACGATGCTCAGCACCAAAGGCTACAGTTAATGAATTTAATCCGGTATCTTCAAAAGTTCTTACGATATCAAGATTATTTACAACATGGCTAAATTGATGAGCACCATTATAAAAGTCTGATGGGCTACTTGATCCAAAAGATTGGTTAAAGGAATTTTCGATATAATAATCTATCCTGTTTTGTCCCATGGTAGAACTTAAGTCAAAATCCCACTCATTAAAAGTAGTTCTTAAACCTAATGCAAAAGTGTAATCATTAATTCTAGGTGCCATCTCTGCTAAGAAAAAATCTGTTCCTGGATATATTTGTTCAAACCCAGGAACCCAATATGGAACTCTGGCAAATTGAGGAGAAGACCCGCTTCTACTAGCTAAAGTACCAAATGAATAAATTTCGGTATTGGTCTCTTCATCTAAGGTATAGCCTGTGTTGTAAGCAAAATTGGTAATGGTCATATCTGGTGATCCCACTTGAAACCCGGCACTCGGGTTACGTTGTAAGAAAGATCCTAAATCTGATGTTGAATAGTCTGAATCGTCTGTAACTCCCCAATAACCTGCCTCATCTTCTAAACTGGTAATTTCCCCAGCTCTTTGAGTTTGTTTCTGATCGAAATAACTGAAGGTGAAGTTCGCAAAGCCTTTATCGGCTATTTTAACTCCAAATCCTGCTTCAATTTGATATTGTTCTCCATCACCTTCGGTAGTTACACTATAACTTGTGTTTATAAATGGGTCCGAATATTCTTTAAGTACCAGATTTACTACTCCGGCAACGGCATCAGAGCCATATTGGGCAGCAGCACCATCTCTTAGAATTTCAACACGCTCTAGGGCAGCAGAAGGTATTGCTTTCATATCTACACCAACTTCACCACGACCGGGAGTTACATAGCTATAAACTAATGCACTTAAGTTCTTTCTTTTACCATTTACCAATACCAATGTTCTACTAGGAAACAAGCCCCTAAGACCTGCAGGACTAAAATGTGCTGCAGCATCAGATACTGGTTGTTCTGTGGAGTTATAAGATGGTACTTTATACATTAGTTGCTGATCCAGAACTCCTTTTCCGGTTTGTTTTAATTCTGAAGTTGATATGTTATCAACTGGTACCGGGGAATCGAAAGATGTTCTTGGTTTCCCGCGACTTCCAATAATTACAACGTCGTCTAATCTTGCGGCTGCTTCTTCCAACTGAACATCGATGTTCTTTATTTTTGAAACATCCACTTCTTTAACTTTATAACCTATAAAGGAAATCTCTAAAATGTTTTTTCCTTCTGGTAGCGTCAGGGTGAATTTTCCATCAAAATCTGATTGAACACCTGTATTAGTCCCTTTCACTATAATAGTTGCACCTGGAAATGGGGTTCCGGAATTATCTCTAACAATTCCGCTAACCTCGCGTTCTTGTAATGGAACATAATTCTCTATTGTCACTTTAAAATCACTGCTTGAAGCAGACATTTGAAATGTACAGACAGCAAAAAGGAAAAGGCTAAATTTTAGCGCTAAGGACCTCTTGCTTTGTGATCTTAATAAATTGGATAATGATCTTTTTGAGTAATCTTTTCTCATTTCATTAAATATTGATTGAAATTGTGTTGATTTTCAACACAATTAAGCTGTAAAACTCCAGATCTGACTTGAGTAAAAATCAGCGGTACGTCTGTTAGTGCAGTATAACCGAGATCAGATTAGGACCATGCGAACTAGGATATTTGGACCTCCCAAAAAGTAATTTTCCCATCCTTTACAATATAGTTGTGAGAAAACCATATAGTTTTAATGAGTCAATCTTAAAACTCATTAAATTTTTGGTTAATTAGGAGGAATATCCTAGTTACAAGGAAACAAATATAAGAAAATTATAACTGAAGCACTAATTATGCTGAGGTACAGATGAATATATAATTATTTGATGTTTTAGGAGGTCAAATAAATTTTTTAGAATTAGATAAGAAAAAAGCAAGTTCTTAATGTGTGTAAAATAGCACGAATTCTGGGATAGAATTATGTTTGGTTTTAATTATGGAAATTGAATTTATGAAGGTGTAGATCAAAAAAAATTTCTGAATTCATTTTTCTAAACTTATTTTTATTTACAGAGTGTTATACAACACGATCATAAAGTTTTAGCCTAAAAAATTCACCAAGTTTATAAAAACTTGATATGTAAGGAAGCAAATAGCTTCGTGTAAATCATCTGTTAAAAAATAATGACTTTCTAATTTACAGAGATCAATTTGATCTCAAATATCAATACCGAACCACCCGGAATACCACGAGTATCATTGTTTCCATATCCCAGATGAGCAGGAACTAGTAACACCCCAGATCCTCCTTCTTTAAAATAAGTGATCCCTTCTGTCCATCCTTTTATTACTTGTTGTAAATTAAATGAGATCCCATCGGAATTACTTTCATCGAATACAGACCCATTTATAAAAGATCCCTTATAAGCTACTGTTACATTAGAATTTGAACTCGGTTGATCTCCGGTTCCTTCTTCATTAATAACATAATACAAGCCAGAGTCACTTTTTTGAGCAGTTAAGTTTTTTTCATTAATGTAGGTTGTGATCTCCTGTTCATTTTGAATTTTATAGTCTACAGATCGGTTTCCATTGCTATTGTTATCACAGGCTAAGAATAGAGTAACTACAAGTGCTAGTAGAGGGTATTTCATGTTTATTTTTTTAGAGCTCAAATATAGTAAATCTTAGTTCTATTTAAAGTTTTAGATTTTCTGGAGTATAAATATTCCAGCGGTAAATATTTCAAAAAATAACATTTTACAAAGCCTTTATTTAAGAGTTTAAATGAAAAATGAAAGTTGATCGTAGATATATTTTCAAACCAGCCTTCTCTTCTAATAAACAAAAAAGGTTTGTCTAAAAATCTTTTCTTCGTCAGGCTGAACTTGTTTCAGCTTCTGAATGATGTAGATTTTCAGCTAGTTGAGATCCTGAAATAAATTCAGGATGGCGTTTTTTTTACTTTTTGGACGGTATCTTTATTTTCGTTAAATAAGTGATTTTTTAATTTTCACTTAAGTTTTCTGCCACATCAAAAAGAACCTTATTATTGTTGGGAGTCTAATAATTCCTGAAACTTCTCGAGGAATAGAGCCACATGGTAAGCATCCATTAATGCATGATGTACATTAATGGCAACTGGTAGTTTTAGGCTGGAATCTTGCTTATAACTTTTGCCAAAAGTGATCTTAGGCACACTATCCGGATATTTGAAGTTTCTGGCATGGGTTAGCCCAGTGAGTTTATGCCAGGGGAATGAGGAAATGTGGATTGCATCCAAGCGTTTTGCATCTTCATTAAATCGAAGTCCGGTAGAATTCTGTACGTTATCAATTTCAGATTTTAAAGAATCGTGAAATAGTTGGAAATCAGGATCGAATTCAGCAAAAGAAAAAGCGAAGGTGCCATCTTCACGGGCAATGGTTGCGGCAGCGTGCACTGCATCGCAAATAACCACATCCTTCTCCAGAATCCGGTATTGGAATTCAGGGATCTCATTTGCGGCCACTAAGGTTTTGTGAAGGTAGTACGCAAAGAAGGAGATCTTATTCTTCTTAGTAAACTTATAGGCTTTGGTGCAATCTACTTCAGAAACAATTCCAAAAAACGGCTCATCAAAGGAGGAGAAAAATTCAAAATGTTCTTTTCGGCTCCAAGTTTCCAGATCCAATTTTTTCATCTTAGGTGCGTGCTTTTTATATTGAATTCAAAAATAATTGATTAAAATTCAATAGCCGAAATAACTTCCAGAATTATTGGTTGACCGATCTTTTCTTCTATTTGTTCTTTTATTTTGCCCATTTCTTTTGAATCTATCGGTTCATGACTTACAAGTTTAAGGGAGATCATTAGTGGTTTTCCTGTTCTTACTTTCACGTCCCGGAGATAGATCTCATCAAAATTGGTTCCTTCCAGTTTTAAAGTAATACTTGCTTCCTGCCTTATTCTATTAAATGAAAGTGAAAGCGGTATCATTACCACACTAATTATAATCAGCGTATAAACCAATCCCATTCTTGCTCGTTTAAAGGGTGCAAAGCCGAGTAATAAGAATGTAATCCCTGCGAACATGATTATACCGGCAAGGTTTGTAAGATAGAGTAGGAACGCACCAGAAAAAACTTCCCAATCCCACCAACCAATTCCAATTCCTGCTACAGCCAAAGGTGGTACTAATGCAACTGCAATGGCAACCCCGGCAAGACTTTTCGCAATTCCTTCTTTGGCATGAGCATAGGCTGCAGCAATTCCGGAGGCAACTGCAATTCCCATATCTAAAAGGTTAGGGGTAAGACGTGCGTTTATTTCATTGGTTAAAACTTCGAGCGGAATAATTATACTTACTCCTGCAGCAAATATCAAGGCAACGATAGTTCCTATTATTATCGTGACAATTCCTGTTTTAAGCATATCAGTATCATATCTTACCATACCCATAGAAAAAGACACTATTGGGGAGATGATAGGAGCGAGGATCATGGCGCCAATTATTACCGGAGAAGAATCTCCAAAAAGGCCAAAAGAAGCGATCAGGGTAGAAAGGATCATCATTACGAGGAATGAGGAATTTAATTTAGCATTCTCTCTTAAAACTGTAAATAAATCCTGAAATTCCTCAGTAGTGGCTCGTGGTAAAATTGGCAGTTTTCTACTTATAAGTTCTTCTCTTTTTTCACCTGTAGGCAAATTGTCAATTTTCAGGCTCTTTTTATCATCAGTCCCCTCATTTTTTTCTGTATAAATGCTTTTTTGATGTAATTTTATCTCCTTTTGATGTACTTGTAATTCAATCTTGTCCGCTGCGAATTTTTCACCATCTATAGAAAAATCTATCGAAGCCCCATTTGTGATTTCAAGATTCGAAGATTTTATATGCCCAATAAATGAAGGCAATTTTGACGTAGACTTTCGGTTGGGCATCAAACTTTTAAAAAGAAATACCAGCAACTGTAAAATATTTAGAGGAGCAAGTATCAAAGCCTGAAACTTCCCATCGTTCATCACATCATTTTCAATCAATCGATTAGAGACCACCGATGCCACTGGATGCTCTACAGCAATAATTCCTAAGGCTGAGGTATGAATAATCTCCTCTTCATCTGCACTTAAGTGAAATGAGCGATGTGAAAGTCCGGGTAATTTTTTAATATTTTTGAGAAAATAGTAGACTTCCAATAAAAATCCTTTTGGAATTCTTTCTTCTGAAAAAATAAAAACATCTCCAATATTAACCGATTGCAATACAGGTATGTCATTGCAGTAAAGCACATCTAATTCATTAATAGCTTCATTTGCTATAATATCCTTTGCCACCTCTTCCATTTTATGGATAATTCCAAAACCTTCGCAGGTTTTAGTGGCTTCCGGGTGGGGTAGGACCGCTAGATTCCATTCGTTTTTTATGATCTTGGATAGCAATTTCTTGACATTGCTATCGGATAGGTAAGAAACAATAACAGAATCTTGCTCCGGCTCAAAATTTTCTGAAATAGGAGCAGCTAATAAAGTGAAATTTGAATCCTTAAAGAATGGAACTATTTTATCTGAAATGGTTTCAAGATCTTCAGGATCATGTACTAAGTAAAACATAGAAGTTTCTCTGCGATTATACTGCAAGATATCACTTTTGTTAATTTTGAATTTAGATTTAACCTAATGTTTGGAAAAGCGGGTCATAATTCACTCAGCAGTTAAGTATTCTGGAATAATTTTTTAAATATCTATTTCAACTTGATTGTGAATTAGATCTTCAAAAACTTCCCTTTTTCTAATTAGATGAGCTTCTCCTTTATAAAATAAAACTTCTGCAGGGCGGTATCTGGAATTGTAATTGCTCGCCATAGTGAAACAATAAGCTCCTGCATTACTAAAGCATAGAAGGTCACCTTCTTTAATTTCAGCTATTCTTTTATTGGTAGCAAAGGTGTCTGTTTCGCATATATATCCTACTACAGAGTAGAAGCGTTCTTTTCCATCTGGATTGGAAATATTGGCGATTTCATGTTGAGAGCCATAAAGCATCGGTCTAATTAAATGATTGAATCCGGAATCTATTCCTGCAAAAACAGTAGAAGTGGTTTGTTTTATCACATTTACTTTAGCCAAAAATTTCCCGGCTTCACTCACTAAGAATTTCCCTGGCTCAAAAGCTAAAGTAAGCTCTCTGCCATACTCTTTGCAAAAGGATAAAAAACGTTCGCTTAATTTTTCACCTAATTCTTCAATATTGGTTTCAATATCACCTGGTTTGTAAGGAACTTTAAATCCGCTTCCAAAATCTATGAAATCAAGGTCTGGGAAATTTTTTGCCGTTTCAAATAAGATCTCAGAGGCATATAAGAAAACTTCGATATCCAAAATATCACTCCCGGTATGCATATGGATCCCATTAATGTTCATCCCGGTATTTTCTACAATTCTTAATAAATGCGGGATCTGATGTATAGAAATACCGAATTTAGAATCTATATGACCTACCGAAATATTGCTGTTTCCTCCAGCCATTACATGTGGGTTGATTCTAATACAAACTGGAATTTTAGGGTGTCTGGTTCCAAACTGCTCTAAAATAGAAAGGTTATCTATATTAATTTGAACTCCAAGCTTTGTTGCTTCTTCAATTTCTTCCAAAGAAACTCCATTGGGGGTATAGATGACCTTTGAAGGCTTAAAACCAGCTTTCAATCCTAACTTTACTTCCTGAATAGAAACGGTATCTAAGCCGGCACCCAGCTTTTTGAATAATTTTAGGACAGAGAGATTAGATAATGCTTTTACCGCATAATTGATCCTAAGACTCTCCACTTGATTGAATGCCGAAGTAAGTCTGTTGTATTGAGACTCAATTTTTTCGGCATCGTAAACATATACCGGGCTGCCATATTCTGCAGCAATATTTAAAAGATCTTGATTGTTCATGGCAAATTTTAATGGGTAGCAAAAATACTTTAGAAATTTAAAACTCCGTAAATACTGTGAAAATATAACACATTTTCACAATATGTCTATTTTATGACATACATAAATAGATGATCAACGTGGCATATTTTATAAACTTAAAAAATATTGGTACATCCTATTACATTTATTACTTTTGCGTTCCGTAATTAATACTGAAGAAAAGCAGATTATGAACATACACGAATATCAAGGAAAAGAAATTTTGAACAGCTTTGGCGTACGCATTCAGCGTGGTATTGTTGCTCATAATGCAAAAGAAGCAGTAGAAGCTGCAAAAGAACTTACCGAGTTAACCGGAACCGGTTGGCACGTTATCAAAGCTCAGGTGCATGCCGGAGGACGTGGTAAAGGTGGTGGAGTTAGACTTGCTAAAAACCTAAAAGAGGTAGAAGAAATTGCAGGACAAATAATCGGGATGGATCTGGTTACTCCTCAAACTACTGCTGAAGGTAAAAAAGTTCATCAGATATTAGTTACTGAAGATGTTTATTATCCTGGGGATAGTGAACCGGAAGAATATTATATGTCTGTTCTTTTAAACAGAGCTACCGGACGTAACATGATCATGTATTCTACGGAAGGTGGAATGGATATAGAAACAGTTGCTGAAGAAACGCCACATTTGATCTTTACTGAAGAAGTTGATCCTTCAGTTGGATTAATGCCGTTTCAAGCTCGAAGAATAGCTTTTAACTTAGGTTTAAGCGGAATGGCATTTAAAGAAATGACGAAATTCGTTATGGCTCTTTATACAGCTTATGATAAATCTGATTCAGCTTTATTTGAGATCAATCCTGTTCTTAAAACAAGTGATGATAAGATCATGGCAGTAGATGCAAAAGTGACTTTAGATGACAATGCATTATACAGACATAAGGATTATGCAGAGATGCGTGATATTCGTGAAGAGAATCCTGTAGAAGTTGAAGCAAGAAAAGTTGGACTTAACTATGTAGATCTAGAAGGTAATGTTGGATGTATGGTAAATGGTGCCGGACTTGCAATGGCAACTATGGATCTTATTAAACAAGCAGGTGGAGAACCAGCTAACTTCTTGGATGTTGGTGGAACTGCAGATGCAAAAAGAGTAGAAGAAGCTTTTAGATTGATCTTAAAAGATGAGAATGTAAAAGCGATCCTTGTTAATATCTTTGGAGGTATTGTAAGATGTGATCGTGTTGCACAAGGAATTGTAGATGCATATAAGAACATGGGGAACATCAATGTGCCTATCATCGTTCGTCTACAAGGAACTAATGCAGATATAGCAAAAGAATTAATAGATAATAGCGGATTGGATGTACAGAGTGCTGTAGAATTCCAGGAAGCAGCAGATAAAGTTCAGGCGGTTTTAGCTTAAACTTTTAAGTATATACATTAAAAAAGTCCCAAGAAATATCTTGGGACTTTTTTAGTTTATAATTTCACCAAAGAGATTATTCTTCACTTTTCTTTTCTGAAGTTTTCTTTTTAGGCATTGGTCCACGCATGTGAATAACCAGCCCATTAAGGAAGTTCCTTAAAAATTGATCTCCACATTCTACATACTTGGGGTGATCTTCATTTCTAAAGATTGCACCAAGCTCACTTCTGGTAACTTTAAAATCTACCAAAGCACAGATCTGTACTATATCCTCGTCGCGTAATTTTAACGCCACTCGTAATTTCTTAAATATATCGTTGTTTGATAATGCCATAGCAGCAAAAATAAGGATTTAAAAGAGAAGGTGGAAATATTCCTATTCTTAAAAAGCTAGAAGATAAATCCGAACATATAATAACAAAAAAAAAGCAGCTGGAAATAAATCCAACTGCTTTTTATAATTAATAAGGTTCTAATTATTTAGAACTGGTAATTTAAACTTAAGCTATAGTTAGCTCCTAATTGACCTATCTGTTGTACTTCATTAGAGTAAGGAAATCTTCCTCCAGCACCAGCGGTTGCAGTAGATGCTTTAGTAACATCTGGATACACATCAAAAATATTGTTCAAGTTAGTAGTTAAGGATAACTTATCTGTAAACTTATAACTCACAACAACATCTGTAGCTATTTTAGCAGCTAATTCTTGATTTTCACCACCAGATCCTGCTGGAGCAGTAACAGTTACATTTCCAAACCTTGTGTTGTTTAAAGCAAGATACCAATGCTCTAATTCCTGAGATAATCCTAAGATCACTTTAGACTTAGGTCTAGAGTTGGTGATCAATCCTTGTTCTTCCTTAGCAAAAATGTTGTAACCATTTGCAGCTAATGGACCAGGAGTAGAGATCGCATCAATAGTAGTTTCGTTGAAGTTGGCAGCTAAACTTGCACCAAATCCACTAAAGTTTTTATAGTTTAAAACTACATCTGCTCCTTTTGTTTGAGTATCTCCGGCGTTGATAAAGAATTGCACTGCAACAACATTGTTGTCTTCTAAGATCTGCTCTACAGGGTTTGTAGTTGCATCATCTGCATCTGAACCAATTTGAGAAGAGAATAAAACTCTATCATCAACATTTATCTGGTATAAATCTACCGAACCATAGAAGTTACGAGAGAATTTGTAAGTAACACCAGCAGATATGTTTTTAGAAGTCTCTGCAAATAAACTAGGAACTTCTAAAGCTTGCACAGCAGAGTTGTCATTTGCTAAAGTACCTTGTAATAAAGGCTCACTAGATCCAGCTACAATAATATACTGGCTATTTGTTATGTAACGTTGGTGAAGAGTTGGTGCTCTAAATCCTGTAGAATAAGAACCTCTAATTGCTCCTTTTTCTCCTAATTTGTAACGACCAAATGCTTTCCAAGAGAAGTTATCTCCAAAATCAGAGAAATCTTCATATCTACCTGCAACTCCTAATAGAAGTGCATCTGTAACATCATAATCTACTTGTGCATATGCAGCAACACTGTTTCTATCCCAGTTTCCGGCCTCAGCTGGTTTAACCCCTGCAAAAGAATCAGATCCACCTTTATAGTAAGAACGTGGGTCACCTTCATAAGCAGTGAAGTATTCGTTTTTAACCTCTAAACCTGCAGCCACACTGATGTCTTCAGTTAATAAACCAGTTACATCAAAGTTTCCAATAAGGTTTTGAAGTCTATATCCACCAGGATTAAAAGTTGTTGGTGACGTATTATTGTCTGCTAGGTAATCTCTATTCACAGAGTTGTTAACCGTGTAGAATACAGAGTTAGCACCATAAGTTGCAGAAAGATCTGCGGTCCAGTTTTCTTTAAAGTCCCATTTTAAACCTGCAGAATTAATGTGATCATCGATTGCAGTTTCAAAAGTTGGCTGGTATCCTATAAAAGTTTCCTTTGTAGTTAAGAATTCAGCTTCTCTAACTCCAGGTCTCCAATACGGTGCACGATAGTATGCAAAACTTTTACCGGTTCTGGTAGTATATCCATGGAAAGAGTAAAATTCAGCATCTTCTCCTATTGGATGAGCCATATTCACGAATATGTCTTTTTTCTCCATTTCTGGCTGACCAACATGCATTCCTAAATCTGGATTGTCCTTTTGCCATTGAATTTCTTGATCTAAGGTTGCGCCTGGATCATTAGTTCCTGGAGTTCCTGCTCTATTAGTAGGACTTTGTTTGTAGTATCCAAGAGTTACATTGGCAAAACCACCATCTCCAATATTAAATGCAGTATTTACATCTGTAGCAAAGTTAAACCCATCCCCTTCAGAGGTGATTCCTGTTTTAGCGCTAAAAGTTGTGTATTCAACATTCTTTTTCAATACCATGTTGATAACCCCAGCAATTGCATCAGATCCATATTGTGCAGAAGCACCATCTCTAAGTACCTCTACGCTCTCTATAGCAGCAGTTGGGATACTTTTTAAATCTACTCCAACTT
>Ga0307488_10004668_pt1 | contig 11411 bp, 12 predicted proteins | sample SB02metaG_FD_202248 | JGI IMG/M metagenome (GOLD analysis project Ga0307488, IMG submission 202248) | Sea-ice brine microbial communities from Beaufort Sea near Barrow, Alaska, United States - SB 0.2 | ecosystem: Environmental > Aquatic > Marine > Coastal | place: USA: Alaska | collected...
TAATAACCGAATAAATTGATCATCACTAGGTTTTTTTATCTCATTAATTTGTTCAAGTAATAAATAAAAAAAATTATACACATCTATTTGATATATTAGTAAATCATATAATAATGTGCGAATATCGTTAATATTCGCACTAGCATTATTTTCAATCAGCGTTACAAGTTTTGACAAATACTCTGTTTGAATTATAGCATGGTTTTTTTTATTAGTTGATTTAATCGGTATGACAGTGGATAAATCAATTATTTCTTTTGGTATACAACTTATATTATCTACTAAAAGTATATAGTGTATATTTTTATTTCTTTCATTCATATAAGTGTAAAAATGGTCTATTAATTCATTGCTTATTTTTGAAAAATTTTTACAAAGCACTATAAATGTGGCTCTTGTAAAAATATTGATTTGCTCATAGATAGCAGCCCACAAATTTTTAGAAATACATCCTAAAAACTCAAAATTTATCTCGATATGAACATCGCTAATTTTGTAAATATATTCATCATTATTGTATGCAACTGTAAGTTTTTTTTCATAAGTCAACGCTGATGGACTCCTTTTTCTGATAAAGTTAAGAGCATGTTCATATTTTTTACTACACGATGAACCATAAAATATTATATTTGAAAAATCATCAGGTATCATAGAAATATTTTTATCAGTAACAGTTGTTTTTTCGAGAATTTTAGTAAATTTCTCCATTTAAATACTTAATAAGTTTGTTTTTAATTATTTAAATATATTTAAATAATACATAATGAATGGAAATTCAAACAATCTAATAATAGGAACTTACTTTTGTGAAAAATTTATTGACCCAAAAAAAGAAATTTTTATTCCCAAAAATGATTTTAATGTTATTAAAAGCTTATATTCTAAGAAACGACCGTTTAAATGGAACGATGCAGATGTTCGCATTTTTCATGATGGATTAGATAAAGAGTTTATAAAACGATATTCTAAAAAATGGGTAAAGTTTATTTATGTTGATACATCGAAATATTTAATGGGACCAAAAGACATTAAATTATTAGTGTCACTTGATTTTATGAAAGAGCATCCACAATGGGAAAATGTTGTTATTTTAGATACATTAAACGTAAAATGTGTTTCGAATCCTTTTCCACAAATAATAGACAACAACAATTCTATATTTTTAGCAAACAATCAAAAAATCCTGAATGACAATGTGATGTTTATTTCTAAATTAGAAAATATTAACGTAACCGTCAATCAGAAATGCATTGCACAGCGCCCTGAACTAAATAGTGATATAGTTTGCGGAACACGAAACAGTCTGATCCCTTTCTTGGAGAAAGTAAAAGATTTGCTTTATCGTTTACAGGATTCATTCCGAAATTCAGATTTTGGAAGTTTTTCTATATTACATAATTCTATTGCAATTAACTATGTTTCTTTAACTCAAAATGATATTTTAACGGATAACCCTCTTTTTGTTAGTAATAAATATTATCAGATCCATGGTAACTTAAAAAAGAATCTTATGTTTACCTATAAATAAATCATAATAGTATATTAAATATACATTACTATGATTTAATAACTATGATACAAATAAATACATTTAAAACTATTTTTAATACAAATAATTGGTTCTGGGGGGGTGAAACAAACAACTTTATATATAGCGATCAAAATACAACAATTAATAAGGTATATTTATCTGTTCCATTTAAAGAGGATGTTAATTATAATAAGAAATTAATGAGTTATTTAAAAAATTTTTTGCTAATGTTGAGTAACAAAATTCCAAATCAAAAAAACACAAATATCACTCATGTTATGAATTTTACATCACTTGAAAAATCATGTATCACCATAACAATTGAAAATATATCGTATTACAACAACACCATCAAAATATATTGGATTAAATTATAAGTTTATCCCTCTGTTATAAAATATTCAAGATTAATCTGTGTTATAAATATGGAAATAAACTGAAATGACGCAAGTAAAGCGACTAGATATGGTGCCGCCACCACTGTTGTCCCTAAGGGATTGATCGCATCATTTTTATATAAAATTATTAGTTGCAGCAAAACTAATATGAGTGTAATACTATTAAAAACCTTATATTCTCCCGTTACATTTTCTTGCTTAATCTGTTTGGAATATTTTACATTTATCACCAACAACCAGATACAAATTGCTAACACAATCATTTCAGAAAGGGGTAACGAAAATAGTATTTTCTTCAGCATCCCTTCCCCCCCATCCTTGGTATTCTTGACCATAATGCTAATTACTAATATAAACAGGCCCGCTGCCAAACAACTATAGCCTGCCGTCACACTTCCGGCGTGCTTTGTGAAGGAGAAGGCGAAAGAGATAATATAGCCTATAACTATTATAGCATATATTAATTTTTCATAAATCGTGATCATTATATTAATAAAATAAATTTATTTTCTATTATCTCATAAATCTTATTAAAAAATTTTAAATTTTCATCAGCTATAAATGGAATTTGACAGATTAACATGCTCCGAAGTGCCATTTTAATATATCTTGTTTTATTTTCCGGATGATCTATATTGTATGTAAAGACCCAATGGTTAATATGTATTTCAGATTCTGCAAATAAATGATCCCGTGCCATAAGTGGATTTGATTTTTCATAGCGGCAATGAATTTGTCCTCCGGCCTGTTTAAATACATTGCTTGCAATATATCCCTTAACATTTCCATAGATTTCGTTTGCTGAATGCATTGAAGGACCGACAAATGGGTATTTATCTGCTTCTATTGGATATGCTGCGGTATGGGGAACAATATAATCATCCTCCCCATTACTTACTTTATTTATTCGCCACCCAAAACTGTCATTATTAGGGGGAAATATCGACTGTTTATCATATTTATATGTGTTTTTTTCCAAACCATGTCTTATAAAGACATTATTTTTGTGTGTGTGAAAATATTTTAGGGCGGGGTATAAGTGTTTATAAAAGATATTTATAAGTATTATACTTGATTCTTTCTGAGATTGTGTGACGTTTTTAAACATTTCTGGCCCCTCACCATTGACCATATAATTATGTATTATATTTGTATTGGCATAGAGAGGTATTTCATCAGTATTATTTGATAGTAAAATATGTGTCAATAAATTGCAGACCTCCTTTTCTTTTATAGTGATACATTTAGGATAAATTAAATAAAAAATAAAACATTTGATAAGCTGATCAAAAAGCTTATCATGGTGGACACTGTCTGTTAATTTCATTATAATATTAATATACCCCGAATTGTGTGGGGAGGAAGGGGGTTTACCATCATCGATAATAGTATTATAACATCTTGGAGAGAGAATATGTAGAAATAGCATACAAAAACTTTCAAACTTCTTCGATAATTTTTTGACAGTTTCTAGCTGTTGCTCATATTCCATCAGTGTCATTACATCATTGATAACATCAAGACTATTCATTTTATTAATTCCAAAAAAAGCGGATTTTATCCTTTTAATATTTGTTATTTTAACAAACTCCTTATTGGGTATTTTCTTTTTTTCCAAGTTGTTGTTGGTTGAAATATACTCTAAATATAAATACATATTTGGTTCATCTTTATCGCTTAAAAAAGAAGAAAGGGGAAATGTAAAATTATTGGGTAACGAGAATGTCATTAATTAATAGCACCTACTTTTTTTTTTTTTTAAAAACGTAATTATGTATTTTTTCTATCTCACAAGTGTCTGGATCATCATTGAATGTATTCAGGGATATAAATTCTGGCTTTTTATGAGATGATGTCATATAATACAAATATTTACCATGCTTGCTTTGTCGCAATGATATTTCATTTGATACAACACGCAAAATGTTTTTGTTTTTTCCCGAAAATAACTCAATAACATCCTTTTCGGTTATTTCCATAATATCTTTATCACTATTGGAAAGGGACACTGACTTGTCCCCCACCTGAGCATAATAACCATACTTACCCTTTTTAATGTAAATATCATCATTTTGATATTTTCCAACATATCTACTATTGTTATGCTCAAGTATATCATTTAGTGCATACCCCCCCGCTTCTATTTTAGCAACATCAATATCCTTTCGCACATTTTTAAAGGTTACTATTTCGCCACAATCGCTCGTGTATTTAATAACGGGGCCATATTTGCCAACCATATAAATATGGTTTGAATCGATCTGAATTTGTTTTCGCTCTTTCACAAAAGGACGCGCATCAATATCATTTAAGCATGCTTCGCATATTTTAAACCACACTAATTCGTCCTTTGCTACTTTATCTAATTCATTTTCCATGTTTTTGGTGTATTCATAATTGAAAAATTCGCCAAAATGTTGCAACAAAAATTCGATCACCATTATACCGACACTTTGAATAACCAATTTATTTTTTTCATTACCAAACTCTCTCTCGTGCTCCAACTCCGTCAACTCTTCTGCGTCTAATTCATAATCAACACAAGTGATTTTTTTACCCTTTATATTGTCACGCTTTACATACCCTCTTTCTTGAATTTTTTCTATGAGAGATGCAAATGTTGATGGTCGTCCGATCCCTTTCTCCTCCAGTAATTGAACCAGTTTCGCCTCGGTATAATGCATTTTTAATTCCTTTAGTGTAACTTTGGAAACAATTTTTTTATATGTATCCACACCTTTTAACATTTTTAAATAGGCATAAATAGAGTTCACTTCTTCATATCCCCCCACAATTTTCCAACCGGGAAATACCACCTGTTCAGTGGTGGTCTTATATTCTTTACTTTCAGGAGCAGATATTGTTGCGGTCAATGCACTATACTTGGCGGTGGACATGCAACTTTCAACCGTATTTCGCCATATAAGGGCATACATTTTTTTTTCTTTCGGGGCAAATCCAGCACTTAATTCTCTACATGTAATGTCGGTTGGACGAATCGCCTCATGAGCTTCTTGTGCATTTTTTTCATTTTTAGTTTTTTTTTTAACACTTTTCTTCTCAACCGCATCTGCGACATATTCTCCGCCCCATTTTCTCTCGATAAATCCTTTGGTTGATGCTATAAAATCTTTACTGTATATTTCACTATCAGTTCTCATATATGTAATCACCCCACCTTCATAAAGTTTTTGACAGAGAGACATCGTTTCTTTAGGGCTTATTCGCAACTCTGTGTTTGCTGTTTGTTGGATCCGGCTCGTTGTAAATGGGAGCGGAGGTTTTTTTGAGGTATTTCTGAGCTTGCTGCAAGTGTATACATATTTAAAATCAACACTACTTTCTAAAAAATTCTCGATTCCCTCCCTCTCCGAATACTGAAAATTAAGGGTAAACGGAATATTTTTATCTGTAAAATAACCCGTAGTGGTATACACCATTTTTCCAGGGGATTTATCAATTTCTTTCTGATTTTCATAAATTATCCTCAATGCAGGTGTCTGACAACGGCCTGCGGATAATCCAGTTTTGGTTGTCCTTGCTATATGACTCCACAAAAGTGGCGATAATTTAAATCCTACAATTATGTCTAATATTTGGCGAGCTTGCTGTGCGTGCACAATATTCATATTAATTTTTGTAGGGTTACTTACTGCTTTCTGTATTGCACTTTTTGTAATTTCATGAAAAATAATGCGTTTAGTTGTTTTTACTGATAAGTCAAATAATTGACAAATATGCCAGGCAATTGCCTCCCCCTCACGGTCATCATCTGTCGCTAAAATTACCTCGGTTGAATGTTTTATTAAACCTTTCAATCTATTTATAGTTTGCTGTTTACTTTCAATCATTTTAAACGATGGTTTAAAATCATTTTTAACATCGACATCTTGTAGTCCCTTGAGGGTTGTTAAATGGCCATATGATGCGACACATTTATAACCACTGCCTAAAAATTCTTCTATTTTTTTACATTTGGCTGGCGATTCTACGATAACTAATATATATATTACGCTTTCTGGCATAGTGTAAGTATATACTGTCCGTAATCATTAATATGTTTCAATTATAGATTATATTATTCATTAATCCATGTAACTTGGCTTCTGACAATTTCAACATCATACGCTCTCGCCGTCGCCGTGCTTCCTCTGCAACATTAACATTATTAGTTGCTCGACTGCTGCTTGCCATAGGTTCTTCCTCAAAAATAACAGTAGGCATATTTCCATCCGGTATTTTTAAAGGATGTGGTGGGGATGACCAATCGGGTAATGTTTCCTCGTCTGCATGGATATTAACATTATTAGTTCCCCGACTACCGCTGGCCGTGGGTTCTTCCTCAATATCAAGAATGATGGGCTCGCCAGAACTCTCATCCAATACGGAGAAATAGTTATCTAACTTTTCTTCCGTTACTATATTAAGCGTAGGTTCCTTCAATTTGAATGAAGTTGCCACTCTTTTTTCAGTCAAAATGGTGAGATGCCTTCCCATAATATATATATATATATATATATATTATTTTTCCTAAATATCGTCCTCCTTCATTTTTATAATAATAAAATTGATTAGATTTTATTATTAGTAGTATTCATAATGACGATTATCACTGTTTCATATGAAATTATGGAAAGTGGAAAAACAAAAAATTTAGTGCATGATCGCGTTCGTAATCCAGATATATTTTGTGATTGTGATGACGAAACATTAAAAGAAGAAATAGATAATTATAGTCACTATTACAAGATAAAATTCCTAAAATATCCAATAATAGGTCTTGATATTGATGGGCTATCACTATGGGCAAAAAATAGCAACTATATCTCTTTGGCAACTGAAGAAGAAAAAAAGGCAATTAGATGGGACGGTACGAAAGCGCAACTAGTAGAAAAGAAACCACCAGCTATAATGCTGCGTAAAAATCTAACAAAATGGGTCAAAAGGAATCAGATAATAGATAAAAATACCGGTCTCCTAACAAGCGAATCACCCATAATACCCCAAATGCAGTGCTTTTATAAAATTTTGGATTACGGCCCAGATAAATATGAATGGGTATTTCCAGAAAGGCTCGACCCCACGCGTATTTATTATTACCAAAGAGTGTGGCGAATCGACCCAATTGCAAAATGCAAAATTGAACCCAAAATCATTTAATATTTTATGAAGTTTAAAAATAATATCATTCTACAGTTTCAATGTAGTTTTTTCTTGCCTTGTAGTCGGCATAGCAAACTTTTTTACCTGACGATGGTCGCTTTTCTTCCCCTCCCTTTAATTTATTGCGGCTATCCAATTTTTCTTCTTTTCGCAATGCTGTATCTATATACATTTCTTTTAATACCTTCCCAATTTTAAATGAACCCTCATGCTGGTCCATCACTCCATTTTCGATATCACTTAAAACATCCACAAAATTTAATAAAATAGCAATATCCAATTCATTTTTTGTAAGCTTATTGTAAATATCGGTATAATTATTATAAAGGAACAAACATTGATTGCGGCACGTATTTTTGAAAAAATCCCGGTGCTGGCTATTTGGGTATTTTTTAGCAAGCTGAATATAACTATTGATATCGTCACGCAATTTTTCACTATGTTTTAACTCTCTTATTTTAGCAGTTTGGTCTTCAACATTATTTGTTTTAATCATTTCTTGCAACTTAAGGCGCTCATCGCTATTCATTTATTTGGTATAATGTTTTATTATGTCTTTATATATATATATATATAATGACTAAACTCTCTCCCTCTCCCCTCCCGCCAATTAAAGTCACTGGCGGGGCCGGACACCCCATGCGAACAGCATTAAACACGTTGTTGACCGGGTCCACTGAACAAAACCATCTTAATAACCAAATGGGCGGAGGATTTCATCAACCACACTCACCTGATGTGATTGTCCCCACATGGGGCAACCCAAACCCCACACACACCGCCTTGGCCGAAACCCTTGTGCTGCAGCGCGCTAACGCCCAGTATGACGAGCAACACGGGGGACGGATGTCAATCATGAAACGATTAGAATTATTGAGGAAAAACAAGACCCAAAAGCGGAATAAACGGAGTAAACGCAAAAAGACCCAAAAGCGGAGTAAACGCAAAAAGACCCAAAAGCGGAATAAACGGAGTAAACGCAAAAAGAATAAAAAATAATAGATAGTTAATGTAACATGAACGGAAATGATATTACATTAACTATTATCATTTTAGTAATATTTATCCTTTTGTTTGTAGCACCCATTATAAGTGTTGGTATTAAGAAAATTAAAAACAATTGGGTGGAATATAGATGTAATCCAATTGTTATACCGTTTGCAAGCATTTTTGGTGCTGACCCAATGGAAACATTTAATTTTTGTATTCAATCGATGGCAAAAGAGTCTATGGGGTTTTCTCTTATACCAAGTCAATATTCCTCCACATTGCTCCAAAATATTGGAGGTAATTTGGAAAGTTCACTAAATGATGCACGGAAAATGATATCATCAATCAGAACAGGTGTAGCAGATATAACTCATGGGATTTTTAGTGTTTTTAATAATATTTTAATTGAAATTCAAAAATTCACTATTAATTTAAAAGATATGATGTCAAAGCAAATAGCAATTTTTACAACATTGTTATTTATGATACATGGATCGTTACAATCGATGCAATCCGCATGGACCGGTCCACCTGGAAAACTAATGAAATCACTGTGTTTTAAATCAAATACAAAATTGCAGTTATCTACCGGGGAGATGAGAGAAATGAAGGACTTACATTTAGGTGATAAATTAAAGGACGGGGCGGTGGTTGAAGGAATATTAAAACTTAAAAATACGACAAATGAGTATTTTTACATATTAAATCAAGGTGAGGGTGGTGCGGATATCTACGTAACAGGTTGCCATATGATTGAAAATGAAGCTAACCGTTTTATTCCCGTTAAGAAACATACTGGTTCAATTAAATCAAATTGCACAGACCCTGTTTTATATTGTTTAATGACATCTTCAAATAAGATTGTTATCGGTGAGAGAACGTTTTGGGATTGGAATGATGATGCACTAACCAAATGAAGGCGATGAAATATCTATAAATATAGTATCATATTAATATAAGTTTATGGAGGCTATCAATAAATTATATGAAACCCAAACATATTTTGACATTTATAATAGTTCTGTATTTGCATCGCTCTTTCTCATTTTAGTTTTCTTTTTTTTAGTTTCATATTTTTATATACAGCAACATATTGATCCTATTAAAAATAATTGGGCACAGCAGCGGTGTTCACCCATGGTAATCCCTATGGCGGGATTTATCAACAAACCTAAAAACATGAGCAATCTTGATTTTACTGCTCAGAATTTTAGTTTTTGCGTGCAAAATATTATTAAAGATGTGGCAGCAGATGCCATTAAACCGATTAATGCATCGCAAAATCTATTAGCATCATTGTTTGAAGGATTGGAAAAATCTATAAATGAAACAAGAGGGGTCTTTTCTTCAACCAGAAATGCGATTGGCGATATTTCACAAAATATAATGAGCAGAATATTAAATGTATTAATTCCATTTCAGAAAATGATACTGCATACTAAAAGTATGATATCTAAATCACATGCTGTTTTGGTTGTGGGGATGAACTCTGTTATCGCGTCTATTATAACAACGCTCTCCGCACTATTTAACATACATAATTTAGTAAAGAAATTCATCGTTGCCGCCGCCGCCACCATTGCAGGGATGTGGCTAATACCCTTTGTTGGGTTTGAAATGGCGGCGGCGGCTAGTGCCTCACTAGGTATTACTATTGCACTATTTGGCAAGGTAAATAAATCATTAGGAATAATTGAAAATAAATCAGGGGTTTCACCGTATTGCTTTAAAAAAGGCACTCTTATCAGAGGACTTGATAATACATTATACGCAATTGAATGTATTCCTCTGGGCACCAAATTAATGTATGGAGGGAGTATCACAGCTGTTTTTGAATTATCAGCTGAATCACAAATTATGTATCAACTTGATAATATTACTGTAAGTGGTAGACATAAAGTATATTACAATAAAAAATGGATATATGTTGAAAATCATCCACGGGCAAAACAAATTGAAGCGTTTGAGGATGATTATATTTATTGTTTAAATACAACCGGAAAAAAATTATTTATCGGTGACTACATTTTCATGGACTGGGATGAAATTGCAAAAGAGGATTTATTCAAATACAACTGTAATAGCTATATCGATTTATATGATAAATATGAAAACGGCTTTCATTATAATACTATGATTCAGACAAGTAAAAGAGGTGCAATTCCCATATCTAAAATTGAAGTAGGAGATATTTTAGACAACAACACCAGAGTAACGGGCATTGTTACTATCGCTAATAATAAACCGATTTTTGATTATGGGTCATTTAAAGCCACTCAAGGACTATCAGCAATACAGGATTTATCAAGCGCCGCCACACCATTACCCACAAACCACACACCACCTTTTATATACCATATTTTAACAAATACCGGTAATTTTAGTATCAACAACCAATTTATAAGGGATTATAATTGGAATATTGACTTTCTAACACATAATTCGCCGAAATCAACCTCGGCCTGTACTATTTAGCAATAATTAGTATTTAACAACTAAAAATATTTTTTTAGTTGTTAAATATATAGCATGGAACTTACTGTATTTGGATTTAAAATTAATGTGATAAATGCCATCATTTTTATGATATTAGGATTTTTAATATCCACACACACAATGTGTGGGTGTTTAAAAATGCCTATTAAAGAAGCGATGACAAATTCATTTGCTATTCTTGATCACAATAATAATTCCGATCTCAAAAACTCATGGGTTAATAAATCACATGGTTATGCTGCAAATATGGGAAACAAACCGCATATTGAGAAAAATGCGAATGTTAAGGGCACACCAGTTCCTTTAGAAAACACAATGGTATATTTTAAAGATAATGAATTTAATTCTACATGTTGTCCATCTACCTATTCTACCTCGTCTGGATGTGCTTGCAGTTCACCTGAACAAATTAAATATTTAAATGAAAGGGGGGGAAATCGCACATTGACATCAGAATATTAAATATAACTATCTTTAGAAACTCTTAGGAAAAATTAATTTTGTGAACTCGTTCGAAATTTTTTATCTTTAGCATATATATAACACAATGGTAAAATCTTCATCCAAACGTGCATCAGCAAAGGGCTTTACAAACGAGAAATTGGCAGCAACAGCAGCAGCAGCAGAGGCAAATGCCTGGTTGGGTCACAAGTTTGGCCAACTCCCCGCCCCACCCACCAACCTATTTAGACTGCCAGACGACCCTCCAGGCGCAATGGCCACAGGTGGCATGTTTGAAGCAGCAGCACCTGCCGCAGCAGGATTCGAAACAGGTGGCCTCTTCGCCGACTCCTCGGACAATCTCTTCGGCAACCCCCTGCCTGGGGCGGAGA
>Ga0307488_10004669_pt1 | contig 11410 bp, 19 predicted proteins | sample SB02metaG_FD_202248 | JGI IMG/M metagenome (GOLD analysis project Ga0307488, IMG submission 202248) | Sea-ice brine microbial communities from Beaufort Sea near Barrow, Alaska, United States - SB 0.2 | ecosystem: Environmental > Aquatic > Marine > Coastal | place: USA: Alaska | collected...
AGGGGGTACATGTAGGGGTTGTTGAGGGGGTGCTTAGGGTATGTCAGGGGGTGTCAGGGGGTGTTTAGGGTTTATTTTGTGTCAGAGACGGCTCAGGTTGAGCTGAGAAGTGGACGAGTATAAGCCCCTGCCGGTTGGCGCATGCGTCGTTCGGGTCCACCTTCACTGTGTAGTTGTGGAAGTTGTGCGTGCCGTGGGACAGGGAAGGAGAATTCGAGATCGCCGCGTGATACACGATGGCGGTTACCTCAGGTATCTAGGCGTCGTTCTGCTCCAGTCTGCCACGATTGAGAAGCAGACAGGAGCGTAGCTCCTTCTAGATACAGGCTGTACTAGTACTGCCGATAAAACGAGGGTCTACACGCGGAGGATGGCGTGGCTGGCGGTATCATGATCCACTGGGCCCTGCCGCAGTAGTTGCTCAGAACTTTAGTGACGCGTTGGCGCAGAGCGTCATCGAACACGAACGGCTGGCCCGCCCCCGCCTCCTCCTCGACCAGCACCGCCTCCTCCTCGGCCTCGCGCCGCGGCAGGCACTGCCGCGGGTCGAACGCCTCCACGCAGGGCCAGCCACTAGGGGGGGTGGTATATTTAATGAAAATTTGGGGTATTCAAATTGGAGCTAGCGGTCGTATGTAATTAAACTAGGAGCTCTGGAGCCATTCTCTCTCTAAAATTGAGAGAAGAGGGCACCCGTTGCCTGTCCACCTCAATGTCAGCATATTCCAGGTATTACAACGCGGGAGAATGGAACTGGTTCAGGGGCAGCGCAGCTTCCGTTGCGCCGTACAAGGGAGCTGGTGTACACTTCGCGGTGGATGACGCGGCGAGCACCGGTACGCTATGGGGTGGATGATGCGGCGAGCACCTGTTCGCTATGGGGTGGATGACGCGGCGAGCACCGGTACGCTATGGGGTGGATGATGCGGCGAGCACCTGTTCGCTATGGGGTGGATGACGCGGCGAGCACCGGTACGCCATGAGGTGGATGACGCGGTGAGCACCGGTACGCTATGGGGTGGGTGACGTGGCGAGCACCGGTACGCTATGGGGTGGATGACGCAGCGAGCACCGGTACGCTATGGGGTGGATGACGCGGCGAGCACCGGTACGCTATGGGGTGGATGAGGTGGCGAGCATCGGTACGCTATGGGTTGGATGACGTGGCGAGCACCGGTACGCTATGGGGTGGATGAGGTGGCGAGCACCGGTACGCCACCGGATGGATGAGGTGACTGGCACCGGCACCGGCACCGGCGAGGATTTAGGGTTTAGGGTTTAGGGTTTAGGGTTTAGGGCACCAGCACCGGCGGGCCCCACCTTGACGGGGATGACGTACTCGTACCGCCGCCGGTCGCACATCGTCTTGGCGCTGAACCCCTCGCGCAGAGCCTGCCAGATATTGCTATCGCCTGCCACGTCATTCAATGCACTGTAAACCCTCGTTCCTTGATTTAAATGGCCTCTGGTGACGCGGCGAGCACTATGTTGCTTTTGTTCTCGCTCGCCACGTCATCCAATGCACTGTACACCCTCGTTCCTTGAGTTAAATGGCCTGTAGTGACGTGGCGAGCAATGTCTGGCAGGCCCCACCGCTGGTGACGCGCGTGTAGCCGAAGAACTCGAAGCCCGGGGGCGCGTGCGAGTTGATGCGTTCGATGAGCGTGGCGGCGGGCTCGATCTGCACGCGCAGCGAGATGCACTGCCCCACGGCAGGGGCTTACACTCGTTCACCTTTCAGCTCAACATGTTTTTCAACATCGCTTTGTGTGGGATAGGGGGTGCGCATAGGGGTTGTGTAGCCCGTGTTAAGGGGGTGTTAGGGGGTGTGTTGGGTGTGTTGGGTGTTTTCTTGTGCCACACACGGCTCAAGTTGAGCTGAGAAGTGGACGAGTGTAAGCCCCTGCCCCACGGCGCTCACGCCCTTGTCCGTGCGTGCCGCGCGCATCCAGTTCACCTTGGCGAAGTCCCCCGCGTGTAGGGCAACCCAGATATCCCGCTCGCCGCGTCACAAGATGCCGTTTAATTCATGACACGAGGGTTCAAAACGCGTGTTGATGAAGAGGCAGGCAACATTTGCTGGGCCCTACCCGCGTTTTCCGGGGAGATGCCCCCGGCTTTGACGATGGCGAGCTCCAGCGCGTCCTCGATGGTGACCGCGCCCGGGTTGCGTTGCATGCCCTGGTACCAGGGGCTTACACTCGTTCCCATTTCCGCTCAACTTCAGCTTACCTTGCCCCTTTCCGCTCAACTTAAGCTTACTGTGTCCCCCATATGACTCAAATTAAGCCGTGGATGTGTCCCAAAGGTGCTCATGTTGAGCTCTGAAGTGAGCGAGTGTAAGACCCTGCCTGGTACCCGCCGCCCACGTACGCCAGGAACATCGCACACTTGCGCTTCTTCCCGGCTGGATTCTTTACCTTGACCACGCCGTCCTCGCCGACGACGCCGTCCGCGCCGCCTGCGCCGCCCTCGCCTTCCTCGTCGCTCGCGTCGCCGTCCTTCGCGCCAGCCATCGCCGCATCGGAAGCAGCGGCGGCGGCGGGGGGCATGTGCCCGCCCGTGTCTGCCTCGGCGGCGGCGGCGGCGCTGCCGGCGGCGTCGCCCTCCGAGCGCGCCTTCTTGGCCGGCGCTTCGTCCGTGGTCTCCCCCGCCACTGGCGCTTCGTGGGCGGTCTCCTCCGGCGCCGGTGCCGCGGCGGCCTGCTCCCCTGTCGATGACATGCTTATCGGCTCGTTATGGTATTAATACTCCTGCGAATGCTCGGTAGACGGGCTGCGGAGAGCTCCGACGTCCGAGGCTGGTATGCGTGTGAGTGCTTTCACAAAAGGGGGAGCCTGAAGTGCTCGAAGGGACTGCTCGATAGACACCTGGGGGGGTGAACGCTCGCGATTGTGCGGCGGTGAAGGCAACTGCCATCCACCTTTTTGTCAAGCCGCAAGCCGCCGCCGCGAGTACGAGTAGGGTTTCTTGATTTCTGGGGCTTGGATTTTTTTTGGTTTAGGGTTACTCATCGGATCCGGATGACGAAACAGACGTGGCACACGTTTCAGAACCGTGATTGTTGACGTCCATCTCCGCTAAACCACTGCGCCGCGCACCACCCGTACCCCCACCTCGAGGAGTCACGTGCTAGCCGCCCACGCGCCGCGCCATCGCCTCCCCACGCCGTGCTATCCAGCGTCCAACACCTTGCGGACAGGATAAAACACAATGGTGGCTCTCTGCTGCATCTCCTCGAACGCGGTCGTGGCGCGGCCGCTGCGCGTATCAGCCTCCAGCGCGCGCAGCAGCACAACCCCCAAAACCCCCGTGCACGCACTTGTCGAGAAGGCGAGCTCACCACTCAGCCCACCATACACGTTTGACACAGCCCGATAATCACGGTGTACCCGAGTACCCGACACACCCCGCAACGCCTACACAGACTTGTCACAAACTATCTCAGGGTGCCCGCCATCCATCGTGTACCCGAGTGCCCGACACACCACGCAACGCCTGAACACGACTCACAATCTCAGGGTGCCCGCCATCTTCCATATCCCCTCCTCCCTCAAGCCGCCTGACGCGCGCGCTCCCCGCTCTCCCACCCGAGCCCGCAGGCACAACGCGTGGCGCTGAGCGCCGCCGCGGCCACGGCGCTGGCCTCCGCTGTGGGCGCCGCGAGCCTGGGCCCGCTGGTGCTGCCCGCGCTGGCCATCCCGCAGACAGGGGCTTACACTCGTCCACTCTTCACCTCAACTTAAGCGCCCTCTGTGTGACAAGAGGTGCAGTTAGGGCTTGTTTCGGGGGTGTTCAGGGGGTGGCACGGGGCATGAGGAGTGTTCTGGGTGTGTTTTTGTGTCAGAAACGGCTCAAGTTGAGCTGAGAAGTGGACGAGTGTAAGCCCCTGGCCGCAGACCTCGGAGTGCGCCACCAACTCGTGCGACGACAACGACTACTCCAACCGCGACCTGCGCAAGGAGTTCTATACCAAGGCAGCGCCCGCCGGATGTTGCCATCCACGTCATAGCATCTCATGCACCTCCACAATTGACGTCCTCAAGAATCGAGGGCTCAAAATGCGTGTCGATGGCGTAGCGGGGGTTAAAGGGCCTGGCAGATAATGCCCTCCGCGTCAATCGCATGCCACGTAACCCAAGACACCACAGGGTTCAAAGTGCGTGTCGTGAGTCGATGAAGTGAAGGGTAATATGTGCGAGGCCCTACAGCGCGGGGTCGATGAAGCGCGCGAACTTCAGCAACTCGAACCTGGCGGGCGTCACCCTGTTCGGCGCAGACCTCTCCGAGGCCGACTTCACAGCAGGGTACCACGGCGCCACTGCCCTTAGTCCACCCTCATCCCTCACACCCGCTCCAGGTTTTACATTACGCTCCTCTCTCACCTGCCACAGTTCCACAGTGGACGAGGTCACCACCTGTGGGTCGGAGCAAGGGCCGGTAAAGTGACCCCAGAACTTACCAGTTAAGAGGGGTATATTTTGATTGTAGGGGGGTATCAAAGGGGTATCAGGGGGGTCGTCTCGTTAACAGAAATACCCTAAGATTTGAACCCTAAACCCTAAAGCACAACCTGGAAGGTGCTCAAGTTGAGGTGGGGCGGGAGTGAGTGGTGGGCCGTGCATTGCGGGCGCGGACCTGAGCAACGCCAACATCGGCCAGTGCAACCTCACCGGCACGATCTTCACGGACACCAACCTGGCGGGCGCCATCGTGTCGGGCGCCAGCAATATCGACGACGTGGGTGACATCACCAACTCGGACTGGACCGACGTCATCGTGCGTAAGGCAGGGGGATTGTTGAAAACATGCACTTAGATCCGAGCAAGGGCCGGTAAAGTGATCCCAGAATGTACCAATTAACAGACTGTAAAATGATTTTAGGGTTTAGGTCAGGGTTTAGGTCTCAGGGTTTTTTTCACGTGACGACCCCCCTAATACCCCCCAAATACTCCCATACCACTCTTAATTGGTAAATTCTGGGGTCACTTTACCGGCCCTTGCTCGGACCTGGCTGAAAACAGGCTCTCGCCCGGTGTTGTCTTCTGACGCGCCGAGTCCGCGCGTCTTCTTTAAGTATGAGCAATCACCCTGAAGGTCAGTCATGCGGGCACGTCCGATCTCAGTTCGAGCGCTTGTTGTCAACGACCCTGGTGCGAGGACCTGAACAAGGGGCTGTGTGCGAAGGCGAAGGGGACCAACGCGGCGACCGGGACCGACACCGCCATGTCCCTCTTCTGCCAGTAACTGGAAACAATCATGAAACCTCAAGGAGTGGCTCATGTTGATGTTTGTTGACTTGTATACCGTCGGACCGTGGAGGTCAGACTCTCAACAGATATAAATCAGATAAGATAGCCATTGTGAATAAGTGAAATTTTAGTATTAGAATCGTTACATTACTCCTCACACCTGCCGTCAAACACATGGTGTCTGCTTCATTATACATGTTGTTTGAAGCCGCGGCGCCGCCACTGCCGCCACCGCTGCCGCCGCCACCGCCACCGCCGCCGTCAGCACATGGTGTCCGCGTTGATATACATGTTGTGTGAAGCGGTGCCGCCGCATCCGCCGCCGCCGCCGCACCCACCGCCGCCGCCGCACCCACCGCCGCCGCCGCACCCGCCGCCGTTGACCCACAGTGTCTGCGTCGATGTACATGTCGTTTGAAGCGGTGCCGCCGCCGCCGCACCCGCCGCCGCCGCCGTCGTCAACGCATGGTGTCTACGTCGTCGTTGTACATGTTCGTCGAGGCAGTGCCGCCGCCGCCGCCGCCTGCGCCGGATAGCGCGGCACCCAGCATGCCCAGCCAACCCCCGGCCCGGGTGCCCTGGTCCACCGCTGCAACCTCGCGAAACCCGACACCTCCTCCTCCTCTTCCCTTGGCGGCTGAAACGGCTGAAATAGTGGCGCTATCTCCCACCTCTACCCAGTACATCTCCGCCACCGCCGCGTCCGCCGCCCACTCGAACCCCGCCGCGGTGCCCACCTCCCCCGCCGCCGCCGCCAGCGCGCTCCGCCCCGCCCGCTTGCCGTTGCCGCCGCCTCCCCCGCCTCCCCAACCCGCACCCGGCACCAGCACCTCCGTGCCCGCCCCCGCCGACGGCATGACAGACATTGCTCGCCGTGTCAAGGATTCAATCTAAATTAGACGAGGGTTGAAGATGCGTGTGGGTGATGTGACGAGCAATGTCTGGTCTGGCAGGCCCCACCCCCGCCACCAGTACCAGGTTCTCCCCATCGCTGGACGGCACGCCGAGGTGTAGCGGCGCAAGTTGAATTCAACGGCAAAATCTGAAAGCGGTCTATGGCATTTCAGTTTCAATCGGTAAGTTCCAGGCGCCTTCAACGCGGGTTTGATAGGGTCAACCTGCACCGCCCTACCGAGGGTCACCACCGGCCCGACGTGCGCCGCCAGATCCGCCGCGAACGCCTCCGCGCTCCGGCGGTTGCGGGTGCCGGGCGCGCCGTTGTACAGATTGCACACCACGACGCCGCCGGGGCGCAGCGCGGCGCCGCACGAGCGCAGGAAGGCGGGCGCCTGGATATAGTGGCGCAAGTTGAATTTGAAAGCAAAACTTGAAAGCAGGTCATCATATTTTAGTTTCAAGCGCTGAAACCAGGCGGCGCTTTCAACTCGGGTTTTTATACCGTCAACCTGCACCGCCCAACCTGGAGGTGCGCGGGCACGTTGCCGCTCACGCCGTCGTACGCGTCCAGAAACACCGCCATCGCCCCGCCCCCGCTGCCGTCTGCCCCCCGGGCCCCATCGTCCCCCCCCGCCGCTGCCGCCGCCCCGGCCGCCGCCGCCGCCGCCGACACCATGTATTCCGCCGCGTCACCCAGCACCACCTCCAGCCCCGCTCTCCTCCCCACCGGGGACGGAGGGGCGTGTGTGTTCCCTCTCACCGCCAACTCGGGGTAGGGCCTCCCACATATTGCTCGCCACGTCAACTCACGCGCGTTCAGCCGTCGTGTATCGAGTTGGATGTCAACCTATGACATGGCGAGCAATGTGTGCATTGCTCGCCACGTCATCTCACGCGCGTTTAGCCGTCGAGTATCGAGTTGAATGGCGACTTATGACGTGGCGAGCAATGTGTGGTGGGCCCTACCTCGGCGCCCCGCTGCACCCGCGCCGCCGCCGCCACCAAGGCGTAGGGCCAGGCGGATTATGCTCGCCACGTCATAGGTTGGGACTTAATTCAAGACACGAGGGTCTAAAATCAGGATGATGACGTGGCGAGCATAATCCGCCAGGCCCTACCACGGCGTCGATCTCCGCCACCTCCAGCACCGCCCCCGGGAAGTGGTGCTCCAGGAAGCACGGCAGCTGCCCGGCGCCCAGCCCAGCGAACACGAACCGCCCGCTCGCGATATCGTGCCCGTTGAGCCGCGCGTACCCCACCGCGGCGGCGGCCATCACGCGCGTGTATTCGCTCCCCAGCACCTCGGGCCGCGCCGTGCCGTCGCTGCCCACGAACGCGATGCCCTGAGGGATCCCATCGAAGTTCATGCTCCGCCAGTTGTCGCCCCACTGCACGACGCGCACTTTACCATTGATCTTTGATTCCTGTTCGAAGAGCATCTCGCCCGGCCAGTGCTTGTCGCGTGCGGCGAAGAAACCCGCCTCGGAGGGAGGGAGGGAGGCGCAGGCGGCGCGAGATGGGCACCCTGGAGGATGCGGACGTTGCCGCAACCGCCCGAGCCGCCCCGCGCCCGCCGGCCCCGCGCCGCGGCTGCCGCGGCCGCGGCCAGCGCTGGGAACCACGGGGCGCAGCTCGGTCGCCTGCATCGGCCCTCGCACCGCCGATACGCGCGTGCCTAGAGTCACTGTGGAGGTTGACAGGGCAAAAAAGTCTTGGAACCTGCGCTGGTGTTGATTTTCCCCAGGTGTCAACTGGGTGGGCACCCCCGTGATAACGCCCGACATCCCGGCCATTGAGGGGGGCGGCGCCGCGGTGTCCGTCAGACGCACCCGCACCCGCACCCGCACCCGCACCCGCACCCGCACCCGCACCCGCACCCGCACCGGGAACGTCATTCATATCGTCCGCGTCGCGAGCAGATGACGCGCTCGGCCACCGACGACGGCGTTACCCATTCGGCCGAGCTTGATAGCCACACCTCCTTCAGCCGCATCCCCGTGGTGGACATCGCGGCTCTGGTGGACCCGGCCAGCACCCTCGAGGCGCGCAGGGCGGTGGGGTCCGAGCTGAACCAAGCCTGCCGCGACGTTGGTTTTTTCTATGTCGTTGGCCACGGTTGTCCTCCGGCAGTCTCCGACGGCGTGCGCGCCGCCGCCCGGGAGTGGTTCGCGCGACCCACGGCGGAGAAAGATTTGGTAAAGATTCGTCGCGGCACCGAGGGCCGCGGCTACCAGGGCCTGGGCTCCAACGTGACGCGTCACGACGGCGGCTTCACGCGCGACTGGCACGAGGCAGAGGCTTACACTCGTTCCCATTAGCTCAAGTTGAGCTCTTCTGTCCACCGTATACCCCAACTTACCTCGTGAGTGTGTCCTTGAGTTGCTCAAGTTGAGCTCTAACGTGAACGAGTGTGAGCCCCTGGCACGAGGCCATCGACCTGTACAAGGACTTCGCGGCGGACCACCCGGACGTGCTGGCCGGGCGCCCGCTGCACGTCCCCAACGTGGTCATCGAGGGTGCCCCCGCGCTCACGGCGCACATAGACGCATGGCGCGACGAGAGCCTGCGCATGGGTGCCGCCATCCTGCGCGGCGTCGCACTCGGCCTGGGTCTGGACGAGGACTGGTTCGCCGGAGATCGTCGGGCGGGGGATCCCTTCTGGGTAGGGCAACGTTGAAAGCGCGCGGAGCTGAGCCCTTGCAATCCAAATGTCACGAACTGCATTCAAACTTTGCTTTCAATTTCAACTTGCGCCGCTACGTCTGGGTCATGCGAGTCATCCATTACCCCCCGCTGCCTGCTTCTGGCGCCGGGGTTGTGGGCGCCGGGGGAGACGGGGGCGAGGGCGGGCACGGGGATGCCGGGGGCGAGAGCGGGGGCGTTGGAAACGGCGGGGACGGGGACAGACTCCTGGACGTGGAGGACGCTACGTCACCCGGGGGGTCGGAGGGCGCAGCGGCGAGTGGGTCGGAGGGCGCGGCGGCGGGTGAGTCGCAGGGCGGGGCTGCCGGTGGGTCGGAGGGCGCGGCGGCGGTGGCAGCGGCGGCGGGCGGCGCGCACGTGTCCAAGGCGGTGCCTCTGAGCTGCGGCGAGCACACCGACTACGGTCTGCTGACCATCGTGAACCAGGACCTGCACGTGGCGGCGCTGCAGGTCCGCAACGCGGCGGGGTGCGGCCGGTCGCATGTCGCCCGACACGCCATTAACACGCAGTCTGAACTCTCGTGCCTGGAGTCAAGTGAAATCCTATGACGTGGCGAGAGATGTAAGCCAGGAACTAGGCTCGTCACGTCAGCTTCACACATTGAACCCTCGTGGCACATTATGAGGTGGCGAGTTATGTGAGGGCGGCCCTGCGGCGGGGCAGTGGGTGACCGCGGTATGGCGATGCAAGTTGACCCGATGACACCCAAGTCGAAACCACCGGGATCTAAGCGCTTGAAACTGAAATGTGATGAAGTGCTTTCAAGTTTTTCAAACAATTTCAACTTGCGCCGCTACACCGCGGCGCCGCAGGACGGCACCTTCGTGTGCAACATCGGCGACATGCTGCAGGTGTGGACCAACGGCGTGTACCGCTCCACCACGCACCGGGTGCTCCACCTCGTAGGGCCCGCCACACATTGCTCGCCACGTCATCAAGCTCACGTTAGGTCCGAGCAAGTGCCGGTAAAGTGACCCCAGAAATTACCAGTTAACAGACTGTAAAATGTACCCCTCTTAACTGGTAAATTTCTGGGTCACTCTACCGGCCCTTCCCTTGCTCGGACCTACACGTTGACACCTCGATTCTTGAGTTGATCTCCACCGTATGACGTGGCAAGCGAAATGTGGCAGGCCCTACCGCGTGGGCGACGAGGCGGGGGACGGCGGGGCGGGCGTGTCGCGCATCTCGGTAGGGCGGTGCAGGCTGACCCTATCAAACCCACGTTGAAACCGCCTGGAAATAAGCGCCTGAAACTAAAATATGATTAACTGCTTCCAAGCTTTGCTTTCAAAATCATCTTGCGCCGTTACATCTCGGTGCCGTTCTTTTATGAGCCCAACTTCGACGCTGTGGTGGCACCGCTGCCGCAGTTCTGTGGGGGCGCCGGCCGCGGAGGGGCCAAGTTCCAGCCGGTGGTGTGTAGGGTCAAGCTCATGCTCTGCTCGCCGCGTCATCCACCACGTAACTCTGCTCGCCACATGTCCCACCTGAAGAATAGGCCGGTTTCGGTATATCGCTTCTCGCGCCGAGCGCTGACGCTTTGCCCGCAACTCTGTATGGGCATTCAACCTGACACCCGCTTTCCCGCGCGCAGCGCTGACGCTTTGCCCGCAACTCTTTACGGGCATTTCACCAAGGCGATATACCGGAATCGGCCCATTAAGATGCCAGCGTGATGTACCTGGCCCTGGCTGGAGACGGCGAGCACCTGACGCGCAAGGTGTACTCCAACTTCGAGACGGACGACATCGACGGTGTGCCGTACGAGGGGATCGTTCCCAGCTCGGAGTCGGTCGACACTTCGGTGTAGATCCTCGGCCACACAGGTGGCCGATGAGGCGGCCTGCCGATGATGGATCGTCCCGAGCTCGCGGTGGTGTATGACACTGCAGCTCTGGGAAAGGAACCGTATTTTAAAGGGTTTAGGGTTTATGGCCTAAACCCTAGACCCTAAACCCCCTTGTATCATCGGCCGCAGGGCTGGCCGATGGGGCTATGAGGGAGCGTGCCGGTTGCTGGCTCGGGAGTGGGAGCTCCGTGTATGTTGAGGACCGTGCTTGGTGCTTGATGCTTAGTGCTGGGTTGGGAGTGGAAGGGGAGCCTCGTGCATTTTGCCGGGGGCGATGGGCAGAAGCCTGGTGCCTCCTTGTATACACGCGGGAGTGTCTCTCTCCTCTCCTTCCTCCACTCGTGTATGTATTTTGTAAACCATCAGACTGTGCAGTCGAGACGTGGGGTGTGTGTAATTTCTCAGTCTAAGAGTTGTATTACAGTGCTAGGAAACGCCGTTAAAACACGTTCAGCTAAAATAATGATGGACGACGGAGAGAGACAGTTTCTCACGACATTCTGTGCTCGACCGTGACGCTAATGAATGTTGGGACGACGTGAGAGATGGTCGTCTCACCCCACGCCGTGCTCGACTGAGACGCCTCGCTCGCTGGGCGCGGCGCTGCCCCTGCCGCCGCCGAGCGCGGCACCCCACCCCGCCATGGCCGCGCTCTTCTTAGCCGCCCCCGCCGCCGCGCTGCCCCCCGCCGCGCCCCCCGCCGCG
>Ga0307488_10004670_pt1 | contig 11409 bp, 13 predicted proteins | sample SB02metaG_FD_202248 | JGI IMG/M metagenome (GOLD analysis project Ga0307488, IMG submission 202248) | Sea-ice brine microbial communities from Beaufort Sea near Barrow, Alaska, United States - SB 0.2 | ecosystem: Environmental > Aquatic > Marine > Coastal | place: USA: Alaska | collected...
GTGAGGAGTAAGAAGGAGGACGAGGTGGAGGAGGAGGGGGAGGAGGAGGAGGAGGAGGAGGAGGGGTAGGAGGAGGAGGGGCAGGAGGAGGAGGAGGAGGAGGAGGAGCAGGAGGAGGAGGAGGGGAGCAGCAGGAGGAGGAGAAGGAGGAAGGAATGAATGTGCACAGGTACACCATGAGCGAAACAGTGAGGCGGGCCCGACCCGCGATGCCACCCGGTCGGTCGGGCACCACGCAGCTGAAGCGGATGAGCCGCCCGTCGTTCACCAGCCCGCGCTCCAGCACATTACCCAGGTGCAGCGGCGCAAGTTGAAATTGAAAGCAAACTTTGAAAGCGTTTAATGATATCATCGTTTCAAGTGTCGAAATCAAGCGCGGCCATGGGCCACCCCGGGGTCAACCCAGGGTCAACCTGGGGTCAACCTGGGGTCAGCCTGGGGGCAACCTGGGGTCGACCTGGGGTCAACCTGGGGTCAACCTGGGGTCAACCTGGGGTCAACCTGGGGTCAACCTGTGGGCAACCTGGGGTCAACCTGGGGTCAACCCGGGGTCAACCTGGGGCCAACCTGCACCGCCTTACCCAGGGTGCTGGTATCGATGTTACCGCCGCACAGGGCGACCACCACGTTCATGCCCTCCAGCTCTGGCAGCTTGCCCGCGCCCAAGGCCCGCTATCAGTAGTTTAACCCACACTGTCAGCTCACCAGTCGTATGACCACTCCACCGGGCAACGAAAGCAAAGGACGAGGCCATAGTATGACAAAGTGCCTATAGCTATAAATTCTCGGCGCCCTGCTCAAAAGATTCAACTCAAGATGTTTAAATCGAAAGACGCCATATCAATCATGCGGCGTGATATGGCGTCTTTTGACTCAAGAATCTTGAGTTGATTTTTTTGAGCACAGGCACGAGAATTTATAGCTTCAGGCACTTTATTTTGCTAGGCCTTGCCCGCGAGGCAGGCCGCCATGCCGGCCGCCCCGGCGCCCTCCTGCACCAGCTTCTCGCACTCCACCAGCCGCAGCAGCGCCAGGGAGATGTCCTTCTCGCTGATCTGCACCAGGCGGTCGATGCGCGGCTTCAGCACCTCCAAGCAGGGGCTTACACTCGTTCCCAATTCAGCTAAACTTGAGCTCTTCTGTCCGCCGTATAACCTGACTTAGCTCATGAACGTGTCCTGGAGTTGCTCAAGTTGAGGTCTAACGTAAACGAGTGTAAGCCCCTGCCTCGAAGGAGCGGGCGCCGACGCAGGGCACGGCCAGGCCGTCAGCCAGCGTGGGGCCCGCCATCAGGGGCTTACACTCCTCCACTTTTCAGCTCAACGTAAGCGCTTTTGGTGGGACTAGGGGTATTCAGGGGGTGTGTAGGGAGTGTTTAGGGCGGGGGCGGAGGGGGTGTTTAGGCGTTTAGGGGGTGTTTTGAGTTCCAGAAACGGCTCAGGTTGAGCTGAGAAGTGGACGAGTGTAAGCCCCCGCCCGGCATCTCCACCTTCACGGGGTAGCCCGCGGCCATGGCGGCGGACATGGAGGCGCAGCGCTCAGGCTCCACGCCCACGATGAGGGGCTTATGCTCGTTCACGTTAGAGCTCAACTTGAGCGACTCCAGGACACATTCATGAGTTAAGTGGGGTTACACGGTGGACAGAACAGCTCAAGTTGAGCTGACATCGGAACGAGAGTAAGCCCCTGCCCACGATGAGCACGTTGGGGTTGATGGTCTTGACGGCCAGCGCGATGCCGGCAATTAGCCCGCCGCCGCCCACGGGCACCACGATGGCGTCGCAGTTCTTGACGTCCTCCAGGATCTCGAGTCCGACCGAGCCCGCGCCGGCGATGATGTTGAAGTCATCGAATCCGTTGATGTACGCCATGCCCTCGTTCTCGACGTAGACGCGCGCGGCCAAGGCGGCGTCGGCAATGGAGTCACCCTCCAGGATGACGCGGGCGCCCAGCGCGCGGCACTTGGCGTACAGCCGCAAGTTGAAATGCAGAGCAGAATTTGAAAGAAGTTTATCATTGAGTAATATGTTAGTTTCAATCTCTGGAACCAGGCGCTTTCAACGCGGGTGTCTTCAAACTTGCACCACCCTACCTTGGCGATCTTGACCAGTGGCGCGATGGACGGCATCAGCACCGTCACCGGGATGTCCAGGTCCGCGCCGCACTGTACAGCCCCAACGACAAACGGAAAGCAAAGCTTGAAAGCACTTCATCGTGTTCTAGTGTTAAGCGCTGAACTGAAAGCAGTCAATCGTATGCTAGCTTCAAGCGCTGACACCAGGCGCTTTCAACACGGGTTTGAAGTAGCAGCGCCCTACCGTGGAAGGCCAGCGCCAGTGCGTGGTTCCCCGCCGACGCCGCCACCACCCCCCGCTTGCGCTGCTCCTCGTCGAGCGCGAGGAGGGCGTTGCGCGCGCCGCGCTCCTTGAAGGAGCCGGTGGCCTGCTCCCACTCGTGCTTCAGGTGGATGTTCATGCCGGTGATGGCGCTCAGAGACCTGTCAGCTCGGGTGTGTGGGGTGGTGTGGTGGTTAGTTGGTGGAATGGTTTGTTGTCGGGTTGTTGGCTGTAAGGACGGTGGGTGGGGAAGCTAGTTGGTCGGGTGTTGGCTGTCAGGGTGGTGATGATTAGTTGGTCGCTTGGTGGCTTGGTGGCTGTCAGGATGGTAGGCGGGTTGGTTGGGTGACACTGGCGGAGTGGGTTCGTCAGTTGGTCGGTTGTTGGCTGTTAGGGTGGGTGAGCGGGTGTGGGGGTGTTGGGGTGTTGGGGTGGGGGCGACGCACCTGCTCTTGGTGCAGCGCGTGCGCACGATGCCGGAGCGGATCCGGAAGTGGGCGGTGCTCACGTCCTCGAACAGCGGCAGCTCCTGCCCGTTCACGATCTGCCGCGGCGTGATGGGACAGCTCTCGCCCTACACCCACGGCCCTCACACTCCACAAATATTCTCGCTTACCTTGAGCAACCTCCAGGAATTAAGTTGGCATAATCGGAGCTCGAGTGGTTACTCGTCTCACCAGTTTATACTCAGTACTCTTAAGATACTCTGTTACTAGTTACTCGGTTACTGGGTTACTCGATTCCTCAGTTACAGGGGCAACGCACAGCGGTGATGGCGGCAGCGGCCGCTCACGCCGGGCGGATAATGGGACTGGCGCGGTATAAGCCTCACCGCGAGCATGCCAGAGTTGAGCATGGACATGGAGCCGGCCTGGGGCGGGGTTGGGGGGTCTTGGATGGCCTTGCACACGGTGTCATTGCCCAGTGGCCGCGTATGGCGCCTAGCGCCGGCGCCGGCGCCGGTGCGTCCGTTGAGCGCGGAGGTTGCGCTACCGCGCGGGCGCGCCACCACCGGCGTCCCGCTCAGCGCGCTGGCGACTCCCGTCATGATGCCGCCTGCGGAATGGAACGGCGGAGGAATCGGAGGGGACGCGGTGTCAGTTCCAAGTAGCACCACCCGCACCCAACAACAACAGTGACCTCCAGCTCTACCCTCGCAAGATCTTCAAAGCTCTCGCCACCCGCCTCTGCAGTCAACGGTTTGGCTCCATCGCTATCGCCTGCGCCCGAACCATCACTCCGGCCGACGGAATGTATTGCCAGCCCAGTCCCCGTCAGCTCGGTGTCAATTCTTGGAGTTGGAAGAAAAAAAGTGTTCAACATACGACTTGCAGATGTTCTTTTCGAGTGAAGGGCCGCGCACCTGGGAAGGTGAACTGTGCGGGGAGTCCTTGGCGTGGGAACAGGAGCGATGCACGCGACGTCAACTATCTTGGGTGCGGCGTGCAAACGAGTGTGCGACGAGGGAGGGGAAAAGGTGGTTTATCTTTCCAGTCACGCTTTCTCGTTGCGAACGTGCCTTGGCCGTTTCGTCGGACTCTTCGGTGATTGGCTGAAAGGACATATGGACAAGATAGACCGTCATTGACGAGTTAATCAGAGGCACCCTTAGGCACCCTGCGGTCGGTTGGCGATGGCGGATTGGGACATATTTCGACGCGTTTTATGGTTTTATATTGGCGAACCGCCGCGCCACGCGCCAACGCTCCTGTCTGCAGCGCTGAACTGGCACTGGTCCACTTCTCAGTTCGAACTGAACCGTTTTTTTCTCTCAAACGTCAGAACAAACACGTTCGCGTCCCACAAAAAGTGCTCACGACAATCCTAAAAGTGGACGAGTGAGCCCCTGTCGGCACCCACCCTCAGAAGGCAAAACGCGTTCTGCGCTCTCACTCTCCCCCGTTTCAGTGCACTTGCGCGTGTTTCGCACTGGAGAGCACGCTAGGAAACAGTCTGCGGCGAACCCCTCGCGCGACCAGCCGTTCCGGATTACCGCGCGGCGGCGTCGGCGGCACCAGAAACAGCCAGAACAACTTTGAGAATGGATGCCGAAGTGCTGTACCTGAGGGGGACAAGAAACAGACCTCACCTCAGCCTGGTGCTTCTGCACGCGGAGGTAGCGCCTGCACGCTTGCCACTCCCGGCCCCGCCCCCACCGCGCGCCCCCTCCGCCGCCAGTGCTTGGCCCGCTTGCCATTCTTGACCTCGCCCAGAGTTCGTCTCCTGGCATCTACGAGTACACTGTGCATGTCGAACCCTCGTCTATCGAATATGTTAAACGGCATCCAATCCTGTGACGTGGCAAGCAACTTCTGTGGAGGCGTCCTACACGCAGGCGAGGTTCCACGCGCCTAAAGCCAAGCTCGTTGTGTCGCTCCATAATGGGAAGCCGCCCTCGACGATTGTGTGCTATCTGCGCGACGTCTTCGCGCCGTGCCATGAGGCGCCGCGCACGCTCCGGGACCTGGTGCGGCAGGGCTGGGTACACACACGCCCCCCACAACCATGTGCCTCCGGGAGCAAGGTGTGATACCACAGTACACATAGGGGTCGCCTCGGCTGCTTCTATCACAATATCCTTTGTTGCTCGCAACGCCATAGGATGCCAGCAATGAACTGATAAACGAGGGTTCAAAACACGTCGTATGAAGTAGCGGGCAATAGCTGATTGTCCCTAACGCGCGGCTGACTTCGGGCGGCGCAGTGGCCGTGACACCCGAGCTCGCCAACTGTCCCGAGCGCCTCGTGATGGCCGACGAGTACGAGCTGGCGGCGGCGGCGGAGGTCAACGGTGACGGAGAGGAACGCGAAGGGAGCGACGGAGTGAGCGGGAGCGGCGGAACGGGAACGGGTTCCAGTGCGACGTATTATTTGAAGAGCGCCAGCGTGGACCTGCTGGTAGGGCCTTGCGGGCATCCCAGGTTTAGGGTTTAGGGTTCCAGGTTTAGGGTTTAGGATTTCTGGTGGCGCCTTGCGGACATCGCTCGCCACCTCACAGGATGCCGTTCAACAGAGACGAGGGTGCAACACGGTGGACAGATGTGCCTGGCAATATTCGCTAAACCCTAGCTGGTGGAGGTGCTGCACAAGCTGAAGGTGGCGGTGGTGCTGGCCGCTGACCTGGACGCTGCCGAGAGGGCGCCCGTTAACACAGCTGTGTCGGTGTCTGGGCGGCGGCAGGGGCTCACACTCGTCCACTTTTCAGCCCAACCTGAGCCGTTTTTGACACAACATGCACCCTACACACGCCATAAGACGCCATACGACCCCATAAGACCCCATAAAACCTGCTAATCACGCCTTAAACGACCCCTAAATGCACCCCGTATGCCACAGAAATTGCTTGTGTTGAGCCTAAAAGTGGACGAGTGTAAGCCCCTGGGCGGCGGCAGTCCACCAACGAGGTGCTGATGGTGGCGCCCACCGCGTTCGAGGCCAACCTGCAGGCGGGGGGGGGCACCTGACTGTTTGCTCATAGTGAACCTGTACGCCACTACCGCCGCCGCCTGCACTCGTTCCATGCCTGTTTGCTCGTGGTGCACCAGTACACCAATGCCGCCGCCGCTTGCACTCGTTCTATGCCTGTTTGCTCTTAGTCCATCTGTACTCCAGTGCCGCCGCCGCCGCCGCCGCCGTGCGCGTTGCCGCCGTCCATGGCCTGACGCGGAGGAGGTCACGCCCTGAACCCTGAACCATAAACCCTATAACCTAAACCCTAAACCCCAAACCCTCAAACCCTGAATCCCTAAAACCCCAGCCCTGGGTGCAGGCGGCGGAGGACAACCACTTCATGGCGGCGGCGAGCGGCGTGGCCAGCGCGCAGAGCATCAACAACGCGACGCGGCGCCAGGCAGGGGCTTACACTCGTTCACATTAGAGCTCAACTTGAGCAACTCCAGGACACATTCATGAGTTATGTTGGGTTATACGGTGGACGGAAGAGCTCAAGTTGAGCTGAAATGGGAACGATTGTAAGCCCCTGGCGGCAGGTGCTGGCCGAGTACGCGGGGCTGGTGCACATGCTGATGGCAGGGGCTTACACTCGTCAACATTTCAGCTCAACTTGAGCCGTTTTTGTCACTTAGAAAATTGCTTACATGTACGAAAAGTGCTTCCGCTGAGGTGAAAAGTGGACGAGCGTAAGCCCCTGGCTGATGCGCGACGTGGGCCTGCGCGTGCACCTCTTCTCGCACGACCAGCACCTCCACGGTACTGCCCTAATCCCCAACCCTGAACCCTAAACCCTGAACCCTAAGCCCTAAACCCTTTAACCCTAAAAGGGAGAAAGGGGTGTTCTCATATATCACATGAGACGTCTGAATCGAGTGCTCTGCGTGAAGCCACGGCTACTTTGTGCGCGTTTGACGAGCTCTGCGCTGGATTGAACCGGCGCAGTGATACATCGTTTCACTTGCGGCTCAAGTTGAGCGGATGTCTCCCTTTCACCTCACCTGAAACCACTCCGAGATGCGTAAAGTTAAGCTGAGACCAGAACGATTGTAGGCCCCTGGTGCACGGCACCCCTGACGCATGCTTCCCCAACAACTGGTTCTCCACCGGGCAGGAGGTGCGGCTCCGCGCATGCTACTCAGCACGTCATATGATGCCATTGCGTGCCGGGCTCTGACGCTCATCCGCCTTGTTAAAAAAAGAACGATTCGAACACGGATTCAACTCGCAACCACACTTTCAGCTCAGCAGTCAGAAGAACACTCAGCCAACGACCGATGGATCCGAAGGCCGACCCAAGTACAGCGATTTAAGTCAGAAACCGAGGGCTCGAAATGCATTTGATGACGTTGGTGGGCAGTATGTGCTTTTCCCTGGCGTACGGGGGACGTGGTGCTGTACCCGATGAAGACACCGAACCGGCGGCTGGAGCGGCGGCCCGATCTGGTGAACTTTGTCACGGGCCTGACCGGCGTGGACGGCGGCGCCAGGTACCCCAAGGGGGTGGTTGACCTGTCTTCTGAGGAGCAGGACACGGGGGTGGGGGTGGGGCTGGGGGAGGCGGAGGGCACGGGGTTGGTTGGGGATGGGGCGCCGCGGATCCTGGAGGGCACGGGGAGCTTGGTGCTGGACAACGTCAATCGGGCAGGGCCGTGCGCTGTTTACTCATAGTGCTGCACATACTAACGTTCGGCGACAAACGGCTCATACGCATTTTCTCGGCTGGCACTTGCGTGCCTTCAAGGTGTAACAGTGGGTTACTCTTGTGATTCAGGGACAAATGGCTCAAGGTGCCCGCAGAATAAACTACTGCATGTGCGGCCCTGCAGCCGGGTGGCATACGTGTCGCTGTCGGAGCGCGCGGACGGGAGCCTGGCCGCGGAGTGGGGCCGCCGCATGGGGTACCGCGTGGTCACCTTCACGGCCACGGACGGCGCGGGGCGCGCCATCTACCACACCAACGTCATGATGGCGGTGGGCACATCGGCAGGGGCTTACACTCCTCCACCTTTCAGCTCAACGTAAGCGCTTTTGGTGGGACAAGGGGTATTTAGGGGGTATCTAGAGATTGTTTAAGGCGGGGGTGGAGGGGGTGTTTATGTGTTTAGGGGATGTGTTGAGTGTCAGAAACGGCTCAGGTTGAGCCGAGAAGTGGACGAGTGTAAGGCCCTGGACCTCGGCGGCCGTGGTGTGCCTGGAGTGTATCCGCGACGTGGAGGACCGCGACGCGCTGCGGGGGTCGCTGCAATCCACGGGGCACGAGGTAGGGCGGTGCAGGTTGCCAGTATCAAGACCCGTGTTCAAATCACCCATGGTTTACGCGCTTGACACTATAATATCATATACTGCTTTCAATGGTTGCTTTCAATTCCAACTTGCGCCACTACGAGGAGGTCATTGAGATCACGCTGGTGCAGGTGGGGTGCATGGCGGGCAACATGCTCGAGGTAGGTCCTGCCAGATGTCGCCCGCCACGTCATCAAACGAGTTGTGAACCCTCCTTTCTTGAGTTGAACGCCGTCCTATGAAGTGGCGAGCGGTTTAGGGTTTATGGTTTAGGGTTTAGGGTTCAGGGTTTAGGGTTTAGGTGGCAGGCCCTAGGTGAAGGTGGTGGACGGGCGGCGGGGGCTACCGGTGCTGTGCATGTCGAGTCAGGCGTTCGAGTCGCTGGAGGAGGCGCAGGTAGTGGCGATGCGGCGGCACTGGGCGGGGCTGCACCACGCGCCCATCCCCACGCTGGAGAGCGTCGGCGGCGGCTCCGTCAGGTGCACCATGGCCGAGCTCTTCTGACTTTGATGTATGAATAATTATTGTGGCGTTGGTTGGCATGCTCGCTGATCATAGGCTTAGCTGGATTTTATTTTATCGTAGATGTGAAGCACGTTTGTCTTCACGCTCGCAGGCGGAATCCTTCTTTCTGAGCAACAACCAAAGGCGAACTGAGAGCAATGTTTTAAATTTCTTTGCGTTGATGTGTTTTTTAGAATGAATAGACTCAAGTTCCTTTGGCGAGGTGTGGCGAGGCTGCTGTCGGCGCCACTTCTGAAGGCGCGGCGTGACGGGAAACACACGCGCGGATCTGATTGGTACGCGGCGCACGCATAACAAGCGCGGGCCTGCGACGAGAACCACTCGCTCCAGCGCCCGACGTGGCGATGCCGCGCGACGAGGTCCGTGGCGGCGGCTCCAGCCGGTCCAGCGCCCCCCCCGACAGCGTGTCCTCTTCTCCCTCACCGGGTAAGGGAAGGGATCTGAGAACAACGTCTCAAACGCACAACGACGCACGACTCACTTTCACGGTGGATGCTCACACAGACGCGCGGACTCGGTTGGTGGGGCTAGCCCGTCGTCGGTGAGCATAACCCTCAGCCCGGAATCGGTTAACTAGAGCTACGTCCATATATTACAACGTTGTCGAGTCGTCGTTCTTTTGAGTGACCCTGCTGCCAGGAGCACCTAGCAGCAGGATACAGTCGTGCACCAAGTGCCAGAAGCCACCATCCACCGGAGCCAAGCTGCTCGTGTGCGCCGGGTGCCAGTGCGCTGCGTACTGCAACAGCAGGTGTCAGCGCGCGGACTGGGCGTCGCACAAAATCGACTGCCAGGCGCTTGGCGAGGCGCGCGAGCGGTCCAACGTTGCAAGACCTGAACAAACCAAGTGCCTCTGGGCAGGGGCTTATTCTCGTCCACTTCCCAGCGCAAACTGAGCCGTTCTTCGTCACTGAAGCCATAGCAAGGGTCCACTGCTCAGCTCAACCTGCGACGTTTTTGTCATTAGACTCCCCCAACACAGCCCACTAACAGGCTCATATCCAGCTTGAAAGTGGACGAGTGTAACCAAAGTCCCTTGCTTTGGGAGTGGATTGATCAGTGCCCGGGTCTGGCGATGAGGGTGTCGTGTCTGGCGTGGCAGCACCGCGGCGAGAGCCCTGTGATCTACGTGCAGACCTTTCCCGACACCAATGACGCGAACGAGCCGCGCGTCACCGCAATCCCGCGGAGCGAGTGGGATCAAATGTCATTCTACCAGGGGCTCCGAGGCAACTTGACCGTGTTTTTTGGAAGAGATGGTTTCGACGCTGCAAAACAATATCTCGTCAGCTATGCACCGAAACACGCGGCAGGGAGGTTGACGAGAACAAGCACTCACCCGCCCGACGTGTAATATGGTCCCCCTCCGCCTCCTCCGCCTCCTCCTCCTCCGCACCTATTTATGAGAGTACATCTTGAAGGTAGTAAAACATCTTGCTCCGATCTCTATTCGAGTGATTGTTCTCAACGACCCTCCTGCTCGGGCGCGGAAACCTGGGGTAAGGTGTTGCTGGAGAAGTATTTCGGAGCGGATGCTGCTGAGATGGACAAGAATGTAGTAGTGCAGGCTCTGAAATGCGCGAGCACGCCCGGTGAGCAAAATGCAGCACTAGAGGGGATTGCAGCCCACCTCGCTGCAGTCTACGTCGCCTAATACCCGGTAGGGATTGATGGATAGCACTCATCACATAAAATAATGCCATGTGAATCAGTCAAGAGGGTCCAATATACGTGTGATGACGTGGCGAGCACTCTCCACAAGTCCCTATGCGATGGCCGACAGTCCCCAGCAGGTCCACTCTATCGCAACATCAATGGTTCCATCCTTCGTTGCCGGAACCTGTGCCTCGCAGTCCGATGCACTCGCCGGCTCTCGCGCGCGTCTCATCGGGCTCCGCGGCGCCACGCACCTCAACGGTCGGGCGGGCGTCATCCGCGGCGCCGACCCGGCCAACCCTCACCGCCTCATCTTTCGCTCGGCGGACGGTGGCGAGCTGAGTGTGAAGCCGGAGAACTGTCTCATTCTCTGAGTTTTCAGCATTACTATGGCCTCAGTTGGCTTGCTCGCTGTTGTTAGGCTAGCTGGGGTTTCACCGTAGATGTCAAGCACACCTACATGCTCGCAGGTAGAACCCCTTCTCGCTTAGCAACACGCTATCATAAGGCGAACTGAGATCGATATTGTTGCTTTCCTTTTGCGTTGAAATATTGTTTTAATAAATAGACTAAAGTTCGTCGAGCGGTCATATTGTACCCATACACATTGGCCTCCTCCTCCTCGCCATCGGTCTATACATCTCTCGATTCACAGGCCACAGTCAACAAAAGTCAAAATCGACCGTGTGGCCTGAGATTGGTCGGTGCGACCCTCGCCGCGTCGATCACCCCTCCAAATTGATGGCGTGCACAAACGCGGGGCTCAGCTTCGCCGCCTTGGCCGACGCCTTGAGCGTGTTCCAAACCTCCACGTTGGCCTCCCAGAACGTCGGCTTGTCGATCGTCAGTCCGTGCTTGTCGCAGTAAGGCTTGACCACATCGTAGGGCCAGGCAGATGTTGCACGCCGAGTCAAAGGATGTCAGGCAGATATTGCTCGCCACGAGAAATAATGCCGGTATTCTCAAGAAACGAGGGTTCACAATGCGTTGAATGACATGGCGATGGCGAGCAGCATCTGTCATGTCAGGCCCTACGACGTCGTTGCGGAACTTGCGGAGCTTGTGGCGCGGCATGCGCGGCACCAGGTGGTGCTCCGTCTGGAACTGCAGACCGCCGTGAAACAGGGGCTTACACTCGTCCACTTTTCAGCTCAAC
>Ga0307488_10004671_pt1 | contig 11405 bp, 19 predicted proteins | sample SB02metaG_FD_202248 | JGI IMG/M metagenome (GOLD analysis project Ga0307488, IMG submission 202248) | Sea-ice brine microbial communities from Beaufort Sea near Barrow, Alaska, United States - SB 0.2 | ecosystem: Environmental > Aquatic > Marine > Coastal | place: USA: Alaska | collected...
CCTGCACGTCATCGTCACCCTCACACGGCGCATATTCAACAGCGTTTGTCACCAGTTGTACAACAGGCCCTTGTTGTATGCATGTTGCGCGATCCCCCCCGCCCCGCCCCGCCCGGTCGTCTGCCTGGCTTGATGACAATACGTACACGACTCGATCCATCTTATTTCTAATGTATCTGTTGTCACGTCGCGACCTTAACCTGTGGAGGTTCCGTGGTTCGAGTGTCTGGCCGTGGACCCGAGCAGCACTCCTGTGCTCCTCCCAAACTCCACCGAGATAATACCCCAGTTCTACACCAACGCGTTCCTCCGGGGCTATACCACACACGGCGAGCTGCAGCAGGCAGGGAGGTTATTGACAACAAGCACTCGACCGCCTTCGAGTATCCTCCTCACTCTCTGCGCGTCTGTATGAGCATTCACCCTAAAGGTAAGTAATGCTGCGTTCTCAGTAAGGTTATTGAGAACAAGCACTCGACCGCCTTTGAATATCCCCCCCCTTCTCCGTCCGCGCGTCTGAATGACCATTCACCATGGAGGTAAGTCATGCTCCGATCTCGGTTCGAGTTCGTGTTCTCATCGACCCTTCTGCCAGGGATGGTTCGTGGCGCCCTCCACCCGCCGCTACAGGTGGGGCTTGACCAAACATTCCGTTTGGAATTTCCGATAATTCCGAATTCCCGAGCATGCTGCCCATGATTCCCGGAGATATTCCAAAAAATGCCCAAAGGCATGCCGGAAAACGCCGGTATAAACGCTTGAAAACGCTTAAAAGTGGCACATGATCCATAAAGTACAGAAACTCCCGAGAAAGTGCCCAAAATTCCCGCAGTGCCTAAACTGCCTGAGGAAGTTCCAGCATATTGGGTCAGGCCCTAGGTACAGGTTCAAGATGCAGGCCGCGACGTATCCCGACTCGACGACTCTGTATGTGGGCGTCAACGGGACGCGCGAAGGTAAGGCGGTGCAGGTTGAAACCAGTTGCACCTTATGTTGAAAGCGCCTAGTTTCAGCGCTTTAAACTAACATGTGATGAACCGCTTTCAACTTTTGCTTTCAATTCCAACTTGCACTGCTACACAAAGGAATGGTGAAGGTGGGCAGTGCGCGCGAACGCAGACCCGTGGTAGGGCGGCGCAGGTGGACAGTATCTAAACCCGTGTTGAAAGCGCCTATGGTTTCAGTGCTTGAAGGTACAATGTGATGTCTGAACCGCTTTCAAACTCTGTTTTCAAATTCAACTTGCGGCGCTACGCGGTGTGGACCGATCCTCTGAGCCTCGCCGCCGGCCAGTGGGTGTACATCGAGATCGATAAGCCCCACGGGTACGGGGAGACGTGGAAGGAGGCTGGCGACTTGCACCTGGCCGTGCTGATGGAGAACACCACCACGCTGGTCAGGCCCTCACCTTACACCCTACACCCTACACCCTAAACCCTAAACCCTAAACGGGGGCCTGGGCGAACGCCTGGTGCCTCCTCATACATACACTCGGAAGCGTCTCTCTTTCTAGCTCTATCTCTCTCTAAGGGTGCCCCGTTGCTCGTCCCTGCTCTGACCACGTTTTCGCGCCCATCCGATCAAATAAAAAACACCGGCGAGGGTTACAACCCAGAGAGCGTCCTTGGTTGGGGTTTCATTTATTATGTATACTCGTATCATATTATTTCTTTTTTATGGCCTCCGGTGGAGCTACCTGACGTGGGTGTTGAATGTGATCAGTCCTTTGCCGCGGGCGGTGCCGGACACGTGGAAGGCATACACGCAGTACGGGAACAACGTTGCCTTCAACGTGAGCTCCGACGGGGTGCAGTTCGACGAATTGCAGTACGTGGTCTTCAGCTCCATACCCCCGGAGCTGTTGCGGCACGAGAAGAACCCCGAGGAGCGAGGTAGGCACTGCAGGTTAAACTGATGAATCCCGAGTTGAAAGCGCCTGGAACTCATCTCTCAATCTCCTGACACTAAAATATGATAAACCGCTTTCACCTTTTGCTTTCAAATTCAACTTGCGCCGCTACAGCGAGGCGCGCTGACCGAGGGGAGCTACGCCGCGCTGGGGTGGAACCTGCGGCTCGGTGGCGGTGGGGCGGTGAAGGTTGACCCTGGATTGACCGCGCTTGGTGTCTGCAATCAGCGCTTGAAGCTAAAACTTGGTGAGCCGCTTTGAAACTTGGCTTTCAAATTCAACTTGCGGCGCTACACGGCGGCGGCGGTCACGCGCTGACCAACCGCGCAGGGCGCGACTGCTCCGACGCCCGCGGCGCATCCGCGGAGGTGTTCTGGGGCTGGCTGGACGCGGAGGGCGCGCCCCCGGTGCGGCGGTGCAGGTTCATCCGATGACATCCATGTTGACAGCGCCTGGAACTAAGCGCTTGTAACTATGATATGTGATGAACCGCCTTCAAACTTTGCTTTCAAATACAACTTGCGCCGCTACACCCCGGATTCCACCGCGTGCGGCGGCGGCGGTAGGGCCTGGTCATTCGTTCCCTGACTGTTGGCTTTTAGTGCACGTGTGTGTACACACCCGCCGCATCTTCTTCCCTAGACCCTGAGTGGCCAGCGACATGATCCTGAGTGGCCAGCAATGCGGTCGACAAGTAAGGCCTTGGCCAATCGATCCCTGAATGTTTGCTCCTAGTACACCAGACCCTAGGCTGCGACGGCGGCGCGGCTCCGCTCGTGGGCACGGGGTGCGGCGGCGCTGCACCCACATACCGGTACAACGCGTTGTTCCTGCGCGAGGGTCCCGCCGACCAGGCGCACAGCGCCGGCCTCGTCCGCCGCACCTGGTAGGGCGATGCAGGCTGCAACCCGTGTTTGCACACACGGGATAAGACGTCCTTCGTCTTGGGTCTCTGACTCAACGCCCGTGTGTGATAATCTGTGATCTTACCATGTGCTACTCTATTGAAAGCGCCTGGTTTCAGCGCTTGAAACTAGACAGAGAGAGACGCGTCAGCGTGTATGGGGAGGCACCAGGCTTCCGCCTTGGTCCCCATGCGCTTGAAACTAAAATACGACAAACCGCTTTCTCACCTTGCATATAATTTCAACTTGCGGTGCTACACCGTGGGAGGATCCCAACTGGCAGGCGGCGGGCTTCAAGTTCCCTGGCAGCTACTATTCCAAGTACACGCGATCAAACCCAACGGTGAGGCGGTGCAGGTTGACCCCAGGTTGACCCCAGGTTGATCGCGCCTGGTTTCAGCGCTTGAAGCTACAATATGATGAACCGCTTTCAGACTTTGCTTTGAGTTTCAACTTGCGACCCGGCCCAACGGGTGCTGAGAACCTGTCGCTGCTGGCAAAGCTGCAGCCGCCACCCACGGGCCCGATCCTGGAGGTGGGTGTCGCGGGATTTCACCTGGCCTCGCCGGAGTGGTTCGTCGCCACGGAGGGGTACTTCGTCCCGCCGGTAACCGGCAACTACCGCTTCGAGGTGAGGCGCTGCAGGTTGACCCCAGGTTGACCCCAGGTTGAACCAAGGTTGACCCCAGGTTGACCCCAGGTTGACCCCAGGTTGAACCAAGGTTGACCCCAGGTTGACCCCTTGTTGACCCCAGGTTGAACCCAGGTTGACCCCAGGTTTACCCCAGGTTTACCCCAGGTTGACCGCGCCTGAGTTCAGCGCTTGAAACTAAATTATGATGAATGCTTTCGAACTTTGCTTTCAAATTCAACTTGCGCCGCTTTATCGCGGCTCGGCACGTGTCGCAAGAGTTCATCGTCGTCCGGTTGAGCACTGTAGGGTGGTGCAGATTCAACCGATGATGAAACCCATCCTGAAAGCGCCTGGAACTATGCTCTTGAAACTGACATAACATGAACCCCTTTCAAACACACGGGGGCCAGGGCGAAAGCCCGGTGCCTCCTCATACACGCGGAAGCGTCTCTCTCTCTCTCTCTCTCTCTCTCTCTCTGAAGCGCTTTCACACTTTGATTTCAATTTCAAGTTGCGGCGCTACCACACGGACGCGTCGGAGGCGAACGCGCGTCGCGTCGCCGCCTCGCGCGACTTCAACGAACACCAGTCATACTCGGCAGGGCGGTACAGGTTGAAACCCATATTTACAAGCACGGAATAAGACATCCTTCGCCTTGGGTCTCTGACTCAACACCCGTGTGTGATACTCCATGATCTTACCACGTGTTACTCTATTGAAACCGCGTTCGTTTCAGCGCTTGAAAGTGAAATATGATGTACCGCTTTCAAACTTTGCTTTCAATTTCAACTTGCGGCGCTACCACTCGGAGTGGTGCGAGCTGGTGGGCGGCCGCCACTACTACCGGGTAGGCCGGTGCAGGCTGACCCCAGGCTGCCCCTGCGTCGACCCCGCGTTGACCGTGTTTGGTTTCAGCGCTCCGCTCGAAGCTAAAATCTGAAGCACGGCTTTCAAATGTTGTTTTCAAATTCAACTTGCGGCGCTACTACCTGAGCGTGTGGCAACCCAGCTACTACGACGGCATGACCGGCAGACAGCCCAGCGGCGCATCAGTGGTTCGCCTGTTCCTTCGAACCAAGTACAGGTAGGGATGCACAGTGCAGGTTGAAAGTATGAGCACCCGTGTTGAAGGCGCTTACGGTTTCAGCGCTTGAATCTAGAGTATCATAAACTGCTTTCAACGTTTGCTCTTAATTTCAACTGCTGCGGCTGCGTACAGGGCTTTCGACGGGACTGACTCGGACGTGGCGCTGCCGGCGGCGGCGGCGGCGGCGGTGTCGGCCACCGTCCCGGTAGGCAGATGCAGCTTGACCCAGGGTAGACCGCGCTTGGTTTCAGCGCTTGAAGCTAAAATATGACGAGCTGCTTTCAAACTTTGGTTACAATTTCAACTTGAGCCGCTACATCCCGGACACCAACTACGGCGGGCACACCAAGGACGACTCGCAGGTGTATCGGTTCGACTCACTGCCCGCAGAGTTCACCAGATTTGCCGGCAGTGCGCTGCTCCGATCCTCTGGTTCCAATCCGCTCGCATCAACCAAGTCGTACGCATCCGGGCAGGGCCTCACTCGCTCGACGTGGGCGTGGGCGACGGACACGGACAGCGCCGCGTTCACCTCAACCTTCCGATGGTAGGTCCTGATGGATGGTGCTCGCCACGTCATAGGATGCCATTTGACCAAAGGAACGAGGTTTCAAAATGCGTAACTGATGGACAGCGCTCGCCACGTCATATGATGCCATTTGACTCAAGGAACGAGAGCTCAAAATGCGATTGATGACATGGCGAGCACTATCCATCAGTCCCTAGGAGATGGGCGTCGTGCTCCCTGGGCGCCCCCACGCTGCTGCTGTCGGCGACGCCGCCCAACTCCACCACCACCGTGCACGAGCTCAGCGTGCCGCCCATGTACGGCAACAGCGCCCCCGGTAGGGCGGCGCAGGTTCACCCGATCAAACCCGTGTTGAAACTTGAAACCGCCTGGAACAAAGCGCTTGAAACTACAACATGATAAACTGCTTTCAGGTTTTGCTTTCAATTTCAACTTGCGCCGCTGCACCCCGGGGCCAGAGACGGATACGACAGCTTCGTCGTCAGGCTCCACGGGTACTTCGTCGCCCCCGCGACCGGCGAGTTTCAGTTCAACCTGCGCTCGACCACGGTCTGGAGCGCGTTCATGTACCTCGGTAGGGCGGTGCAAGTTGTCCCTATCAAACCGACGTTGTAGGCGCCTGGAACTAAGCGCTTGAAACTATTGCTTTCAATTTCAACTTGCGCCGCTACCTCGGGGCGCGGACAAGGTTTCGGCCAAGAAAGTGGCGTGCAGCGGGTGGCAAGGGTCCGCCTCCTGGACGCCCCTCACGGCGAACCGGACGTATTACATCGAGGTGTGGCACGCGTGCTCGGAGTGGTGCGGGCCGGGTCATAGCGGCGGTGAGCTCAAGGTTGAGATGCGCATCAGAGGGGCGGGCAATACATGCGGCGCGGATGGGACGCCTGTGGTGCCGGCGGTACTGTTCACACAAGCCACGGCGGAGGATGACGGCGGTGGGGTGGTGCAGGTTGACCCCAAGTTGACCCCAAGTTAACCGCGCTTGGTTTCAGCGCTTGAAACTAAAACATGATAAATTGTTTTTCCCAGAGTTTGCTTTCAATGTCAACTTGCGCCGTTACACGGCGGGTGCGGCGTGGCGACGACTAACGTGACGACGCTGACGCCCCCGGCGGCCGCGGCGGCAGATGCGGTTGTTGCCGTGCCGGAGGCGGCGGTGACGCTGCTGACGGGCACGATGCTTCGCGCGGCGGCATCGGTGCCGCAGGTGGTGCTGCATTCGCCATCAGGTGCGGCCGCGAGGTGCGCGGTGGACGAGGAGTCCACAGGTAGGCCGGTGCAGGCTGACTGACAGTATCAAAACCCGTGATGAAAGCGCCTACGGTTTCAGCGCTTGAAAGTATAATATCATTAACTGCTTTCGACTGTTGCATCCAAATTCAACTTGCGCTGCTACACACAGGAAGTGTCGCCCACTCGATGTGCTCCTGGTCCAGCACCTCCCCCTCCTCCTCCTCCGCATCCTCCGCCGCCGCGGGAGGAGCCGCGAGCAGCCGTCGCCGCAACCTCCTCCTCCTCAACGACGCGAACTATGACCCCCGGGAGGAGGATGAGTGGGTACCGCCGCCGCCGCCGCCGCCGCCGCCGCCCACCGCGACGGCTCGACCGGTTCGCGACACGGACGAGACCGCCCGCATCTTCGATGACGGCAACGTTGCGTCGCTCCTCACAGCCGTGGCGGGCCTCGGCGCCGCCGGTTCCTCCGCCTCCGCCTCCGCCTCCTCCTCCTCCTCCTCCTCTTCTGCTTCCTCTTCGCACTCAGCGTATCGCCGCGTGCTGCTTCAGCGCACCCTCACCGACGTCGAGGCCGAACACTCAGCACGCGAGAGAGGCCTGTCGCCGCGGGTGCGCGAGCGCATGCTCCTCGACGCCGCACCCATCCGATTCACCGACCCGGCGACGTGGTAGGGCAGTGCAGGTTGACCCCAGATTGAGAGAGAGAGAGAGACGCTTCCACGTGTATGAGGAGGCACCAGGCTTTCGCCCTGGCCCCCGTTATTGACCCGGCTAGACCGCGCCCGCTTTCAGCGCGTGAAGCTTAAATATGATGAACCGCTTGAAGCTAGGATATGATGAGCCGCTTTCAAACTTTGCGTTCCATCTCAACTTGCGGCGCTACGACATGGGCAAACGGCACAGTGCCCTCCAACGCCACGCACTCCATCGTGTACATACCCGCGGGCACGCACATGGTGCTCGACGCCGACGTGTACATTCGCTTCTGGGCATGGGCTCATACTCGTCCACTTTTCAGCTCAACCTAAGCCATTTTGGTCAGTGAGCCGTTTTGTGACCAGTTTATGACGAATTATTGCCATCGATGTTGTCAAACGCTACTGAAACCACCCAACGTTCCCCACAAAAAGTGCTTACGTTGAGCTGAGAAGTGGAGGAGTGTAAGCCCCTGCTTCTGGGTCATCGAGGGCCGCCTGGAGTTCACCCGCGAGAAGAGCGTGGAGATGTCCGGCGAGGCAGGGGCGTACACTCGTCCACTTCTCAGCTGAATGCACGCAATTTTGTTGGATATGTTGGGTTGTTTCAGAAGCGTGTAACATGATCGATCGGTCACAACTCGTCACAAACTGGACACAAAACGGCTCACTGACCAAAACGGCTTAGGTTGAGCTGAGAGGTGGAGTAATGTAAGCCCGTCCGGCGAGGCGATCGTGGTGAACGGCGGAGAGCTGCTCATCGGCTCCGAGTCTGCCCCTTACCCAGCCAACTTGACGGCCAAGGTGACGCTGCACGGTAGGGCGGTGCAGCTTGAACCCCGTGTTTGCAAGCACGGAATGAGACGTCCTTCGCCTTGGGTCTCTGACTCAATGCAACCCCGCGTGTGTCATACTCTGTGATCTTACCACGTGCTACTCTACTAAAGCGCTTGGTTTCAGCGCTTGACACTAAAATATGAGAAGCTGCTTTCAAGTTTTGCTTTCGTGCCAACTTGCGCCGCTGCCGCACGGGGGGTGGCGGAGCCGCACGCTGCCGATGATCGGCATCGAGGTGCTGGCGGTGGTGGCGGGCAAGTTCATGGTAGGAAGATGCAGGTTGACCTGATGAAACCCACGTTGAAAGCGCCTGTAATAAGCGCTCGAAACTAAAAAATTATATACTGCTCTCCATTTTGCTTCAATTTTGCTTTTAATTTCAACTTGCACCACTACATCATGGCGTTTGGGCAGCCCACCACGTCGTGGACGCGACTCGCCGCCACGGCCGCCTCCGGCTCCACGCAGCTACTGGTCGAGGGCGCGCTTGCTGGAGGAGGAGGCAGGGGCTTACACTCGCGAATGACGAATGACGAATACATTCGCGAATAAGAATGACGAATGCCACTCACATTCGTCACTCACTCGCCCTAATTCCCACGAATCACACGAACATTCGTTACTCACTCGCCCGAACACCGCCGAGTGTAAGTCCCTGGGAGGAGGTGATGAGGACTGGAAGGCTGGTGATAAGCTGGTGCTCACCACCATCAGCGACAAGGCGGGTGACTGCGTCATGTCTCGCGACGACGCGTGCGAGGTGGAGGAGGTCACCGTCGCATCAGTCGCGGCGGCCGCGGCGGCGGGAGACGGTGGCCCGCGCAAGAATGTCACGATCACTGCCGCTCTCAAGTATAACCACACGGTAGCGCGACAGAACGTGACGCTGGGCAAAGGTGCGACGCCCAAGGTAGGGCGGTGCTGGTTCAACCGATGAAACACATGTTGAAAGCGCCTGGAACTAAGCACGGGGGCCGAGGCGGAAGCCTGGTGCCTCCTCAACATACGGGCTGACGCGTCTCTCTCTCTCTCAAAGCGCCTGGAACTCAGTGCTTGAAACTGTAGTATGATGAGCCGCCTTCATATTTTGCTTTCAAATTCAACTAGCGCCGCTACGCCAAGGTGATCGCCGTGACGCCGGAGGTCGGCAAGCTCAACCGCAACGTCATCATCCAGGGCACTTCAGGATCCCCTTCGACGGAATTCTTCGGCGGGCACATCATCGTGCTGAACCCGACGGACGGCGAGTCGAGGTTTCATCACGTGGTAGGGCGGTGCAAGTTGAAACCGGTTGAAACCCGTGTTGACCGCGCTTGGTTTCAGTGCTTGAAGCTAAATCGTAAATTATCATGTACCGCTTTCAATCGCTGCTTTCAATTTCAACTTGCGCCACTACAACGTGGAGCTGGTCAACATGGGTCAGGCGTTCAGCATTGGGCGCTACCCGCTGCACTTCCACCTGGTAGGGCATGAAACCCGTGTTAAAACCGCCTGGATCTATACTTGAATAAACCGTAAACCCTAAACCCTAAAACCCTAAACCCTACGATATGATGGACCGCTTTCAAACTTTGCTGTCAGTTTCAATTTGCGCCGCTACAACCCGGTAAACCAGGACAGCAGGGACATTCGGAACAGCTCCGTGGTGGGGCGGTGCAGGTTTAAATCAGTGTTTGCCAGCACGGAATAAGTCGTCCTTCGGTTTGGGTCTCTGACTCAATGCCCGTGTGTGACACTCTGTCATCTTTCCACGTGCTACTCTATTGAAAGCACCTGATATCTGCAACCAGCACTTGAAATTAAAATACGACGAACCGCTTTCAAACTTTGCTTTCAATATCAACTTGCGCCGCTACTCCGTGGTCGGATGCGCGATCCACACGTCCAACAACAGAGCCATCAACGCGCACGGGTGCGACGGTCTCAACGTCACCGACAACGTGGTGTACAAGAACATGGGGCACGCGTTCTTCATCGAGGACGGCGTGGAGACCAACAACACGTTCGTCCGCAACCTCGGTAGGGCGGTGCAGGTTGAAAGCGGGTGTTTACGAATATTGGGTCAGGTGTATACGGATATAGGGTTAAGTGTATACGGATATAGGGTCAGATTTGTACAGATAAAGGGTCATATGTATACGGATATGATTAGATGGGGGCGGTGCAGCTTGACACCCGTGTTTGCCAGCACGAAATGAGACGTCCTTCGCCTTGGGTCTCTGACTCAATGCCCGTGTGTGATACTCTGTGATCTTACCACGTGCTACTCTATCGAAACCGCGTTGGTTTCAGCGCTTGAAAGTAAAATGTGATGAAACGCTTTCAAGTTTTGCTTTCAATTTCAACATGCGGCGCTAGACCTCGGGGTGCTGACCATGCGCTCCTCGTCGCTCCTGGAGTCGGATCAGACGCCATCCACGTTCTGGATCGTCAACGTCCGCAACGTGTTCAAAGACAACGTCGCCGCCGGATCCCACTCGTTCGGCTTCTGGATCAACTTGCCGGAACACCCAGTAGGGCGGTGCAGCTTGACCCCAGGTTGACCCCAGGTTGACCCCAGGTTGACCCCAGGTTAGCCTCAGATTGATCCCAAGTTGACCCCAGGTTGACCGCGGGTTGACCACGCTTGGCTCCAGCGCTTGAATCTAAATGTTCATGTACCGCTTTCAAACTTTGTTTTCAATTTCAACTTGCGCCAATATAACCCGGGAGGGTTCGAGCCCGGCGGCGCCAGCTTCGACGAGTCGCTGTTCCCTCAGCACGACGCGATCCTCTCCTTCACGGGAAACACCGCGCACTCCAACAACCGCGGCTTGCTCGTAGTCAACAACGATCCGCTGGAGGTAGGGCGGTGCATATTGAACCGACGAAACCTGTGTTGAAAGCGCCTGGAACTAAGCGCTTGCAACTATAATATGACAAACTACGTTCGAATGTCGCTTTCAAATTCAGTTTGCGCCGCTACATGGAGGTGGACGGATGGCGCACGTGCCGAGCGGGTGAGCGCTGTCCCGACTTTCTGCCGTTTGACGCCAGCAACAAGCCCACCAGAGGACGCACCAAGGTCCTGATGACTCGCGGCGCGCCGGGGGCTCGCCAGCGCGTTCCGTCGGTGGTGGAAGATTTCACGACGTGGTCAAACCGCGAGTCCGGCATTGCGGCAGGGCTGACCCCAGGTTGGCCCCGGGTTGAAAGCGCTTGGTTTCAGCGCTTGAAGCTAAAATGTGATGAGCCGCTGTCAATCTTTGCTTTCAATTTCAACTTGCGCTGCTACATCGCGATCATGGACTGTGGCCACCTGCAGCTCAAGCGCGTGGCGCTCCTGGGCGAGCGTACTGGTCTGTTCACAACGAGGTACATCGCCGACCAGTGGGGCACCCCTGCGAACGGGTACAACGCGCCGCTGCTGGAGTCCTCCGCCGTGGTGGGGATGCCGGACTGGGCCCTCGCACTGGGCGGGTACAGCTGGGGGGTACACGGCAGGGGCTTCCACTCGTCCACTTCTCACCTCAACCTGAGCCGTTTCTGTCACTCAAAATACGCCCTAATAAACACCTCCTAAACTACCCCAA
>Ga0307488_10004672_pt1 | contig 11403 bp, 9 predicted proteins | sample SB02metaG_FD_202248 | JGI IMG/M metagenome (GOLD analysis project Ga0307488, IMG submission 202248) | Sea-ice brine microbial communities from Beaufort Sea near Barrow, Alaska, United States - SB 0.2 | ecosystem: Environmental > Aquatic > Marine > Coastal | place: USA: Alaska | collected 2017-05-06
TAGCCCAAGAACGCTCGATGCTGCCCGATGATAGTCACACGGTCTGGCGCAATACCCAGGCGTTCAGTGGCGACTGGGTACCGTTAACCCTGCACTAACCACTTTAGAATCGAGCGTTCGAAACTAACTTTTGAGACTGCCAAACGACACCAATCGGCCGGCTTTTTCATCCCACAACGCTAGCCACGCTGTCGACAAACTTTCCCTCAGCCCCAGCTTACGCGCACCTTGCAAGGCAGGCTGCTGGGCATAACAGTCTGGTAGGTGATAATTCGGCACCTTGGGGTTCAGATGGTGAATATGATGATAGCCGATATTACCGCTGACCCAGTGCAGCCAGCGAGGCAGGTCGTAAAACGAGCTACCTTGTAGCGTCGCGTCATGATAATTCCACTCACCATTGCGCGCCCAATAGGCGTCTTCAAACTGGTGCTGAACATAAAACAGCCAGACCGCACCCAGTGATGACAGCATGACCACGGGCACAAAGACCAGCAAAAACGGGGTCAAACCGAAAAAGGCAATCAAACTACCATAATAGATGCAGATCCCTAGGTTCGTGCCCATGACACTGCGCCAGCCGCTCCAGGTTTTGGCTTGCTCGCCTAGCGGTACGCGCTGCAAGACAACAAAATGCAGAGGCGCGGAGAAGAAGAACAACACCCAGGGATTACGATAAACCCGATAGCTCAGTCGACTCAACCAACCAGACGCCTGATACTCTTCCACAGTACGGGTAACAACATCACCATCTCCACGCTTATCGAGATTACCCGTACTGCGGTGATGCATGGCGTGCTGCGTTCCCCAATAGTGCAGAGGTGTATTGGTTAGCACGCCGATCAGATTACCCAGTAGGCTGTTCTGCCATTTCTTCGGTAGGTAAGAACCATGAGAACAGTCGTGACCGATCATAAATAGGCGTAAGTAGGCGGCCCCGGCCACAAGCGACAGCGCAAGGGTCACTCCGTAGTGCAGCGACAAAGATGCGAACATCAAGCCAATCGTGATGACATATAACGCAAAAGTATGGCCAAACTGGAAGAATGCGCGGAAGTAATCTGCGTGGGCAAACTTACGTGAAGCAATAAACGCCGGTGTTTTGGTGACTTGCATAGTGTCTCAGCAACCTGGTTAATGCTTGCCTGCTGTAAAGGCGAGCTGTGGATCAAAAAGCGCTTAAGGATACGCTATTTTCTGCAATAATTTCAGGCTTTCTTAGTCAGTTTCGTCGGTCATTAACGCAACTTATCGGCTTACGCAGCCAGCGCCACCAGAACTTGCCTTAGTTGCGCACCGGCATAGGGCCGGCGCCCATGCATGGTGCAATAGTTGTCTAGCAGTACAACGTCACCTGCCTGCCAACAAAGATCAAACGTTAACTGATGCGCCCAACCAAGCAACTGCTCGAAAATTGCAACAGGGATCGATGAGCCATCACCCAACAGCAAAGCGCAATCAGGGTTGTCTTTAACGCCCGCCCAGCCCGCATACGCCGCCAGCAGCTGATTGTAGAAAACTTTACGACCGTCATCGAGCTTAACCACGGCAGGTAACACGGGGGTAGTGGCCTGAAGCCCCCCATCAGCTTGCCAGGCCCAGGTGTAGCCGAGGCGCATCAGGCGTGTTTCAGCAGCAGACTGGTCTGCGGCATCCAACGTACTTTGCCAGCTACGTCCTTGCCCTGATCCGGAATTGTCTGCAACAGGCATGACGGTAGTATAGCGCAAGCCGTGAGCTTCAAACCGAGCAGCCCACTCAGGCTGTTCGGCCAACAGCCGCTCATACAACTTATCTGAACGACATAATGATGTCGCACCACCCTCGTGAGCTGCGGCATGGCAGTAGAAAAACAATTTGGAGGGCGACACGGGTGTTTGAGCCATCTCGTGGTGGAGGAAAATCTCCACCGCCGGTGGCGCCTCGTTGGCCGTAAAAATCCGCCGGGTATGGTTTATTCTGACGGCATTCGACAGGGACTGCTGGTAGGTAAAATCGTCATAGCCAAAGGCCGCACTGAAGGTATCAAAAGCCTCTGCCGAATCAATGGGGAAGCCACGAAACAGCAAGGCACCAGACGCGCGCAAGGCAGATTCGAGTAATACCTGCTGGGACTTGAGCCAATCAAGGGTGGACGCCAGTGAACTTAAGGATTCCTGATTCGACAAAATTAAAGGGAATCGCATACCATCAAAATCGATTTGATGGTCATTCTGGATAAAATTAGGTTGGTCTACAGGCATGGTCAGTCACTGTCATTGTGCATAATGGCGGGCCTCAAACAAAGACAGCCCAACTGAGGCCTGCGTATGTTAACCGACCCAACCGCAGGGTCAAGTCGGCTGATACTCGGCATACTAACCATGCACTGCAACAGCTGCGTACCTAGGCTATCGGTCTGATGAGGACTCAGTCGGGAGGCCGCAGGGAGGCAATAGGGAGATATAAGAGGCACGATATCTGCCTCCATCTAAATGTTAGACAAAAAAAGGGAACATGCCCTCTGGTTCCGCCCGCATGTTCTTCAGCCTTTTTTCTAAAACGATATGACTTTCTTCTAAAACTGTATGAATAGCGCCTACTCATTAGCGACAAACAATAGGTAGGTTGAGCCGAATGCTGTCGTATTTACTGGGCTGCAGGCCACGCATCAGCCTCTAGCTCATCTTCTCACGTTCATTTAACAAGGCGATGTAGAGATCCATATCAAGGCTCATATCAACACGCATGCCGCATCAACATCGCCCGAACACATCTGACTGATGATGCTGTATGTTTGTGGTCACCGGCCCGAGTGTAAAGCTTCGATTAAGAACATTAATTTTCGATTAGTTCGCACGTCACACACTATTTGCTATCGGGCAATAGTCCTACAACGAGGCCAGTTTCAACACCCAAACGCTCAAGGCTATGTTTGATTTTGGTCTGTCAGCCTCAAACGCCCGCCTTGTAACGATTCTGCTGGCCAACGCCAGCGATGCCAAGATGGCCCGACAGGGGGCTTTGACAGTCAAAGATCACTACGGCAACCCTGCGCTCTTTGTTAAGTACATCATCCGCCGCCGGCAGACGCTGGTCTGATCACCACAGGAGGCCATGCTAACGCTCTTCACACCGGCCCCATTAAACGTCGAAACTCATCCCAGTGCCGAATAGGATCAGGATCAGGGCTCGGAGCAGTACCCGGCCGATCCCCAAAACGACACACATGCCGAGCCTGCATTCCGTGCTCCCGTGGCGCTAGCACATCGCGCTGATAATCATCCCCCACAAACAACACGTTACCCGGCGCGACACCCGCCAGACGTAACGCTTCGCGATAGATTTTTGGCTCTGGCTTCTTCGCGCCAATCACCGCGCTGTCGATAACAAATTCAAAGTACTGTCCAAGCCCATGTGTCTCGAGCACCTGTTGAGGCCAGCCAGGCATAAAAAAATTCGAGACCACCGCCAAACGAGCAACTGCCGTCCAGTGCTCCAGCATCTCTTGCACTCGGGGCGTCAGACGCAGCGTCGCAGGATATGTCACCTCGAACGCCGCCAACATCTCGTCAACCAACCCGACGGCCGCAGTCGCCTCCATACCGCCACGACGCACCAGCACTTCTTGCAGCCGGACAGCGAGGTGAACCTCGCTGTCCGGCTGCCACCAATTGACCGCCCGCGCCTCGCGGAATGCCTCACGAAATGCCGCAGCCGTATGGAAGACACCCGCCTCTACGGGCAAGTAGGCAATCGTCTCAAGGCCATCGATCGTACCCTGGGAATCGAAATCGTCGATCAACGTGTTAAAACAATCAAAAAATACCCAGTCCATTCGCTACACCCTTGAATAGTGATCAATACAGACACAACGACTCTATAGGTAGAACTACGACATGCGGGCCACGGTCGACCACCCAGCCATCAGACAACGAGTATAGGCCGGTCGCCTAATACGGCGCGTGCCTGAACTTGAAAAATAGCTCGATACGCATCAGTTGTGGAAGGAATCAGCGCCACCCACGTTTGTGTTGACTCATATCAACTCCACGCCGGGATCTTCGCAGTTTAATATCGAACTCAGAGAGACTATCATCGATTATCGACAATAATCCACAAGCGTCCCGTTCGACAGCCGCAGTCGTCGTGACGCTGATCGCAGAAACCAGACCTGGAGATCCACGAGATGTTATTCGAAGATCGACATGAAGCAGGCGCACGACTGGCATCCGAACTACTCGCACTGGAAGCCCAAGGCAAGCTGGACCCCACTCAGGCGGTCATTGTGGCCCTACCCCGGGGTGGCGTCGCCATCGGGTATGAGATTGGCCGACAGCTTAATATACCTTTAGATGTATGCGTTGTTCGCAAGGTCAGTGACCCGGCGCATCCGGACTTGGCCCTCGTCGCGGTAGCTGAGAATAACGCCTGCGTGATCAATGAAGACATAATGGCCGGCCAGGGATTGCCTGACGTCCACTTGCAGCAATGGATTCAAACCCAACACTTGGAAGTACTACGTCGTATCAAGAAATTCCGTGCCGACACACCCCCAATCCAATTGGCGGGCAAGACCATCATTCTTGTTGACGATGGCGTGGCCACCGGTGCCACAGCACTGGTGGCCATTGAGGCACTACGCAGCCGGAAGGTCAAAAAGATTATTCTGGCGTTACCCGTATGCGCCCCAGATATCCGCCTACGCCTTGAGCACCGAGTCGATGAACTCGTGATATTGCAATCTCCGGAATTTTTTCAGGCTATCGGCCAGTGGTACGAAAACTTTCCACGAGTGACTGATGAAGAGGTGCGATCATACTTACACCAAGCTCAGGGTTTCTCTCGCAGCGCCATTCGCCTTAAGGCCCAGAGTATCGACTAGACCTGACAGAGACTGTACTGGACTTGAGCATAGTGTGGACAGTACATTAGAGCTTCTGCCGCTGTCGGAATACCATGCCACACTCTCATCTTCCAGATCACACACTCACGTCCGACGAGTTATCCCGCTATGCCCGTGATGGCTATGTAGTGCGCGAATCGGTCTTTGCTGACGACGAACTTGCGTTATTGCGCGAGGCCACAGAACGAGCGGTGAACAAGGCCCTGTCGCTGGTCGATCAAGGCAATACCTATATGCTTGACGGTAAGCGCTTTGTCGATATCAACGGTATGACAATACAGTTTGAACACGCGCTAAACAGCGACACGCCCCGAGTGATCGAACCCGTGGCAAGCCTTGATCCTAGCCTCGGTGAGTTGCTACAAGACACTCGGCTGGTGGATCCCATGCGCCAGCTAGTGGGCTCTGATGAGGTGGCCATCTGGACTAACAAGTTGAACCTTAAACGTCCTCGTGAGGGCACAGGCTTTGGCTGGCACCAAGACTCCCCCTATTGGATCCATGATTGTGCGCACGTGGATCGGCTGCCCAATGTCATGCTAGCTTTCGATACCGCCACTGAAGATAATGGCTGCTTGCGGGTCATTCCTGGCAGCCATTTGGGGGGGTGCCTTCCAGGGACGGATGACGGCACATCGCTAGGTGGGTTTTACACATCAAACAATGGCTTTGATGAATCGCGGCAGATGGCATTAGCCGTTGCCGCCGGCTCATTGATATTCTTTAGCCCGCACATTGTCCACGGATCCCAGCCCAACCATTCCAGCGAGCCGCGCCGGGCTCTCATTGTCACCTACCAACCTGCAGGTCACCCGACGCTGAAAACGGGCGAAGTATTAAACGTCTAATCGCCCCCGTTCATGAGATGCTTGCCTGGCACCTTGCATCTGAACGCTTTGGCACAGTGACCTAAAGAGACGCTTCAATGGATTCATTTTTCGCTTCAATTTCAACGTCAGCTATTGACTTAACCGCACTGCTGTATATGTTTTTCTTATGGATCTGTTACGCCCTCTACGCTAAACGTCGGGCTCGTCAGGGTAGCTACTCGTCGCTGTCACACTCGATGCGTATCCTGCGCGAGCGCTGGGTAAGGCAAATGCTGCGCCGTGATATTCGAGTCACCGATGCCTCGCTACTGGCCAACCAGGAGCGCGTGGTAGGATTTTTTGCTTCAACAACCATGATCATTTTAGCCGCTGTTTTCACAGCACTATCGGCTAGTAGCCAAATCGCTGACATAACCAACCACCTACCTTTAGCCCAACAACAGAGCGCATCAGAAGTACAACTCAAATTGATCGTCATTGCTCTTGTGCTGGTCTATGCATTTTTCATGATTACGTGGAGCCTGCGTCAATATGGCTTTGCCGCGGTCATGATGGGCAGCGCTCCTACACCCGACGAAATCATTGACGACAATGATAAGGAGCGTTTTGTCGGCGCTATGGCGCGACTCTTGGACACCGCGGGTCATGATAATAACAAAGGGCTTCGGGCCTACTACTTCTGCCTAGCCATGGTGTTTTGGTTGATTCATCCCTATCTTTACATGGTCATCAGCAGCGTGACTGTGCTGGTTCTGGCCCAGCGGGAATTTAACTCTAAAGCCGTTCAAAGTCTTGAGAGTGCTATTTAGAGGCTCGCCGGTGACCCATGATATCTGTCCGGATCGCAACATCGGGGTAGGCACTGACAGCGACAACGCCTCTCTATAACTCCCCCGCATGCGCAGCTTCGAGTATCGCCTGATATTGTTGGGGGGTAAAAACGAGGGGATTAGAACCCGCCGAGGGGTCGACAGCCGCCATCGTGCCTATTTTTGTCGGGAAACGCTCAATATCGATAATCTCAGCCAGACTATGTGGGATGCCAATTTCAGCTCGTAGCGCCAGCACCCAGTCCATAAACGCATCAAAATTTGGTGCCAACTCGAGATACCGCGCCAGGCGAGTGATCGGCTCGCGAATAGCCTTGTAGTTAGCTTTCAGTACATAGGGCATAAGAATGGCATTTAACATACCGTGATGGGCATCGTAGACAGCGCCTAACGGGTGAGATATGGCGTGCATAGCACCAAGCCCACGCTGAAATGCTGTCGCACCCATGGTTGAGGCAACCAACATCTGCTGACGAGACTCAATATTTGCACCGTCAACAACGACAAGAGGCAGGTGCGCCTTAACAAGACTGATTCCCGCCATGGCGATACCCTCTGCCATGGGGTGATAATAGGTCGAACAATAAGCTTCCAGACAATGGGACAGGGCGTCCATACCCGTCGCGGCGGTTAAGCCTGGCGGCAAGCCCGTGGTCAGCTCAGCATCCAAAATGACATGATCTGGCAGCATACGCGGATGAAAGATGATGACCTTGCGTTGCTCGGCTTCGTTGACGATCAGCGCCGCCCTACCCACTTCTGATCCCGTACCGGCGGTGGTTGGGATCGCAATGACCGGCACCAATAGTTGGGTGTCAACGCGCTGCCAATTATCGCCAATATCCTCAAGGTCCCAGAGCGGGCACGCTTGGTCGGCGATAATAGCAATCGCCTTGGCGGCATCCAAGCCACTACCGCCACCCATGGCAATGATACCGTCATGGTCTCCGGCCAAAAACGCGGCAACCCCATCAGCCACATTGGCACCTGTTGGGTTAGGTTTGATTTGGGAAAAGCAGGCTATTGCCAGCCCCGCCTCGCGACACTGATCAATAACAGCGGCCACCATTGGCAATAGGGCCAGGCCCGGGTCAGTGACTAACAGTGGCTTGCGCATGCCATGCGCCATGCAAAGCGCTGACAACTCTGCCACACGACCTGCGCCTACACTGATGGGTGTTGGATAATTCCAGTTAACCTGCATGTTCATCGTTTCTCCCCACTCAACTAATCACAGACCTACTATTGCTGCCAGTTATGACAGAAACGGCCGTCGTTCACTCATAGGACGGCAGCAACCTAGTGGTTGCCGCCGCGTTAAATCGGTCAGGTTAGTTGACGCGAATGGCCCAGCAGTGATGAATGTTCTGCCGCCGTTTGAAATCCGGAGGGATGGTCTCGGCACTGATATTCTTGGCACTAAAGAGTGTCTGCAGGTTTTCGTCGAGTTTGAAGTTACGCATGTTCGTCGAAAAATACAGCACGCCATCTGGCCGCAATAACCCCATGGCCTGACGGATCAATACGCCATGGTCGACCTGCACGTCAAAGGTCTGGGTCATGCGCTTAGAATTTGAAAATGTCGGCGGATCAAGGAAAATCAAATCATAATGCTCGCCGGGCCTGGTACGTGACAGCCATTGCAGACAGTCTGCCTGAACCAACTGGTGTGACTCTTCGTTCAAACCATTGAGCTGAAAATTGCGCCGCGCCCAATCCAGATAAGTCTGGGACATATCAACAGTGGTACTTGATAGCGCACCACCCAGTGCCGCTTGGACCGTGACCGCTCCGGTATAGGCAAACAGATTAAGAAAGGTCTTGCCTCGGGCTTCTTGATAAATGCGCTGGCGAATAGGACGGTGATCAAGAAACAATCCCGTATCCAGATAATCCTCGAAATTGACCAAAAACTGACTCGCGCCTTCTGATACCTGATGAAATCGACGCTCGGTGGCCAATCTTTCGTACTGTTTCTCGCCCCGCTGACGAGCTCGGGTTTTGTAGAACAGATGATCGTCGTCAGTGCCCAGCACCTGTTGCACAATCGTCAATAACTCGCTGGTGCGCAGCTTTGCCTTCTCAGCATCGATGGTCTGCGGCGCGGCATATTCCTGCACGCAGACCCATTGTTCTGGGACGAATGGTTCTGGGACGAATGGTTCCGCCACAGCAGGCGCACGGACTTCCGCGGCCTTGGTTGCCGCAGCTTTGGCTTCTATGGCTTTAGCCCACGGAGAATCGGCTTCTGGAGGTGCGCCTCCCGGAGGTTCGCCTCCCGGGCGTGAACCACAATAAATATCGATAGCGGCGGCGTAATCTGGCAAATCTGCATCATACAAACGATAACAGCTGACCGACTCACGCCGTACCCAACGTGACAGTTGCTTAAGGTTTTTTTCCAGACGGTTCTTGAACATTAACGCCTGGTCTGACAGGTCTTCCGGCCTCGCTCGCCGCGGCAAACGGGCATCTCGATAGAACTGACTCTGCTCGACTGAGAAATGAATCAGCTTACACGCAATGGCACCGTTGAAAAGAGTGTGTAGCTTGCCTGCACGAATACCTAGATGCTTACCCAGCGCTTGATCTTCGGTAAAGACGGCAGCATTCCAGCCCTTCAAATTCGATCGCATCATCCTTCCCAGCGCGCGGTAAATACCCGGTAGCTCGTCAGTTTCTGCGAGGCGCCGACCATAAGGCGGGTTGGTGAGCATCAACCCGCGTGGCGGGAAATCATGCCGGAAGTCAGCAACGTCCTGGAAAGCAAAGCTGATGTGATCCGCCAGACCGGCACGTTGAGCATTTTCGCGGGCCACATCGAGCACCCGGCGATCATAGTCAAAACCCAGCATCGTCGGCATGTGCTTCAAACCCGCTTCACGGCGCTGCTCTGCCTCGGCCACCAGGCGCGCCCACAGCTCCGCATCGTGCTGACGCCAGCCTAGAAAACCAAAGTAGTCACGACCCAGTCCCGGGGCCATATCTGCCGCCAGCATCGCGGCTTCAATCACCAGCGTGCCCGACCCACACATTGGATCGACAAACGCCCCCCGCTCTAACACCATCTCTGGCCAGCGGGCACGCAATAGTAACGCTGCCGCTAGGTTTTCCTTCAGCGGCGCCTGCCCCGCCTGCAACCGATAATTGCGTTGGTGCAGACTGCTACCCGATAGATCTAAATAGAGCGCAGCCTGATCTCGATGAAGGTAGCAGTTAACTCTGACATCAGGTCTGTCGACATCTACATTGGGTCGATCGCCATGGGACTCGGCGAACGTATCAACGATCGCATCTTTTATTTTTAGCGCGGCGTAGTGAGAGTGAGTGATCGCTGACGCAGACACATTGGCATCCACTGCTAGCGTCTGATTGACAGACATATGCGCTGACCAATCAATGGCACGGGCACCATCATAGAGCGCCTCCGGGGTCTCCGCCGGGAATGTCGCCAAGGGCAACAGGATACGGTTTGCCAGCCGCGACCACAGACAGGCGCGATAAACGACGTCCATAGATCCCTGAAACTGCGCGCCGGCCCGGGTCTCGCTGACACCGGTCGCGCCCAGTTGCGTCAACTCTGTAGTTAACAGGTCGGACATACCTTTTGGTGCTGTAGCAAAATAAGTGAGATTTTCCATCGCGAGATTCTAGCACAGGCCGAGCCAGACAAACCTTCCGCACCGCGTTAATGATGGGCAAAAAAAACCCCGGGGCTGCAGGGCAGATCCGGGGGAAGGCTTTCGCCAGAGGGAACTTAAAAATTCAGATTGGACAGTACGCGTATTTCGCTAGCATCAACATGCTGTTGTTGATGCCATCATGGCTTGCTTACTTGCTTGATATTGTTAATGCATTTAACAGGCCAACTTTAGGTTGTGAAGACTGTTGCCGGCATGAAGTACCAGGCTGTCGATCGGCATTAACCTTTGAAAACCCACGTGATACAAAGGTGACAGCCGAATCGTCCCTTCACGACAAGCTCATTTTGGATTGCTAATTGCTTTAACTCGGTGCAGCCGGCCATACGGCCTGTACACTACGCAGTCAATTCGATACTGGGCTGGGTAAATAGTTGCGTCACTTTAGCGCAAAACATATTGCAGCGCACCAATTTGATAGCGCCACCATAGCAGCACTGGCGAACCAATATAGTCTGGGCAATTATGCAACAAACCAAGCCGGCCTCGCCGGAACGCCTGCCAGCTACTCGTGAGCGCAGAGCATCATCTTCCCGACAGCACCACTATGTGACCAACGATTTGCTTTGAAAGTCATCATGCAAGTGGGTCCCGCTAGCAACCAGACCAGCAAGACGCGCTACTGCGTCCCAGACATCGACATAACCGTTATACAGCGGGCTAAAGCCAAAGCGGAGAATATCTGGCGCGCGAAAATCCGCCACGACACCCTGAACAATGAGCGCTTGCACCATGCCATAGCCGTCAGAATGCTGATAACAGACCTGACTACCCCGCGCATTGTCATCCATTGGGCTGATCAAGACTAGACTCTGCAAGGCGTCGGCCCCACTAACCAACTCGATAAACAGGCGAGACAATCGTTGTGACTTGAGCCGCACCGCGTTGAGGTCTATGTCACGCCACATATCTAGCGCGGCATCGAGAGCGCTCAAGCCGAGCACCGACGGGGTACCACACAAAAAACGCATAACACCTGATCCAGGCACATAGTCAGCGTCAAAGTCAAACGGCGCGGCATGCCCCATCCAGCCAGCTAGGGGCTGAATCGCCCGTTCCTGATGACGCTTGGCAACGTACAAAAATGCCGGCGCTCCGGGTCCGCCATTGAGAAATTTATAGCCACACCCGACCGCTAGGTCGACATCCCAGTCGTC
>Ga0307488_10004675_pt1 | contig 11397 bp, 10 predicted proteins | sample SB02metaG_FD_202248 | JGI IMG/M metagenome (GOLD analysis project Ga0307488, IMG submission 202248) | Sea-ice brine microbial communities from Beaufort Sea near Barrow, Alaska, United States - SB 0.2 | ecosystem: Environmental > Aquatic > Marine > Coastal | place: USA: Alaska | collected...
GCTCTTAAAGCTGTTTTTTGAGCAGGATATAGTTTTATCTTTTCCTTACCGGTATCCAAGTTAACAATATGAAAGAAATTCTCAGCGAAGTATAAGATATTACGCCTTGCTTTCTTAAGCATTGCAATCTGTTGTTTGGTATACTCACCTTTCCATCTAGCATTAGGCAGATGCTTATTGCCCATGTAGTATTGACTGTCTTTATTAGTAGCGGCCATTATACATATTTAATCTTTATTTCGTTTTTTGTAGACTTTTTTTATCTTTTGCATAAATATATGTATGGCTAAACAATATGACCTTAAAGATCTTGGTGAGGTCTACGGTAATCTCGGTAAAGAGACTGCAGCACTCACCGAGGAGACTCAATCACTTACAGTTGGCAATGCAAAAGCCAGTATCGGTGATGCAAATATTTTACCTGGAGGACCAACCAAAGAAGGAGGCTTCGAGGAACCAACTGTTGATGTGACAAAGTGTGGAGATAAGAATCCATATAATGTTAAAGCATATTCATATGGAGCAGATAATAATCCAGGTGTAGGTGCAGAAGAACCAGCACCAACCGGTGAGGATGCTCTACATGGTGAAGAGGATGAAGAGCATAAAAAGCCAGATGCAGATGGTGATGGTGTTCCAGATTGGGCTGATAAGAAGCATGGTAAAGATGACCATGCTGATAAGAAGAAAAAAGGCAAAAAGAAAGAAGAGGCAGAAGAAGATGAAGAAAGTTCAGAAAATGCCTCGCAAATCGCGCAAAATGGATTAAATAATTTTATGTCCAAAAAATCTGTATTTGACCGCCTTTATGATAAGGTAATGGTTAACGAAAACTATGGCGCAGAGCATGAAGAGATGGATGATCTCGATGCTCTCGGCCTTGATGATGCCACTCCTGATGCTGAAGTTGATGAAGCAGATGGTGAGGAGGAAGTAACAATCACACTTGATAAAGAGCTTGCACAACAGCTGTGTGATGTTCTTAAAGCAGCTGTTGATGACGATGACGATGACGATAACGTTGAAGTAGACGAAGTTGAAGATGTATTCACAGATAGTGAAGAAGATGAAGAAGGAAATCCTCAGGCATTTAACACTCACTATAACGACGGTAAGTCTAATAAAGTTGGTAACCTAGGTGATGGCTTCGGTCAGCCCAAAGTTCAAGCTCCTAATAAGGTAGCTCATCACCCAGCTGCTGGTCCTTCTGATACTAATGGAGCTCCAAAGCCTTTAAGTCATTCTGTAAACGATGGTAAGAATAACAAAGTTGGCAATCTACCCTCTGGTAAATCTGCTTTCGGTGATCTTAAAGTTCAAGCAATGAACAAGTCTGTCAAAGCTTAATTTTTAAAAACAATCTAAAGAGGCTCATGATTTAAATCATGAGTCTTTTTTTGTATTCTATACAAGTGGGCATAAATATACGTATGGTAACCTTCAAAGAATACTATCAAGGTGATAATATGATGCATGCTGGGGCTGTTTCTGCAATTACAAGTGGTAAATCTATTATGCGGACGGGTAGGAAGCATGAAAACTTGAAGCGTAAAGAGCACAATCATAAATGCCCTCATGTACGTAACTTAATAAATGGAGGTGCTTCGCAAATTAAACTCATGGGCATGCCCCTTATGCAGACACTTCAAGCGTATGGTATGGAATTTCAACCAGGAGTAACTAACGGATGTGGTAACTCTGGTGTTGAGGTTAAAATGTATAAAGACGAAGAAGAGAATGAGTGTGGTATCTTAAGTAAGAAACATTAATATGGCCTGCAATACTGAAAGAGCTAATTGTACGCCAGAGGAAATTATGGCTGCTGGGCAATTGCCTTGTGGTAAATTTATGAATGGTGAGAATTTACAAGCAGAGCAGCTTGTATATGATCTAGCGTATAGAGATCTCATTAACAACATGGGTGTTGAGATTAACTACTACGTTAATACATTTACGCTAACCGGTGGTAATCTTTTATATGGTGAGCAACCTACTGCAGCATTTCTTGATGCTGTACCAATGCAAATGTATGTAGAGTTATCTCAAGATGCTCTAACATTAAGTCAATTTGGATTTGATCCTGGTGATGACTTTACTGGCTTTCTTCACATAGAAACATTTACTGACACTATGAGTGCATTAAGCGGAGTACGTGAATACTTCTCTTTACTTGATACATTCTCTGCTATTGAACCTCGCGCAGGTGATCTTATTGAATTAATCTCTTTAGGTTGTGATAGACCAGGAGGTAGAGGTCCAAAGATATATGAGATTACTGAGCGTGTTGATGAAGATATATCAGCTATCAACCCAATAATGGGTCATTATGTATATCGTGTGAGAGCAAAACGTTATGACTATTCATACAAGCCCAACTCACCGAAAGAGCAACAAAATGAACAGACTTATGATGATAGCTTTACAGGAGTGTTAAGTACAAATATTCCAGATGATGAAGTATCTCCATTAAAACGTTATGTGTATGATATTGATGAAATATCAAAAGATGATGTTTACGATATGGATAAGAATAATACTGATATCTACGGTGGGTATTACTAAAAGAAAAAACTCGTAAGCAGCGAACCACTTACGAGTTTAAGAGCTTTAAAAATATTTATTTGCTACCCTTTTTATGTTTACCCGTCTTAACGTTAGGTGCAGGTTCCTGCACTGAGGGTTGTTCAGGAACATTCTGAAGTGGTGGTGTTAAGAGCGAGTTAATGATACCATCCACATCAAACATCTGTGCTACATCGTCATATGGACACTCATGAATAGCGCCTGTGAAGTTATAATCATGTAAGTAAGAATCAATTGTACCATTTGGAAACTCCACTGGTGGTGTAAAGTTATCATGCATCTCATATCCAAATGATTGAGGTTGTGTACCAATCCATACAACAGTAGAAGGCTTATTCAAAGCAGCTGCAGCATGTTGGAATGATGAATCAACAAAGAGACATCGATCAGCAAAACGAAGTAGGTTAAATAGATTCTTCTTAGGCACTACTTTCTCATATCGAATAACATCTGTAAGATGAGTATGGAAATCATAACATACGTGTAGAATCTGATAATGCTCTTTAAGTTGATTGACCATATGCTGAGCAACATCAGGGTGGATATCTCTCACCCATGAATAGTTATCTGCCTGATGATCTTTACCTGGACCACCAAATGGTTGGAAGAGTAATATTGGTTTTGTTTTTTGAATAGCTGCTAGCTCTGGATCAATATAATTTTTCTCACGTAAATTCATTGCAAGCTTTGGAAGCTCACCATTATACTTTGTACCAATCATATCACACCAAGTCTCAATAAGCTGCTTCTTCTTACCAATATGTGATGTTTGCCTGTAAGGTTCTTGTGCAAATACATCTGTATCTTTACCGTTGATGTAATCCTCATAGAAGTAAGGAACGTTACCCAACCGATAGACTCGATGTACATCTTTATTGTGTAGGAATACTTCCGGCCAAGCACATACTACAACAACCTTCTTTGTAGGATTGTTATTCTTATACGCTGCAACAACAGCAGTACTTAAGATATGCTTTCCAATTCCCCCTTCGATATTAAAAACTGTATACTCGCTCATATAAAGATTTATTCTTTAATAAGCAAATATCAACTACTTTTACAGAGATATTCTTAATGAACCGCTACAACTATATATGCTACCAGCTACACCTGGATCAGATGTAGGTATACTTGCAATGTTTATTACTGATCCAGTAATACATACTCCAGCAAATGACGGTGTAGCTGTTGTTGCAATACCTGCAACTGTAATACTACCAGTACAACCATTAAGCTGTGTGAAAGAAACAGCTCCTTGACATCCTGTTGAAAGAGCATTAATAGCATTTGCAGTTGCTGCCACTGTAGTATAATTACTGTTATTAGTCCACTGACTTATATCACCACTCTTGTTGGTAAATGTATCTGTACTTGTTGGTGTAGTTGTTCCTGTATTACAAGTATAACCTGCATCATTTGTCCACTGTGAGTTACTACCACTCTTGTTAGTAAAGGTTTGTGTATTAGAAGGTGTTGTTGTACCTACCTTATTAATACCAAGGCAAGCGCTCTGATTAAGATAAGTAAGTGCACCACTATCAATACCTATTGTAGCTACACCAGCAAGTGCTGTACCAGATAGTAAAGTAGTTGCTGTTATACCTGTAATGTCACCAAGACATGTTGAATAGTTACTATCATTGTTCCACTGACTTATATCACCACTCTTGTTGGTAAATGTATCTGTACTTGTTGGTGTAGTTGTTCCTGTATTACAAGTATAACCTTCATCATTTGTCCACTGACTGTTACTACCTGATTTGTTTGTAAATGTCTCTGTACTTGTTGGTGTAGTTGTTCCTGTATTACAAGTATAACCTTCATCATTTGTCCACTGACTGTTACTACCTGATTTGTTTGTAAAGGTTTGTGTATTAGAAGGTGTTGTTGTACCACCACCACCCCCAGAACCATTTGCAGCTGATGTAATTCTACCCTGGGCATCAATAGTAATATCAGCAGCTGTATAAGCCCCAGCTGTTACTGAAGTAGTATCAAGAGATAATGCTGGTGTTGCACCTCCGGAAGAAGTCAGACCAGTACCACCTGTAACAGCTGTAACTGTACCTACCTTATTAATACCAAGGCAAGCACTCTGATTAAGAGAAGCAGCAGTACAGTTAGCAGCTGTGTTAATACTTAAATCTGATTTAACTTCTGCATAGCTTCTTCCAATAAGACAACCACTAGCATCATACTTTGCATAATCGTTAGTAGTAATAGTTCCTGCTGGTCTTAATGTCCCTAGACATGTTGAGTAATTCTCATCATTTGTCCATTGACTGTTACTACCTGATTTATTAGTAAAGGTCTGAGTATTACTCGGAGTAGTAGTACCTCCTCCTCCTCCTGCACCATTTGCAGCTGCTGTTATTCTACCTTGAGCATCAATAGTAATATCAGCAGCTGTATAAGCTCCAGCTGTTACTGAAGTACAATCAAGAGATAATGCTGGTGTAGAGCCTCCAGAAGATGTAAGACCTGTACCACCTGTAACAGCTGTAACTGTGCCTACCTTAAGAAGACCTGGGCAACCACTTTGATCAAATGGTGTTAATGTTCCACTATTAATACCAATTGAAGCACTACCAGCAAGAGCTGTGCCAGACAATCCTGCAGTAGCAATCACAGCTGTAATGTCACCAGTACAATTAATACCAAGACAGGCACTCTGATTAAGATAAGTAAGAGCACCTGAATCAACTCCTATAGTTGTTGTACTACCAGAAAGTAAAGCACCAGCTGATGTAACTGTACCAGTATTACAACTATAACCTTGATCATTGGTCCACTGTGAGTTACTACCACTCTTGTTGGTGAAGTTCTGTGTGTTGGAAGGTGTTGTTGTTCCTAAGTTACATGTATATCCTGGAACATTATTAAAGGATGCAAGACTAATACACCCAATATCAATTTGCTTTACATCATCATTTGCAATGCCAATCATTAATTTACAAGCATCACTTCCTAAAGTAGTAGCAGTAAAGTTATCTAAGAATGTTGTAGGATCAATACTCCCACCTCCACTTGTTCCATTAGCAGCTGCAGTTAATCTACCTTGACCATCAACTGTAATGTTTGCATTGGTATAGGCACCAGGTGTTACAGCTGTATCTGCTAAGGTAACTGTTGCAGGTCCAGAAGTTGATCCTCCGCATATACCTGTGCCTGCTACAACTGCAGTAATATCTCCAGTATTATTAGTCCAACCTATACTGTTATTAAAGCAAGCAAGATCAACACTTGCTACTGGAATCTGATGAACAATCCCAAAACCATTCTGAACTAAGATGTCGATAACATTACTATTGTTTGTTGTGCAAGCTGCTGTATCAAAGAGTGTGTTTGCGTTAACGCAAATAGTAGGATCAGTTGTATTATTATTTGAACTAAGTCCATTACCAACGGTAAGTGTGTTAAGAGCTCCTCCTCCACCAGCCCAAGTAGATGAGTTAGCTTGAACTGTTGAGTAAGCACCTGTCCAAGCTGAATTGCAACCACAGCTAACTGCAACTGCAGGTGCTATTGCTGTACCACTAATGTCAATAGTAGTATCACCATTTGTAACACTGGTTACTTTTCCGGTGCAATCTGTATAGTTTTGATCATTAGAAAAGCATCCAAGAGGAATACAACATACTGGAATATCATATGTTACACCTACAGAGTTTGTAACTAGAAGGTTCTTAACATTAGCATTGCTAGTTGAGTCAGTGAAAGCAGCTGCAAAATTACATGTATCAATACTAACTGCAACTGTGGTACCGGTACCTCCTCCACCTAGACCAGTACAAACATTAACAGCAGTAAGAGTACCAGACCCAGCACCTCCACCTGTCCAAGAAGCAGAGTTAGCTCTTACTGTTGTAGTTGTTCCATTCCACTCACTAGTGTATGTACAATCAATTGCAAGACAAGCATTAGGTCCTGTTGCATTACTAACAGTTAACGGGGATGAAACAGCAATACTTTCTATTGTACCGGAGCAATTAGTCCAGCATAGAGCATTATCAAAGCATCCGAGATTAACATTACCAACTGGTATAATGAATGAGCATGCAACACTGCAGCAGCAGGAATCAGTATAACCGCAAGAACCAACAATACATTTAATCTTGCTGGAGTTATTTGTACTTACAAAATTATCAAATACTGTATCTTGATTAACACAAATTGTTGGGCTAGTTGCATTACTGTTTGAACTTAAACCAGTTGACGTACCAATAGTTAAAACACCTCCACAAGCACCGCCTGTCCAAGAAGCACTATTTGCCTGAACTGTAGAATAAACACCTGATTGAGCTGCATATGTGGTCTTTTTAAGATAATCATCACATACGGTATTAGTAATATCGCAAACTTGAGCTTTAAAAGTACTACTCCCCTGTACAAGAGCTACCTGCTCACATCCTCCCAGGGGTGTACACGCGCTAGTCAGTTCACTAATCTTGATTTTGCTGGACATACATATATTTATGCCAAAAACATGTTGATTTCATAAGGAACATAGATATAATTATAGTATGAAGAGCCCTCCTATAACGTTCACTGAGTGGAACCATACATACACTCACAATAAAACTGGTGAAAAATTTACATCTGTTACGACAATTCTAGGAAAGTATAAAAAGCCGTTTGATTCTGAAGGAGCTGCGACTCGAGTAGCAAAACGTGAAGGTGTTTCTAAGGAAATGGTTTTAGAGATGTGGGAGAAAGAAAAGAATAAAGCTTGTGATAGAGGTACAAGTTTACATAAACTTCTTGAGGACTATATTACAGTAGGTGAGCAGGTAGATGATTATGGTTGGCTCTATAAGACATACGATAGATGTGCAGAGTATAATGTAGATAGATATAAAAAGGTTTTATGTGAACAGTTGCTATGGAATGAAGAGCTTAAAGTATCTGGGCTTGCTGATCTTATCTATGAGCATAAAGATGGTACATTTACAGTAGGTGACTTTAAGACTAATAAACGGTATCGGTTCAGCTCTGACTATAATGAGTGGATGCTACCACCTCTCGACCATCTAACTGTATGTGAGCATTCAACATACACAATGCAGCTATCTATATATGCTTGGTTGTATGAGCAGCTTACAGGCAAGAGGTGTCGTAAGCTTGTTATATACTATTTAAAAGGTGATAGGTTTGTAGCTCATCATGGAAACTATATGAAAGCAGAGGTAGAAAATTTAATGAAAGACTTTAATGCAGCTAGAGAAGCAGCAGAGTTAGAGATTTCTATTAAGAAATAGTTGAAAAGCAGATCTATTTGATTATATATTGTATCATATGAAGAAGACTACTCTGATTAGTAAGTTTGAAAAGAAGATAGATGAAGCACTCGATGGATTATACCAAGCGCGTGATGTAATATCTACTGCAGATGATTATGAACTTGATGAGCTTGTTAATCAAGTTGTTGAGGACTTAGAGTGTGAGATTGCTGATAAGGTTGAAACAATTATCTATGCAGTTGATAATGCTCTTGAATAGGCTATAATGGCTTTATGAAGAAAATTCTTATATTAGGTAATGGTTACGTTGGTGGTTATGTTTATGCGCAACTTTCAAGGAATACAGAACTTGATGTATCATTAGAGTCTAAAGCGGTGTTAGACTACACTGATGAGTATTACCTTCGTGACTATATGAAGGAGCATTGCTTTGATTATCTTATCAATGCACAGGGCTTTACTGGTCGACCTAATGTAGATCAAGCAGAGCAAGAGAAGGAGGCTTGTTGGAAGTATAATGTTCAAGTACCTCAGATGTTTAATACTGTTTGTAGAGATCTACATGTTCAACCTATTCATATTACATCAGGTTGTATCTTTACAGGTTATGATAAAGCTTGGAGTGAGGTAGATGACCCAAACTTTGGAGTGTTTAATTCTTCTGCCTCTTTCTACTCTACAAGTAAGCATGCATTTGAGTCTGTAAGTGATAATGGCATCACTATTCGCATTCGTATGCCCTTCTGTGATACACTCCATGATAGGTCTTACTTGACTAAGATTCATAAGTATGATAATCTTATCAGTGCTGTTAACTCTAAGACTTATATTCCTGAGCTTGTAGACTTCATCGAGCAAATTATCGAGGATGAACGTAAAGGGCATGATGTAGTGCACTTCACTAACTCAGAGCCATTAGAGACGGCTGGTGTTGTTGAGCTTATGAAAGAGTATGGATTAGAGAACCCTAACTGGTCATGGGTTGATATTGAGGAGCTTGATCTTGCAGCTGGTAGATCTAACTGTGTGCTTGACACTACCAAGGTTAGGGAAGAGTATGGCTTTACAATGCTTACAGAGACTGAAGCTTTAAGAAAGGCTCTTAAAGCAATTGCCTCTTGATTAAATAAGTATGCATGAGCTTTAACATACTAGGTGACCATGGTCTCAATATTGATATCAATATACTCAAAATGGTTAGACGTCTTGAGGGTGGTAGTATTATTGAGAGAATAGAGCAGACCATACCTATTGCCATTGGTGCTATCTCTTCTTTAAAGATTGAAGATAGTCTACTGCGTACAGGTATGTATGGTGCTATTGAGATTAATAACCAATCAAGTATTCTTGATCAACTTGGTATTGCAGCTAAGAGTTCTGATGATTTATATATTAGTGTTGTAATTAAAGACGAAGAACTTGAAGAAGCTGGACTTAAACCTCATCAAGCAAAGGTTGAATTTCTCGGTCTAATAGAAAAGACTGTAACTGGTTCAGCTAATTTTCAAGATAATTTTGTTATCTTTCAATTTGAAGAAGCATTTGTTGCAGAAATGCGTCACACATCATGGGATAATTTTCTTAAAGATAGTGCCCTAGCAGAAGGTCTGGAGGTACCAGTTACTGCTCTGGTTGAGGCATACTATAATGAAGTTTGGAAGAAGAAAAATAATATTGATGGTGTAATTGTAGATACTAGTGAGGGTATACCAACTAACAATCTACCTATTATTGCAAACACAAAAACTAAGAGACCGAAAGAAGAGAGTTTTTATGATGTATTTAAGAGAACACTTTCACGAACTAGTGCAGGTTCAGTAACGAAGATCGGGTTTGGAGTTTCCATACAGAATAGTCTTGTACAACATCTACCATCGTTTAGATTTGCTAATGATAAGAGTGGTATAAGAATGATGAAATTTAAGCCTTACTTTACTGATAGACATAGAGAGTTTATTGAAGAGGTACGAGTAGAGGGTATTCAAGCAGGTGAGAATGACTACAGTGATGTATATACTGAAAAATTCACATGTGGTCCTTTGGCTCAAATAAATGGAGCTTTAGATCCAAATACAAATTGGCACAATTCAATCGAAGGTGAGAGTATAACTAGACCAGATGTTGGAACTTTACGTGAAGAAGTATGGACAAACTTCCTTCAAATTAAAGGTTCAGAAGATGAAGTAGCTGATAAGGATTTTGATATAACTCAAAATATTGTTAAGGTGCATTTATATGCTGATGTAGTGCTGAACTTTATTGAGGGTGAATTAGCACTTAAAGATGGAGGGGTAAATTTACCCTTAATAGATGGTAAGAGTCAACCTAAACAGTATTTATATACCCCAGCAGATGGAGATCATAGTGATGAGGCAATTGTAACTGGGCTATATAATAAACTTACAAGTAGTTTTGTAAATGTTAATGAGCAAATATCTTTTACATGTAAAGGTGCAATTTATAGAACACCAGGTAAATTTATTTGGATAGAGAGATCAGCTAACACTGAGTCACTATTAGAGAAACTCTGGTATGTTAATTCTGTTCAGCATAGTATTATTGATGGTAAATATGAAACAGAAATTATTGCTAATCGTATGTTTGGTGATAATACGGTAGAATCGTTTGAACAGTTAAAAGTAGAAACAAACTTTCTTATTGATGGGACCTTAAAAGATCAACAAGCACGTAAAGAAGGACGTATAATATTATCGAAAGAACAAATACAGGAGCTAGAAAATAAAACAGCTAGTGGAAGGATCGTAACTGCAATCGATAATGTATCTTTTAAACCTACAAACTCAACGTCAACAACTAGTGGTATATCAACTCCCGAGCCAACCGGGCCACGCTTAGATGGTAAAGATTCCTCTTATGATTTGCTGAAAAACCTTGGATTACCAAAATAATAGTTGCCTTTTCATATAATTATATTAAAATGATTGTATGGGTTGGCGTACGGACCAGATCAATAATCAACATAAGAGTACTGTTTATAAGAGGCTTAAGGCAGAGAAGCCTGCTAGGGATATTACTGCTTTTACAGCAGGTAACTTTGATATCATTCATCCTGGCTATACTGCTACGTTTGAAGAGGCTAAGAGGCATTGTGATAAGTTTATTGTCTTCTTGCATGGTGATCCATCTGCTACTCGTAATACGAAATATAGACCTATCGTACCTTACTATGATCGCTACAAGATGCTTATGTCGATCAAGCATATCGATGAAGTCTACATGTATCAGACTGAAGAAGAGCTTCTAGAGCTTATGGTAACGTTTGACCTTGATGTACGAATACTCGGTGAAGATTACCTAGGGAAACCATTCACTGGTAATAATCTTAACCATGAGGTCATATATACAACTCGCTCACATGAGTGGAGCACCACAAAATTTAAGAATAGAATCTGTGCTATGACAATGCTACAGAATGAGACTCTCCGTGCTAAAGTGTTAGATCTATTAGACGATGAAGAAGCTTCAGAGGAAATTCTTAATGGTAACTTTAATATAATTGAATAAATGGAAAAGAAGAATTTTCTTGTAACCGGCGGAGCAGGCTTTATTGGTA
>Ga0307488_10004677_pt1 | contig 11397 bp, 9 predicted proteins | sample SB02metaG_FD_202248 | JGI IMG/M metagenome (GOLD analysis project Ga0307488, IMG submission 202248) | Sea-ice brine microbial communities from Beaufort Sea near Barrow, Alaska, United States - SB 0.2 | ecosystem: Environmental > Aquatic > Marine > Coastal | place: USA: Alaska | collected 2017-05-06
CAAACTCGACCAATTACTTCAAGAATTGAAGTCGACCCTCGGCTGTGGAGGAAAAGTTGTGGAGGGCAAGATCCAGATTCAGGGCGAACTTGCGGATCGGCTCATCCCGCTGCTGCAAGCTCAGGGCCTCGGGGTCAAACGTGGTTGGTGAAGCTTGGCAACCAAAGATGTTCCTTCTCCTCACCAGCGGTCAGCTAAGACAACCTCGGGACAGGCCTTCCTACCACCCACGTTGAAGACACCTAGTGGAGCCAGTCTATGCCTCACCGGTTTACCCATCCCCATCTCCTCCAAAAATAAAACAGGGGAGAGCGGCCTTGAAGAGCCTCGGGGCTAGTCGTCTGGCAGTTCGGCTAACTTCTTCGCGTGAACGCTAACCACTTTTCGGCCGTCCGCTTGGCTGACCTTAAATTCGTATCCATCGAGACTGATTTTTTCTCCTTTCTTAGGAAGATGTCCGAGTTCATGGGTCAAGAAACCGCCGATGGTGCTGACCTCGGGACTCACCGGCTTGACCCCAAGGATGTCCTCTAGATCATGGAGAGCGAGACCGCCGTCGAGCATGAATTCACCGTCAGCAATCTTTCGGTATTCCGCTTCATCAGTATCGAACTCATCTTGGATATCACCGACCAACTCGGCGAGTACGTTGTCGAGGGTAACCACCCCCACCGCCCCACCATATTCATCGACAACCACTGCGAGATGAGCCCGTTTGTTGAGGAAAAATTTAAGCAACTTCTCCAAGGGCATCATTTCCGGGACATGGACGAGATCGCGGTGAATCGAGATTAAGTCCGTCTTGCCCTCCTGAGTAAGAACTAAAAGATCCTTAATATGAATCAGTCCTGCGGTGTCGTCGAGATGACCACGACAGAGGGGAAACCGAGTGTGACGAGAGGTTAAGGCCGTCCCAATATTTTTTTCGAAATCATCCTCCAAATCGAGAAAAACAACCTCACCACGAGGCGTCATAATATCGCGGACCACCCGCTTGCGCAAATCAAGGGCATTGATGAGGATCTCTCTCCCTAGGGAACTGACCGCCCCTGAACCCTGCCCACTCGTATTGCGCAAAAGGGCGCGCAATTCGTCGGCCGTCTCCTCACCGGCGCTCTCAGGCTCGGGAGGAGTACGCAAGATGACCAGCAGGATCCAAGCGGAAGTCAGATCAACTAGGCGGACCATCGGACGAAAAATCAGATGGAAGATTCGCAAGGGTCCGATGGTCAGAAGTAATATTTTCCGAGCCCGACGGATGGCCAACAACTTGGGCACCTGCTCCCCCGCCACCACATGGAAAAAAGCGAGGAAAAGAAAAGCCACCAGAAAAGAAATCACTGAAACCATCCCTGCCTGATCGACCCCGACGGCGTGGAAAAGAGGTTGGAGCAAACGGGCGACGAAGGGCTCGCCGGCCCATCCTAGACCAAGGCTGGTAAGAGTGACCCCCAACTGTGCTGCCGAAAGGTAGGGCTGGGGATTATCCAGCATTTTGCGGGCTCGGGCTCCCCTCCGGCGTCCCCCGAAATCGTCGTCCTCCCAGCCGCCGGCCCTGACTCTAACCATGGCAAACTCGGCGGCAACGAAGAGCGCGTTGAGCAGCACGAGGACGGCCACCCCAAACAAACGCCAGCCCACATCCTCGACGGGTGGAGGCATGGTCAGGGCGGTAATCTGAAAATAGGACAATTCCATGGGAACACAAGCAGGCCAGAAATACGAACGCCGGAGCAATGCTCCGGCGCGCCAAAAACTTCTTGGGCGACACCGGACGGCGCCGCATCACAGCAACGCTTACCAGCTCGCTTTCGTAACCCCCGGGATCAAACCAGCGCAAGCTAGTTCACGAAAGGTGAGGCGGGACATCTGGAACTCCCGCAGGTAGGCGCGCTTACGGCCGGAGACACGGCAGCGGTTGGAGAGGCGTACAGGGCTGGCGTTGCGTGGCAACTCAGCCAAAGCGAGGTAATCCCGCTTCTTTTTTAAGTCTGCTCGTATCTCAGCAAACTTTTTGACGGTTACATTTTTGCGCTTTTCGCGCTGGATCCATGAAGATTTAGCCATAAGTCAGAAAATAGTCGCTGAGAATCCTCTCATTACCTCTCTGAGGCAAGTCCTAATTTTGTCATCATAAGAATGGAGCCTCATCTGAAACGATTGACACTGACCAAGCCTCGATTAATCTTGGCCGTCCGCCTCATCTTTATGGCCTTATCGGGTCAGTGATTTTAAAAGTAACCATTCAGCGCAATGAACGAGCCCAAAAAAGAAACTGTCCGTATCGTCCTTCCTCCTCACCGAGAAAAGAAGCCGGAGGAGACTAACCCACGCGATTCCGCCATGGTCAACCTCCCCCCTAAGCCTTTGCCAACTGCGGCCGGAGCCCCTCCCAGCATGCCCAAGCCTCCTACTCCCGGAGCCATCGCTCCACCTAAGCCTCGCGTGGCCGCTCCACCGGCACCACCCAAACCACCGATGTCAGCTCCTTCGGCGCCTAAGCCTCCTATGGCGGCCCCTCCGGCCCCTCCGGCCCCTTCGGCACCGATCAAGCCCCCCATGGCCGCACCACCTGCACCCAAGCCACCGACGAGCATGCCGCCTAAACCGGCACTAGCAAAACCGGTATCTGTCAAACTAGCCCAGCCAGCTGCTGCTGAAGCAAAGAAGGCTACTGCCAAAGTAAATATTCCCCCAGCCCGCCCGACGCCTCAAGCGACCGTTAAAATCGCATCGGCCCAAAAAGCCGCCGCTCCGACCCCGAGAATCCCCCAAGCGACCGTCGAAGCAGAGGAAGAGGAAGCAAGCACCGATTCGCTCACGGGCAATCTTGCCATTGCCGCTACCGTGGTGGCTTTCGCCGCCCTGGGCATTCAAGTATGGATGTTCCTCTAATCCCCAGACCCAACCCAAATTACAGTATTCCATGGCCAGCGAAAATATTCTCGAGCTTACCGACAGCAACTTTGACGCCGAAATCAACAAGGGAGACACTCCCATCCTCGTTGATTTTTGGGCCCCGTGGTGCGGCCCCTGCCGCATGATCGCCCCTATTCTCGACAAGATTGCTGACGCTAGTGTCGGCCAGGCCGTCGTGGCCAAGGTCAATGTCGATGAGGCTCCCGGGGTGGCCAGTCGATTCCGCGTCTCCTCCATCCCCACCTTGCTCTTCTTTAAAAATGGCGAAGTGCGCGAGCAGGTGGTGGGGATGCAGAGCGAGGCAGACTTGCTCTCACGCCTCGATGCCCTGAAATAACGGCCAAGGGGGGATGGTGACTTGAGAGGTCCCGGCCAAGCTCCAGTCCCATCGACGGAACCTCTGCGGAGCTTCCCTCAGTCCCTTCTACCTCTGCGGCCGACCGAAGTCCTCGCCCCAGCGACCCAGCGAATCGTCCGGCAGGGCAATCTCTATCTCGGGACCTCCTCGTGGAAATATCAGGGCTGGCTCGGGCAAATCTATGAGCGAGAGCGCTACCTAACTCGGGGAAGATTTTCGCAAAAACGCTTTGAGGCCCACTGCCTCGAGGAATATGCCGAAATCTTTCCTACGGTCTGCCTTGATGCCGGATACTACCGCTTTCCCTCAGAGCAATACCTAGACAAACTTTGCCACCAAGTACCGCATGACTTCCGTCTCTGCTACAAAGTCACCGATGAAATCACCGTGAAAAAATTCCCCAAGCTCGACCGCTACGGGGCACGGTCTGGGTTGGAAAACGAAAATTTTCTTAACGCGCCCCTCTTCCGCGAGGCCTTCCTCGGACCACTCTCACGACATCAGGAGAAAACAGGTGTTCTGATCTTCGAATTCTCCAGCTTCTCCTCCAAGCACTTCGCCCGCTTGCGCGATTTCATCGCCTTGCTCGACCAATTCCTCGGGCAACTCCCCTCAGACTGGCAGTATGGCGTCGAGGTCCGCAACGCTCAGCTCCTGCGCTCGGAATATTTCGAGGTCCTCCGCAACCACAATGTCGCCCACGTCTTCAACAGCTGGACGAAAATGCCTCCGGTAGAAGAACAGATGCAAATGCCAGGCGCCTTCACCGCCGACTTTTTTGCGGCCCGCTTTCTCCTTCGCCCCGGTCGGGCTTACCGCGAGGCTGTCGAAGCATTTCAGCCCTACGGCAAGACCATAGAATGCAACCCTGAGGCCCGCGCTGCCCTCAAGTCTCTCATCCGACGTAGCACCTCGACGCCCACCCAGCGCCCCTCCTATGCTTTGGTTAATAACCGTCTCGAAGGCAACTCCCCTGCCACCATCGCAGCGGCGCTCGAAGCAAACCTCTAGCGGATCTTCAAGGCACTCGCGCTGCCTGCCATCCTTTGCGGGCGTCTTTTGCTAAAACCTTAATTGAGAATGATCTTCTCACTAGCAGCCAAGACATAATCATTGCCATCCGCAACCAGACTAAATTCGGCGTAGGTGAAAGTTGTCGCCGAAGGTAGCCCCATGCTTGTTGTTCCTAGCTCAACCACCGCTTGTCCCTGAGCAATGTTTACTTCTCTAGCTAGAGTTTGCAACTTGGTACCCAAGACATCAAAGAGTTTTACTTGGTAGAGGACCTCCAAAGCTTGGCTGGTGGAGCCTGTGCGAGAGATGGATACGCCGTCGACCGCGGATTCCCCGGTTACTTCAACCAGCTCAAAGGTATTATCCTTAGCTGCCTTAAGGCGCACCGGGTCGATGCCGATCATATAGACATTGACCCCATTATACATAGAGAAGCTGGAAATATAGAAACTGCCATTATCATCCCAAGAATCATAGCCCGTGATAAAATCTTGGGAGCTTGCCTGAGCATCCAACTCGCTTAGCTTGGCCAACTCGGTCGTGGTACCCGTGGCAATATCATATTCCCAAATGGAATTGGGGTAGGAAACATCGCTCACCCCAATATAGATTTTTTTAGCATCGGGCGAGACTTGGAAAACCCAGGTTTTGGGGACTCCACTAGAAACAGCACCGAAATCGGGCTGACCCACAAAAGTCCAGGAAGCCGTGGCATCGGTGAAACGATAGATATGTCCTTGATCGTCAGCTGTGTAGAGAAAATCGCCTGTTCTATCCCACTGCCCAACTTCGAGGGCGTTTGCTCCCTCAAGAGGAAAGTCCAAAAGTTGACCAAAACCCGTAGTGGGATCGTAGTACCAAACATGATCGAAGGTACTGGCCGACTCTCCTTGGTTCCATTGTCCCCGAGTAGAACCTCCGGTGATGTAGACTCGGCCGCGGGAATCAACCCAGATGTAGCGATTGCTGTAAAAATAACCGGTCCAAGCATCCGGTTTACCTAGGAGGGTGGTTTCACCACTGGCAATGTCGTAGCTAACCAACTCATTGGTTGGAACGGACATACCGTAGAGCAAATTGTTCTGCGTATCTTTTTGGATGGTCACTATCTGTAAGGTGGGCCATCCGACTCCGTCAGGTTCAGAGACACTCAAATCGAGCAATTCATTCCCCAGCGACTCGTAGCCATACCAGTGAAATCCCCGAGTACTCAGGTAGTCGGTGTTCATATTCGAACTATCGAGGGTCGCGACATAAACTCGGCCGTCGTAATCCAGTGGTCGCGTATGAAACTTCTCCGCTGTTTCGCCCGGCAGCCAGTTGTCCACCCTGAGAGATGCTGTTTCGGCATCGCCGACCCAGCGGAGAACTCCATCAGACTGGTGCAATCGGTAGAGCATAGAGTTGCTCACGTGATCGTGTCCGGAGATATAGATATCGCCCTCGGTGTCGGATCCAACCGCCAGCCAGCATTGATCAGGTCGGTCGCCATTGGGCGCGGTGGGAAGTTGCCAAACTTTGACCCCATCAAGATTCCCCAAGCGGCCTGAGTCGAGAGGAATGGGAAGAGCCGAAGTGGTAACGCTGAAGGCATCGCTAACCCCACCGATGGTAATGACCGTATCAACGGTGCTCGAGAGTTGGGTTGACGCAATCTGTCGCAGCGAAAGAACCTGACCATTGGAGATAGTGCCCGCAACCGTGGTGTAGGCCCCTCCGTCGATAGCATATTGGCCATTAGTGATGCTGATGCTTTCCGTCTGATTAAGACCAGAGATCCAAACGGCATTGGAGTCGCTCAAACTGCTGGGAGCGGCATTGCTTAGGTCGAGGAAACCCAACCCCGCCGGCGGCACTCCCTCATGACTTTCTTTGATTCGATAGAACCGCTGACTTGGCAGTGTCGTCGTATCGGTAAATTCCAAAATGGCCCCGGTGCCAGGTTTCTCCTCACTGAGGGAAAGCCACCCTGAGTCGAGAGACGGGCTCGCCTCGAGCTGGTAGAAGTGACCCGACAAGGAATAGACGGAGATGGTGGGCACCCCTGCGACAAGGCTGATAGTAGCCACCGCAGGTGCCACCGGAGGCGATTGTAGAAGCAGTCCGATATTATCGAAGCCAACCGTAGTGGTTCCCGAGGAGGCCTGATCGAAGACCATAACAACCTTCAGGGCAGTCGCCGCGGGATCAATCAGGTAATCAAACGTGTAGGTCACCCAATCCCCCGAGGTGGCAGAGAGCTGATCGCCACTGTCTCCGATCATCGAGCCCCCAACCCATGACTCAAGTTTGATCCCAGCAGGGAGAGTGCTCCCGGCCGTAAAATTTTTCATATCCCACTGCCAGGTGTAAGTTTCACCGGCCTCCACCCCCAAGTCTCCTAGAGGGATTCCAGAACCGGTTGACGGAGCCGAGGTGGTACCACCTTCGGAGACAAGAACACCCCAACCGGACCCACTCGTCGTGCTGATACTGCCGTAGCCACCACTTCCTCCCGAGCCACCAGTACTGGGAAATTCGATAGACGCAGGACCGGCAAAATTCCACCCTTTCCCCGAGGGCTCGGTGAAGTCGCCGTTGGGTAGGAGCCCCTCTACAGTCGGTGGAGCTGCCACAAAATTGGCCCCAATGGTCTTGTCTTGATCCATGAGCAGAGCCAGAGGATTGTCCGACCCGCTGGCATCACCGGTCCATCCGCCAAAAAAAAACCCCGCGTCTGCCGTGGCGGTCACTTCGACAACAGATCCCTCATCATAGGTTCCCCCACCCCCAATACTCCCGTGAGAAAGGTCTGGATCAATCTGCAGCGTCTGGGTCGCGGGAGGTTCCACGATTGGCTGGTAAACTCGGATATAATCCAGTTCGTAGGAGGCCTCGGTCAAATCGTCGGCGATCTGGAATTGATTGTAAGCGCCTCCGATGGCGAGATTGAGTAGAAGAAATTGAGGGTTGGTAATCTCGGCGTTCCAAAAGCCTGTTTCGCTGCCATCGACAAAAAACTTGGTCGACCCATCGGTACCCCAACTGACCGCGTAAGTATTCCATTCCCCAGCATCTACGATCGTACCCCGCGGGTCGGTTTCGATGGGGTTGCCCCCGTGACGCTCCGGCGTGTGGGTAGCCTGCCCGATGGTGTTGATCTGATTGGAGGGGTACTCTCGGTATTCTAGGTAGTCGATCTCCCCACAGTTCGGCCAACCAACTGAGCTGATGTTATTTCCTAGGGTCCAAGCAGCTGGCCAGACGCCCACCCCACTGGGCAACTTGGCCCGCACCTCAATGTATCCGTGGGTAAAGACCCTCTTGTCCTGCGTCTTGATCCGAGCCGAGGTCCACTGCCCATTATCTTTACTCGCATGGATGAGAAGGGAACCAGCCTTCACCGAAAGGTTCTTCGGATCATCCGTGTAGCTCTGGGATTCCCCATTGCCCCAACCACCCGAACCGGTGCCAAATTCGGGGGTCCAGTTGGTATCTTTCAAGACCGAGCCGTCAAATTCATCCGACCAGGCCAAGGCAGATCTGACTCGGCCTATAATTATTTCGGAGGCTACCGGACCAAAACCAGCCGAGAGATCATCCAAGTAGACCGAGCCCTGATCGGCCGCCGCTCCTTGTTCGAATTCGCAGATAAGCCGCACCGTGGCCGTCTCCGAAGGAATCGTTCCATTAGCCACCAGTGTTGCCCAAGCATTGGTTGCACTGGCCGCCGTCAGCGTGGTCAGACCCTCTCCCAGCAGACCACCTCCACCGTCAAAAAATCTGAATCCATAACGAAACTCAGAAGTTCCGGTCAGAGGGTCGATCGGGTAAATTTTGGCAGCGGCGGTGGCATGAATTGCTGCCCCCGCGACTAGCCCATCGATTTCTCCAACCGACCACTCTTGATAGATGACTCCTGTCTGGATCGGCCCCGACCAAGTGCCATCGACGTAATCATCTTGGGCGGACATTTTGAGGGACTTGGTCCCGGCAAAGGCCTCAAAAGTGATACTGCTGTCTGGTCCCGGGGGATTGAGAGAAGGGTTGTAGACAGGATTACCGTTGCTGAGCACTGCCTTGCTTACCCCGCTGCTAGGGGCCTGCAGATAATCTGTCGGCGGGGTAGCTCTTCCGAGAGTGGACTCATCCTGCTCGAAGCTGCCATTAGCCACCACGAATAGGGGCTCTCTGGGTACCGCCTGAAAAACTACTCCAATCACCTTGTTGGCATTCATGACGACGGAAAGAGGATTATCCGACCCACTGGCATCGCCCATCCAATTGCTAAAAAGAAAGCCCTCGCTGGGGATTGCCGTCAGGGTAGCCGTAACATTTTCTAGATAAACGCCTACCCCTTCCACCGTGCCATGGGTGGGTAAGGGGTCGAGACTGAGGACGTAGGTTGGTTCTGTCTGAATTAGTCCGACGTTATCAAATCCCACCGAGGAGGGCCCGTTGAGCCCCTGGTTGTTCACCATAACGACTTTCAGGGCGGTAGCTTGCGCATCAATGGTGTAGTCGGCGCTCTGACTGACCCAGTCTGCTGAGGTGGCAAAAATTTTGTCCCCTCCGTCCGAAAGCTTCCCTCCATCTTTCCAAGATTCTAGTTTGATCCCTGCCGGCAGAGTACTCCCGGATGTGAAATTTTTCATATCCCACTGAAAGGTGTAAGTCTCCCCCGCCACCAGACCAAGAGTTTCCAAGCTGATCCCGTTACCGGCAGCCGGGTAGGGACCGCTGCCCCCCTCCTGAACCAGCACGCCTCCCCACCCCGTTCCATTACCGGAGCTGACGATGAGGCCATACCCGTCGGGGTTACCTCCGGTGGAAGGAAACGAAATCGAGGCATCGCTGGTACTACCATTCCACTGTTGTCCCTCGGAAGAGGAAAAATCTCCATTGGGAATGAGAACAAATTGGGCATGGGCTAGGGTTGTCAGAGCAATCAGTGCCAGAGTTAAGGTCAGTTTGAGCATAAAAATTTTAGAAGAGGGTAAATTTGGGGATAAAAGAGGCCCTTTATTAAACAGTCGTTTGATTTTAGCAAACAGAATGTCAACTATCCGCAGACTTTACGTTTGGTTACTCTTTGAGGGAGGCATGTTTTTCATCCCATCTTGGGTTACAGTCGCATCGACCAGAGGGGAGCGCAACCCGACCAAAAGATTAAGCGAACCGGCGACAAAATTAGCAGCCAAAGCCGAAGCAACCAGCCATGGCGACTCGCAAAACATTGACCTGCCCCGCCTCCGCTGTGCCATGTTTTCCTCATGAAACCATGGATCCTTGCTATTCGGCCGCGCACCCTAGGTGCCGCCGCCGTCCCGGTACTCCTCGGAGCAAGCCTTGCCCTATCCTCTGGAATGAGTGACCCCCTCGTTATCATTCTCATTCTTGCTTGTGCTGTCCTTATCCAGATCGGGACCAATCTCTTTAATGATGCCATCGACTTTGCCAAGGGTGCCGACACGGCAAACCGACTTGGACCGATCAGAGTCACCTCGGCAGGATTACTCTCAAGCCGACAGGTACTGATTGGAGGCGCCCTTTCTCTCCTCCTTGCCGCCCTCATTTCCCTACCCCTTGTTCTGCGCGGGGGATGGCCTATTTTGGTCCTGGGGTCTGTCAGTCTTCTGCTCGCTTATGGCTACACCGGCGGACCCTTTCCCTTAGCCTATCTCGGTCTTGGGGAAATATTTGTTGTCCTCTTTTTCGGGCTGGCCGCAGTGGCGGGAACTTTTTACTTGGTCACCTTAGAAGTTCCCACCGTCTCCCTCCTCGCGGGATTGCAAATTGGGTTGCATGCCAGCGTGCTCCTAGCGGTGAACAACCTCCGAGATCTGGAGGGCGACCGTCTCGCCGGAAAAAAAACCTTGGCGGCAAGGTTTGGGCTGGCCTTTGCCCAGCGAGAAAACGCCACCCTCGTTCTCGCTCCCTTTTTTCTCGGTCTTTTCTGGATTCCTTTAGGATATTTCTGGTCTTCGATCATTCCTCTGGCGGCGCTGCCCCTGGCTTGGCCGATGGCCCGCGCTTGCCTCACCGTGCAACCTGACCACTCGGTCAACAACCTCCTCGCCAAAGGAGCCCGTCTTCATCTTGTCTTCGGTCTTCTTCTCGCCCTTGCCTTTTTTGTTCAGTGAACATCTGGAACCACCCTTATACGCTCTATCCTGGACCTGATCCGTCCCGTGCCGCCTACGGTCCACGGCAAGGAGCCCTGCTCAAGGTTGTCTTTGACCAAGGAATAACCGGCTATGCCGACCTCCATCCATGGGAAGAATTTGGCCACTCCCCCCTGGAAGATCATTTGGCCTCGCTGGGGACTAACCATCCCACCGCCTTGGCCAATCTCGCCCTCCGTCATGCCCGAACCGATGCCGCGGCAAGGCGGGCAGGTGTTTCCCTTTTCTACGGGCTTCCCCACGTCGACAGTCATGCCCTCTTCACCGATTGGACGAAGGCACCGCAAAAGACCTTCGCCGAATGCGCCACCCAAGGGGCCTCCACTGCTAAACTGAAAATCGGCCGCTGCCCCGAGCGCGAGGCTATCGCCCTCAACCGCCTAGCTGGCCTTCCGCTGCAATGGCGACTCGATGCCAACGCTCTCTTTACCCCAGAGTCCCTCGCTAGCTGGCTAGCCCAACTTAGTCCTCAGGTGCGCCAACAGATCGAATTTATCGAGGACCCCTGCCCCTACGATCCGGCTACGTGGGCCGAGTTATCGAAGGAGGAAGGAGTCCCCTTTGCCCTCGACTGGCAGATCCCGATCACCCCCCCGCCATGGCCCGGGGCAGAAATCATCGTAATCAAGCCGGCGACACAGGATGCCTTTCCTTTGGCTCTCGCTGCCGCCCAAGCCGGGATGGATATGGTAGTAACTCACAGCATGGATCACCCACTGGGGCGATCGGTAGCCCGATGGACGGCGATGCGTTTACGCCAACGGCACGGAAAGCTAGTACGCCGCGGAGGATTGCAAGCTGCCGGCCTTTACCGAGATGAGCCCGGCGATAGAGCCCTCTCCAGTCATGGTTTCGGCTTCGATGAATTACTGGAGCAAGTGGCTTGGCAAGACGCGAAACGTATGGTGGTACCCCGGGCGATAGGTTAAGTACTTTTGTATG
>Ga0307488_10004678_pt1 | contig 11397 bp, 19 predicted proteins | sample SB02metaG_FD_202248 | JGI IMG/M metagenome (GOLD analysis project Ga0307488, IMG submission 202248) | Sea-ice brine microbial communities from Beaufort Sea near Barrow, Alaska, United States - SB 0.2 | ecosystem: Environmental > Aquatic > Marine > Coastal | place: USA: Alaska | collected...
TGGGATGCCATTTGTCTCAAGGAATGAGGGTACCGAACGCATCAGATGACGTGCACATCTTCCTCCTCCTCCTCCTCCTCATCCATTTTCTCCTCCTCCTCCTCCTCCGCCTCCTCCTCCTCCTCCGCCTCCTCCTGCTCCTCCTCCTCCTCCTCCTCCTCCTCCTCCATCTCCTGCTCCTCCTCCTCCACATCCTCCTCCACCTCCTCCTGCTCCTCCTCCTCCTCCTCAATCTCCTGCTCCACCATCCCCTCCTCACTCCTCTCCTCCTCCTTAACCTTCTCCTTCTCCTCATCATATCGGTCCCTGGAATGGTAGAAGAGGCAACAATTAAGTGTCTGCCAGGCCCAACCTAAGCACCGGGATGACCGCGCGCGGGTCCTTGAAGGTCAGCATCAGCCCCTGCTCGCCCTTGCTCTCCAGGAAGATCTCCAGGAAGGAGTCGAAGGTGAACGTGGAGCGGTGATACGGCGAGTGCGATATCACCGGGACGTAGCGGCGCAAGTTGGAAATGAAAGCAACGTTTGAGAGCGGTTCATCATATTCTAGCTGCAAGCGCTGAGACGAAGCGCGGTCAACGCGGGGCGCAACATTTGAAAGCGGCTCATCATAGTTTAGCTTCGAGCGCAGGAGACTGAGTGCTGTCACCCGTGGGGTCGACCCGCACCGCGCAAAGTGGAATATGAAAGCAGTTCAGTTGCATCATTGTGCGTCAAGCGCTGACACCGATCGCGGACACACCCGGGGTCAACCTGCACCGCCCTACCGGAATAGCGTACACGTTCTTCTTCCCCTTCACCTTCTCCGCCAGGTGCTTCCGAGTGATAGGGCCGGATGGATGTTGCTTGCCACGTCATACGATACTATCCACTAGTATGTGCTCGTTGTATAGCTCGACATGTCATAGGATGCCATATAACTCAGCATCCAAGCGTTCAGAATGCGTTTATATGACGCGACGGGCAAGTGCCGGGCAGATTGTTCGCCCAGATCAAAGAACGAGGGTCCAAAATGCGTCGGAAGACGTTTCAGGGCCTGGCAGACATTGCTCGCCACTTCATAGAATGCCAATTGACTCAAGACATGACGGTCCGAAACGCGTGTCAATGAAGTGGCGATCAACATCCGACAGGCCCTACCCCGTGTCCTCCATCTGCGAGTACACGATCTCGGTGTGGATGACGTTGACAGTCTTCTTGTTGTCGATCATCTGCCGCAGCCGCGCCGGAGTGTTCACGCGGAACCCAAACTGGATCTGCGCCGGACTCTCCACCTTGCAGTAAGGCCCGGCACACGTCTCTCGCCACCTCAGTTGAGGTATCACGTGGACTGGTGTCTGAAGGCCGTGGTAGGAGGTAGGGCCCAGCATATAGCCCTCAAAACCTCATAGGATGCCCTTCAACAAAAGTCGAGGGTGAGTCGTTGACGCATTGGGCACTGGGCCTGGCAAATATTGCTCGCCACGTCACGTCATAGGATGCCCTCCAGCTCATGGAAAGAGGGTTCGAGTTGCGTTGGATAGGGTGGCGAGCAATATCTGCCAGGCACCACCTTGAAGTGCCGGCACAGGCGCTCCGTGCTCCAACGATCGCCGAAGTCCCCCACGTCGAACTCTGCGTACGGCAGCGACATCCCTCCGTGCAGAGCCTTACGTAAGTAGTTGTTTCGGCTCAACTTGTGTATCTTTGAGGACAGTTGTACGTGGGATTCAATCATATGTAAGCCCTCAATGTGGGATTTCTTTACCGATAGAGCTCCATCCAACATCATCCACGTCAGTATGGTGAAGCACATAATGTGATGGCGCGCGGCTGAACATGTTGCCGATGAGCCCCGCCTCCGTGCAGCGACTTGCGGCCCGTGGTGGATTTGGCCGCCTGGTGGAACGCCATGCCCATGAGCAGTATCACCGCGATGACGGCCATCGCCTTCCACAGCATCGCCCACGGCCCCGCCACCGCCTCCTTTTGATTCTTCATCGCCATGAGGCAGGGCCATGACAATTCTTCATGACTGTTAGCTCATAACGTACCGGTGTACCCGTACACACTCGCCGCGTCCTCCTATCTGGCCTGGCCACACGCACTCGTGCCCTGTTCAGCTCAACCTGGCTGCTTGATCATAGTGAACAGTGTACCGGTGTGCCCGTACGCACACGCCGCACCCTCCCCCCTGGCCTCAAACTAACGACTGCGCCCCGACGGTGTGGCTATCACGTACGCGGTACGCGTGAATCGCGGCAGCGCCGGTTGAAGCGGCGCCGCTTGAAGCGCGCGTCCAAGGCGGGGGGGAGGCATCTCGCAAGAGAAAGCCTCTCCTCAGGCGGCACGCACACATCACAAGGTTCTGACCAGACGGGAGCCACCGCGCGTGCTCACGCGCCGCCCGCCTTCACTCGCCTTCGCAGGTCGACATGTAACGATCGCGCCAAACGTCTACGCATAAGAGCCATCGCAGAGCGCCCTTGGGACCCAAACAAACCAAGGCGCGGCTACCCAGACGGCACGATGTGAGCGAGAACTGTGAGAAGTCAGACGTTAGGGCGCGCCCCCTGCCTTGGCGAGCACGGCCTGGCGATCGAGCTGCTCCTTGAGCGGGAACGCAACTTTGTACGCGGGTAGCGGGGCCATGTCGACGTTCATGCCGCGCGCGTCGGGACTCGCGCCAACGACCCAGCGCGCGTCGGTGTGCGCGGCTAACTCCCACTCAGAGCCAAAAGAGTTGGGCCAGCTCGTTGACGAGGAGGGGGATGTGTTTATTGCTTTATTCTCACACGATAACCCCCCTGACCCCGGGCCCTGACCTGACCCCCTAATAATGCATTTTAAAGACCCCCTTCTCCTGACCGTGGAATCCGCCAGCGATGAATAACGCTTGTGCAATAACTATAACTGCGCGTGAGGTGTTAAGCTGCAACGTCGCCGGCAACGCCACAAGTGTCACACGCGCCGCCCGCGACCCGCTACCAGCCGCGATGGCGTCGCCCTCATTCTGGGCGCCCGTGCTCGACCTCCGCCGCGTGAAACACGAGCCGGCGCCAACCGACCCGGCCCCGGCCGAGAGCAAGAGTAAGAACCAAAAAACGATTAGTGAAGGTGGCGGAACATCCGAGGCTGGTGGCGGCAACCTGGTCATCAGCTTCGGCGCCATCCCTCCCGGCTTCTGGAGCCTCGTACAACTGGTGGCAGGGCAGTATCCGTAGCTCAGATTGGTGGCTACTCCCTGCACGATACCGCCCCATACGGTCACCTCCCCATGCGAGAACCGGCCGTACGTCGTGCGGTCCGACCGATTGTCGTTGCACCGAACGTGCAGACGGCACCAATGTCACCAACGTACTAATCATTTATCCTTGTCTCCCAATACGGTCACTGAACACGACGCCACCCAATACGGTCACCTCACCAACGGTATGACCGCCATCGTTCGTTCAGTATGATCCTTTCACCGAGCACTGCACTGACGCAATGCATAGCGTCATCAAGGCGATGCCCTGCTCCAGTCTGCCACGTGTTGACAGACGTACTACAAACATTGCCAAGACACTACAGGCACAGAGCGTGTGATGAGCAATGGCGGAACGATGCGTGATACAAAACTTGAATCCCATGTTTGGGGGAGCAGACTGATGCTGCTTCGGCTACAGACTGGAGCTTTCGTTCCAGTCTAGATGAATGCAGGCTGGATGCATCGTACTACGGATACGATGCCTCGCAGTGAGTAATATTACCGGGCTGGTAGAAAAGCGGTTACCAACGAGCTGTGCGCGGTGCCGGGCCTTACTCGCAGTGGAGCTTCGCCCTGGTGCACTACATATTCTCCGGCGTCTTCGTGGCGATCATCCTTTACCTACTCCGCGGTAGGGCCTCGCATTAATTGCTCACAGCGCCTTCAACACGTTTGCCAACCCTCGTTTCTTTCAATCTCGTCGTCTTGTGATGTTTTGGGCATTTGTTGCCGGACCTGAGAGGACCTGGCAGCATATGCTCAACGTTTCCTTCACTCCATGCCAACCCTCGTTCATGGATTTGAACGCCGCTCGCCTAATGTGGTGAGTGATGTCTGCAGGACCCTACTCAGCGGATCTATCGCCGTGCGCGTGGTGACATTTGTCCTGTTCGTGATGTACCAGCCGTCGTTATGGGATGGGAGCGAGCTCAAGCTGGGCCGGCCGTGGGACGCGCTACGGCGGGGCCTGGCACGTTGACCCCTGACTGTTTGCTCATAATGTACCCGTGTCCCCGTACACACGCGCCGCATCTCCTCCCTGCAGCGCCACGGTGTCCCCTGACTGGTGGCGCATGGCATATCCATACACACTCGCCGCTTCCTCCGACCTGAGCTGACATCTCACAGGGAAACTAGTGTAAGGCCCTACGCACCGGCAGCACCCGGTGTGGACACTAACGCAGGCCTACTTCCCGGCGAAGCTGATCCGCACGCAGGTGCTCGACCCCAAGCGCACCTACGTCTTTGGTAGGTCCTAGCAGATGTGACATGCCACGTCATCGAACGCATTTTGAGTTAGAAAATATGCGCACGCAAGAGCTAGACCCCCGTCTCTTGAGTTAGAAAATATCCGCACGCAAGAGCTGGACCCCAAACGCACCTACGTCTTTGGTAGGGTCTGGTACATAGTGTCTGCTACGTCGTCATCGTACTTCGGAGCCGCGGGCATGGGCGGGGGGAACCCAGGGACCCCCTCCGCGCCCGCTGCCACACCCTGGGGTGTAAACACTGGGAAGCCCCCGCGCCTGGCATACCCCCTGTTAGAGCCAAGTGGATAAGGCCCTCCGCACGTGATATGATGCCATGTCCCTCAAACCCCAAGAAGTTCATTTTGCACCTCCGCCTCTTGAAAGAAAACGCCATGTTATGACTCGGCGAGCAGTATCTGCCAGGCCTTGGTCTTTGGCTTCCACCCGCACGGCATTCTGATTCTGAGCCGCATCATGTGCTACGGGGGGGTGTGGGAGGTGCTGTTCCCGGGGGTACCGTTCCGCGTGCTGGGCGCGTCGCCCATGTTCAAGCTGCCGGGATGCCGCGAGATCTGCCTGGCAGGGGGGCCGTCGTGAACAAGCGCTCAACCGACGGAATCTCCTCCTCCGCCTCCTCCCCCTCCTCCTTCTCCTCCTCCTCCTCCTCCGCCGCCTCCTGCTCCTCCGTGGAGGTCATTGCGAACGAGCACTCGACCGACATTCAATATCCTCCACCTCCGCTTGTCTGTATGAGCGTTCACCATGATGACACATGGCAAGTCATGCTCCGATCTGGGATTGTCATGAGTGCTTGTTGTTGGCGACCCTCCTGGCAGTGGATGGGGGCGGTTGACGCGGGCCGCAAGACGGCGACCAGGGTGCTCAAGGCGGGTCTGAGCGTGGTGGTGTACCCCGGGGGTAGCAAGGCAGGGGGGTTATTGAGAACAAATTTCCACCGACGTTGAATCGCATCCTCCTCCTATGCGCGTCTGTATGAACGGGGGTTAATGAGAACAAGCACTCCACTGACGTTGAATCGCATCCTCCTGCTCTGCGTGCCTGTATGAGCATGAGCATCAGCCGGTGGGTTGTTGAGAACAAGCACTCGAGTGACATTGAGTCTCCTCCTCCTTCTCCGCCGCGCGTCTGCACGAGCATTCACCCTCAGGGTAAGCCGTGCTCCGATCTCAGTCGAGTGCTCGTTCTCAACGACCCTCCTACCCATTCACCCTGAAGATAAGTCATGCTCCGACCTCGGTCGAGTGCTTGTTCTCAATGACCCTCCTGCGAGGAGATCTTCGAGACGGATCCCAACAGCTCGGAGACCACCATCTACCTGACCAAGCGGAAGGGGTTCGTGAAGCTGGCCATGCAGCACGGCAGCGACCTTGGTAGGGCCTGGCAGATATCACTATGCTTGTCGACAGATATCAGCTAGTGTTGGCGAGGGGGGGCGTTCAACTAAGCTAGTATAAGCTAGTTTAGGGGCTAGTGGTTAGTGGGTTAGTGGGTTAGTATTGGGGACTACAGTGGGTTAGTAAAATAAGGGGTTTAAACTAAGCTAGGTTAAGCTAGTTTAGGGGCTAATGCTTAGTAGGCTGGTTTAGGGGCGACAAGTATAGATATCACTCATGTGCCCTTCAACTCATTTTCGTTTCCTGAGTTGGACTGCCACCAGCCTGATGATTTGAGGGCTTTCTGCTGGGCCCTACTCCTTCTACACGTTTGCCAACCCACGTTCCTTGACCTGAATGGCACCAGCCTGACGTTTTGAGCATTTTCTGCTTGGCCCTACTTCTTCAACACCTTCGCCAACCCTCGTTTCTCGATTTGAATGCAACCCGTCTGATACATTAGAATAGGCCGTTTTCGGTATATCGCCTCCCGCGCTGAGCGCTGACGCTTTGCCCGCAACTCTGTATGGGCATTCAAGCTGGCGCCCGCTTTCCCGTGCGGAGCGCTGACGCCTTGCCCGCAACTCTGTATGGGCATTTCACCGAAACCGGCCAATTCTCTGCCGGGCACTAAACCTGGTGCCGGTGTTTGTGTTCGGGGAGAAGAAGTGCTACCGCCGCCTCTACCCACCGGCAGGGCCTCACACTCGTCCACTTTTCGGCTCAACTTATGCGCATTCTGTGAGATAGGGGTGCAATTAGGGGTTCTTTAATGGGGTGTTTAGGAGGTGTCAGGGGGTAATAAGGAGTATTAGGGGGTGTGTAGGGTGTATTTTGTGTCAGAAACGGCTGAGGTTGAGCTGAGAAGTGGACGAGTGTAAGCCCCTACCCACTGGATGTCGTGCGGAGCTGGCTATTGCGGGTGCTCAAGATTCCGCTCATCATTTTCTGGGTAGGGCGGTGCAGGTCGACTTCATCTCTCAACTGGGTTGCCGACTTCCATATTTGGGGTCCTGGAATCCGTCCGAATCCGTCCGAATCCGACGCTCTACCGAATCCGTCCGAACCCGGAATCCTTTCCTGTGGGTCAAAATGCCCATACAAACTGCAAAATATCGCAAACAAATCCCCCTGCGGAGCTGCTCGGAATCCGTCCGAATCCGCCCGAATCCAACGCTCTACCGAATCCGTCCGAATCCCGAACCGGGATCCCAGCCTCTCAATCATCGGTGTGTCTGATTCAATGCCTGTGTGCAACAAGACATCGTCGGCGATTTTGACTGATTGTCCAGGTTGACCCCAAATTGACTGCGCTTAGCTTCAGCGCTTGAAGCTCAATTATGATAGAACGCTTTCAAACCTTGCTTAAAATATCCACTTGTGTCCCTACATCTGGGGCCGGGGGTTCACGTGGTACCCGTTGGCGTGCCAGCAGACGGCAGGGGCTTACATCCGTCCACTTTTCAAGTCAACCTGAGCCGATTTTGGCACTGAGACCCTGAAACCACCCCAGCGTTGCCCGCAAAAGTGCTTGAGGTGAGCCGAAAAGTGGACAAGTGTAAGCCAACCTGAGCCGGATTTGACACTGAGACACTGAAACTACCCCAACGTATCCCACGGACAGTACTTTTGGTCAGCCGGAAATGTGGACGAGTGCAAGCCCCTGACAGACGGTCGTGTTCGGGGCGCCCATCGCCGTGGGGCCGGCGGCAGAGGATCCAGACGAGGCGGCGGTGAATGAGCTGCACGCGCGGTATACGGCAGGGCGCGACCAGCTGTGTTCCGGTGTTCCCATACACACTCGCCGCATCCTCTTCCCTACCCTGCCCATTCGTTTCCTCGATAGTTTAATCCGTTTGTGTGCTCACAGTGTACTGGTAGCAGTGTGCCTGCCCGTACCAATGTGTTCGGACCGGTGTACCCGTACACACTCGCCGCATCCTCCTCCCTGGACTAGCCACTCGTTTCAGCACACGGTGTTCACTAGAGTAGGGGACGTTGTGTCAGACCCTGGCTAACGGCGGCAGTGGTGGCACTGTTCGAGGGGCACAAGGCGGCGGCTGGGTACGGGCCTGAGGAGACGCTGACGGTGGTTTGAGGAGTAGATTGCTGGCTTACGCGGGGGTCGGGTGCGGGGAGATGTTGAAGCTGGTGTAGCGCAACTGTGGGGTTCCGTTTCGAGAAGTATAAGACGGCGGCGGGGTACGGGCCCCAGAGACGCTCAAGGTGGTGTGACGCAAGCACAGGTACACTACGTGGATCAGACGCTGCAAGTGTTGTGACGCGACTGCGAGCTTACACCAAGACTCGCGCCAACCAACGATCGGTATTCTTGGTGCATGAAGTGGGATTGATACTGTCGCACTTCACTCTGCATACCATAAAGTGTTTCGAGTAAACTTTTGTGGTATCATGTGATGGTTTAGGACGCCATTGTGTCCATTTTTGGTGGTATTCGGGGAGATAGGTTCAAATAGGATATTTAGACCCTGCTGATCAGCGCTCCTACACAGCATTCGTTCTCCTATAAACAAAAACGAGAGTCAGCGAGGAAATACCCCGTGGGTCGGTTGGTGCCCTGCGTAACGTGCGGCTGGAGATTGTTTTTGCATTCATTTCCTGTCAATGTGAGATTCTTTCGGTAAACTCAGACTGGCAAAGGGCATGAGATAAATATTCATAAAACTACGACTCGCCGGCATCAGCGCCATGCGAACGAGCCGGGTGGCCTGTGCTTCCTAAAGAAGTGCGTGTACACGCGTGAGTTGCTAGCTAGTGCCTAGTCTATAAAGCGTACTGATGAAGTATCTGGTACTACCCGTAGCAAGTAGGCGTTTGGTGATTTCCAAGTCACCAAACTCCAGCATACTAGAAGTTACTAGCCCACATACTAGGCATTAGGCAAGATGTATTTGCCACATGACGCCTTGTGCCCACCTGCATTCCAATCCACTTTCTGGCACGCGTCGCTGCAGTACCGGGCGGTCTTGCACTGCGGGCAGATCTTGAAGTCCTTCAGAGGACGCACAACCTTGCACCCTTCGTTGCGGCAATACTTACCCCCCTCCAGCGCATATTTACGCAGCATGTTGAGTGAAGCATTTGGATTATGCAGCCCTCTCTGCAGCCAGTGCATCACGCTGGTCAGGACATCCTGAGGAACGTCGTGCCCCTCCGTGACCCCAGCCGGCGCGGCAATCCTGGGGGCCTCCACTATTAGCCCCATCTCGCGGGCGTGGGGGGAGTCAACATACATTCCCCTCGCAAGTTTTGAGCACGCAGCGGCGACACCGAGGTTGGCAGCCTTGCGCAAATATTGCATCGTCCGCCGCTTACTGCGCGTGACGCCGAGGCCTAGGGCCTGGTAGATACTGCTCGCCACGTCACGTGTTGCCATCTAACCCGATAAACAAGGGACTCAAATAGGGAGGAGGACGAGGCAGGCATTATCTGCCAGGCCCACCCTACCGCGGCCTACATGGTACATGGAGGAGAGATTGTTCGCCGCTTCCCCGACTCCGCAGTCTGCCGCAAGTCTGTACCAGTCCGCCGCCGCCGGATAGTCCGGCGCTACACCCTCCCCCCGGTCGAGACAACACCCAAGGTTCAGGGGCTTACACTCGTTCCCGAATCCGCTCAATTTGAGCTTACTTTGCCCCTTTCGCTCAACTTAAGCTTGCCTTGTCCCCTATGTAACCCGAATCAACCCGTGGATGTGTGCCGAAGGTGCTCAAGTTGAGCTCTGATGTGAGCGATGTGTCCCGAAGGTCCTCAAGTTAAGCTGTGAAGTGAGCGAATGTAAGCCCCTGCCAAGGTTGAACTTCGCTTTCGGCAACCCGGCCTCAGCGCCCTTGGTAAACCACTCGACAGTGAGCACGTATTCCTGCGTTTCGTGGTAAATGCATCCCAACGCGTGCATAGCATACGCGTGCCCTTGCCCTGCCGCCTTCTCCAGAAGCGCCAAGCCCTCCTCCGCCCAGGGTTGGCACCCGCAGATTATATAATCGTTTGGTCGACAGGTGACCACGCAACCGAGCAACGCACCTCAACGGAATCTTGGCGATGCGAAGCACGGGGGCCAAGGCAGAAGCCTGGTGCCTCCTGATACACGCGGGAGCGTCTCTCACCCTATGGCTATACGAAGTGCGAACCCTACCTCCGCATGTGGCGATCTGTCGGCCGCGCCCAGGTTCCTCCCCGCACCCCCACCATCGTCGCTCATTATCCACGCCCCCAAACTATATTGTGCGTCCCTGTCACCAGGGGCGTACACTCGTTCACGTCAGCGCTCGATTTGAGCAACTCCTGAACACACGCGTGAGTTGAGTTGGGTTATACGGTGGACAGAAGGCTCAAGTTGAGCAGAAACGGGAACGATTGTGAGCCCCTGCCTGTCACCCTCGTCCGCCTTCCGTTTCACGACCATGGGTGTGAGCGTAGCAAACACCGCCAAGAAGTTTTCTGTCTGCGTGGTCCAGTCACCGACCGGGCTCACGTTCACATTCACCTCCGCGAGAGCGGCGCCAACTCCCCCGGCTCCCGCGGCGCCCGCGGCTCCCGCGGCTCCCGCCGGAGCATTAGCTGGTGCTCGCTTGGCGGCATCGCGTTCCGCTTTGCGGCGCTCCTGACGCGACGCCATGACCACCCCGCCCGTCGGGTCAAGTAAGTTGCGACGGGCGATCCGACACGTAGAGGGCTGCGGGCACGTCAGGTCGGGGGGTCCGTCGACGAGCGCACTGTCGTTGGTGATGAGGGGCGCGCACGAGAAGGCATTAAGGAAGACGAAGGTAGCAATGCTGCGCATATCCGATGGGGTGCGTCAATGACCCCCCCACCGTATCTGCACATACTATGACACATAATCGAAAACGCCTCGAGGACGGAATATCTGTGACGCACCCCCGCTCCAACACACGCGCCGCACGCGACGCTCCCACGAACACGAGTAACCAAACATGGCTCTGACTCCGATCGTCGTCGCGCTGGACTGGACCCCTAACGGCAACCACCTCGGGTGAGTGCTTGGCACCGCTCGATTCCACGTGTCTTGTCATTATTCTTCCGTTCAACATTTTGTCTCCGCGAGGGCGCTCCAACCGAGGCATCGCCAACGCCACAGTCCCGCGTCACGTCGCTTGCCACCCGCCTCTCTCAAGTGGATTGTGCGGGAGGCTGGCTCGACTCTTACTTTGCTGGTAGAGCTCCCCATTAGTACAAGTCTGAACGAGTCGACCAGCTTGTGACTCGGATCGAGTGGATTATAAATGTAACAAAACCTCCCCCTTTTCCCGTGACACAGGTTCTATGTTGCGAAGGATGCCGGGCTGTACGCGGCAGCTGGGCTGGACGTGCGGCTGCTGGACCCGTCCGACCCCGAGTATCCCAAGGCAGGGCCTGAGAGGTGTCGCTCGCCTCGCCATAAGATGCTACTTACCTGGCGACAAATCGGCAACACGTCTGGCTAGATGGGGGGGGGGGTAAGGAGAATAGGAAGTGAAATCCGGAGGAACAGGTCTAAAATCCGC
>Ga0307488_10004679_pt1 | contig 11396 bp, 16 predicted proteins | sample SB02metaG_FD_202248 | JGI IMG/M metagenome (GOLD analysis project Ga0307488, IMG submission 202248) | Sea-ice brine microbial communities from Beaufort Sea near Barrow, Alaska, United States - SB 0.2 | ecosystem: Environmental > Aquatic > Marine > Coastal | place: USA: Alaska | collected...
ATCTTGTACTGTTGGAGCCAGGTAAGAGTTTTGTCAGGGTTATACAAAGTATTGGTCGTGGTATCAGGAAAGCGGAAGACAAAGACCACGTACAAATCTGGGACATAACATCAACCTGTAGATTTGCCAAACGTCATTTAACAAAACGCAAGCAATTTTATAAAGAAGCAAACTATCCTTTTAGTGTAGAGAAGTTGGACTGGAATGGGTAGTTGTTATAAACATGTAAATGACTATGTACAGGATTGCACAGGCATTGTTCTTGAAATTGGCAGTGATCGTTATGAAGGATCTAGTGCATACTTTGCTGAACTTGCTGAGCAATATAACAAAGACTTTGTTACAATTGACTTAGATGAAAATATGCCAAGACGTTTAAAACAGTGTATTCCTAAACACCTACAGGATCGTGTAACATTCATCCAATGTGATGGAACAGAGTGGACAAAGACTTGCATTAGACCAATAAGCATACTATACTTAGATAACTTCGATTGGGACTGGGAAGTAGGAACCTATAGCAAGATGATTGAAGAACAACGTGTTTGGTATACAGAACGTGGTATAGTAATGAACAATATGAATAGTCAAGTTGCTCATTTAACACAGATGCAAAATTTACTACAACGTATGACACAGAGTTGTGTTGTGTGTTTAGATGATACTTACATACACAATGGAGTATACATTGGAAAAGGCGGAGCCGTTGTGCCATACTTATTGGCCAACAATTTTAAATTAGAACTAGCTCAAGACTACGGAGTAATTATGAGTAGAACAAAATGAGAATTTTAACATTAGAAAATACTGTATTTGATTTAGATACATTACCTGAAGAGATTGACGATTTACGATTTTCAATATTTGATAACAGTGATCCACAAAATCCAGATCACTTGTACATTCCTTTGATATTTCTAGAAACGTTTAATAGTCCAGCATTGGTCTTGCGTATTGGTGATACACAGATGAAGATGCCCATTGACTGGCAAGTACTAATTGGTGAACCCGAAGTAGGTGACTTAGAAATGCTACAACTCACAAGTATCAATGACAGAGGATTTAAAGTTTTTCAATTCAATCCGCTAACAAGTTTTAGACCTTCATATATGGACATTGAAATTGTTGATGTGTATCAAGATGTAACATGGTATGTGCCTAAACTTAAAAACGGACAGATGTTAGCAGTACCTGTAGACGACACAGACAATCCAAGATGTGTATACTTTGTTAAAGACATCAGTCGTAACTGCGAAGTTGTGGATTACAATAAGGCGTGGTAATGAAGAGAGTACTAATTTGTGGAGATAGTTTCTGTACAACTGATCCAAGTTTTCCTAACTTGCATTGGTCTGAAAAACTTTTAAATAACCATGCTGATATCGAAATAATTAACTTGGCTATCGGTGGTTGTAGTAATTCAATGATTGCAATGCAACTATTATATGGCTTGCAATTTAAACCAGACTTTGTTATAATATCTTTTACATGTTCTTTTCGTTTTGAAATTGAAGTACAACCAACTAAAGTACCATTTGATATAAACAAATCTGAATCTATACTTGAGTATCTCGAATCAAAATATACAAATACCAACCAAGGTGATAGTAAACAGTATATGCCGACAATATTAAAATTTTTAGATACTGTAGGTGAAGATACAGAAATATTTAGAAATTATCTGCATGCAAGTTTTTGTTTAGACACACTTAGGACTCGCAACATTGATTTTTGCTATAGCATTGGCGGTTTACAATTTACAGATAAAATAGATAACTTTCTTAAGAAGCAATTTTTAGGAGATAATCTCTACAGACATCAACAAAATGAATTGTCTTTGAACTTGTGGAATCATAATAATGGTACAAACATACCTTACTTTCATGTAGAAGACGACGCTATACACAACTTGTTTGCAAACGAATGTGAGTCTAAAATATGGAAAAATTAAGTATAGCAAATGAAATGCAGTGCTTGGATAGCAAGGATAGAAACTTCTACGACAGTCTAACAGATGAAGAACGTAAAAAGTTTTCAAACTTTCTTATGCTACGGTGGAGTTCAAGTATACAAGGTTCAAGTGAACTACAAGAGTATTACTTGATTGCCTGTAATGAACGTTTGAACAAGCATTTCTTTGACATTAACAAGCATCCTAAATTACAATGGTTATGTGCTACTAGTGTCTCACCGGGTATGGGCAATCACAGACACCAATGGATATCGCCAAAGAAGAAAGAAAAAGGCAACAACGAAGGTAAGAAAATACTAATGGAATTGTTTCCTGCAATGAAAGCAGATGAGATCAATTTACTAAGTAAACTTATGACAACCAAAGAACTAAAGGAACACATGCGTGACAGTGGAGTCGCCGACAAAAAGTGAAACACATGTTTGCAAGTATTGTGAACGTGAGTTTAGAAAAGAAAGCACATTAGCAGTGCATCTGTGCGAGCAGAAGAAACGTTCACGAGAAGAAAAAGAAGTAGGTGTACAAATTGGCTTGCAAAGTTATCTAACATTTTACACAATGACTCAAGGCAGTGCTAAACTAAAAACATTTGCAGAATTCTCAACATCTCCGTATTATAAAGCATTTGTAAAATTTGGAAGACATTGCGTAGCAATTAATGCCATCAACGTACCTAAGTTTGTTGAGTATGTTGTAAAACAAAACAAGAAATTAGATCATTGGTGCAAAGAAAGTGTATATGATGAGTATTTGCAACAGTATATAAGAAGAGAAGCACTAACAGATGCACTACAACGTGGTATTGAGTATGGTATAAAGTGGAGTGAGAAAACTGGTAATCCAGCACAAGACTTTTTACGTTACGGTAATGATAATGCAGTAGCATTTGCAATAAGCACAGGACGTATATCACCTTGGTTGGTATTCAACTGTGAATCAGGTCAATCATATCTAGCACAGATGAATGGTGACCAAACAAAAATAGTATGGCCGTGGATTGATCCAGACTTTTGGCAAAAGAAGTTTAGAGACTATCCAGCAGATCAGGCATATTGTGAAGAAATACTTAAACAGGCAGGATGGTAAGGAGAAGAAAATGGGATTAACAAGACCTAAAGCAACACAACTTGAAAAAGTTAAAAAGATCAATGACAAGCATTTTTGGGTTAGTATGATCAAAAGCACAGGAAGACTATATGCATGTTATTTGCTATACTCTGGAATGATCAGTACGGCGGCAATAGTGTTTGCAATTTCTGAAGTAGTTGGTATTGTAGAAGAAATGGTTTAATGAGTGCTGATGTAGACATTGACTTTGCTGATAGGCAAAGTGTAATTGATTTGATCAAGTGTATTCCTGCAAGACAAAATGCAGAAGGACGCAAGCACAATTCAGGTGTCTATGTCACTCCAATACCACGTGATGCATCTAACGGTTGTGCCAGTATTGATTATGAAACTGCCGAAACAAGAGGATATTTTAAACTGGACTTGCTTAATCAAAGTGTGTACACACTGATTAGAGATCAACAACACTATGATGAGATGTTAGCACAACAACCGGACTGGACTAAACTACAAGATAAACAGTTTTGTGAACGTATAGTACACATCGGAAACTATCACGATCTAATAGTTGCAATGAAACCAGATAGTGTGCAACGTATGGCAGCGTTTATTAGTATAATACGCCCGGGTAAAGCATCTTTACAACGTAAACCGTGGGCAGATGTGTTTGCAACTGTGTGGGATGGTGATGATAGTGCTGGTTTTGTGTTTAAGAAATCACATGCAGTAAGTTATGCAAAACTGGTTGCACTGCACATCAATCTACTCTGCGAACAAGAGTGATACTGCGTCGTTTAATTTTTTTACGTGAAAGTTCTTGTAAGCTCGTAGCAGGTCCTAGTATGATATCTAAATCTTTGTTGATAAACGTTTTGAGATAAGGTCTAAATTGTTCCCAATCTTTTTTAAGAAATATGTTAATAGGTATACTACGGTTTGATTCCCACCACCATTGATTTGCAAACTCTAGAAAGTCACGTTTTTGTCCTTCATGAACAATACCACCAAAGTCGTAAATGGTGGTTATTTGGTCATCTCTATTTTGTATAACACCCACATATTCATTGCTTGCATATGTGCAGAAAGTGATAAACGGATACTTCTCAGCAATCTTTTCGAATAGCTCTACGCCCATAAATACCTAGTAATTGGAGTTAAATTAATGTATTCTACACCCGTCTATTTATATCAGCAAAAGCAACAGGTGCTATTACCTGCTACGGACGGTTCGTACTTTCAAAGGAGATGGCAACCAGTGTATGCTAAAAAATTAAAAGTCAATCGCGGCGTCGATAATGTTATACTGTTTGAGTTTATCAATCAAGATCAAAAACCCGTAAACATATCAGGCAGTACTATTACTTACCGTATGATAAGTACCGACGGTGATGAATTGCTAATAGCAAAAGATCTAGAAACACTCAGTGCTGCCTATGGAAGAGCAAAAGTAACACTTACCAGTGAAGAACTTGATAACATTGAAGAACAAACTGCTACTTGGAGTTTGGAACGTGCAAGTGGTAACCTATACGAAGCAGTGTTTACGGATGCATACAGTGCAGGACGTGGACAAGTTGAAATTGTTGACAGTGTATATCCAGACTTTGTTGAAAGTACCATACTTGAACTACCAGAACCAACGATAAAAAGATCTGCCTCAAACGGAGATCGAAACTACACCAGTATGGCATATACTGCTAACAATACACTTACTACATTTCAATTGGATTTTGATAACTTTACTGGTAATGTAGTAGCACAAGGTAGCGAAACACAAATTGGTCCTGATTGGTATGATATTGGATCGCAAACAGTTTATACAAATCAAAATACACGAAGTTACATTAACATTGACGGCAGACACAATTGGATACGTTTTCAACTCAATCAATATGGACTATCTGGAGAAGGTGTTGCAACAGTACAAAATGGTGCAGTAACTGCCATAACATCCGCGGGTGGGTCAGAATGGTACGGAGCAGGCAATCCCAACGTTGATATTGAAGGAAATCCAGGAGGCACTGGAGCAACTGCTACTGCAACATTAAACGGAACCAAAGTAGGCAGTATTACAGTCACCAATGGCGGACAAGGATATATAGAAGTACCATTAGTTAAAATTAATAACGGAAGGATTACACAAATCCTTTATCGCTAGGAGGAATTATGCCAATCAAACGTGTTATTGCATTTGGATGCAGTTGGACATATGGTGACGAATTAGTTGATCCACAACTCCGTCATCTAGGTGAAGATGAATTTCGTGATCATTATGACGAAAATAAACCTTGGAGATTGGCGAACTGTTATGCAGGATTAGTTGCGGCACATTATGGTGTTGAACTTGACAACATGGCTTTTCCTGGAAGTAGTCTAGAAAGCATGCGTTGGACATTGCAATGGTTAATAAAAAATGGTCAAAACTTAGAAGATACATTATGGCTTGTTGGACTTACTGACAGTAGTAGACAAAGTTGGTTCAATCCACTCCACGAAATCAGTCTCAAAGATCCTCCATGGAATCGACATATGCATGGCACTTGGCTGACACAACCTAATCCAGACGTTGATGAAAATTGGTTTAAACTTCAAAAATTATGGTTGGGTATGAGTTATCATCATGAATGGAGCGAGTTTAATTTCCAACAAACTATTAATCTATTTGATCATGCACAGCGTACAACCGGTGCAACTGTATTACAATTCAGTGTAATAGAAAACAATTGGTCAGTTCGTGTTCCAACACTTTTATATGGAGGAATGAACTGGCGCAGTATACTTGATGAAAAGAAAAAATCAGAAGGTGTTTCTCCTTTTGCTTCAGGAGGACATCCGAATGAAAAAGGTCATGAAATTATATCAAAACACTTGATTGAACACATAAAGTATGCTAATATAATAACATAATGATAGACATTTTAAGTTACATTCCGCAGAAGCGAAAACAAACTAGTTCTGGATGGGTTAGTTTTAATGCACCCTGTTGTGTACACACAGGAGAATCTGCAGATAGACGTAGTCGTGGTGGCGTAAAGCAACAGGAAGACGACTGGAGTTATCACTGCTTTAACTGTGGATTTACTGCAAGTTTTGTACCCGGTCGTCCAGTGAGTTACAAAGCAAGAAAGTTGTTGGGATGGTTAGGAGTAGACAGTACTGATATTGAACGCCTTAACTTGGAAAGTTTGAAACGTAAAAGTTTATTAGATTTAACTGCAGAACGCAATACTATAAAACAAACGCAAATTGACTTTGATGAAAAAGAAGTTCCAGAAGGAGTTGAACTGATTGATCCAGAACTAGATCAACACAAACACTATCAACAGTATCTTGACAAACGTGGCATAGTATTAGAGTATCCATTTTTGGTTGATAAGAAACGTGGTCCAAGAGATAGAATTGTTGTGCCTTATACATACAAGAATAGAATAGTAGGACATACAAGTCGTTACTTGGACAGTCGCACACCAAAATTTATAAACAGTCAACAACCTGGATATGTATTTGGTTATGATTTACAAAAGCCTAATTGGACCAGTGCCATAGTAGTTGAAGGTATTTTTGATGCACTGAGTATTTCAGGATTAGCATGTATGCACGAAACTATTTCAAAAGAACAAGCACAGTTGCTAAAGCAGTTGAAACGTAGAATTATAGTAGTACCTGATCAAGACCGTGCAGGATTAAGTATTATTGATGCCGCAGTTGAACACAAGTTTGAAGTAAGCATACCAGAATGGCCTGAGGATGTTAAAGATGTTAATGACGCAGTGGTACGTTTTGGTGTCGCACATACACTACAACAGATACATCAGAATGCAGAACGCAGTAAGATTAAGATTGAGATGTTTAAGAAACGCCTACAAAGGAAACTAAATGACTGAATATAACTATGATGTACAAAAATTATTCTTGGAAATGATGATGCAAGATGCACAAACATTTTTGAGAGTGCAGAACATTTACAACACAGAAAACTTTGATAGAGACCTGCGAGAAGCTGCACAGTTTATATACGATCATGCAAATGAACATAAAACACTTCCAGACAGAACACAGATTAAAGCAGTCACAGGTACAGACTTGCAAGAGATTCCAGATCTCAACAGTGGACATACAGATTGGTTCTTAGGAGAATTTGAAGCATTTACAAGACGCAGTGAACTAGAACGTGCAATATTAAAAAGTGCAGACTTGCTAGAGAAGGGCGAGTATTCACCAGTTGAGAAACTTATAAAGGATGCAGTGCAAATAAGTTTAACAAAAGACTTGGGTACAGATTACTTTGAAGATCCAAGAGCAAGACTTGCGGCACTGAAGGACAACAACGGGCAGAATTCAACTGGTTGGCAAAACTTGGACAAACTATTATATGGTGGATTCAACAGAGGTGAACTACAGATATTTGCAGGTGGTTCTGGATCAGGCAAGAGTTTGTTTATGCAAAACTTAGCAGTAAACTGGATGGAAGCAGGACTTAATGGAGTATACATTACACTGGAATTGAGTGAAGGATTAACTGCTATGCGTATTGATAGTATGTTGACAAACACCAGTACCAAACAGATATTCAAAGACATTGAAACTGTTGAAATGAAGATTAAGATGATGGGCAAGAAAGCAGGTGGATTGCAAATCAAATATATGCCGGCACAAAGCACAGTAAACGACATAAGAGCATTTGTTAAAGAACTAAGCATCAAGCAAGGAAGAGAAATTGACTTTATGTTGGTTGACTATTTGGACTTGCTTATGCCAGTTAGTGCTAAAGTGTCGCCAAATGATTTGTTTGTTAAGGACAAGTATGTAAGTGAAGAACTGCGTAACTTGTCAAGAGAACTAAACGTATTGTTTGTAACTGCATCACAGTTAAATAGAAGTGCAGTTGAAGAGATAGAGTTTGATCATTCGCACATCTCAGGTGGTATTAGTAAGATCAATACTGCTGATAATGTGTTTGGTATTTTTACAAGTAGAGCAATGAGAGAAAGAGGACGTTATCAGATACAAGCAATGAAGACTAGAAGTAGTTCAGGTGTTGGTATGAAGATAGACTTGGAATTTGATATTGAAAGTTTAAGAATACGTAGTGTTGATGAAGATGAAAACGATCACAACAAACCACCAGCAAGCAGTATACTTGCAGGTATTAAAGCAAAGAGTCAAATGGTACAAAAAGACGTAACAGATAGCATGCCCGAAGATGTTCCTAAAATAACTGCTGATGTACAGAGCAGCAAGCTCAAACAGATGTTGGCTGGAATAAAGCAAAAAGGATGATACAAAAAAAATGATAGTTGAAGTTGAAAATTTTTTACCAGAAGAATTAGTGGATGAATTAGTTGCATTTAGTAAAACCAACACAGAATGGTACTTGCAAGAGATGCAGGAAAATCTTCCAAGAAAAAAGATAAGCTGGTTATTAGATAGTCCAATTGAAACAGTACATATATGGTTTGAGGCGTTGCCAATGTTTGCACACTTAAACTTTATAGGTGTTACATTGTGGAAAGATGATGTTGATTTTAAAATGGCACAACATTTAGATAATGAAAGAGTAAAAGTAGCAGTTCAGATATACTTAGATGACAGAAAAAGTCCAGGAACAAGATTTAGCACTAGAACAATTTCTTATGGACGAAACAGAGGGTATATTATGTATAATAACCCAGATATGTTGCACGGTGTGCCTGATCAAACACCCCATGAGGGTAGACTTAGCATCTATGCATTATTTCAATGAGTATGTTTTGTACTGGAAATCCAGATCGCAAAACCACAGTAGCTTCGGCACTAAAACCCGATCAAAGTGCAAGTTTAAGTTTAGGGTGGGATTTTACTAAAGAAGAATCAATTAAAAAATTTAGTAACGTTATCCAAAAATATAATGTATTTGTAAATAGTGCATACGTTGCTCCAGGAGTACAAGAAATTTTATTAAATACTTGTTATAGTGAATGGATGAGATTAGATATTAAAGGGCACATTATTAATATTGGAACTACACTTGAAAATACCAATGATACAAGTGATTATAACCAAAGTAAACAAAAACTAAAACGTCAGAGTCTAAAACTCAACGAAGAAACTGGAATATCAGGTATCAAATTATCTTATATAGTATTAGGAGGAATTGGTCCTGAGATGTGCGAGCTTGACCATATCCAGCAAACTATTAATTGGATAATAGATCAACCTTTCCGTATTCCAATTATCCAATTAGATTCAGTAAAATGATAGCATATCAGGATATTCGTGATGTGCATTTAGAAGCAGCCACACTGTGCAATGCCAGTTGTCCTTGGTGTCCAAGAAACTTTTGGGGTTACAAATTCAATGGCGGGTATCCTGAACTTTATCTCACACTAGAAAATACTAAAAAGATATTTCATCCTGATTTCTTAAAACAGTTAACCAGTATACTCATCAATGGCAACTATGGAGACATAGTAATGAATCCAGACGCTATAGAGATTGTAGAATATTTCCGCGATCATAATAAAAATATGACTATTAATATTAACAGTAATGCTGGTGCTAGGAAAGCAAACTTTTGGAAAAGCCTTGCAAAACTTGATTGTAAGGTTCATTTTGCATTAGACGGATTAAAAGATACGCATAGTTTGTATAGACAGAATACTGTATGGGAAACAGTTATGAAAAATGCAAAAGCATTTATTGCCAGTGGTGGTCAAGCTGTATGGCAAATGATTAAATTCAAACACAATGAGCATCAAATTAAAGAATGTCAACAATTAAGCAAAGAAATGGGATTCATCAAATTTGATTTAATCGACGGAGGTAGAGATACTGCTCCTGTGTTTGATAAAAATGGAAATCTCACTCATATACTTGGCAACTACACCGGTGAAACTGATTTTAACAAACTGTTTGCAAGCAAAACTCAAGATGAAGTATTACTAGAAGATGTAACTCCAGGTAAAATTCCTAGTGAAAGTCTAACATGCGAAACAATCACTCGTAAGAGCATTTATATTGCTGCCAATGGTGATGTTAGTCCATGTTGCTATATGGGGTTCTATCCACAGACTTACGGAAAAGGACAATATTATCAAGCAGCCAATGGTCAATTATTACCTTTGATATTTGAAAATAATGCCATTGAACATAGCATAGAACACTGTATACAATGGTTTGCAGATGTTGAAAAACGCTGGCAAGAAAAAACCTACAAAAACGGACGTTTAATGATCTGTGATGATAATTGCGGATCATGTAAAAACTGCTAAATACTACAAAGGACAAACAAAGTCATGCAAAAAAAGACTCGAAGCATCTTTGAAGAATTAGATGGTATCTATACCGAACGTTACAGCAAGCAACAGGAACGTTCATACATCGTAGAAAGTCGTGCCAGCAACGTTATTGCCAGTGCCGTACGTCTAATGGAACAGATTGAAGAGTTATATGATGGTGAGCAAGCAGAGAATCTGCATCGCAAACTGTTAAATGCTATTAGACTTCGTGATCCTAGTAAATTTTCTAGATCAGTGAGACGCACCGATGACAAATAAAGCACAACAAGATCTACTCAATCAATTGAATGAATACCGTCAAACTCAACAGTTAGACGAGATTGGCGACTTTACAAAGGCTATTGCTAAAAAAGTTGGACAAGGTGTAGGTGCAGTAAAAGGCGCAGGTCAAAAAGTAAAAGGTGTTGCACAACGCAGTGCGGCTGCATTAGGCAATGCATACACACAAGGACAAACAGGTGCACAGAAAAAAGTTGCTGGACAAGATTACAAAGCACCAGCCGCTAAACAAACACCAGCACAAGGACAAACACCTGCACAAGGACAAACACCAGCACAAGGACAAACACCAGCAAAAGCAGGCAGTACAGCAGGAGGAGTGCTTGGTAATCTAGCAAAGAATGTTGGTAACGTTGCACTTGATACTGCCGCAGGCAGTGGTTACGATTATAAACAAGGTGTAAATCCAAATCCTACCAAAGCGGCAGATGCAACTGGTAAAACAGCACAAGCAACAGCTACTCCGGCCGCAGGAGCACAGACAGGTAAACGCCCTAAGACCGGTGGTAAAGTAGCAGGACAAACTAGTACCACTGCAAGTGCTCAAAAACAAAGAGACGCAAGAGCTGCAAAAAAAGGTAGTGCTATTGGTCAAGGAATTGATATTGCAGGCGCAAACAAAGGCGTTGCAAACATAAAGGCAAAACAAGCAGGTCAAACTGCAACCAAAGTTCCAGGACAAAAAGCACCAGTAGCACAAGTAGATGCTAACAAAGATGGTAAAGATGATAAAACTGGCAAGCCAATAAGCAAAACTGCACAAAATGTTGGAGCAAAGACAGGTGTGCAAACTGCTAAGA
>Ga0307488_10004680_pt1 | contig 11396 bp, 14 predicted proteins | sample SB02metaG_FD_202248 | JGI IMG/M metagenome (GOLD analysis project Ga0307488, IMG submission 202248) | Sea-ice brine microbial communities from Beaufort Sea near Barrow, Alaska, United States - SB 0.2 | ecosystem: Environmental > Aquatic > Marine > Coastal | place: USA: Alaska | collected...
TTACAAGTAGAAAATAGTGACAGCAACTACAACAACGGTTTCATGACAAGAGCAACTGTGATAGATTTGAGGCATATTTTTCTATTACCTCATGACTACATAAAAATATTCAAGAATAAGGGAGAAGAACTGTGGAGATCAATCTCTAAAATAATACCACATGAGTATAAAGGAATAAGCAAAATTGTTCCCAACAGAGAATTCGAACCTGCCTATCCTTTTGCTTTCAAGTACATCTGGAACAATGAATGGAATGGTAAAAAATTAATGAACTACATGTATGGTGGTAGTGGTGTGCTTCAGTTACCTTTAGCCACAAAGAATAATGTTGTGATGTTTGATCCCATTTATGCTGAGGATGACAATCTTACTAACAACGACATACCATGGCTGGAAGACTTTCTAAATAAATTCCCAGATAAGCAACAATTAATATATAACGGACTATCCCGTGAACAAGCAATAGAATTGCTTAAAAACAATAAAGAGATACCTGCTTTTAAAATTTCAAGATTGTTTGGATCGTTAGTGCACCATGGAATGGTAGATAAGTATATACAATGAAGATCAACGAAGTAATAATAAAAAGAGTCCAAGAGCAGGCAACTGCCGGTGCCACAAGTGCAGGCAATATAGCAACTGTAGTCTCACCACACATTGCCATAGGCAAGGACAGGGGCAACAAGGCCTACACAGGAACACCTGGCAGATCAGGCACAAGAGCACCTAGATTACCAAAAATTGTACAACCAAAAAATCCAGACGGTACGGCCAAAGGTGCACACAATTTACCTGGCGTTAACTTGATGGGTGGACCACTGGTCAAGAGATAATGGAAACATTAATTTTAAAAAAAGAATGGATAGTTAAATGCCTAAATTGCGGACACGACGCACACGACGGGCCATTACACAGGACTGAGAAGGACTACGACGGCAGAGAGTACCAAATAGAGGTGTGTAAGCACTGTAGATACGAAGACGAAGCCGCATAAATATTGATATGAAAGTAAACGAAGTATTAAGAGAAGGTGCAGATTTCATGGGATACATGAAAGAGAAAGATCCAGATGGCGGTGTCAGATGGACATACCCAGATGGATTTGAAACACAAACTCCACACAGAAGTAATATGTCGGCAAGAAAACTACTGGGAAAACTGGGCCTTGAAATAGACTTTGAGAACTCAGGACCTATAGCAATAGATGACTTTATTACTGCCACTGACAGACTGCATGATCAGGACGAAGAAGTGCAAATGTATCGTCAAGAAGCAATGAGAATCAAGAAAAATTATCCACAACTAACACACGTACATTTCGTATAATGAGATTTGAAGAACTATCACACATGATGCAGAAGCCGGAACCAAAGCCGGACACCTACGAGGCAGGCATGGCACAGAACCAACTGTTGAAGATCGGTTCACATGCAATCAGAATACACAACATGTTAGACGACGGCCAGGAGATGGAATCTTGGGTGGCCAAGAAGATCGACCTAGCATCAAACTACGTCAAGAGTGTACACGGTTACACGGCAGGGTTAAAGGCAGGCACGTATGACGACGATGGCATGTCAGAAGAGAAAGAGTGTCCTCCAGGACAGTACTACTGCAAGATGTCAGGCAAGTGCAAGCCAATACAGGAAGACACAGCAGTCACCGACAAAGAAATCAAAATGGCAAAGGGCATCGCTTTCGACAAGAGGAACAAGGACAACATGTCCAGAGCAACCAGCACCATAGAGAAAGTCAAGAAAGGTTTGTCACAACAACCAGATGTTGCTGACGCACTGAAGAGAGCCAACGAGGACGCAGGCGAGGGACACATGAGCAAATCACAGTTGTACGCAACTGCAAAGATGGCGATAGAACTTATCGACATGATTAACAAAGGTGATGACCTAGAAGGTTGGGTGCAGACAAAATTGAATTTAGCGGCGGACTACCTACAGGCAGTGTACCACTACGAGGACTACCAGAAACTTAATCCATACAGGGAAGAAATAGACGGTGCACTAATGCAGAAACACGCAGGTGTGATACAGAGGAGCCTAGATGAGATACTTGCAAGGGAAACAAAAACAGCAGACGTGGACACAAAACCTGGCATGATGAGGATCCTCAAGAAGAGAGTCAATGAAGTTGAGAAAGAGATAGCAAAAGAGAACAGGAAAGAAACAAACGAAGAAGCCACTATCAAACCTTACATATCAATGTACAAGGGCAAGGATGGCAAGCAAGTTTATGATGTGTTGGACAAACACGAGAAGTCAGCATACAAAACATCAGACGAGAGATTGGCACAGTACTTCCTTAAGAAAAACTACAACAAGTTGAGAGAGAGTGGCATACTTTACAGAGCAGGCGTAAAAAAATACGGCAAAGCAGGCATGACAGCCATTCAGAGTGCGGCGGCTAAGGGGGCCAACCATCAAGAGATTGGCAAGATCAAAGACAAACATTTAAAAGATGATGAGAACCTAGAAGAAGGCATCAAAGAATGGGGCCAAAGATTAGCAATGGCAGGAGTTATTGTGGCAGGGTTGGCAGGTGTCAACAGTATAAACAATGCCATTGACAATTCTGTACCAGCCATCAGTGCAATGAACACTGCCTTAGAGATGGCACAGGACTCTGGCAACGATGAATTAGCCCAAATGATCACAAAGGATCTATCAGACGCTAAAATTAGATTGAGTTCTGGCAAGGACCTAGGTGCAGTGGCACAATTACAGGACAAGTACGCAAAATTCATGAAGACAGAAGGCTTGGCCTATGAGTCAAGACTGTTAGTAAGCCTAAAACAACAACTTAAATAAACATATAACAAATATAAATACTTCATATGAGCACAGCAGACAACAGTTTCGCAAACCTAGTAAGACGTTTGAACGCAATGAGCAACATTACTCCGGAGCAGGAAAGACAGTCTATGATGGAAGCAGTTGGCAAAGCACCAAAAGTGCTGGATGACAAAGAAGTTTCATTGGCAGACATAGCCAAATTAGCAGGCATTAAAGAATACGTTGAGCCTGTAAAACATTCAAAAAAAGCAGAGGCACTGGTTGAATCAATAACGAAACAACCAAAGTCAGAATCAAGCATAGCAAAAGCAATCGCTGAATCAGACGCAGATGACTCTATAGCAACTTCAATCAAGAAAGAAGTCAACGAAGAGGTCAACAGACTAGATAAGATAGCAGAATTAGAAGCACAGTTGGCAGAACTGAAGACAGAACAAAAAGAAGAACAGACATATGACTCAAAATCATTCAGAGAAGTTATTACGAAGGATATTGCGGAGTACATCAAAGGCGCAGAAGACACTGCTCTCGTGGAACTGTACAACACAATCTCAGACAATGAAGCAGTTTACAATGAGGAATCATCAAGCATTCTCATCAAGACTCCAGAAACTACTGAGATCATAGCAGACGCCGAACAGGCAGAAGCACCGGCAGAAGAAGTTCTTGCAGATGCAGAAGCAGACGACAAAGAAGCAGAAGACAAATCCGACGAATTAGACACAGACGGTGAAGTTGAAATGTTAGACAAAGAGTTTGATGATGAGGACGAAATGGGTGAAGAAGTAGAAATAGAAGCACCAGCAGAAGACAAGTTCACAAACGACCTTGATCCAGCAGACAAAAAATAATCTAAAAAATTAAATAAGTGTATGCAACTACACTTGACCGACAATAAATTCAACACGAATCCTTACTGGAGTGAGCGTATAAAAAGTATATTCGCGTGTCCACCTAAAGAAGTGGTTGCTATGTTTGACCAGAACGGCTACGATCTCACCAAACTAGAACAAATGTACGCAGTGGCCAACGGTGCAACTACCACACGACATAGGAATTCAGAACACATCACACTACGTCAACCATGGTTCACAGACAATAACACGGAGTATGGTCCACACATCAACCATGCCTACATGTTTGAACGCAAGGGATATTCCGGTGACGCATTGAATCAGTTGGAAAATTGGGCGGCATACAGACCACACTTCCATAAACTTATAGCCATGCGTCCCAAGTGGGGACTGGACTTCAGCATAGACTACTGTGACCGTGAGGGCAACGTGTTTGAATTGCTCCATTGGGAGTATGATGGGTTCGACTACAATGAGATTCAAACCAAAAAACAGATCATGGATGAGTTCCTGCAGAACCAGGACTGGTATGAACGGGCACAGACCATGCTGGAACGCAAGGATGAGTGGCATAAACTGGGCTTTTTTGAACAGAGTGCGTGGAAAACACAGTTCTTTGGCATAGGCAAAGAACGTTTCAAGATGGTGCTGTGGAAATAAATACTGTACATGAGCTCTATACCTTACAACTACGGATCATACATAGATGCCAAAGTGGCAATGACCGACACTGGACACGTGTCCGCGGGCAAACAGATGCAGTCACCAGCCAGTGCAGGTAGCAGAGGTTTGGCAAAGACAACACAATTCACAAACAACAGGACACAAATGCAGATGGGCAACTCACCGATAGCGGAATCAATGGTAGAAATAAGAAACATTTTAAACAGGATCGACGGTGTGAACGCACCAGTGCAGGAAGACGAGCCTGGTTATTATAAAAATCCTGATAAAGAATTTAACATTAATGGAATGACAACTAAAAAAGATGTTGTGCAATCTATTATAGATAATTTAGATAACAATGAATTAGATACTGCTAAAGACAGTCTAAATCAATTGCTTGATGTGGTAACTGCACTACACGACGACTACCAACCAATGCCAGAAGGTGATGAGTTTAATATAGAGGAAGACGAAGACTTCGAAGAAGTGCTTGGTCCATTAGGTTTCCCAGAAGACGAAACAGAATTATTCGACGCAGAGTACCAAGGAAGAAAAGTTCCACTTAACAAACCAATGCGTGGTGATGTTAAGAAATTCAAAGTATACGTGAAAGACCCAAAATCAGGTAATGTTAAAAAAGTAAACTTTGGACACGGTGGTACAAGTGCAAAAAGAAAAACAATGAGGATTAGAAAGAGCAATCCAAAAGCAAGAAAATCATTCAGAGCACGTCACAACTGTGCCAACCCAGGACCAAAGACCAAAGCAAGATACTGGTCGTGTAGGAAGTGGTAACATGAAGATCACGGAAGTAACTGGAATCACAGAACAAGAATTCGAACAACTGGCAGAGAAACAGGACGCCTGTTATCACAAAGTAAAATCAAGATACAAAGTATGGCCTTCAGCCTATGCCTCTGGTGCTCTAGTACAGTGTCGTAAAAAGGGTGCGGCCAACTGGGGTAACAAAAGCAAAAAATGAAAATAAACGAAATACAAGAAGGATCCGACAGAGAGTATCTCAATCTTCCCAAAGAAGAAATAGAGAGATTGCGGGCAAAGTTCCTTCCAGACTGGGAGTACAAGGACAACAGCCTGCAGAAAAGATACAAGTTTGAAGATTACTTCGAAGTGATTAGATTTCTAATCAACACAATAAAGCCTCAAGAAAAACTAGACCACCATGCTGACCTAGGTGTGTTCTATGATGAGGTTCTAGTAAAGATTTACACGCACAGGACAAAAGATGTGTCCGATTACGACTTTATGGTAGCCATGCAGATGGACATGATAGCCAAAATGAAACATGGAGCGATCAATCCTGAATACGGTTTAGACTCATTAGTAGATGAAGGCACTAGATGTTGGAAGGGATACACAAAGAAGGGCATGAAGACCATGTTCGGTAAAAGAGTACCAAACTGTGTCAAGAGAGAATCATTAGACATATGTGTTAACTGTGGTGAATTGGTGTTTGAAGAAACACTCAACGAGGATCTCAAAAAATGGTTTAAGGACAAATGGGTAAGAGTTGGACCAAAAGGAAAAATTAGAGGTGCCTGCGGTGGCAAGGGCAAGGGCGAGGGTAAACCTAAATGCTTACCAGCCAAGAAAGCATATGCACTAGGTAAGAAAGGCAGAGCATCCGCGGCAAAAAGGAAAAGAAGAAAAGATCCTAATCCCAACAGACGTGGTAAAGCAATAAACGTCAATACCAAAAAGAAAAAATAATTTGCATTCAGCAAAGATCTGTTATATACTTGTTGGATAACAACAGGAGAAACAAATGGCAGTAAGAAACTTTAACGACGCTGAAAAGCAGAAATTGATCCAGATCATTTCCCAGGGCTCACAGGTACTAGGTGAGGTAGAGGACTTGAAAGGTGGATTGAAAGACACAGTAAAAGCAATATCAGAGGAACTAGAATTAAAACCAGCACTTATCAACAAAGCGATATCAGTTGCACACAAGGGCAACTACCAGAACATCGCAGACGAGATGGACACCTTGGAAAGCATTCTAAACACAGCCGGCAAACTTTAATGCTAGATAAAGTCAGATCATTCTGGCTTCGTAGTTTTGAAAGTGATAGGACAGCGTTCTATTTTGAACTGGTCAGTTTCATATTCACAGTCGCGGCCAGCATGACCCTAGCCATATCTGCCAGGGATCCAAACATGCTTATTGTATATCCGGCATTCTTTGTTGGTGCGACTACGCAGTGCTACGCATCATACAGAAGAGGTGCGGCATGGGTAATGATTTTGACTTTTTATTTCAGTTGTGTTAATATATTTGGATACGGCGTAGCCGCAGGATGGTGGTAAGATGAAAATATTAATTGTGGGAGACAGTTTTGCCGCAGATTGGTCAGTGAAATACAATGACTACCACGGCTGGCCAAATTTACTAGCACAAAAATTTGAGGTAACTAATCTTGCGAAAGCAGGAGTAGGACAATATAAAATCTACAAACAATTACAGAATATTGATATTAAAAATTTTGATATTGTGATCTCGTCTTACACAAGTCCTTACAGAGTGCATACACAACAACACCCTGTACACTACAACGATCCATTACATAATACATGTGATCTTCTTGCAAATGATATAGAATATTTTGCACAAAATGATAAAAACAATGAAAGTTTAAAAACAGCCAGAAATTATTTCAAGTATCATTTTGATTTTGAGTATTACGATACGATATATGCTATACTTGTTGAAAAATGTAATGAACTGATAGGAAACACAAAACACATTCAGGTAAGCAATTTAAAATATGTTACAGAAGCATGGAAAGATATAACAGAAAAACATCAAGGTCTGATAAATCATTTGTCAGAAGAAGGAAACAAGATTGTTTTTAAAAAATTAGTGAATATGATATGAGTTACATAGACGCATTATATAAAAAAGATGAGGACAAGATATACGTCGTAGAACGTGATCCAAAAAAGGGTCGTGTGTTTGTCGAGTATGATGCAAGGTATGTGTTTTACTATGAAGACGCAAGGGGCAAACACAGATCGATGACCGGCGCACCATTACAAAGAGTGCATTGTGCCACGCACAAGGAATTCATTAAGGAACAGAGAATAAGATCAAACAAACAACTATATGAGAATGATATCAATCCTGTGTTCAGATGCTTGGAAGAAAACTACTTGGGCAAGGAAACCCCAAAACTAAATGTTATGTTTTTCGATATTGAAGTCGACTTCGATCCTGATCGGGGTTATTCAACAACAGATGATCCGTTCATGCCCATAACTGCCATAAGTTGTTACATGAGCTGGACGGACCAACTGGTCACATTCGCTGTGCCTCCTAAGACCATCAGCATGGCTGACGCAAAAGAACTAACAAAGAGATTCGACAACACAATGCTGTTTGAGAAAGAGAAAGATATGTTAGATGCGTTCTTAGAACTAGTACAAGACGCGGACATATTGTCTGGGTGGAACAGTGAGGGTTACGATATTCCATACACAGTAGGTAGAATACAGAAAGTATTAAGTTCGGACGACACAAGACGTTTGTGCTTCTGGGGTGAAAAACCTAGAAAGAGAGTATTTGAGAAGTACGGCAGAGAACAATTGAGTTTTGATCTTGTTGGCAGAGTGCATTTAGATTTACTCGAACTATATAGGAAATACACATACGAGGAAAGACATTCATTCAGACTAGACGCCATAGGCGAGCATGAGTTGGGCGAGAGAAAGACAGTATATGAGGGGTCGCTTGATAACTTGTACAAGAATGATTTTGGTCTGTTCATAGAATACAACAGACAGGATACTGCACTGTTGGCTAAACTTGAAAAGAAATTAAAGTTCATAGAACTTGCCAATGAAATCGCACACCAGAACACTGTACTACTACAAACAACAATGGGTGCAGTTGCAGTTACAGAACAGGCAATCGTAAATGAAACACACAGGCGTGGTATGCAGGTACCAGGTAGAAAGTATAAAAAAGATGGTGAGGAGAACCAACCGGCGGCAGGAGCCCACGTGGCGACTCCACAAAAAGGAATACATGACTGGATTGGATCTGTTGACATAAACTCACTGTATCCTAGTGTAATTAGAGCACTGAATATGGGACCAGAGACCATTGTAGGACAGGTAAGACCTGTAATAACTTCAGCAGAGATCAATAGAGCTAAACACGCCAAGAAATCATTCGCGGCCGCATGGGATAGCCAGTTTGGTAGTTGGGAATACCAAGCAGTAATGAAACAAGAGAAAGGCACAGAGATAATAGTAGACTGGGAGGATAACACCAGTGTGCGTATGAGTGCCGCACAACTGTATGAGATTGTGTTTGATGGCAACAACAAATGGATGTTGAGTGCTAATGGTACGATATTTACATATGAGTATGAAGCGATCATTCCAGGCTTGTTGAAACGTTGGTACGCAGAAAGACAGGAAATGCAGAAGAAAATGCGTGAGTGTGGAGACAATGAGATCGAAAGAGAGTATTGGGATAAGAGACAACTTGTTAAGAAGATTAACTTGAACAGTCTGTATGGTGCTATTCTCAACCCAGGTTGTAGATTCTTTGACATAAGAATTGGACAATCAGTTACACTTACAGGCAGATGTATTACAAAACACATGGCAAGCAAAGTGAATGAGATTGTCGCGGGCAAGTATGATCACAAAGGTGAGAGTGTGGTGTATGGAGACACAGACTCTGTGTACTTCTCGGCATACAAAACATTACAGAAAGAAATCAAAGAAGGTGTGATCCCTTGGACAAAAGATTCAGTAGTGGCATTGTATGACAGAATAGCAGAAGAAGTGAACAATTCGTTCAAAGCATTCATGACGAAAGGATTCCACTGTCCAAGCACACGTGGAGAAGTTATAGCGGCAGGTAGAGAACTTGTTGCATCAAAAGGGTTGTTCATTACTAAGAAAAGATATGCTGTGTTGTACTATGACAAAGAAGGTAAACGTGAAGACGTTGATGGCAAGGATGGCAAAATGAAAGCAATGGGCCTAGATCTCAAACGTTCAGACACACCTGTGTTCGTGCAGGACTTTTTAAGTGAAGTACTGTACATGGTACTACAAGGAAAAGATGAAAAAGACGTGCTAGACAGAATCAGCGAATTCAGAGCAGAGTTCAAAGCAAGACCAGGATGGGAGAAAGGGTCACCCAAAAGAGCAAACAACATGACCAAATACACAGCGGCAGAAGAAGCCAAAGGCAAAGCCAACATGCCCGGGCATGTTAGAGCCAGCATGAACTGGAACAGATGTCGAGAGATGTATGGTGACAAATACAGTATGCCAATTACAGACGGAGCGAAAGTTATAGTTTGTAAACTTAAACAGAATCCTTTAGGATATACGAGTATAGCATACCCTGTGGATGAGATGCGTATACCTGACTGGTTCAAAGAATTGCCGTTTGATGGCGATGCCATGGAAGCAACAATACTTGATCAAAAACTAGACAATTTAATAGGTGTGCTAGATTGGGACGTGCAGTCAACAGAAACCAGCAATACATTCAACAAACTATTTGAATTCTAAATAGCAGTATGTTAAGTATAGAAGAAATAAAATTGTTAATCGAAAAATTAGAAAAGGTCAAAAAAGAGGACCTACAAGAACTTATAGACTTTAATCTTAAATTACTAAAAGATATTGCAGTTGCAGTTGACATAAACAATAAGGAAATAATAAACAGGCTAGACAAGACCCCTTCGTGGTTTCTCAAAGATCTAGAGGCAAAAAAGAAATTGCCATCTGTTAGCAGTGCTGTGGCAAGACAGGTACAATCAAAAATATTCCAATTTGCTAGGACTAACATTTATCATAGTCTTGAAATAGGTCCAGGCAACGGAATGTTCAGTATGGACTTTAGAACGTGGAAATCAAATTTCTTCCTAGATGTTCTTGAAGATAGAGGTCCAGTAATACGTAAATTGTTTAATCCTAGACATCACAAATACTTGAAATTTTATACAACTAGAAACACCGATTGTTCCAATATACCACAAGGTAGTTGTAACTTGGTATTCAGTTGGGACACTTTTGTATTTTTTACGCAACAGCATATACAACAATATCTACACGATATAAAACGTGTATTGATACCAGGTGGATATGGTTTTATACAGTACGCCGATTGTCATCATGATGTTGATCTAGGGAATGCTCAAAGAGGTTATTGGAATTACAACACAAAAACGGCGATGGAAAAAATGCTTACCGACGAAGGGTACAAAGTGGTAGAAATGAATATGTTCACGACAGGTGCCAGTTATGCTATATTTAAAAAGCCTGGTAAACAAAATCCTATTGTGTACCGTGTTGACGAAATAACACTAGACTAAGACCTAAATATCCTATACAATAAGAACATTATGATAGACATCTTAAAAGACATCGTTAAACATACGCATGGACTGGGATTCTTGGATCTTGTTAAAATTACTGGCGACGATAAGGAAACATCGATCGACAGTATGGCGGAAGACAGATCTGTGATCTTACAAGGGTCTTTTCACAAGCCAGAGACAGAAATGTCTGGTACTTTTGGTATGCCTCAAATGGGTAAGTTAGACATCCACTTGAAGTGTCCGGAGTACAAGGAGAAGGCAAAAATAACTGTGTTGTCCGGTGAGAGAAACGGTGCAACTATTCCTACAGGTATACACTTTGAGAATGAAAAGGGTGACTTCAAGAATGACTACAGATTTATGAATGCTGAGATTATCAATGAAAAACTTAAGACTGTAAAATTTAAAGGTGTTAAGTGGGACGTTGAGATTGAACCAACCGTGGCAAGTGTGCAAAGATTCAACTTCCAAGCAACAGCAAACACAGAACACAACTCATTCGTTGTGAGAACTGAGGATGGAAACTTGATTTTCACTTTTGGTGATCAAGCATCGCATGGTGGTGAGTTTACTTTTGCAACTGACGTTAAGGGAACACTTAACAAAGGTTGGAGTTGGCCGGTAGGACAGGTGCTACAAATACTTAAACTTTCAGACTCGGCAAAGGTCACATTACACTTCTCTAACGAGGGTGCGATGCA
>Ga0307488_10004683_pt1 | contig 11391 bp, 22 predicted proteins | sample SB02metaG_FD_202248 | JGI IMG/M metagenome (GOLD analysis project Ga0307488, IMG submission 202248) | Sea-ice brine microbial communities from Beaufort Sea near Barrow, Alaska, United States - SB 0.2 | ecosystem: Environmental > Aquatic > Marine > Coastal | place: USA: Alaska | collected...
TTTAAATCCATCAGGCATTCGTTACCTATTATGTCAGCCTTACCCTTCCACATCACACCCTTAATCTCTCGGATGCTAGGTATCTCGTATCGGTTTCCTTCCTCAGTAATCATATCGAAGAAGTCCATATTAGACATCATTGAGGATACCCAAGACTTAATATCGTTAACCTCTTTATCTAGCAGACAGAACTCTAATTCGTTATCTGCTACAAAGTCTTTGTACGCCTTGGTATTCCTTGAGCCAATGTCTAACGACACAACCTCAGATGCCTTCTCAGGCTCTAGTATAAGCTGATGGAATAACCTTCCCTTAGCGAATACCGGATTGTCTGCACGTGGTACACGAAATTCTTTCACGTTACCTAGTAAGGATTGTATGTCTGAGTTAGAGAGGTAGTTCTTACCTACCCCTCCGTAATACTCAGCATCGTCTCGTAGCTTTTCTAGTACATCCTTCATACTACAATGCCTTTTCAATCTCCTTCTTAACAGAGGCCTTGATGCTATACTTCGTACCTAGATTAGATACAATCTTAGCAAGACCTAACTCTTTGTTAGCAGAGATATACTTAGTAACCTTCAACCAATTGTCGTCCCCAACCTCTAGTGTTATGGTCTTAGGAGTCTTTGCTTGAATCTTAGTTGTAGTTGTAAGCTCAGGTACATCCTCTCCTGTCCATAAAGACAAGCCTAACCCGTGCATTGCAATAGCTTTAGCCGTTGAACGCTGAATAGTTTTATTGATGTCCATTGAGGTTACATTCTCTAAGGATACTGACTTATTTCTAAAGTCCATTACCGGTAGGTAATCGATATGCTCTAAGTCGTTTACGATAATACCAACCTTAACGTATGCAGTTGAACCATCAGTAAAGAAGTTTAGTCCGGTGTGGTCTGACTCGTATACCTTTCTCTGTGCATTTGGATGCTCAGTCTTAAGCATATGCCAAGCGTTTGCCCACGATAGGTAATCCATCTTTCCTTTACGCTCAACTTTATCCTTGATATGGAGCGATGCTAATTTAGTGTAGTTGTTCATCTTGTGTTTGATTTAGTTTAAGTTTAATTTTAGTGTAGTTGTTGAGGATTGTTTTTCTCCTCTCTTGTAACGCATCAATAGTGTTGCGTACCTTGTCGTTCATATGTTCGTTTATTCTAACCTCTAACATATCAAGTTTTAGTCTACAATTAGACAAATATACGACATATACTCCGTACCTCCAACCTTTTTCTGTGAAGATTTTGTACTCATCCTCAGTTATTTCCTTGTAATATTCTCCACCCTTAGCCGTGTTCAGTATCTCTACTAACCCACTCTCTCTATCTCTTACAATTTTAACTGTTAGCACAATCCTAGCTTCAACGCCTTTGTCATCTAAGACTCCACCATAATCGTCTAGTAATGCTTCCTTGAATACCTCGTCTAGATTACGCATCCTTCAATTCTTTTAACTATCGAGATGTAGTCCTTATCGTTATCTACTTTATCAGACATACTCTTTATGCCTTGAACAATAGACGAGTGACCTATACTATGCCCATCCTCTTTGATGTACTCTTGTATGTCTCTGACTCTCATTGGTCTTGTAGCACATAGGTAGTACAACATATTTCGTGCATCTACAATATCTCTACGCTTTGTCTTGCTAAGTATCTCGCCGTCTTTTAAACGGAACATTCTTACAATCTCTATCTTGTACTGATTATATATCTCTCTTTTCATTTTCTTCTAGTGAAATCATTAATAATATAAGGTAGCCACATAAGTCAAATAGAGTGTCCTCTGTCTTATCTGATATACCTACGTTCTTTATCCTTGCTAACTTGTCGTCTATCCTAGCACACAAAGAGTCGGAAGGCCTGCCCTTACTGAATACATTCAGAGGCTCAAGAGCAGAACTTCCATACGCTTTGTTTTTACTAAGTAGCATCTCTTGTATCTTGTTGGTGTACATCTTAATCTTGTACTCAGCACTTTTACTGCTCATCTATAGCATTCTTTACGTGATTAAATAAAGTCATCTCAACGTGCTTAAAATCTACATCCTCGTGATAGTTCCAACTAAACTTATCCTTCCCAACAAACTCTATGCAGAAGCCACCAACGTATCTGCAAACTGTCTTAACATCCTTTTTAAACTTCCGGTGTGGATACCTATCCTTGATAGATTCTATAGTCATTATGCTACCGGTGTTAACAAACTTAACAAAGTTTAAGCTATCTAAGTTGTCTAATATTGTTTGACATCTCTGTATGTGATTCTTATTTGGTGTAGAGCATAGCTTCTCTGCCCTGACATCGTTCCGTATACTCTGTAGAATATCCATTTCGTTTCATTTTAGTTAGTTATTTGTGTAAATATAGTTCTTTTCTTTTTACTGTGCAAATTTAATTGCAAAAAAAAGTGTGAGTCCGTTCGAACAGACTCACACCTTGTTGTCTTTGATTGTCTTTGTCGCTATGAACTCTAGTATTTCTAATCAAACTAAGAGCGTGGTCACGACTATTAACCTTAAGCAGACAACCCTTCAGTCCCCAAGACATCGGAGATACCAAGCTGACCACTACAATATTACACCCGTTAGGGTACGATTTCTCTCTTGTTTTAGTTCTGAGCCAATTAGTTCTTCTATTCGGCTCATACTTGTTAATTGTTGCAATCTTTTTAGTAGATTCAATTATCTAGTTTTTAGCGTTTTAGTGATTTATTTGTTAAGTATGGCTATGCAATATTAAATTTCGTTTAGTAATGACTCTACATCTTCCCACTTACTTGACCGGAAGCCTACGTTCTGTAAGTAAGTCTTATGCATTTGTGAGTCTGCGTGTATCTCTTTTGGATTGAAATATAACCAACATGTTACAATCCTACCCTCTGTAAAGATTGGTATCTGCTTTCTGATGTACCACGTTGGATGCCCTTCAAGCATATCTAACTTACTTAATGTAGCGTCTGACACCTTGAATATATCGACATCTACATTGTATCCAATTCCTTTCTGCTCTACCATATAAGGTAACCCTTGGATAAGTAGAGGATACCTGTCTTTAGTTACACCACTGCCAACAAACTTAGCACTGCTTAAGTGTCTGTGGTAGTTTGAGTAACCCTTCTTTAATGTTCCGTATACTGCAACAATATTGTCTTGCAATACATTTGGCTTTGAATACCAAATGCCATCTCTGTAATGCCAATCTGCTTTATTGTACATTTGAAATGTTCTATTCCTTTTGTTAATCGTAACAAACCTGCAATCAAACTGCTCTAACTCATCCTTCCAAGTCTGTCTTGGTCTTAGCCCTAATTGATTAGCTAATACCTTAGTGTCGCAAGTCTTAGCGTCTCCCAAGCCGTTGATTGTTCCGTTCATCATCAGAAGTTCGTACCTCTGAACTCCACATACGAACGGATGCATATTGTCTATGCCAATTGCACCAACTGTAGCGTACCTAAAGTGTGCAATAAACGGTCTGTTTGTTAATAGGATTCCATAGTCTTTTGATTGATGGTAAGTAACCTCGTAGGTATCTAACCAAACGATTCCCAACCCGTGAGGGTTTAGTCTTGCTGATGTTTTAGCTATCTCTTTTGAGATTTCCTGCTCTTTTTGTTTTACAATAATTACACACATAGTGTTTGATGGTTTTGTGAGGAGTCTGTTCGAACAGACTGACCTCGAATTAAACTTAATGTTGACAAATATATGACATATATCTGACGTAACCTAATTTATTTTAACTTATTTTACTCTTCATCCCGGCAGGTAGTACATATATCACAAAAATCGTGGTCTTCCTCCGTCATTGACGCATCACACATCTCGCATTTAAACTTATCCCAATCTAAACTCATCGTATCAAATAACTCAATAAAGTTTATCTCTCTTATATCAATCAAGTCAGACCATATACAAGTACCTATAGTGTTCATTAGGTTCTCGTACTCTTCCTCGAATTGGTTTTTTTGTCTATTAAAGTCATCTTCGTTATTTATTTGGTCTCCATAATAAACATTGAATAACCAAGTTGCTCTGTTTGTCCATCCGTTATACTTCATCGCTTATAATTTTAAAAAGTTCTTGATTACTTATCTGTACCCATACACCACTTCCGTTAAGCCTAAAGAAGTTTCCCTCTTTATCTAGCTTAACCAAGTGACCATCTATTACTATCGCCTTACCCTTCATTACTCTGTGGTATAAATAGTTCGCAGAGTAACTCTATCTTATCTACAATAGCATCCTTGTTACCCTTGATTCCAAAGTAATTTTTTACATCTGTAATCTTCCAATGTCTATTTGGTTTCATACCCATCTGCCATAGCTTTACATCCCTCTTAGAGCATATAAGATTCCACATCGCTCTATTGCTATTACTCGTGTTAATCTTTAAAGAATGCTCGAAGTCAGCTATAAACTGAGTATCTGTACCAATCTTTAGTTGTTTAAGTACAAACTCTAAAGGAAATATCTCTCCCTCTATGTCTACCTTTCTTTCTAAAATAGTGTTCATAGTATTTGGTTTTAATTATCTCCACTCTGTCTCCCTAACTCTTAGGTTGATGGACTTGTGACCACCTTAGCGACATTAAAGAAAGAGTCCGTTCGAACGGACTCCTTAGCCTTAGTTGTTTTGGTCTGTAATAAAATGTACTGCTTGTGCGTATACGTTTTCTATATCGTACTCTGTTGGTCTGTTAATCATTCTCCAATAATTATAATTATCAGGGTTTAGTTGAAGATTAATCTTTTTAAGGACAGGCATTAGCCAATCCCAAGAGGTGTGGTACTTGATAGGGTGAAACTCATGTGTGTTATTGTCTTGAAACACAAGTCCATCAGTAGTTTCAACCCCCATAAATTCTGCTATTAGTTTATTGTTCTTCTCCATAACTATTTTCTTCTTTAATGTTAATGATTACCCACTCGTGTGAGCCTTCCTTCTTAAATGATTCAATCTCTTTCTCACTCTCTAGGTAGAAAAATATATCGTCATCGTCTTCGCCAATATCTCCTATCTTAAGAATCATATTGTCTTGGATGTTTCCGTTATCAAGCCACTTGATTGTAGCTACAAATCTCTTATTCGTCATCTCCATAGCTATTTTCTTTAATTGCTTGTTGTGTTTCCTGCATAATCTCAACGTGCTTCTCATTGTCGGGATTGAACTCACGCTCACGCTGAGCATTTACAATCGCTACTCCTTGCAACAATCCCTCTTGCATTGAGATAAATAATTCTTTCATCTGTCCCATAATAATTTAGTTTTAATGGTTAAGACTAAAGTCTGTTCCAACAGACTCTAGTTTCGGGCAATAAGCCCTCATCAGTTAACCTTTTCTTATTAAATCTTCCATCTCGTTGATAGCACCCACGTCTAGGAAATCATATAGGAAGTTGTCTATTGGAACAACGTGATTCGTTGTCCCACATACATACTCTATTGACTCCACGTTTAAGCCAAAACCATCGTCCGTGTAGCTTACGATAACCTCGTAGTCTACACCTTTTTTAATTGTCTTCTGCATAATAACTTGGTTTTAATTAGTCTGTTCGAACAGACTCTGTGAATACTTATTGAACTAATATGTGACAAATATAAAACTAATATCTGACATAATCTAATTTATTTTCTTTTTATTCTGTATCTTAGGCTGAACCCGTGTTTTTTGTAATGGAACACTGCCTTCAATTCATTTAAGAATGTGGTGTAGTTATTCCTCGCAATGAACTCTCCGTTTAAATATATCGCTCGAGTCAGCTTATACCTAAAACTCCACCAATACTCATCATCTGTATCTCTACCGAATCTGAATCCAAGTACGTCAGCACGCTCTCCACCATCGCCTTCGTGATAGTGTGAACTATACAAGACGCCATCTGTTCCACTATAATGGTGTCCACAATATGGTGCAGTCTCATACTCGTAATGCTCTAACACACCACGCTTCTTGTCTATGCGATAACACGCATCTATTACTAGGTTAATCAATCTATTTTTCATATTTTCTATGGTTTAACTCGTTTGCAATCAGTAAAATTACCGGTAAGTCCATTAGCGTGATTAGAAGTTTAATCTCTAAGCTATTTGACATCGTGTATACCGAAATCGTCAGCATGATAGCTATTGTACCTATTAATGTTGTCATAAATTTGCTCATAATTTCTACTTATTTAGTTAGTGTTTCATTGTAGTAATCAGCACAAGCTATCGTCAGCTTTAATGCTCTTGAATCTGTTACATCGTATACCATCTTAAAGATGGTAGCTACCTGTAATGCACTACTCATCCCTGCATCAATGCATCTAGCGAATGTAATTCTGTGGTTTTCTGTAATCATAATCTGTTTGTTTTTGGTTAAGACGTAAGTCTGTTCGAACAGACTCACGTTTCGGATATTCAATCCTCATCAGTTAACCTAGCTGAAGAATAACCTCATCGTCAGCGAAATGAAATTCCTCGTCTCCATTTCTATCCTCTTCAGAGTACCACTTGTTAACAATGGTACATCCCTCAAGTGAATTAGCAAAAATGAACTGCTCGTATCCGTACTCAGCATCAATTTCTAGTGATGCAATTTGCTTTCCTTCTGTGTTTTGAATAATTACTTTCATAATCTGTTTGGTTTTAAATTAAAGTTCCCGTTTCGACCTTTTGGTCTCATCAGCACAAGCACTCACTTGTGGACGGATAGGAGAGTCTGTTGGAACAGACTCCCCAATCATCATCTTAGAGTCTCTGCTCTAAGGCTTCTAGTGTACAGATGGCTCAGTCTCCCGTATTGGTCAACGAATGGCTGAACTGCGTGGTTTATCTTTCGAGTCATCAGCATCTTTCTGAACTCCTTTGATAACTCCATAACCTCAGACACCTTGTCAGCATTGTTATTGTACATCATCATCAATATAGGCTTTAGCTTACTCAAAAGACCTCTGTGTGTACCATTTGGCTTGTTCACTGCGTAGTTAACAATCTCATACATCAACCGGTAGCGTAGGTTTAAGTCAGTCACAGACTTGATTCTGCTAGGCAATCTGAACTCCACTCGATTAGAGTCAATGCGACAAACTTGGTATTTGTTATGGTCACTTAAGCCTTCCCAATCACACTCATCTGCATTCATAAAGATGTTAGCTCTACACCATGAGCGTTTTAATCTGAAACGATACAGAGCGTAGATAATTCCACTGAATGGTCTAAGTGCATCAGCTAACTCAGAGCCACTCATACCTTTTACTGCTAGGTTTATATGACCTCCACAATCAACGTTTGATGGAGAAAATCTGTCATCAACGATATGCTTAACCTCACTGAACATAGACAATACCTTGTTTCTCCATACAGAGCGACCAATCAAGGGAAGCACGTTTGTAATGGCTTCAACACCACAAGACCCATCTGTCTCAAAGTGCGAGAATAACGGGTATTCCTTAACTGCATCTCTATGGAATGAGTTTTTCTCAATCTCAAATCCGATTGTAAACTTGGATTCAATATCGCCATCAGCAGTTACATTAGTGGTCAAATTTAACTCGTTATGTGGTAAGTGCTTGATGTCATGTTGGAATGGAGTCTTATCGAACATTCTGTAAGGCAATCCGTTTCTTTTAGCCCATCCATAGGATAACATACGACCTCTGTCATCGTTTCCTTCGTTAGTGTAAGTGATTTGTGCGTTCATAGTGTTTGGTTTATTTGGTTAAGACGTAAGTCTGTTCGAACAGACTCACGTTTCGACTATTGAAGTCTCATCAGTTAACCTTACGCATTCAATTGCTCTTTTGCTTTAGCTAATAACATCTCTAGTGCTTCAATTGACTGAGCAGTAACTCCTTCAATTTTACCATCAGATAACAAGCGAAGACTAGCACCTTTCTCAGCATCTAATGCTTCTGCCTTAGCACTGAATGTCATCAGTGTAGTTGATGACTCACTACCTTCTTCTTCAGTCTCCTCATCAGACTCAGCTCCACCATTCTTGATGAATTTAAGACAACCTCTTACACTACGATTCTCAGTAGAGTCTTTGTACTCAGTGATTAAGTTAGGAGACTCCTCTCTCACTTTACCAATAGCAATCAACTCATAAAACCAACTTCTATCTCCTACAACTTGTGTAATAAAGTCAGCACGTTCCATTATGATTCCGACATATTCCATAGCCTGTTTACCTTCGGCAGACTTCCACCAATTATAGGTAGTGTTTACACGTTGACCAATGATAACCTGCTTATCGAAAACATTTTGAGAGATGTCTCTCGTTTCACTCATTAATCGGTGTAGACCATTAAATTCTTGAACATTGTTTTCTAGTAATTCTTCTAAATTTCTGTTAATTTGACTCATAATCGCTTGGTTTTGAGCATCTTAGCTCGTTATGGTGGAAGGATATCTCCCACTCGCTCTGCTAAGTACGGCATATTTTAGTTAACACACAAACATATTGTAGATTTATTTTAGTCAGATATTAAATAAAGTTCAGTGCCGGTGTAATCGTTTAGAGATGGTCTAGCTACATTGTAGACATAACGCAGTCAGTTTGTGTATTTATGGGATGTAGATTGTTTATGGATGTATTGTATAGGGCAGGGATAACCTCACTTGTCAGTGCATATGCATTGACTGAGTCTGTTCCAACAGACCGAATGCGTGAGTGATTACGTGAAAGCTAGTGATAGTCTAAGCTATAGAGCTATGCTATCTAGACAGCAGTAGGTTAACTGCCACAGCCACAGGTAGTTAGGCAGCCCATACGAAAAGGCTAAAAAATCGGGACTGCGATGTTGGAAAGCAACCCCCACCCCTAGAAAAAAAATCGGTTTCTGTCGGGGGTCGGACGGCGTGCTGCGGGGGGGAACCCACAACCTCTATACATCTAAAAATTTTTGTATCTTTACCCAATGTACGAGATAGAATTACAGAACAGAATGAAGGTAGGATTTGTATTGGGCTTCTCAATATTTCCTTCTGACAAGGACTATGAGTATACCGAGTATATAATATATTTAGGATTAATTAGTTTACACATAAAAACAGCTTGATATGGATTTCAGTGGATTAAGAGTAAAAGACGGAAGGTTAATTAATGACCGACCGGTAGGTAAAAGTGGTTTAGAAGAAGCCGCAAATATACGCCAAGCGATGAAGCGTAATGAGAAGACCAATATGATAGCAGACGGTATTGAAAGAGCCGAGATGCGAAAAGGTATGAAGGATTTTTTTAAGAAATAAATCATTGTGTTTGATGGTTGAGTTGAAGTAGTAGTGTTCTTCAATTCGGGAAGAGGGGTGATTCCCTCTTTTTTTTGTCATATAATGTTATTTTAATGTTGATTTAATGTTGAAATGAAAGAGCTAACTAATTGATTATCAAGACTACTGTTAATAATGTTAATTTTAACTTTAGTTTACAGTGAAAAAAAAATAGAGAGAGAGAGAGAATATATATATATATATAGCGGCTGATAGAAATGACATTGTTTTTTAATTAAATATAATGTAGTATATTTGCAACAAATCAAATCAAATACAAAATGAATCAATCAGGTTACACACCAAAAGATTTGCATTTCTCAAAAGAAGGTCGAGCTAAATTATTCGATGGTTTAGAGAAGATTACAAATGCAGTAAAGAGCACCCTTGGTCCTCAAGGTCACACAGTGCTTATCGAGTCAGAAGAACATTTATCGGGAATGACGGTTACTAAGGATGGAGTCACGGTGGCTAAATCTATTAGCTTGCTTGACCCTGTGGAGAATCTTGCAGTCAGAATTGTAAAGGAGGCTGCGGAGAAGACTGCATTGTCTGCCGGTGATGGTACGACAACGGCTATCGTGTTATCTAACGCCTTAGTACGAAATGGAGACGAGATGATTACTGATAAGCATAATAAGACAGCGGTCCTTAGAGAGCTTGTAAAGGGTACTGAAGAGGTTGTTAAGAGTCTTGAGAAGATGAGCAAACCTGTTACAGATAAAACTCTAGCAAGTGTAGCTACTATATCAGCGAACAACGACTCGTATATTGGTAATGTAATAGCTAACGTATATAAAGAGGTTGGCGTAAATGGTATCGTTACGGTTGAGCGTTCACAGACAGCCGACACACACTTTGAGACTACAATGGGTATCAAGGTAGATAGAGGGTACTCATCGAACTTGTTCATTAACAACCACAAGAAGGACGAATGTATCTTTGACGGTGCAAGTGTTCTAGTGAGTGACGCTGAGATAACTAACATACTACAGATTGAGAACGTATTAAAGCCTATCATCCAAGAGGGTGGGAAGCTATTGATTATAGCACCTTGTTCGACTAACGTGATTAACACCTTGTCGGCAAACGTGATGAAGAACGGCTTGAAGATATGTTGCATACAACCACCTAACTTTGGTTACAAGCAGCACGAGCTAATGAACGACATTGCTTTATCTGTTGGTGCTACTTACTTCAGTGAGAAGACGGGTGATGACTTGAGCTTAATAATGCCAAGCGACTTGGGTAAGGCTAACAAGGTTATAGTTGGTCGTGGTTCAACGATTATATTAAAGGACGATGACATTGTTTCGCAAGAGGCTATAGATGAGAGAGTTGAGCAACTTCACGGAGCACACGCTGCGTCAAGTACAAAGACTGAGCGTGAGTTTATCCTATCAAGGGTAGCATCTCTAACCGGTGGTGTTGGTGTTATATACGTTGGTGGGAATACTGACCTAGAGCACAAGGAGTTATTTGACAGGGTTGATGACGCTGTATGTGCGGTACGTTCAGCTACGCTTGAGGGTATACTACCCGGTGGTGGATTGGCACTTCAGAACGTAGTAGATAATATGAAATTTGATCCTCAGTGGTCTACTGAGAAATTAATTGCTTATGACATACTTTACTATTCTTTATCCTCACCAATTCAAGAAATACTTAAAAACTCAGGATTAGATTACATCAAGATGTACCTTGAAGATGTTAACCGTAAAAATGGTTATGGGTATGACGTTAAGAACGATAAGTGGGGTGATATGATGAAGATGGGTGTTATTGACCCGATGAAGGTTACAAAGAACGCACTGCAGAACGCTGTGTCAGTAGCTGTCACACTTCTAAGTACAAATGCTATTGTAACGATGGCACGTAGCTATGAATATAAAGAATAGACCATTATGATTTCTAACATAGTAATTTTAATAGTAACTATAGTGTGTGTTGTAGTTATAGTAGAAGCATTCTCAGTAAGGTAATATGGGAAATAAAGAGAAGAGAACACCTAGGGGTGACGTAAAGTTTAACATAACTTTATCGGACGAGCAAAAAAGAGCAAAGGAGAATATAATAAAACACGCCTTCAGTTTCATAGTCGGCAAAGCAGGCTCAGGTAAGACTCTTTTAGCCGT
>Ga0307488_10004686_pt1 | contig 11387 bp, 13 predicted proteins | sample SB02metaG_FD_202248 | JGI IMG/M metagenome (GOLD analysis project Ga0307488, IMG submission 202248) | Sea-ice brine microbial communities from Beaufort Sea near Barrow, Alaska, United States - SB 0.2 | ecosystem: Environmental > Aquatic > Marine > Coastal | place: USA: Alaska | collected...
AATAATAATAATAATAATAATAATAATAATAGATGATGAGAAAATTAACAATTTTAACAATGGCAGGAGTACTTTTACTTACAACGAGTTGTGCTACTGTTTTTACAGGAGCAAAAAGAAGCGTCCTATTTGAATCAGATCCATCTGGTGCAAAAGTTTTTGTAAATGGATTTGAAAAAGGAACAACACCTGTTCAAATCAAAGTAAAAGCTAACGACAGAGTTGACTTCAAATTAGATAATTACCGTGAAAGAGTTGTAGTAATGGACAGCAAGTTCAATTTGGTAAGTATTTTAAATGGTATTAGCATTATAGGTTGGGGAGTTGATGCCATAAGTGGTTCTTTAAAGAGAGTTGACACAAAATATGTAAAAGTTACTTTAGAAAATTCAGAGAAAACTGCTTTTATTAATTATATGAAAAGTGGAAACATAGCAAAAATAAATATTGACGAGGAAAATAAAATTATTGAAACAGTAATAGTACTTAGTGAATAAAAACTATCTATAATAATGTATATGAAAAATAGCAACACATACATTCACAAAAACATATGGTTATGTAAAAAAAAATTGCCTCATCAAAAATTTATTGAAAAAGGAGTCTATTAAATTAGAACTAAATTCTCTGTACGGTTTCCCGTATAGGGAATTTTGTTTTTAGTTATAAGTTTGATTAATATTAGATTTAAAATGGAATACAAATGAATACTGAAGAAGAAATTAATGAGCCATTAATATCACAAATGAAAACTAAAAATAAATGGCTGTATCCAACTGATGAGTTTGGAAAAATGGAAGAAGGGGTTGTTTATGATGCACAAAACAATCAAATCATAGGAGTTGAAAGTTTTAAAACTGGGAAGGACTTGGAAAAGTATTTGCCAAGTATAGAAACCAAATATTGATTTCAATCTTTAATTAATCTTTATTTAATCAATACTTTTTTCAATTCAGCTATTTCTTAACCTTATAAAGAGGTTGGAAGTTTTTCTTATATTTGAAAGAAAACTATAAACAAGCCGTAAATGGAATGGTATCTTAAACACAGAAAAAAAATCTTAATAGCAACTATAGGCTATGTTATATTTAGGTTCGTTTATCTGTCTCTATAAATAATTTGTTTTTACACTAACATAAGTTATATAGCCTATAGAGATATACACCGTTTTATTTTAAAAGAGGGGCATTTCTAGGAGTACTCCAAATATACCCCCCTGTTTTATTTTGGAGATAATAACAACCCTATTTAATAGTACTTTTCATTTGGAGATTGAGCTTCATAAATATTATAATTGCCTATCGCAGCTAAACTTTAATCCTTTATTTTTTCTATTTTTTTACCATTTTTTTTAGATATTGACTCAGAAGTTGGTGTTATTTCTAGTTCTACAATTTCTCCATCTCTTTTAGGGGTGGTTTTTTTATGCCTAATAGTGAAATATCTATTAGCTAAGAGCTCACTATTGAGGTGATTAGTTGCAAATAGCATTTAATTTAATTATTTTTAACCAAAAAATAATATCGATATGAAAAACATACTACTTGCTATCGCTTTACTTTTATCTTTTATTTCTTATTCTCAAAGTCTTGACTACAATAATAGTTGTGAATCTATCAATGTATGTACTGCAATTCAAGGCAATAACTTTGCAAGCGAAAGAGCAGCTGATTCAGCATTAGATGATATTTTAAATGTGATTGGAGCGTCTAAAAGATTTGTTTTGCAAGAATGTAGTAATATTAATAATGCAGTTGCATTAACTATGAATGGAGTGCGTTATATTATGTATGACCCAGAATTTTGAATCCAGTGTATTATGGTTTAAAAAAAAATGGTTGAGTTTTTACTTATATGGCAGATATGTTGTCTTAATAAATGATAATATATATAATATTTGTGTGAATTTGCATTCTATATAATTAATAGAACACATTCTTCTTTCCTCCACGTTTAGTTCAGGAATGGGTGAATTGGGTATTGTTTATTTCAATTTCCATTTTTAATGTGAGTTTGTAAATATTATAAAAACAGATTATAGGATTAACTAATAAAAAAACTATGAAAAAAATATTTTTTACAATACTAACATTGTGTTTTTTCAATATTGGGACTTCCCAAGAAATCTTTATTGAACCAGGTGTTAATTTTACATCGTATAAATACAAAGATATAGATAACAATACCAATGCAAATGTTAAGAATGCCGCGGGTATTTCATTTAGAGTAGGGCTGAGTGATTTTTCATTATTTAATAAAAAATTTAATTATGGAATTTCTTTGCAACAGTTCAATGCTACAGGTGGTAATACCATTGATAATTATGATTGGAAAACTTTTTATGCAGGGGGCTTTGTAGAGCATAATCTTCCAATTTTAAACGATATTATTTATTTAAGAACTTCAATAGAATCATTGTTTTTAATTGAAGGAAGACAAAAGATTGGGGGCAATACGTACAATCTTATAAATGAAAAAGAAATGAATGGTTTATGGGTAAATCCAACAATTGGAATTAAGAGTCCTATTGTTAAAACTAATATTGGGTCATTAGATTTAGGATACAACTTGTCTTACGCTTTTAAACCAGGAAATCAGGGGTCTGAGAAACTATCTTATGTGTCAAATCAATTGTATTTAAGATTTAATATCGTTAATAAAAAGGCTATAAAATTAGAGGAAAAAGTAAATGAGATTGAACAACAAGATGTTATTGAAGATACTAAAATAGCTGATTCAAATTTAGGGGATTTAGATCAGAACATAAATAACACAAAGACTACTGTTGTAACTATAGAACAATCTAAGGAGGTAGCTCCCGAAGTTACCATATTTTTTGATCTTGACTCGTATATTATTGACAAGAATCAATATCAAAAATTGGAAAGTTTAGCAACTTATTTAAAGAATTACACAACCCATACTATAAAAATTAGTGGTTTTGCAGACGAGGTAACGGGCGAAAAATCTCATAATAAAATATTGTCAAAAAATCGTGCTCAAAAAGTATTAGACTTTTTACTATCAAAAGGAGTACCTCCAAGCCAATGTTCTATTGAAGGTAAAGGACAAACAAGTAAATTTAATAAAGAACTCTATGATACGAATAGACGTGTTGAAATTCTTATCATAAAACAATAATGCTATGACATATTATTCAAATATTAATAAAACTATTTTGTTTTTAATGTTTTTAATTTCTTCTGTTGTTTTTGCACAAGAAAAAAGAAATGGAATTACTTACCAAGCTGTCATCGTAAATAATTACGAAGAAGGACTTCCTGGTGTAAATAATACTACTAATAGTCCTTTTATAGATAATGAAATTTGTATTAAAGCTACCATTAAAGATGAAAATGGAACTATTGAGTATGAAGAAGTTATAAAAACTTGGACAGATCAATATGGAATGATAAATATTGTTATAGGTACAGGTGATCCTATAACTACAACTAGTTGGGATCAAATTAGTTGGTCTGCCGCTTCTAAATCACTCCAAGTTGATGTAGATTTAACAGCTCAATGTTATTCTTTTCAGAATTTAAGTTTACAAGAGTTTACCGCTGTTCCATTTGCACTTTACGCTCCGTCATCTGATATTCCAGGTCCTAAGGGAGATAAAGGTGAAGATGGTTTAAGTGCTTATGATATTTATGCATTGAACAATACTGACCCTGATTTAGATGAAGTTGCTTGGTTGGCCTCTTTAAACGGAGAAGATGGATTAGAAGGTCCACAAGGGTTAAAAGGAGAAGATGGATTAGAAGGTCCACAAGGGTTAAAAGGAGAAGATGGATTAGAAGGTCCACAAGGTATTCAAGGAATACAAGGGTTAAAAGGAGAAGATGGATTAGAAGGTGCTCAAGGAATACAAGGGTTAAAAGGAGAAGATGGATTAGAAGGTGCTCAAGGAATACGAGGGTTACAAGGTATAAGTATTACTACTACGATAGAAAAATATGAAAACGGTTCTAATTTATATATTACAGATGAAACTGGTACTAAACAAATTTTTATTGAAAACGGAGAAGATGGATCAGAAGGTCCACAAGGAATACAAGGAGAAAAAGGAGAAGATGGATTAGAAGGCCCGCAAGGAATTCAAGGTTTAAGAGGAGCAAATGGATTGCAAGGAGCGCAGGGGATTCAAGGAGAAAAAGGTGAGCCAGGTGAATTCCCATACGATTGGCCTGATGGAACTGCTTTGGGTGATATTTTAACCTGGATTTGGGATGGAAATGTTTGGGCAGGTACTATTTTACAATCAAACGATAATTTAATTGTAATGACTTCTTTACCTGGCTCAAATAGCCAAATGGTATGCGAAGCATCTGCTATAGAGCAAATAAGTTATGCCATAAATGTAGACCCTAGTGGTCTTACGGTAACAGGTTTACCAAAAGGGATTACATATAATTTAGCAAATGACATTCTAAATATAACAGGTACAGTAGATATTAATGTAAGCGCTCAAACTACATTTACCTACACAATTAGCGTTCCTAATGGCAATACAACCATTACTACTAAAGGAACTATAATTGTAAATCCATTAGCATCTATTGAGTTACAAACAGGTAACTTACAACAAAATTCTTGTTTAGATAGTTCTATTGAATCACTTACATTTAAAATTGAGGGCCCTGCTCCAAATGCTACAGTAACAGGGCTTCCAAATGGTGTGACTTCAAATTTAAGTGGAGATACTTTAACTATTTCAGGAACCCCTACAGGAACTATTGTTTCAGGTAGTATATTTAATTTTGTAATAGAAACTACTTCATTATCTTGCCAAGCAGCATCTATTTCGGGAGCTATAACACTAACAGATTGTTCCTCTTGTTTTCCAAGTGTAAATGCAGGTATTGACAATACTATTTGTTCTGGAGACAGTTACCCTATTCAAAATTCATCGGCCGCTAATTTTACCAGCCTTGTGTGGACTACCTCAGGAACAGGTACTTTTAACGATGTATCTACAGCAAATGCAACATATTTTCCAACAAATGCCGATTTTAGCAGCGGGAGTGTCAATTTAATATTAACAGGAACAAATAATTCGTGTACAGAAGTGCAGGAAGTTATTGATACAATGACGTTAAGTATTTCAGATTGTACCAGTGGTAGTATTGACGTTACATTAGTTAATAATTTAGAATGCCATTTATTTGCGTACAATGCAAAATATGGTGCAACTATACAAACCAACAACATTCAGGAAATTGCAACGGCTGGTTTATGTTATAACAATACAGGAGGGCCAACAATTAATGATGTTACTGTTTCTGAAAACAACAGTGGCTCAGGCTGGTGGGCAAACGCAACTCCAATGTTTGAATTGGAGCTATTAGGTTTACCTTTAGACCAACCTCTTTTTATTAGACCCTATGTAATTACTATTGCCAATGATGTAATTTATGGAGACCAAATAGAAGTACAAGCAACCGACCCCAATTTAAACCATATATTTAATTTTACAGAAACAGGAAGTTTTGATATCAATAATTTTCCAGTAACAACTACTTCTGAAATTACATTTGTAAATGTTAAAAGTTTAAGTAAATTTAGCTGGGCTTCTGCTGGGCCAATGAGTAGGAATATTGTTACGGTTAACTTTCCCGTTTTAACGGATATAAGTGGTTCTTTTAATTTAGAAAATGAGTTTTCTATTCGTAAAATAAATGCGCCTGTTTTGGGTGCTATAGGGAGTAATTTTATATTAAAAAACACCTCAACAATTGAAGTGCTGTTTCCAAGTTTGCAATCGATAAACCTTACACTGATTGATAATAATTCTAATTTAAAGGAGTTGTATTTTCCACAATTGGTAAATGCTAATTCCGGACTTTATATAACTAATAATGCATCAATTACAACAATTGACTGGCCGCAGTTAAAGTTTGTTCGAGAAGAATATGGAGGAAATTATTATGAATTTAAAATTGAAAATAACGCTTCTCTTCAAACCATACGCTTGAATGCATTGGAAGAAGTAAATACTATATTAAGAGTAAGACTTAACCTTGAGTTGATTAGCCTTTATACTCCCCAACTTTTTGTAACAGGAAATTATCACTTTTCAGGGACCTCAATAGTAATATATTCGAACCCAAAATTAGCGGCTATAGATTTTAGTTCCTTAAAAAAAGTATACAATGGGTTATCTATTCGCTATAATTATGCGCTAGATGTTTCTCAGCTTCCTTGTGCTATTTATGTTTATTACAACGATGGGTTAGATTGCTCTCCTGAAAATGTTGTTGTATCTAATAACCAAAATGACACGTATTGTTTTCAAGATATTTCTTTACGGCAAGCTTCTACAGTGACTACGCAACCTATTGTAAATATAACTAAAGAGAGTGCAGAAAGTGGTGGTGTAATAACATCTAATTCCTTTGTAAAAATGAAATCTAAAGGAGTTTGCTGGAGCGTGAATCCAAACCCTACAGTTGCAGATGTGTTTTCAGAAAATGGAAATTATAACGATGCGTATGATTCATACCTATACAACTTATTGCCAAATACCACCTATTATGTTAGGGCTTATGTAGAAGATTGTAATGGTTATTATTATGGTAACGAGCTAACATTTACAACATTGCCATAAAATTTTTAAGGGATGAAGTATTTTAAAATTAGAACCGTTAAATGGTTAAGTAAAATGAAAAGAAACTTTATAAAACAGCAGTTTTTATTGCTGCTGTTAAGTAGTTTTATTTTTCAGCAAGTTATAGCTCAAAACAATACTACTGCACAGTTAAAACGGGTAACTATTAGCGCATCTGGCTCTTCAAAAAATGTACGCTTAAATAATAAGATTTATACATTACAACAAAGTATTGGGCAAGCCAGTGTAATAGGTACATTTAAAAATGAGGGCTATAAAGCCAGGCAAGGATTTATTCAGCCAGATGTGTTTTCAAAAATTAAAAATGAAAGCATCCCTTTAAACCTAAACCTAGTTGTATACCCAAATCCTTTTACAGAGGGTGTTACACTCTCATTTAAAGAACCTATTGAAGCTAAAATTGAAGTTACACTTTACGATATGTTGGGTCGTTTATTGTTTATGAACAAGTATGATAAGCAACAAAACATTGATTTAAAATTGCACCATATCGCCTCGGCAAATTATATTATAAAGGTAGTGGCAAATAACAAACAATTTATAAAAAATATAATAAAAAAGTAAAGACATCTACTATTATAAATCTGTGTGCGAGTTTAAATCGTCAGTAAAAAACGTGCTGATTTAGACCATTTCTTTAACCTTGACATAAGGATTAAAATTCTAACTGATAAAAATTATTTGGAATTGATGTTGATTTGGTGTATTTTTACATCAAATTAGAAAATTATGACAAGACAGAGTATTTCATTTACAGAACCGAATGATGATTGGTTAAAAGCTCAAATTGAAAATAAAGAATATTCAAGTAAAAGTGAATTAGTCAATGATTTGATTAGACAAGCTAGAAAACAACAAGCGCAGATTGATTGGATTAGCTCCAAATTAGAAACAGCAGAAAAAAGTGGATTTACTTCAGATTCTAAAGAACAAATTTTAGCTCAATCAAAATTTTTATTGAATGAATAATTATAGGCTGAGTAATACAGCAAAAGAAGATTTAATAAGAATTCATCATTACGGAGTAAAGACATTTGGAGAAAGTCAAGCAGATAAATATTTCAATTTCTTTTTTGAGTATTTTAATAGAAGAATATCTAAAAGCCCATATTCATTTGAATCTGTAGATTATATTAAAATAGGTTATAGAAAATGTGTTTGTGGTTCAGACTCTATTTATTTTAGGATAAATGAGAATAATAAAATTGTTGAGATTATGACAATAGTTGGACGTCAAGATTTGAAAAATATATTATAAAAATTATATGCCATACTATGTTTAGCCATAGCATCTCTGACACAACTATAAGCCCAAACCCCACAGGGTTTTAATTACCAAGCGACTGTAAGAAAGAGTGCTGGGACTTTTTTTATCCTAAATGGCACAAGAGGTTTAAAACTATCCACAGAACAATTCCAACGATTGATGAATATTGTCTTTGTAGAGGGTGTTATAAGTGGTTTAAACGAAGCCAAACAAACCTATAAACAATCAAATCATAGGAGTTGAAAGTTTTTGAAACTGGAAAGTGTTTAGAAAAGTACTATCCTACAATTCAAACGGAATATTAAGGTTAAAAGGAATTACTGCTTGAAAAAGGTGTTTTTATTAAAAAGTGATGAATAATATCATCTTTATTTAGGTTAAGTTCTGTCACCTAAATTGTCACCTGTAATTATAAAACCCTCACAATCAAAAGATTGTAAGGGTTTTTGCGGAGAAAGAGGGATTCGAACCCCCGGACCTGTGACAGTCGCTAGTTTTCAAGACTAGTGCATTCGACCACTCTGCCATTTCTCCAGAAGTCTCATCAGATATTCTCTGAATGCGAGTGCAAATATAAGTTCCTTTTTCGTATTGCTCAAACTTTTTTTGAAATTTTTTAATGAAATTATTCTACTATTTTAATCTTCAATTTAGGAAGGGTTTCCTATTTTTGCTTAAAATATAATATAATGGCCAATAATACTTTCGGAAATCTTTTTACACTTACAACATTTGGAGAATCTCATGGTGAAGCCATAGGTGGAATCATTGATGGCTGCCCTTCAGGCTTAGAACTTGATTTAGAAGTTATTCAACAAGATTTAGATCGTAGAAAACCTGGACAGTCTGCCATTGTAACCCAGCGTAAAGAAGCAGATAAAGTGCAATTCCTCTCTGGAATATTTGAAGGAAAAACAACAGGAACTCCTATTGGATTTATAATTCAGAATACCAACCAGAAAAGTAAAGACTACTCCCACAATGTAAATGTATACCGTCCTTCTCATGCCGATTATACTTATGATAAAAAATATGGCGTTCGTGATTATCGTGGTGGTGGAAGAACTTCAGCCCGTGAAACCGCTAATTGGGTTGTTGCTGGCGCAGTGGCTAAACAATTGATCGCATCTGTAAAAATCAATGCCTTCACCTCTACTGTTGGTGAAATTCATATTAATAAATCGTATCAAGAGTTGGACTTTAATTTGATTGAATCCAATGATATTCGTTGTCCAGATCCTGAAGTTGCTGAAAAGATGATTTCTCATATTAAAGAAATAAAAAAACAAGGGGATACAATTGGAGGAACTATAACTTGTGTAATACAGAATGTACCTAGTGGACTTGGCGAACCTATTTTCAATAAACTCCATGCGCAACTTGGAAAAGCAATGCTCTCTATTAACGCTGTAAAAGGGTTTGAATACGGTAGTGGTTTCTGTGGTACTAAAATGAAAGGAAGTGAGCACAATGATGCTTTTAATCCTGATGGAAGTACCAAAACAAACCTTTCTGGAGGAATTCAAGGAGGCGTAAGTAACGGAATGGATATCTACTTCCGTGTTGCGTTTAAACCTGTAGCGACACTTATTCAAAAACAAGAAACAATTGATAGCGATGGTAATATCGTTGAAATGCAAGGTCGTGGACGCCATGATCCATGTGTAGTACCTAGAGCTGTACCTATTGTAGAAGCAATGGCTGCATTGGTCATGGCAGATTTTTATTTATTGGATAAAACGACTCGAATTTAATTCTATTTACTTCGCTACTAGTTTCCCCTCCTATCCATGCTATTGGAATGTAGGCTAAAGCTATATCAGTAATTGCAAACCATGTCGGTGCAGGAAGTACACGAGTCATTATAATTCCTACTAATAAAAAGAAGGCTCCTATTCCTAATAGAAAATTTCATTTTGTGAGTTGCTGTAATTTTATAAGCAATAAAAGCAGCTCCTAAAGTCCCTAATGCATGCGCCAAGAATGGAAATATAAAATAGTATACATCGAGTGGAGGCATTACTTCTACCAATGCATTCATATCATTGGGATCTATAACTTGAATAGGCAGTGTCATATGACCTATCTTGAAACCCTATATGAACGATACTTCCTCCTAGCCAACCTATAATTACTGCAAGTATATTTTTAAGTATTGGATTCATAATAGTAGTTTTTAGAAATACTACATTAGTAAATAAATCTGAATAGAAAATCTATGAGGATGTATTAAGTAATACTATAAATATCAATAAACCATACAAGACTTAAATTTACAAATTCTTGATTTTAGAGCATTTATTTAGACAGTGAAAATGAGCGAATTAAAGCTTTAAAACCTTGAATTATAGCAGTCTACTTCTTATTTTTTTATATAATCCTATAATCTTGTATCTTTGTTTAACAATTTTAACATAAATGTTAGACAAAAATAAAATATTTGTTATATATTTGAAAAGAATTTAATATTTTAAACTTAAAAATTATGAAAAAATTAGTCCTTATTTTAACAATTACAATGTCTATAGCCTTTTCTAAAAATGTTACTGCACAAGAAACAATAGTAGAAATTGCTATTGGAAACGAAGATTTTTCAACTTTAGTAACAGCTTTAAAAGCCGCAGAACTAGTTAGTGCTTTACAAGGAGATGGCCCTTTTACTGTATTTGCTCCGACAAATGATGCTTTTGCTAAAATTGATGCAGAGACATTAGGTTCTCTATTAGAAGAAGAAAACCAAAAAGCATTGGCTAATATCTTAACTTATCACGTAATATCTGGACAATTAACTGCAACTGATGTTGTTGCTGCTTTAAAGAAAGGTAATGGTTCGGTAGATTTAACAGCTTTAAATGGTCAAGTAATTTCTGTAATGGAAAAAGATGAAAAAATTTGGTTGAAAGACACTAATGGAAATTACAGTGAAATTATTGCTACAGATATTATGGGTAGTAATGGTGTAATTCATGTAATAGATGCAGTAGTAATGCCTAAGTAATTAGTAATCTATTCTCATAAAAAAGAAGACCTCGATAATTCGAGGTTTTTTTATTGTCATACTATTTAGGTTCTATCTCATCAAAATCTGTAATAATTACCTCTATTTTTTTGGATAATAACACGAATATTAAAAATATAAATGATTGAGAATTAATATTTAGCTTTAAATAACCCCAAATATAAAACACCATTGTCTAAAACCAATTTTGTAACGTTCTTCTTATATTTTATTCATATTTTACAATAAATTATTCAAATAATAAAATCATATTTTATGAGAAGTCAATTGGAATCAATCAGACCGATAATTGAGGATATAGTTGTCGAAAAAATCACAAGTCCTATGGAGTCATTTCAGAACCGGACACTTCGACCCATTCTGAAATTTCAGAATAGTATAATCCTATCTATTTTCCGGAACCACCTTGAAAAGCACAAAATTCTTTTTTATGAATTTACTGATAATGAGAAAATTGATTACATTGAGCA
>Ga0307488_10004687_pt1 | contig 11387 bp, 17 predicted proteins | sample SB02metaG_FD_202248 | JGI IMG/M metagenome (GOLD analysis project Ga0307488, IMG submission 202248) | Sea-ice brine microbial communities from Beaufort Sea near Barrow, Alaska, United States - SB 0.2 | ecosystem: Environmental > Aquatic > Marine > Coastal | place: USA: Alaska | collected...
CTTGATTGCAGCGTGTGAAGCTTGAATGTGCTGACTAGCTCACACACTTTGCTTTCAATTTCAACTTGAGCACCTAACTTGAGGCTGAGGACGGAAAGGAGGTGATCGGGTGGCAGAACATCGAGCTGATCTCCGACCGCCCGTTCGAAGTCATGCTGGCGGAGTTCAAGAAGCTCAAGGCGGAATACCCGGACCGCATCCTCATCGCGTCCATTATGGAGCCATACCAGAAGGTAGGGTCTAACGGATGTTGCTCGCCGTGACATGAGGTGCCGTTCACATCAAAAGACGAGTGTCCAAAATGCGTTGAATGACGTGGCGAGCAATATCCGTCAGGCTGTACAAGAAGGAGAACTGGGTGGAGATCGTGACGCGGTGCGAGGCGGCGGGCGTGGACGCGTTTGAGATCAACTTCTCGTGCCCGCACGGCATGCCGGAGCGCAAGATGGGTGCTGCCATGGGGCAGGACTGCCAGGTACTCGAGGAGGTATGTACCGAAGGACAGTGCTTGCCACATCATCAAACGCATCTCTAACCCTCGTTTCTATCATCAGATGGCATCATTGACGTGGATAGCAGTATCTGCCAGGCGCATTACCTGTCACGTCATCTACACCCTCACTTTGATCCCTCGTCTCTTTGAACACTGGTCTCTTTAGTGAGATGGCATCCTATGACGTGGCAAGCAGTATCCATCAGTCCCTAGACGGAGGTGTGCGGGTGGGTGCACGAGGTGGCGACGATACCAGTGTGGGCCAAGATGACGCCCAACATCACGGTATGGCCTGGCAGATTTTGCTCGCCACGTTATACGGTGCCAATCAACACAATAACCATGGTTCCATAGTGCGTTGAGTGACATGGTGAGCATTATCCGCCGGGCCCTGCTTGACGGACATTACGGCGCCGGCGCGCGTGTGCCTGGACAACGGCATGGAGGGCGTCTCCGCCATCAACACCATCATGGCCATCATGGCTGTCAACCTCGACACCCTCTCGCCCGAGCCCAACGTCGAGGTGGGGCGGTGCAACTTGAAAGAGGGAGCGAGAGACAATTCCGCGTGTATAAGGAGGCACAAGGCTCTTACCTTCCCCCCCGTGAAAGAGAGACGCTTCCGTGTGTTTAAGGAAGCACCAGACTTTCGCCCTGGCCCCCGTGCAACCGGTTGATATTCGTGTTTCAAGCGTCCGGTGTCAGCCATGAAACTAACATATTGCAAATTGTTTTCAACCTTTGATTTTAATTTCAACTTGCGCCACTACGTCGAGGGGTACAGCACCCCCGGTGGGTACTCATACAAGGCCGTGCGGCCCATCGCGCTTGCCAAATGCATGGTACGGTGGTGCGGGTATAAAGCCCGTCTAACCCGTGTTGAAAGCGCCTGTTCTCAGAGAATGAAAGCTAAGTGCGAGGCAGCTACATGTGAGCTTTGCTTACAATTTCAACTTGCGCCCCTACAGCGTGAGCATCGCGCAGATGTTGAAGAAGGACTACATCGACATGGACAAGACCCTGTCCGGCCTCGGCGGCATCGAGACCGGCGGAAACGCGGCGGAGTTCATCCTGCTGGGCGCCGACACCGTGCAGGTGTGGATTGTACCTGAAACCATCTACGCGGTACGCGCCCCTCTACGTTAAGAAACTGGGCGTTTTGAGTGTAATCGTACGGCATTCCGTATAATCGACGGATACCCGGCCGACCAGTTTCAGTGCCTTCTCGAGTTACTAAACCCCCAAATTTGGATCACATGATTTTGTCTTGAGTTTCTTAAAGTAGCTCTAGAGGCAGTCGGACTGCGTAGATTGCAGTTCTTCCAGCTTTAATTACGCTCGCCATGTGAGCGCTCAAGGGTTCAAGTTTGCACACCTTGTTGAAGCTACCAGTTGAGCTGATAATATAATGTATGTGCGGCCCTGCATGCAGGTGTGCACGGGTGTGATGATCCACGGCTACCCGCTGGTGCAGACCTTGTGCGCGGAGCTACAGGAGTTCATGCAGGGTTCCTGACGGTTTGCTCGTAGTGTGCCAGTGAAACCGTGTACACTCGCTCCCTCCTTCTCATTGGCTTGGTCGAGCGGGCTTCATGCATTCACACCAGAGCTTCAATATCAAATTCGACACTGATGCAATCACATGATTGCGTTGGGGCTCAGTGAGAAATATAATCCGACACTGAGTTACAGACTGGTCCATCTAACCCTATCATGAGGAGCAAGCACGAGTTTCAGCACGTGAGCGAGTTCAAGGGGAAGTGCCTGGACAAGTTCACCACGCACAGCGACCTGGTGGTGCGCCAGAAGGCGGTAGGGCCTGGCGGATACTGCTCGCCGCGTCATAGGGTGTCGTGCAGATCAAGTCAAGAGACGAGGGTTCAACGTGCTTTGTATTTCGTGGCAAGCAATACCCGCCAGACCCCGCCATGTCATAGGGTGCCATCAAAATCGAGAGACGAGGGATCACATTGCGTTGGATGACGCGGCGAGCAGTATATGCAAGACCCTAAAAGGCGGCCATCGCGGCGAAGAAGGCGGCCAAGGTGGGGCTGGACTCTGACGACAAGTGGACGGGTGACGGCTTTGTGCAGGAGACCGAGTCCATGGTGTCCAACTGAGCGGGGGCTGGATACTTGGTGGCCGTGAAAGATAGACGTGAGGCGTGGCTGTGAGAGACATAAGACAGACGTGTCCAACTGAATGCAGATGAAAGATAGACGTGAGGCGTGGCTGTGAGAGACATAAGACAGACGTGTCCAACTGAATGCAGACTTAGGTCCGAAGTTCTGAGACTGTGGAGTTAGCTGATACCAACCCCCGTACCGGAACTGAGGCTGGTATTGCGATCACTGAGCGGGTAATGTGCTTGATCAGGGTTGGCATGCGGTCCAGGTGGTCTTGCGTGATCAGGTTGACTGCGCAGCCGTGAGACAGACGATTCCGCGTGTATGAGTGAAACCAGGCTTCCGCCCTGACCCCATGACTGTGTGGCCGTGTAGCAAGCAGTGGCCGTGTAGAAAGCACCGATGTTGTAATAACGAAGATTTGTCGAAGAGACGTCAGAATATGTGTCGAGGAGTAGTTTTGCGGTTCGCCGACGCAGCGATTCCGTTCCCATAGATCGTTTGTGAAAGAAGTGTTCATACATCCACATCAGAGCCACACCCCCGTATAATTTGGTTGGGGGAATGCATCCAAATTTACTCAAGCCTGACATTTCTAATCCAGTGAGTTAACTCCCGTGGTTGCCAATGACCCGCCGCCGCCGCCGCCACCGCCGCTGTCGCCGCCGCCCCCGCCGCTGCCACCCCCGCCGCCACCACCCCCGCCGCCGCCACCGTCGGCGCCAACCCGAGGTCCTTTTCCCCCGCGCCCTCTGAAGCCGCCGCGCTCCCCGCTTCCACCACCGCCTTCTCCTCCAGCGTCGGCGATGCCGGACCCGTTTCCGCCGTTGGCAGACGCCGGTGCCTTGTAAACCCCGCGGTCGGGCCGCTTGGGTTTACCAGCACTCCCAGGCGCCGGTGGTGCCGCGTCGCCCGAAGTCTGCGGCTGCGGAGGCGTGAACGCCGGAGATGGAAGGGCCGAAGCAGTGGTTGCCGTATCACTGCCGTCCCCACGTCCGCCACCGCCCCCGTTGCCGCCTCGCCCACCCTTCGGTTTGGCCTCCTTACCATTGCCCCCCCGCGGTGCCGGTGCCCCCGACGCCGCAGGAGCATCACCCGGAGCCGGCGCCGTGGCAGCAGCCGCACCGCCGCCGTTGCCGCCGCCCCCGCTGCCGTTGCCCCCGCCGCCGTTGCCGCCCCCGTTTCCGCCTTTACCACCCTTCTGCTTGGCCTCCTTACCATTACCATTGCCCCCCCGCGGCGCGGGCGTCCCCGCGACCCCCGCCGCCGCCGGCACCGGCACAGCCAGAGCCTGCCCCCCCTTGCCATTCGGCGCTGGAGCGGTGCCGGCTCCGTCCTTGTCACCTCCGTCCTTACTACCACGCCCGCCGCGACCGCCCCGCCCGCCTTCCCGCCCGCCTTCGCCTCGGCCGCCGCCATCATTCTTGGACGGGGGCGGTGCGGAGGGAAGCGGCGGCGGCATCGGCTTGGGAGACCCCTTCGCGGTGCCCGGCGGCGGCGGGCCCGGCGGCGGCGGCGGCTGCGTGGCCTGCCCTGAGGGCCTAGCATACATTGCTTGCCAAGTCATAGTATGCCATTAAATTCAAGAAACTGGGGTGCAAAATGCGTTGGCCGATAATGCTCGCCACGCCATAGGATGCCATTAGACTCAAGACTAGGGTTCACAAAGCGTTGAATGTCGTGGCGGGCAATAATTGCCAGGCCCGACCTGCCCTGGAGGCGGCGGGCCCGGAGGCGGCGGCGGCTGCGATCCTCCCGCACCCGCGCCCGCCGTGCTGCGCGCCGGCCCGGCTGATTGAGGCCGCGGCTTCGCGCCCGCGCCCGTGCCGCCCCGGTTACCGTCCCCGCCGCCGCCTCCTGATTGGTTCGAGCCTCGAGGCTGCTGCTGCTGCTGCTGCTGGCGCTGTTGCTGTGCCTGGATCGCCTTCTCCAGCGGCGGGTGCTGGTTCACATTCCCGTGCCCGTTCGCGTGCCCGTTCCCCGGCGGCGGCGGCCCCGGTGGCACAGGCGGCGCCCCCTGCTAGGGACTGATGGATGGTGATCGCCACGTCATCAAACGCATTCCGAGCCCTGGTTCCTTGAGTAAGCTTATCCGATGACGTGGTCAGCACCAACGATGGATAGTACTCGCCACGTCATCAAACGCATTGTGATCCCTAGGTCCTTGAGTTAGATGACACCCTATGACGTGTCGAGCACTATCCATCAGTCCCTGCCCCCTGCGGCACGGGCGGCGCGGAAGCGGACTTGGGCGCTGCTTTGGGCTGCGGCGTCGCCTTGGGTTTGGGCTGCTGCGATTGGCTGGTGGCGCCAGCGGTGCCTGACTTGGCCTGCTGTGATTGGTCGGCGGCACCCGACTTGGGCTGCTTAGGTTGGTTGGCACCGGATGCCGCTGGTTTGGGCTGCTGTGATTGGTTGGCGCCTGACTTGGGCTGTTGTGATTGGTTGGCCTTGGGCTGCTGTGATTGGTTGGCACCTGACTTGGGCTGCTGCGATTGGTTGGCACCCGCGGTCGCTGACTTGGCCTGCTGCGATTGGTTGCCGCCGGCGGCTGCTGACTTGGGCCGAGGCGCTGCCCCCTTGTTGCTGTTGCTGGTACCTCCCTTGGGTTCGTTGCCTCCCTTGTTGGGTACGGGCACCTCGTCAGATGGCCACGTGGATACAGATCATCACATCAAGGCGTGTCGGCGAAAGTTGAGAACACAAAGCAAGGATTGAGAGCGGCTCTTCATATTTCAGCATCAAGCGCTGAAAATAAGCGCAGTCAAAACGGGCTCAGCCTGAATCGTCAAATCAAGGATGTAGCCGAAATCAATAAACGATGGTCTGAATTGTGGATGATGTGGCGGGCATTGTTCACCCAACCCTACCTCGCTATCATCCACCGCAACAGCCTTCCGAACGACCTTCACCACCTTGGTCCCGCTGCCACCGCTGCCCCCCCCGCCGCCGCCGCCGCCCCCCCCGCCGCCATCCGTGCTCACGGCGGGGCGGCGCTCGCCCTGGGAGCTCGGCCTACTGTTCGATCCGCCGCCGCCGCCCCCGCCAGGTGTCCACAGCTTCTTCTCGGCGGTAGGCGCCAGGCGCTAGGGACCGATGCATAATGCTAGCCACATCATCAAACGCACGTGAACCCTCGTTTCCTGAGTTGAATGGCATTCAGTGACGTGGCGAGCACGCTCCATCAGGCCCTACCAGGCGCAGATCGCGAAGATGACTAGGCAGCTGCCCGCTGCTGAAATGGGCGGCATCGTTAGCCACGGGCCGCTTGAGCACCCGCACGGGCCCGCCGCCGCCAGGGCTGCCGCCGGGGCCATGCGGACCTGGAGGAAGGGGAGGCGAGTGCGGGCCGTGGGCACCGCCCCCGCCACCGTCGCCGCCCCCGCCGCCAGTGCCGGCGGTAGCGGCAGCTGTCGTGTTTCCTTCTTCGTCAACGAACACCGGAGGCGCCAGGTTGTAGTGGCGCAAGTTAAGAGTGAAGGCAAAGTTTGGAGGAGGTTCATAATACTTTAGTCGGTTCAGCACATTCAGGCTACAAGCGTGTCAACCAAACTCGGTGACCCCGCGGTCAACCTGTGGACAACCTGGAGTCGACCTGCATTGCCCTACCGAGTAGTCCATGCCCTCCCCCTCCGCCGCCTTGCCGCCCGCCTCGTCCCCCCACTTCAGCGTGCCCCCGGATGACCGCCGGTCAGGCCGAGGCGGCGGCGACGTCGATCGGTATGTAGGGTCTGGCAGACATCGCATGTCGCGTCATAGGTTGCCGTTTGGCTCAAGAACGCAAGTCAATGACATACAGGTGGCAATCAATGGAGCTTGGTAGATATTGCTCGCTATGTACTAGTATGTCTTGTAACTTACCGGACGAGGATTCAAAGCGCAAGTCGATAACTTGGCAGACCATTGGCTTGGCAGATATTGCTCACCGCGTCCTAGGATGCGATTTACAGAAGACACGAGAGTTCAGAAAGCGTTTGGATGCGGCAGGCAATGTATGCCAGACCCTGCCTGGGGATGGCTGCGCTGTCACCATCGCCGCCCGCGCCGGAGGGCTTTTGCGCAGCCCAGGATGGCGGTGGGCCTGGCAGGAGGGACGTTACGGAACAAAGACTTGAACCGAGATCGGACGTGCCTGCATGTCTTATCTTCAAGGTGAATGCGCAAGCAGACGCGCGGAGGAGGAGGAAGAGGATGGTCTGGTGAAGGTTGAGGTGGAGGTGGAGGTTGGTCAAGTTCGACGTTGGTCGATAGAGGTTTCTCAATAACCCCCCTGCCTGGAGGAAGCGGGGGCGGGCCCGGCGGCGGGCCAGCGGGCGGAGGTGGCGGCCCCCGATCGTGACCGGGGTGTTGCATGATTGCGCGGGGCGTTTCCGCGCCGTAGCCCCCCGGCGGAGCATCACTCTCGCGGTCCGCGCGGTCCTCGCGGCTCCTGTCCGCCCAACCGTCGCCCCCGCCCCGGTCGCGATCCTCCGCGCAGGGTCTGCCACTATCACACCTCCCATTTCAGCTCAACATACTTGTCAGGACATTTCGGCGAATTCGGCGAATGAAGCGGGCTTCAGTGAGGCATGAGAACGCCGTGGAGTGGCAGTGACGAGTTCAGTGGCAGGTGATGCCCTGCCTCCGCGCGAAAGCCCGCTTGTCCACTTCCGCGGGCTGCTCCTCCGTCGCCGCTACTCACCCACCGGCCCTCAGGAATCGGGGGCCGCTCGGGAGGTGGGGGCCGGCCCTCGGGAGGCGGAGGCCGGTCGCCGTACCCACCGCCGCCGCGCCCGCCCATCGCCCCCCCGCCTGCCCCGCGACCACCGCGGTAGTCGCCGTCCCGCGGCGGCCCACCATAACCTCCACCGCCGCCTCCGCCTCCCCCGTGGTACCCTTGGTCGCGATATCCCCCCCCGCCTCCGCCTCCGTCCCGCCCGTGATCCGGCGGTCCCCCCCTAAAGTCCGATGGACCGCCCCTGCCCGGCCCGTCATACCCGCCGCGCTGTTCGTATTCCTGTCGGTCCTGCCGGTCGCGCTGGTTAAGGCGGTCGGGACCTCGGTCATCGTCCCGCCTGCCGCCGCCGTAACCTCCACCGCCACCACCGCCTCCCCGGTAATCATCGTAGCGGCCGCCCCCGCCGCCGCCGCCATACCGGTCGCGATCTCCCCGGTCCCCGCCATACCCGCTGCCGCCACGGTCGCCGCCGCCGCCACGGTCGTCAGGGCGGCCGCCGCGCTCGTTAAGGTCGGGGAATGACTGGTCGCGGCTGCTGGGCCCGCGCCAGACCCCGGGGCCAGTTCCTGGGCCGTGGGGTCCCGGGGGCGCTCCGGGACCATGCCTTGGAGGCCCAGCCCCGCCCCCGCCCCCGCCGCCGCCCCACGCCGCGCCCCCAGATAGGTTGACCGGCGGCGCCCAGGAACCCCCGTCGCCCACGAGTGCGCTGCCCGCGCCGGGGCCGCCGCCGCCGCTGCCCCAGCCCCCGCCCACGCCCTGGCACCAGGGTCGATCGGAACAAGGGCAATCAATATCGGTCGTGCCCGCACGACTTACCTTCAGGGCGAGTGCTCACAGACCCGCGCGGAGGAGGAGGAGGAAGAGGAGGAGCAGCAGAAGCAGGAGGAGGAGGAGCAGCAGAAGCAGGGGTGGAGGAGAAGGAGGAGCAGGAGGTGGAGGAGGAGGAAGAAGAGGAAGATGAGGAGGAAAACATCGTCGTTCGAGTGCTTGTCCGCAAGAACCGCCCTGCCTTGGGCACTAGGTCGATGTTGGGATCATTCCCGTTGTTTTCGCGCCGCTGGCTGGGCAGGTTGATAGGCTTGGGCGCGGAGATTTTCCCAAGCGACACCATGCGCCCCGTGCGGTGCCCGGTGAGCGGCCTGCGATCGCACACTCAACGTCAGTACTGGCGGGGGCATCGCAATGAGTCGCGGCGGCGGCGGGGGTATCGCCCGGCGGATCACACGCTCAGGGAAATAATCAAGCGACGACTTGTACCGCGCGTCGAAGGCATCCACAACAAGGCGGGGTTGCCAACACGAAGCAAGCAAAGTGCGCACCAGCCGGGCACCGTGGATTTGATGTTGTGAAAAACTGAAACTGAAAACCCGATCCCTTGCAACCCTTGGGATGCGTCGCAGCGTCGGAGCGACGGGGGCCTTCGAGCCGCCGCCGTGGGGGGTGGGAGGGCGGCCGTGGACGTCGAGCGGGCATGTCGCGGAGTTGCATCCGCAGGGCTCCGGAGTTGGGAGAGTCGCGTACCTGGACATGTTGAACGTCGAGTGTTGTTGCGTGTGTGCAGGTGAGCCTGTTTTCAGCGCAGGTTGATCAGGGATGGGATCTTTGAAAGAGATCGGGCCGACGTTGACCCGCGTGTGAACTGCTCCCGATCGTGGTGCCCACCTTCAGCCGACTGTCTCGTATGTATTTACCAGTACCCGGAGGCGCGCGCTTGCAAAGACTGTGAGCGGCGCGACACGCCCCGTCACCACGACGTGGATGCTATTTTCGAGAGCTGACGACGCACATGAGCAGATCCGGTGGGGGTTCGGGCCATGCCGCGCGCTCCGCGCCAGACCCCCCATCGGATCTGCGTTTATCGGGATAGAGAGAGGGATGTCTTCGTGCCACAGCACACCGAACGCACGGCGAGTGTGCTCGCGCCACGCGACCCAGTTCCTATCGGGGGTCGCCAAGCTCGTCTTTCAAGCCGCGGTAGTGTCAACCCGCCACCGCCGCAGGCGAATAGCATGGATAGCCCAACTTGCAACAAAGATTGGTGCCAGTGTTGTTTACAGCAGGTCTTCGGTCTGAGTGAGTGCAACGCAGACGCGCCACACCTCGCGACGCCCGCTATCGGCGGGGGTTCGCATGACGGGCGTGAAGGTCGAGGCCGGCGCCGCGCGCTTCACCGCTCGGAGGTCGCCGGACTACCGCGCGTATCGTGAGGAGGAGACGCGGACGATGACTCGTCGCACTACAAACGAGGTTCCCTTGTGTGATGGGTTGGGCGAGAGCAGCGAGGAGGAGGAGGACGAGGAGGTGGAGGACGAGGAGGATGAGGCTGAGGAGGCTGAGGAGGAGGAAGGGGCGGAGGACGAGGAGGGGGCGGCTGATATGAACCTCGACCACGAGCTCCTGCTCGAGCGGGCGCAAGCCGACGGTGCTGCTGCTTCCGCCCTGGCCGCCTCCCCCGCCCCCGCCGCAGTCGGAGTCGACGAGCAAGGCAGATCGCCGTTGTGGCACGCCGCGTCATCCGGCGACGAGGTGGCCGTAGCGGGGCTGCTGGCGGCGGGAGCGCAGGCGGGCTTGGACGTGGGGGACAACGCCGGGTAGGGCGGTGCAGGTTCAGCCTATCAAACCCAGGTTGAACGAGCCTGGACCTCATCGCTTGAAATAACTGAACTTGGATGGACTGCTTTCAAATTTAGCTTTCAAATCCAACTTGCGCGGCTACAGCCGGGGTCACGCCGCTTAAAGCGGCGGCGCAGATGGGGCACCATGCAATGGTGCGGTTCTTGAACAAGGCGCGATTGACAGCGGCTAGGGATGCCGCCGCTGCCAAGGCCAAGGCGTCGGAGCAGGTTCGGGAGACCAAGGCGGCGGCTGCGGCGGCGTCGGCGGCGGCGGCTAGAGAGGCGGAGGAGGATAGGAAGGCATGGCTGTCGAGGAAGGCAGCTGAGGCTACGGCGGCCGCCATGTGGGCGGCTGGAAAGGCTGTGCCAGCTATGCCAGCTGCGGCGGCTGCTGCGGCTGGCGCGGCTGCGGCGGCTGCGGCGGCTGCGGCGGCTGAGGTGGCGGCTGCGGAGGCACAACGGATGCAACATCTTGCGCTGCGCCTGCAACAACAGCAGCAGCATCGCAGTGCACAGCAGCAGCAGCAGCACAGCGCACGCCAGCTGCAGCAACAGCACCAGCAACAGCAACAGCAACACACGCAGCAACATCATCAGCAGTGGCAACAACCGTACGGGCACGCATCCAACGGCATGCAGCAGCCACCGCTGCCGCCGGAGTCTCGGCAGTATCCACCGACGCTGTCGCAGTATCCGCCGCCGCTGCGGCCAGCGGAGACGGCGGCAACGCCGCTGCCGCACACGTACGGCGCGATACATGACGGCGAGATGATGCCGCAGCAGCAGCAGCCACCGCAGCCGAACGAGTGCGGGTATGGGTACCATCCACAGCAGCAGCAGCAGCCGCCGCAACAGCACCCGCAGCTGCAACATGACCAACACCAACAGCAGCAGCACAGTGCACCGGTATACCGACAGCAGCAGCAGCAGGAGCATCAGCAGGTAGAGCCTGCCAGATATGGCCCGCCACGACATCGACCCCCAACTCGCATTTTGAAGCCTCCTGCATTGATATAAACGGCAGCATATGATGCGGCGAGCAGGATCTGCCAGTCCCTAGCAGCAGCAGCAGCAGCAGCAGCAACAGCAACAGCAGCACCACCACCAACATCAACAACAACCGCCGCAGCAGCAACGCCAGCGGGCGCAGGAGCAACCGCAACAGCCTCGTCAAAAGCAGCAGCTACACTCGCAGCAGCAGCAGCAGCAGCAACAGCCTTCTGCGACGGCACATGTGATGACGGAGGGTGAGCAACTGCAACAGCAGCAGCATCAGGAGCAACAGCGGCAGAACCGACAGCAACAGCAAAATCATCAGCAACAGCAAAAACAGCAACAACAGCAACATGAGAGGGCGGTCGCGGCGGCGGCTTTGGCCCAGAGGTCTCAGGCTGAAAGTGATGCCGCCGCCGCCGCCGCCGCAGCCCTCCCCACCG
>Ga0307488_10004688_pt1 | contig 11386 bp, 14 predicted proteins | sample SB02metaG_FD_202248 | JGI IMG/M metagenome (GOLD analysis project Ga0307488, IMG submission 202248) | Sea-ice brine microbial communities from Beaufort Sea near Barrow, Alaska, United States - SB 0.2 | ecosystem: Environmental > Aquatic > Marine > Coastal | place: USA: Alaska | collected...
TTCTTTCTTGTTCTTCTACAGGTCTTGCTGTTACAATAACAATCATATCATCTTTTGGTATTTGTTCCCACATTTCTTTAACACCGGGTAATAATATATCATCTCCGTATGGAGGTTGTTGCACTTCGGTAATTGTTCCATCAATATCAAAGAACCATGTATGTCCTAAATTTTCGCTTAATTCAAAAGGAAAAACATCTGCGACATTGCGTGTTGGGTAATTTGTATTATTTGGATCAAAATCCTCAATCATTGTTCGTATTCCTCTGGTAATAGTAAATAGTCTGCTTTGGCTGGTCGAGCTTTTATATAATATCCCCAGCTTTTTAATAACTCAATGGCATCAGGCATACTATCTGGTTGTCTATCCTTGTGTGTTTTGCTTTTGCTCTCTATAAGCACAACTGGCATGTTAGTTTTAAAAAACTCTTCTGCTCCAGCAACAACAAAGCCTTCATGACTGTCGCAATCAATTTTAATAAAATCTATATCTGTAAAATAATAACTGTCTAATACAATAGTTTGTACTTGTTGCTGGTTATGTATCCGTATTTGTTTTGGAAGATCTTCCTTATCACTTACGTAACCTGTGAATGTGCTTTTTCCGTTGTACAATGTCATGAGTCTGTTTTCGTTGCTCAGTGCATAGTTATACACCTCAGCATTGGTTATGTCACGTTGTTTTAAATTTTTTTCACAACAAATGTATACCATTGGATGCGGTTCAAATCCGATTACATTCTCAAACAAACCAGCCATATGTACCGTACTGTCGCCTATCCATGTACCAACATCAATTGCATTTTCAAATTTTTTGCAATATTCTACTGCAACATTTATAGGATGGATACAACTGAAGTTTTCATCAAGCATATAATCAGCAGCTCTACCCATAGTACCTTTTGGAGCCCACCAGTTTCCGTTTTTAGTAATCATGATATTCTTTCAAGTACAACTGTGTACTTTACTATATCAATCACAGTGTCGTTCTTAAAATACTTGCGTTTAGGTCCTTTGATGTGTTCGTATATAATTTTCCAACCTGGGATAGTTTGTATCTTTTGTTTCCACCATTCAGGTTGTTCAATTATAAGATGTGCATTACGACCATCTGACAGTCCTTTTTTAGCAGGATGACAAGCAATAAAGTGATGCTGATACTTTTGTCCAATAGTAAACAATTTTTGTAACACACTGTCAATTTGCTCTGGTTCAATATGTTCTAACACATCACGACTGTAAACAAGGTCAACTTGTTTGGGTAGTTCAATTGGATTCGTAATTGGGTCGTAACTATAAACTTTCATATCCTTGCTTATTAGCGACTCAAAGGGTGTTCCTTTTCCGCAACCAAAATCCAATACACTAGCTACATCAGGATGATCATCTAAAAATGATTGCAATATATCAGGAACACCACTTGCATTGCCAAAACTTTTCCTGGCATGCAGTCTTTCTAATTCTTTTGTGTATGCATCACTGTTTTGCATTACTGTTGTTCCATCCACATGTTGCTTTTGTCTAGCCATGGCAACAACAAATCTCTCTGTCGTAGCATTCCGTATTTGTGTATGCTCTTTACTGCACTTTCTGGTAATAGGTCTGTTTCTTCAGCAAGGTTATACAAATTAGTAATAGCAGGATCCATTGGTTCTACATCGCTTCGATATACAATAGCATACATCCATGGATCACCAATGCCTTTTTTAAAAAATCCACTTTTACAATCCCAACCGTTTACTGCTAACATATAAATCAACATTGGCATGGTAAAATGATGTTTGTGATTCATCTGTGCATTATACTCAAGCATATTAAATTCTACGTTTGTGGTTTGCGGCACTGCTATTATCATCATAGCATCTTGCGACGCAACGTGCCACCAGTTAGCCAGTGCTTGGTACGGGTTTGTTAAGTATTGTAATACATCATAACACCACAATACATCAAAAGGTTTTTTATTTTGATTAAATTCCTGCACGTCTTGTCTTTGAAATGAAATACCTTTATGCTTGACTTTAAGTTTGTCAAGTATATTAACTCCGATACACTTAATGCCCAATGGAGTATGAGTATCATCATTTGTTTCTGCATCTGCCCACCATTGCAAATCTAATGCTTCAGATTGACATCCTAGATCAACTATACTACGGATACTTTCCATAAATTCGTCATGTTTATAAATATCAGTTAGTATATTTTTTACACTGTGATCATGTGCCAGTTGTTGACTTGTAAAACTACTAAATTTCATTTTTTAACTTTTCGAGTAATTGGTTATGTTTGTTGTATACATTATTATGTATTGTTTTTACAAGGACTGCGTTATTTTTTAACCGTTCCCACATATCTACTCGCATTTGTATAGTGTCAAGTTTACAAACTCGTTGTATTTGTATAAGAACCTGCACCATGCGTACCCATGGATCTTCAATTTTATCATATGCATGATCTTCCCATACATCATCAAAAACATCAAATCCCATGTCACGGATTCGGCTAACTAGTCCTGGAACTGCATACCATATTGGAAATTGATACCAACTTAATGCTTTATATGTTTTTTCAGTAATAAACTGACTGGTCCACACTCCTGGATCAATTTGACTACTACTTTCTGGTATTAATTGTACCGGAGCAGTATAAAATTTAGTATGTTGAACTTTATGTTGAGTAACTTGATCAGCTATAGTAGCATCAACAATCAATGGCCAAGGATGAGGCAATATAATTTGTTTTAATTCTTCGCTAACATATCCTTCGTGTGTTCCTAAACTTATAATTAAGTGTTCAGGATCAAAAATTCTAAACAACCTCTTTGCAATATGACAACGACTTAAACTTGGTCTACGCATTAACACAATTAACTTATGTGTCATTGGCATATTTTGCCAATCTATTTGTTGTGACTCTAAATGCATAAACCAATTACCATTATAGATCATTCTATCTGGTGAGCAGACTGCATGATAAGGAAGATTTTTTGTTTCTTGATAACTTGTAAATACTGCACCAATACGTGTAACACCATGTGTTCTTAGAAGTTGTACAAAAGATTCGATGTCATTGGCATTATGTCCTTCCCATTGAAGATCAATTATCCAAGGATAAGAAGATATATCGTCAAGTGTAATGCTATGGACTGCAAGATCTTCCAACAAATATTCAATGATATCTCCAGACCGTAGTCGAGTTGCCGGAATATTTTTCCAAATATCATAATAAGCTACTCCATCATTATCAATGCGTAACCTAGATATCATACTTGTACATCTTCCATTCCAGCAGTTCTAAGTCTTACTATATGACCTAATTGCCACTGTTTGGTATCCAAGCCTTTCATAATGCCTAAATATTTGTTACGCAGTAGTGCAACTTCGTTGATTAGTGTTTCAAAGTCAATTACTTCATCTTCACCATCAACATACTTCTCAGCATCTCTGCTGGTCAATGCACGTGCATAACCTTCTAGATATTTTTGAAAGTGCTTGCGTCTTATTTGTCTGAGTTTTATGTTTAGAAAGTTTAGTACTGCTTCAATCTCTTGTAACTGATTAAAACGTTGTTCAGTAATACCCGGTAACAATTTAATATTATTCTCAACAAGTCCGCCAACTCTACATTCGCTTTTAGCAACTTCTAGTTCTTGTTCAAAGTGTGTAATGAACTGAGGAATATTAGCAAGATTATTTGTTACACGGCTATACCACATTGAGATTAATATTCATCGTAGTTGAATTCGCCGTCATCATCATACTGGTTGAGTAGTTCATCTTCTTCTTCATCTTCAAAGTCGTCTACATCGTTTTCACCGAGATAATTACCCACTGCCATTTTGATTGCGCCGTCAAACTTAAATGCTTCACGAATTTCGTCAGCATTATGATTAAGCATTAATGCTGCCACAACTGCATCAGCTGCTTCAGTGATATCTCCTGTGTCGTGCATAAACTGTCGTGTTTCTTTCCAAACTAATGCGGCTAAGTCTAATGACACTATACGTTCTCCTCGTTAAATGTTTGTTCGTACTTATAATATATAAGTTAATTCTTCATACGTTTGTTTATAATCTTGTTTTCTTATCTTGTCAGTGATGCTCAAATAGTCAATCATATTTGTAGTATCTATTGACATATTTGAGCTATTCATTGATTTAATAATTGGCTCTATTATCTCTTGAAATTCATCGTCTTGAATATTCAATAATTTGTCAGATATATACTTCTTTTGCTTGTTGTTAAACAAACAGATGTTTAGTTGTTTAGGGCTAGTTAATATTTGGAATACTATTGGAAGTTTGTGTTCTCTACAGAACTGAAATAATGTATAAGTGTCTAGTATATTAAGTGTAGATATTGTACTATACACATTCAAATTAAAACTCGTATCTGTTACTTTTTTATATTTTTCAATTGTATCTACTATTGTTTTCCAACTAACTCCATATCTCTCATACTCAAACTTTTTTCCTGTATTATCTATGCTAAAACTTAACTCAACTTGTTTAAAACGACTCCATAATGGTATCAAGTTTGTTGCAAATATTGTAGCATTGGTATTGTAATGGATCGATATATGACTGCTTCTTTGTTTGTTTATAAAGTATTGTAACATACCAGAGTGTGTTTTGTCAAGTAAAGGTTCTCCTCCTGAAAAGGTTAAGTATGCTAAATCACTGGTAATTTCTTCGAGATCTTTCCAAACTTTTGAACCGTTAAAGTCAGTCCACTCATTTTTGACTATTGGTATCGACGCAAACTGTGGATAAGATTTTTTGTTATTAGAGACTTCACTTGCCCATTTACTGCTATAAAGTGGAGTACAAATTCGGCAACTTAGATTACATGTTTTGTTAATTTTTATATCTAAACTAACTAACTTACTAGTTTTAGTATCATTGTAATCTATATCAAAAATTTTATCTCTATACACATAGGCATCATTTAGTCTCTTACTTTTTACATTGTTCTTTTCGTTATTCCAACAGTAGTTACACCCTGTTGGTCGCTCACCATCTAATAACTGTTGTCTTAGATCAGTATAGTCTATATCTTTAACTGATACATTTTTAACATTTGGATAGTCATCTACTTTATAAACACAACAAGGAGTTAAATGTCCCTGTTGCCTAATTTCTAAATTTATCCACGGAGTAGCACAAATTGTTTTGGGTATGCTGAAGTTAGTAACTGTTTCAACTGTTTCATTGCCATATTTTTCAATATGCACGAAACAACCATCAATATCCAAGTGAGAAAGTATACGATTTAAATAGTTGTAAAACGGTTTTGTATCAACTTCACTAAGTGAATCAACTAAAACAATACGTTGATCGGGTGCGTACCAATCTCTTTTAAGTTTAACCAGTTCTCTATAAAGTTGATTTATAGGCAACTCTAAAAAATACTTAACTTTTTGAATATATAATATATCATAGGTTTCTTTAAGATGTTTTGTAACATCGTCAAGAATAGTATTACTCAGTTGGTTGTTCATATACTTCTTCTTCTACTGTTACTTCTTCTTCAGGAATACTTAGCACTTCTTCGATCTTATTGAAGTCAAGCATTACCTTATCTAAACAACCATCTTCGTTACGTTCCCAGGCCTTACGGAACTGTAGTATCTCTTGCTTGTCGCTTGTTAAGAAACGTAGTCTGTTACCTTGTTTCGTTAGCAAGCCGGTTCCTTCTGCTAGATCAACTAGTCCACTATACGGATTCATTCCTGTTTCATAAGGTATCTTAACTTGCACACTTTCAAATGGTTTTGCATAACGTGTTTTCATAACTTTACAAGCGGCACGTATGCCTTTTACTTGTGTTATTTTGTTACCATCTTCATCTTCTTTTAGTTTAAGTTTTCTCATAGCAACAACAATTGATGATGCATAGATAAAACCTTGTCCACCAGATATCTTGTCATCTGGGTCAAACATATCCTGTGATGCATAAGTGTGGTTAGTACACACCATACCAACGTTGTAACTACCAAACATGTTTACTGTGTTTCTAACAAGAGCAGTTAGTGCTTTAGGTTTACGACCCAAGTCACCTTTCATGTCACCAGCTTCAAACTGATTAACATCAGTAGGTGTTAGCATCATTCCTAAACTGTCAATGACAAACAATACCTTAGGACGTTCGCCGTCTGGCAATGCTTTGTAATCTTTCATGAACGTTGATACTGTTTTAGCAACATCATCAATCATGCTCATGCTTAATTTAAGTAGTTTACTTTCGCTAGTATCAACGCCAAGTGCTTTTAACCATGCTTCGTCTAGTGCGTTCTCAGTATCAACCAATACAACAAATATGCCTTGTGCCTGTGCTGATTTTACAATGTTACCTGATGCAAAGTAACTTTTACCTGCTCCAGATTCTCCAGCAAACACTGTAACTTTACCTAATGGTACACCTTTATTAAAGTCTCCTGAGATCAAATAGTTTAGTGCATAATTGCCTGTTGAGATCCAATCTGTTGGATCGTTAAAGCCAATTGACAATCCGTCAATGCTTTTGGTAATGTCCTTGCGGAATTTGCTTACGTCAAAAGGTTTTGCCATTTTTTTCCTATTCCTTGTTTAGTTAGTTACTATTATACTATTATTATTCAATTCTTGCAACCTATTTTTTGCATGTATTGTTTTTTCATACCCATGTGTAAAAAGAGTTGCTTCGTAGTTAAAAATATTGCTAATCCATATTAAACTATTTTCTGGAAACACAGGTGTATTATACAAATCAATAATTTTAAAATCAACAAGCATATTATGCCAGGACTTCCAGTTTTGTCTAATATCGTCAGACGGATTATAGGTGCCACTAAGTGGTCCTGCAATATCAACACTGTCAGGAAGTTCTGGCTGGTTATGTAGCCATTTTGCAAAATCTAACTGTCTTTGATTGTAATCATACACTGTTATTGTTTTGTAGTTATTCGCAAGTGCATATTGTGCAGTTTTCCATCCACTTGCTAATCCATATAAATGATCTGCGGCAATATAATCCTTAATATTGCCTTCGTTGTTATCTAAATATACTAATTTACTACTACGTATACAAACTTTTAATAAATTTTCTACAATATATAATTGCTTTGTACCCAGCTTGTAGTGCCTTTTTTTAAAGTCAATTGGTATAGTTTTGTCAAATTTTATTACATACTTGCTACTATGGGCATATTTAGTGAAGTTCTTCTTGCGAAACTCTGTTGTTAAGAAATCGCCAGTTTCTAATATTACATCTCCTTCGATGTAATTTTTTTCGGCTGAAGCATAATCTGGAACCATAACAATATGGTTAACAAAATTTATTCCTTGATTTTTTGCATCAAAAAATAATTTTGTTTGTGTAAATCGTAACAAACTTTCGTTGTTGCAATCATGTACTATAAAAGCGGTTCGCATAACTATCTTCCAAAATCTTGTCTTCAATATGTGTATGTAATATCATATGTAATCGGTATTGATCACTGTTATTCCATACTAAATGTTTATTGCTAGTGTCAATTATGTATGCGTCGCCTTCACAAAAAGGTATTGTTCCTCTATCTAAAAATCTAAACACACATCCGTTAGGTTGTGTAATTGCTACATTTACTTCTCGTAATCCAGAGTTATCCCTGTCATGATGCGGAAGTATGTATCCTCCGGGTTCAAGCAACATAAATCGAATTCGGCCTGTACTTTTACTAATAATAAAATTATCATTGATCCACTTGGTTGTTTTTGGGCACTGATCTGCTAATTTGGTCCAACTGTGTTGCAAGTTACTGCTAGTTGTAGTAGTTGAATTTACTCCATACAATGTTGCACTACACCAACCTTTATGTGAAAGATTTGCCCATTCATCATTGGATCTATGCGGAACTACTTGATCAGCACAATTTTTAAATTCATTATGAATTTCTTCAACGGGTACTGTAATATCAAGTTTTAGCCAAGCAAGGCCAGTTTTATTACAGATATAATCTTTTTTTGGTCTAAACTTTAATAGTGATTCCATTGCTTTCAATTTGTATGTTCCTAGATAATATTTCCTGAGCGGACTGTGTTGATTGTACAAGATTGCCTAATCCAATAATATGCCCGATGGCTGATACGTTATGTTTTTGGCACCATTCTATATATTCTATTGGTGCAGTCTGTGTATGAGCCTTGGAAGTTTTTAAAATTAATTCACCACTAAGAGTAGTAAAGTCGTTGGTATCACTATCGTATGCATTGTCATCGTGATTTATCCATTTGTTATAGGTACTTCTTCCTAGGTTATTAAACTTAATAGACAAATTATATGAGTTAAAATCAATGATACTACTTTGAAATATATTTTCGCAAGACCACATTTTGTAGTCGTTAAAATTCGAAATCAAAAACTTTGTACTTTCAATTTCATGTAATATATTGTTTATATCTCTAAATTTTGTTAACAAATTGTTATCAATTTTTTCTAGCATTGTGGAAATAGAAGGATTTTCAATTTGAAACTTTACCCAAACCATATGTAGACGGTTGAGAATTGTTTGATTGTAGATATTTGCATCGACAAACTCAGTAAAAGTAGTTTTGTTAAGTTTGTTTACAAAAAAGTCATTGGTATCTATAATACACTTTTGCAAATATTTGATATTACTAAAAAGTTCTGAGTTTTGAATTTTAAAACTGTTTTTATCATCAGCATTTACTGATGTTACATAGTAGGTTAACAGGTCGTTATTTGTTGCTACAAAATCAATAGTGTCGTCAGTCTTGTCAAATACCAGCCTAAATTGCATATTATGTTCTCCTAATTTATAATCGTATATATGCAGATAAATGAGGGCAAGGAGAAAGGAAATAAACCTTGCCCTCCTTTGCTGTGTTAAGTTGCTGACTGTCTGCTACGAATCATAGCAAGTATGTCTTCTGCTTTCTGTGTCTGTGGTGCCGCTGCCGGAGTTGCGATTGGAGCAGTTGGTGTTGCTCCCATTTCCTCTGGAGTTGCTACAGGTGCTGGAGCAGTTTCTGTTACCGGAGCACTCACTGCCACTGGCGCAGTTGTAACTGCAGCCGCTGCCATTACTGGTGCCGGTGTGCCTTCTGGCTTTTGCATACCTGCTGGACGGAAGTATGAACCCCAACGATCAGCATCATATGCTTGTCCATCAACTGATGCTTCAAACATTTCTTTCATCACCTTGAGATCTTCTTCTGTAGGTTTCTTTGGTAAGAAATCACCTAAGTTATAAAGACCCTGTGACTCAATCGAAGTTGCTTCTTCTGCTGTTAATGCAGTTTCTTTCCTTGCCCACTTAGATGTTGAGTAATCAGCATAACCACCTTTAGAAGTTTTGCTAATACGGAAGTCTAACCCTCTCTCGTAATCTGTTGGAAGTTCCTCTAACTCAGGATCCATCAATGCACTTTTGATAATTTGAAATATTTGTGGACCAATTATAAAACGTCTAATTGCTTTCTCTGATTTATCATCTGAGATTGGATTTTCTCTTACAAATCCTTGCATCACATAACTACGTTTCTTCCAGTACTTACGACCCATATCTTCAAGTGATTTATCTTTAAACCACGGACGTACTTCAGTTAGGATTGGGCAAGTCTCTCCCCACATTTCAACACAAGGTACTTGCACTTGAACACTTTTGCTGTCCATTTGCCCTTTGATACCGTTGAAAGGAAGTTTGATCATTGCACGTTCGATCCAAAAGAACGTGTTAGTGGTATCCAGATCGGGAAGGAAACGTAGTACTGCACTATCGCCTTCGTTCATATTCCAATGTGGGTAAATTGCACCATCACCGCCGGATGACTGATTGCCTTGCTTATTATCTGCCGCTGCAAGGCGAGCTCTTATTTCTGCTAATGAAGCCATTTTATATCTCCTATGTGCCTACGAGTAGCAACAACTACTCTTTCATTATATTTCGATGAGCAACTACTCATCTTGTTTGTGTTCGACATACACTGCAACTACAGTATACGCACTTCTATTTAGCACGTCAACCATTATATTGAATATTTTAGTCCTAACAGTTTTTGTGTTAAATATAAACATGAACATAAGTTATAATAACACATCTATTGTAGAAGTCAATGGTTTTGGTAAAACTATTAAATTTGAGCCTGTGGCTCCAAATCTTTGGTGGATACATGATACATTTGATTTAGATACATTAAAATGGATGCAAGGCATTTATATAGATATGCAAAACAAGTTCGAAGTTACTCGTCCAGAAAAACGTTTGTTGCTAACAGACGGAGTTGATCAACAAAGAATACAATCTATCGGAGCAGGATTAATTCCAAAACTTGAAAAGGTAATAAACAAAAAACTAAATTTTATGACTGCTAAATTTTGGCTGGATCTCCCAGAATTTGGATGTCAACCTCATGCAGATAGTAAAGAAATTATAGTAACTTGTCAAGTTTATATTTTAGTTCAAGCAGGTACAGGTGGAGGAGAGCCACTCTATGGTGCAGAGTTTATGCATGTCAAACCAACAGTGACTACACCAATGATACCAAATTCTGGATATGTAAATTTAAACACTGATCAAAAAATACATCAAGTTGAGGCTGGAATTGGGGTGCGTCAAAGTATTGCATTCCAATATACATTATCTACTGATAATTAAGCCATAGTGTTTCACGTACACTATTTTCTGGAATTGAATTCATCATACCATTAAAAATTCGTGGATCATTGCGATACACAATAGCACTACGTGGTTCGTGTGGCACATACACACATTCGTTAGTATTAATAGTACGACTCGGCTTGTGATCGTTGCCTAATCTAATATTAACTTCGGGTTCGGTACAAAATGCATATTGATTTGTATCTGTTGCTTCGGTACAGAGTGGAATTTGTACTTGCAATTTGATATCAGGGTGTATACGGTGCATCATAATCTTTGCATGTGATAGTGTAATATCAACATAGCCTACTTGAGGTTTTAGTTCAATACCAACGAGCTTACTAAAATATGGTGCCCACACATCACAAACATCATTGAGCTCTTTGGTTTCATTCCAGTCCGTTAGCAAACGGTTATCGTATACCATTTTGAGTAGATTGTTTTCTGCAGTTCTATATAATTTGCGAACAAATGAATATTGTTCTTGAGGGAAGAAATCTCTAATCTGCCATAATTGATTTGGAATTATAGTAGTGACAGTCATCTTACCACTTTGATAATTTAAGTATTCTTTCTAACATTGGATCACGTTCTGCTTTGAGTGCTTGCTTACCAGTGTCAATGTCTTGTGTTTCTTTTGTTACTGATTTTGCTTTCATCCAACCTTGAAGTTGAGCAATTTCTTTATCATAAGTTGCTTTTGCTTTGTCAGTATCCATCTTTGCCTTCATATACTTTGCGTACTTCATTG
>Ga0307488_10004689_pt1 | contig 11385 bp, 8 predicted proteins | sample SB02metaG_FD_202248 | JGI IMG/M metagenome (GOLD analysis project Ga0307488, IMG submission 202248) | Sea-ice brine microbial communities from Beaufort Sea near Barrow, Alaska, United States - SB 0.2 | ecosystem: Environmental > Aquatic > Marine > Coastal | place: USA: Alaska | collected 2017-05-06
TTATAACTTGCTAAAGCATTATATACTTCATATCCTGCTTTGTTTTTACCTGCTAAAGGAACTAATGGAGCAAGAGCTGTATTAAAAACATTTTGTAAATAACTAGGCTTATATTCTTTCTTTTTTAATTTAACATAATTTCTTATCTGGTCATCAGACATACCTTTAGTATCTTCTTCTAAATCAGCTACTTCTTTTAATCTTTGTTCTGTTCTATTAATAACATCTTTATGTTGTAGATTAGTGACAACACCTGCACCTGTACCTACTGTAGCACCTCCAACAGCTCCTAGTGCTATACCATCTATTATTCTATTAGTATATTCAGCATTATCATAAGGGTTAATTCCTTTATCAGCAGCTAATCCTGCACTTGCTATTTGTATAGCTTCTTGTGCTCCTTCTGTAAGACCTTCTGTAACTCCTCCTCTAACAGCAGACTTAGCAGCTTCTAATCCTAGATTTCTTTTTATAAATAAACTAGGGTCTTTCATTATATCATCAGCTTGTTTTCTAGCTTCTTTAACAGAAGCTTTACCTACTAATTTACCTAATGTATCATCTACATATTTTACACCTACATCATCTACTAAACCTTTTAATGTTCTAGCAGCACCTAGTCTTTCTAATAAAGAAATACCTACACCACCTATAACAGCTAACTTTTGTGCATCTCCTTCTTTAGCATTTAAACTTTTAGCTTCTTCATATGTTTCACCACTACCCATTAAATATCCTGGAACTAAAGGAGCAACTAATCTTGTAGCTAGTGAAAGAGCACCTCCAACTAAAGGAGCAGTACCAAGAGCAGAACCAACAATAGGAGCAGCTATTGCAGCACCAAGAGTAGGTAACATAGAAGGTAAAGCTTGAGCACTCATATCTTTAACTAATAGTAATCCTCTTTCTACAGCACCAAAAAAATCATCTTCTGTTAGTTCTTGTTTAATTTCTTTAGATGCTTCTGAGAATGAAGCAGTTCTTGTAGGTTGTGGTTTAGATGCAGCTTCTTGTTGATTCTTTATAATACCTTCTTGTGCATAATTTTTTAAACCTTCAGACTCTGTTATATCTGCTATTAAATCTAAACCTTTAAATAAAGAAGCTTGTGTATTATCAACACCAATAGCAAAACGATTACCCCATGAGTTAGCATACTCTTCATCAAACACAGGTTGTAATTGTTGCGTATTATTTACAACTTGTTCTCCAAAATATTTTGATAAATCTGGAGTTTGTGTTTCTAATGAAGGAATAGTAGATAAACTACTTGGTGTATCTGTAAAATATTTTTCTAGACTACGCATAATTAAAATAGTGCTTTATTTTTTATATCAGGATTCTTTTGTAACCAAAACATATAAGTTTGTTCTATAAATTTACTTCTAGTTAAAGGTTGTTGTTCTGCTCTTTCATATTCTGCTCTATGGCTTTCATAAGCACTTGACATTTCACTTATAAAATCAGGGTCTGCTTTCATATCTTTAATAGTCTGTCTTACTCCTCCTTTATTTAAATCAGGAAAAATTTGTTTAACTGTTGCTATAGTATTAGAGTTAGTATAAAAATCTTTATCAAAAATTCTTTTTGAATCTTCTTCTGTTTGATTTATATCGCTAGTTGTAACATCTTTTGCTACTTTAAATTTACCTAGCCTATCTATCTTTACTTTTTCTTTTTTATATTGTCTGTCTGTTTCTGCATTTATTAAATTAACTTTAGCATTTGATAAGTTACCACCTGTTGAAATAATATTAAGTGTTTGAGCTACTTTATTTCTTTTATCTTTATCTTTTATATTTACTAAAAATTCTTGTGTAGCTACATCATCTTGTGCTATTTCTAATCCTATAGCTTCTGCTTTATTTCTATTTGCTTCTTTTTTATCTTTAGCAGTTTTTACTGATTTAGAACCTTCTTCAGCAAACTTACCTAGCCCTTGTGTAATAGCTGTTAATAAATTAGGAGCTTGCATAATTGATTGTGCTGCTTTAACTCCTGCTAAACTTATACCTTTAACTTCATCATCTCTAATTTGTTGGTTTTCTTTATCTCCTGTTAGTCTATCTATAACATTTTGTTTTTTACTTTTAACATTTTTTCTCGCTGCTGTAACTCCTGCTATATCTGTATCTTCATAAGGTCCTATTTTCTTTAACATATTTTCATACTCAGTAATTTTATTTTGTTCTACACCAAGTTTTTTTCTTTGCTCTGCTTCTATAACAGCTTCTCTTTTTCTTTGTTCTTCATCTAATTTTTTTCTATCAGCAGCTTCTTGAAAACTTCCTGCAGTTTCAATAGCTAGTTTAGCTTCAGGAGATGTTTCTGTAACAGGGTCTACACTAGGAGGTTTACCTTTATTTTGTTCTCTTGCTAGTCTATTTAATTCATCTCCTTCTTCTTCAGTTAGTCCTTCAAATCTTTCTCCTGCTATTCTTTTTGCTTTATCACCTTTTGTTTCAAAAAGTTTATTTATAAGTTCACCTCCTTGTTCAGGAATACTTTTTGTTTCTATTCCGAAAAGTGTAGGGTCATCACCTGTAAGTAAATCTATTGGATATTTTACATTTTTATAAAGAGTTCCTAGTCCTGTTGCTGTTTTATCTATTCCTCTTCCTATAAGTTTTTCATCTTCTTCATCAACGAATCCTGGAATACCTAAAGGTTCTCCAATATTTTTTCTTAAAAATCTACTAACTGCAGTACCTGGAGGATTAACTTTTCCACTACCTTGTCTGTATACAATAGGTAATCCTGAAATACCTCCACCAGTCTCTCCAGTTTTCATACCCATAAATCCACCAGGACTAAATCCACCAAAGGCACCATATGTACCTACAGCAGCAGTACCTAATCCTAGCAATGATTGTGCAAGACCAGGTTGTTGTGGTGCAGGAACTCTAGTTATTTGTGTAGGCATATTTGGAAATGATTGTACATAAGATTGATATTCTTTTAATGACTCACTAGGAAACTGTTGTTCTTGTATATATTGTTTGTAAGCTTCGTCTAATGCTAATTGTTGTTGCTGTTGTTTAGAATCACCAACTTTACCTAGTGCACCTAATTCTTGAGCCTGTGCTGAAAACCCTGCAGGTGCTAATTGTGCTAGTTGTCCTGCAGCAGCACCTTCTCTTTGTCTCTGTTGATTAATATTAGACATAGCATCTTGATAAGCTTGAGCACTACCTTTAGCTTGTATATCAGCTTGTAATCTTTGATTAGATTCTGATGCCATACCTTCTAGTATACCTTGTCTACTACCACCAAAAGAACCTGCAGCAGCAGCTTGTGCAGCTAACTGAGGAACAACAGTAGATTGATATTGTTTTTCTGCTTCTCTTTTTTCTATGTCAACAACTGCTTGTTGATAAGGATTCATATATTCTTGTACTTCATCAGGAGTAACTTTAGCAGCAGTACCTCTAGTTAATGCTTCTGCTTCTGCAAACTTAGGAGCTTGTGTTCCTTGTAAAGATTGTAGTCCTGAAAATAATTGTTCTTGTTCTGGAGTATAACCTGCAATAGTTTTACCTTCATATATAGGAGCTCCTGTATCCATTTTTTGTTTATATAAAGCTTCAGCTTCTTTTAAAAGTTTTTCATAATAAGGTGCTATCTGTTTTGGTAACTCTGATGTTTGAATAGCAGCAGCAGGAGCTACTGATTTAGGTGCTCCTCCTATATTAAATAAAGATGATAAACTAGCCATTATGCAACACTCCTTTGTAAGGGTACTAAGCTTCTTATCCCATCTATTTCATTAGGTTGCTCTGGTGTACCATATGCTTTTTCTCTAATTTGTTTTATTGTTTTATCCATTACCTTTGCTCCTTCTTCAGCATTACCACCACCTAAGGCTGCCATTGTATAACTATCAACTACATACTCACTAGGACTAACAGCTAATGTTCCTACTTGTTCTCTTCCATTTTGAATAGGCATATATACATTATCTTCCATACCTCCACCATTACCAGGAACTCTACCACTAAACTCACCACCTGCTGCTGTTTGCATAGGTCTTCCACCACCTGAAGCAACAAATCTATTTACTGCACTTTGTTCATTTGCATATTGTGTTGGTTGTAATTTTTTAAAATAATTAGTTGTATAGGATTTGTAATCAGGATAGTAATCTTTATAAGGTGAGTTTAAAAAATCTTCTTCACTTTCAAGAAACTTTTCTTGTTCTCTAGCCATTGCTGAAGCATCTGCTGCCATCTCACCAATCTGTGTAGGTGCTATAGCTTTACCAAATTTACCTGCAGTTTTTAATAAATTAATTCCACCACCATCTTTAGGAACAAGAAAATCATCTTTCATTGCTGAAAATGTATCTTTATAAAAATCTTTACTTGTTAGTGTATCAAAAAATCCTTGATTAGCCGTTTGTGCTTGAATTGGTTTTATAGCACCTTCACCTGTTATTCTAGCTAAATCTGATGAAGTGCTTGGTATAGTAACACCACTACCACTACGAATAGATTCGTTTAAAAATGGATTACCTGTGTTACTTGGAGAAACACCTGGTGCAAGCATTTTACTAGAGTCTCCTTGAAATAATGCTTGATTATTAACTGTTCCTGAACCACCTGGAGCTGAACCTCCTATAGGAGTATTTGTTCCTTTTATTAAATTTCCACTTGCGTTTAAATTACCACCAACTTTTCCTGCACCCACATCTGCACCCATGAATGTTTTACCTGCCATCTTATTACCAATACCTTTACTTAATCCTGCTGTTGCTCCTGATATTAATGCTGACTTTAATGCATCACCAGGTTTTTGTCCTGCAAGTAAACTACCAAGACCTGTACCTAATGCTGTGGTAGCACCAAAAGCTAATGGACTCATAGCTGCTACAGATGTTAATCCAAATGCACCCATTCCTGCTAAGGCATATGGTGCAGCAATACCTAATACTATAGGTGCTAATACTTTAAATGCTTTAGACTTAGCAACACTCTTAACACCCTTAACTATTGCTCTAGGTATGCTTGTAACTTTTTTAAATACTTTACCTAAACTAAAAGCTTCTGGTAAACCAGTAACAGGATTATAAGTTAATTGACCCATTGAATGTAAACCATTTAATTCTTCAGCAGTCATATGTACAAGTTCTGTATCACCCATACGACCCATACCTGCTAATCCTCTAGCTGCTTCTTTTAATTCAGCAACATCTCCTGCATATTCTTCTTGCATTTCTGGTGGTACTTGTTCTGCTATTTGCATACCTTGTTCAGCTCCTTGCATTACAGCTTCTTCTGGATTCATAGGTTGTTCCATAGGCATATCTTCAGGCATCATACTTGCTAGTCCACCTTCTTCTCTTTGAATTACAGGTCGTTGCATCATACTTTGATAGCCCCTTAAACGTCTTAAAGCATCAGGACTATTTATCATTGCTAATTGATTATCTAGTGTTTCTACTCTAGACATAGGAGATGGTACCATCATTTTACACCTCTATTATTTATATTCATATTTTTATTTGTGAAATTATTATTATTACTATTATACACCATTTTGTTTGAGTTCACCATAGGTTGCACAGGTTTTTGTAACGTATACATATTAGGTGGTATTACTTGACCAGTATTTATATTACCTATATATGTACTATTATTTACAAAGTTAAAATAATCTTTTGTATTCATTAGTTTAAATTCTCCCATGCTTGTGTTGCTGTAGTACTAACGTACCCTTTAAATTTTCCTGCTGATGCTGCATATGCTATATCACCTCTTTGTGGATTACCTATTTCTGTTATTGTTACAACAGCATAAATATTACTTGAAGGACTAGCCTCTACTTGTATATCTCTTGTGTCTAATTCATTAATTAAAGCTGCACCCCATTGTTGTACATACTCATAAAATTCTTTTGCTTCTGCTTCTGTGTTTATAAATTTTGGTAATTCTGGATATCGTGCCATTATCTTTTACCATCTGGTTGTATAGCTAAACGAATAGACCCCCATCTCCAACTTGTTCCTGCTGAATTACATGATACCCTTACTCTTCCCTGTCTTCCTCTTGCTCGCATATCTATCTTTGTTGTATTATTTGTTACTGAATGTGGTGGTGAAGGTTTTTCTCTTGATGTATTACTTTCAGGAAAGTCTTGTGTCTTAATAGAAAAATTTAATGAACCATCACTAATAGTAAAATCTGGTATTACTCTAGATAAAAACATAATATCATTCCCATCTACCATATCAAAATCTGCTGACTCTATAAATGAAGACATTGGTTGACCATCTTCTGTATACATTCCATCAGGTTCATTATTATATAAATTATTATTATTGTTTTTTGTTCCTGTTGTTATTGTATTTCCAAACACATGTTTATCTGCAAAGGTTGTAAATATACTAGAACCATATGTCCAATAGTTTTCATCAGGAGACCATATAACATAACTATCACATTCAGTAGAATTAGTTGAGGGATATAACCATATAACTTCTTTAAACTCAGAATTAATACCACAAAATATTTTATCCTTTTGGTTTATATTCAATCTATCAAATATATGTCTTCGTACAGTACAATCTAAATTTCTAACTTGTCCATCAAAAGCATAGAAGTTATCATAACCCATCCATACACTTCTGCCATCATAATCAACTGCAGCATGTGGTGCTATTAACCCACAGTTACTTCCTAATTGACTAAACTTAAATATAAAAGGTGGACCAGTAAATTGCATAGACCATAAAGAATTATCTGTCCATATATTAATAGCATTTCTACTACGTACTCCACCAACTATTTCTGTACCATCTGTTATTAAAGTTTCACCTGATGTAGAATTAACAGAAGGAACCCAATTAGTAAAGTCTTCTTGATTAGACCATTTAACTAACATAGGTTCAAAAGTTCCATTAGGGTCTGCTGTTGTATTAAATTGATTAGTACCTAAACAAACTAAGTGTCTATCGTTAGGAGATACTATAATAGAGTTTACAGTTGTTGGTGTTGAATTTGTAGCACCTGAAACTAATGTAGCTCTTGTAGGACTTGTTGATGCATCTGTATCAAAGAAATAAATTGAACTACCTCTTCTATTTGCAACTACATCTTCACCCCAGTTATCTAAACTCCATTGTGTTATTTGACTAGAAAAGTCACTAGCTCCTATAGATGTTGATTGATTCCATCCTCTAGCTCCTCCAATACTTACACCTGCATTATAGGAAGCTGCTCCATAACCTAAACCTGTAGCTGCAGCATCTACACCATTAGCTAATAAGTAATGTATTGTTCCACCACCTGCAGATGCTTGAGCAGCACTAGATGTAGTAGCTACTGATAAAGCAAAAGTATTTGAATTAATAACACTTACAGGATATGTTGTTGTTCCTAATAATATATTACCACCAATGGTAGTAGAACTTGTAAAGAAAACAAAATCACCTGTTGCTCTACCATGAGCTGTTGCAGATACTGTTACTGTATTAGAACTAATAGCACAAGTAAAAGAACTAGTTAATGTAGTACTTGCAGATACAGGAGTAATATCAAATATCTGGTCACCATTATGTTCATACAACATTTGAGACGTACCAAAAGCTGCTCTTTTAAATTGGTCGTTATCAGACCATGTAATTAAATCTCTTGCTGCACCATTAAATGTAGCAGATACTTTTGTTTCGAAGCCACCTATATTTTCTGGTTTACCTGCTCTGAAACGTACTTTATCAACATCATACCATGCACCTTTTTCTGCATACTGTGTTGACTCTCTATAGATTCCAGGCTTGAAATCCATCTTTACTAATTTAGAACTTGTTGACATACTTACCTATCAAAGTTTTTTAATACGACTGAATCTATTGTTGTTGCACTTCTTGCACTATATATTAACATATCTACATCTCCTGCACCTGTACTTAGTATAGGTACTGCAGCAGATACAAATTGATATGCTGTGTTATATGCTAATGTTCTTGAACCTGTTCCATCTTGAATTACGTATATGTTTCCTGTTTGACCTGCTACTGCATTAGTAGGTGCTGCTAATGTTCTATTACCACCTATAGTAACTAAGAAGTTATTACCTAATGCAAAGTTTACTGCTATACTTGCAGCATCTGTTAATGTTGTTATTGGATTATAAGCTCTAGCAGATGTACCTACTTTAAATGTACCTGCTTCATAAGTTATATCTCCTCTAATAGTTGCTGTAGTTGTTACAGATGTTCTTACATATCTTAAATCTGCTAAAGATACATCTGCAATATTTGTAGCACATACACCTACATCTGCATTAGCTGCTGTACCAAATCCTAGTCCTGCTGTATTAGTAGGAAATACACTTGTACCATCACAAATAACTAAACCTACAGAACCAAAAGGAACATCATATCCACTACCACCTGCTGTTTTAATTTTAACAACATCAGTTGCAGTTGTATTAGCAGATACTTTATTATTAACAACATAGCTTTTAGATTGAGCAGGTATTATCATTGTTATAGTATTATGAGAACCACCTACTGAACCTTTAAATTCTAAGAAAGCAGAACGTGGAACATCACTTGCACCATCTACTGCTGATAAAGTTACTGTAGCTGCTGCTCCTATTTCTACTGTAGTATAAGCTGCAATAGCATCATCTACTAAACTTATCATGCCATCATTTAATACAACACCCCAAGTATTTGGATTATCTCCATCTCCTTGTTTTACTAGTCTTAGTCTACTTGTATATGTTGATGCCATTTAATTCTCCTATTATTTTATTTTGCCACATTCACATAACTTCCCAAAAAGTCTTGTTTTAATTTGTCTATAAATTTTTCTTATTTTAACGTAAATACGTTTTAACATCATAATCATCACTCCATCTGTTAACTTTTGCTACTTCTGTTACATTACCATCACTATCTCTAGTATCTTCATATAGTGCTTTAAATGCTGCCATATCACTTGCACCATCTATAGCTGCTTCAATAGTTGCACAGTCTGCTTTAATGTTTCCTACATACGTTCCAACTGCATTAGGTATATTTTTACTACTATCATAGATACTACGTTCTACAAGCCAATTAAATTGTTTTATATAATTATTAGATTGTTGTTTAGCTTTTTGTTTAGCTATAGATTTTAAACCTAATGAAACTATTTGATTACCTTTATAATCTAATATAGCATTTCCATCTTCATCTACATTATTTACATCTACTAAAGACTTAGCTGTTATTGTATAAGATGTTGTTATCTTTTTATCAGAAGCACTAAAACTATATATAGCTTGTGAAGTATATTCAAATCTATCATCTCCTTTTATACCATTATCTTCTACAGGATATATTCCTATAGCAGCTTTTTCATCATCTGTATATTTAGTAAACATATTAGATGGATAACGTACCTCACCTATAATCAAAGATTTTGGTCTTTGATATATTTGTTGTATTTTATTATCCTTTACTAAAGCCCACATATTTTAATCTCCTAAAAAGTATTGTTATATTTAAATGGCACGTCACTCCATGCCATATAGATGTAAGTTTCAGATGCATTTATTTTTGCATCATTACCTCTTAGCTTAAAACCTTGAGAAGCTACATCTAAATTTAAAGCTGCTGTGTCAGTATCTCCACCAGTATCATTCCAAGCTAAAGTTTTTTCTCCTAATGGATTAAATGTTTCTCTAGCTGTATCTACCACTATCCAATTTTGAGTAGAATCAATAGATTTAATTGCGAGTAATCTAGGTTTAAATCCTAAATATACAAAAGGTCCATTTGTATCTCCATTTCCTTCATAGCTTCCAAATTTTTGCATACCTTCTAAATCTGCCCAAACATAGGCTACATATGTCTCACCATCTGCATTTACAGAATGGTTTGTACCTATTGTTAATAAGCTTGATGTTGGTGCAGTATCATTCCAATAAGTTGCATCATCAGCAGTTGCAGCAGTAGTATCTAATTTAAGATAATTAGTTTCTGGAGCATCAGTATTTCCATCATGATATACTGCCCATGAATCTGTTTGTTCACGATTTTTAATAAGCATGAATGATGGTGCAGCACCTAGTCCATGAGCAATAGTTCCTGCTCCACCTGTTCCTGTATAAGTAATTATACTAAATTTAGATTTTGTATTTGCTTGTACAACTGCACCTGGATTGTTACCACTTTCAATTATTGTTGCTGTAGCTGTTCCTCCATTAGCTTTCCATGCCCATGCTACGTAATTAGTACCATTATCATTAGGTCCACTACCACTTGTTCCTAAAACAAAACCATCATCATTAAATGCAGTATATACATTTGCAAGTGTTGATTCTACATTAGTATCATTAGACCTTACAAACTTTGTAAGACCTCTAGTAGAATCACATAAAAAATGTAATTGACTAGCACGACTCTTAGCCCATAATAAATCTGGTTTAAAATTTAAGCCAGATATTGTTTGTCCTGTAGTAGAATTACCAGTATAAGTAACCACACCAAATTGTTTACTAGGATAATCGTCATCAGTCTGTGCAGGGTCTATGTCTTCTGATATGGGTAAGTTAGAACTTGAAAGAGCAAGAAATCCTGAAGGTGGTGCATATCTAAAATCACCAAAACCATTATCATCTGCATTACCACCTGCAGTTAACCTACCTGAAAAAGTACTATCTTGTCCTGCATTAATTGTAGCTACAGTTCCAGAACCTGCTCCTGAAAACCAACAAGCAGGTATCCATTGATAACCTTGCCATGTAGATTCTATTGACCAACCAGTAACTTGTGTAATGTCAGTATCACTAGTTGTATTTGCTCCTGCTGCTAAATCATACCATGTATTATTAACACCAAAATACATTTTATAATCATCTAAATCTAAAGCATATTGTAATGTTGAAGCAGAACCTACTCTTAAACCTAAATTAAACGCACCAGAATAAGTACCATTAACATTGTTAATAGAAGATAAGTAACCACCACCAAATGCACCAGTACCTCCACCTCTATAATTCATTAAATGAGAACCCCAAGTAAATCTATCTGGAGCACCTAGACCACCACCAGGTTGTTGTTTTGTGTAAGCATATTCTACATTCTTTTTTAAAGACTGCCATCCTGCTAATAAATGTCCATCATTAAAATCAGCACTAGCAGAATAGTAAATTTCCCAATACCATTTACCACTTGAAACTCCTAATGTACCTGTTGTAGCTATACCATTATGTGTTTGTGTTGCTGTAGTATTACCATTACTAAGTGTTATACCACTATCTCCATCATTTTTAATACCTAGTAAAGGTGTCCATGTACAAAAATTTCCATTACTTGCCATATCTATTTAACTCCCAAATGTTGGACTATCAAGAACTTGATGGTCTGTACCCATATTATTTGCTGTAAAATCATTA
>Ga0307488_10004691_pt1 | contig 11384 bp, 11 predicted proteins | sample SB02metaG_FD_202248 | JGI IMG/M metagenome (GOLD analysis project Ga0307488, IMG submission 202248) | Sea-ice brine microbial communities from Beaufort Sea near Barrow, Alaska, United States - SB 0.2 | ecosystem: Environmental > Aquatic > Marine > Coastal | place: USA: Alaska | collected...
ATCGAGATGCTTTATGTGCTCGACCAATCCCAGTGCTTCTATTTGCTGATAAATTTTCTGGTAGTGTGGTGAATCTTTGTATTGTTCAAGGCTCATCGCGTGTCATCCTTAGACTGTTGAAACGGGGTATTGCCAACTTTAGAGAAATAGATACTGCCCAGGCTACGACACTAAGCTGTATATGATCACGATCAGACATTCAGCGATTAAACTTGCTCGATCGCCACATCAGCACGCATCGCATCCGCCCCGGTGCCGTTCAGTAATTCACCGCCACGGATAATCAGGTCGTGTGTCACGGGTACTATTTGCTCTTGGCAACTGGCGTGCTGGCAAGGGCTGCCTGCTTTCGGGCTTCCAGTTCCGCTTCGGATATGCCGTCTACTGCCACCAGAAAATCCATCCTGACTGTATCCTTGCGAAACGGAATCGCGCTTTGATACTCATCGGAGTAGTAGAAAGTCTCCAAGGCCGCCATCGATGGGAATTTTTCCACGACCAGAAATTGGGTACCCGCGGGCAACTCGCCCTCGAGTACCTTCACAGAATCCCCGATCATGCCACCAGCGATGGGCTTCAGCTCGGCCTTTGCCGCGACGCCCATCGCACGTTTGCCATATTCCGGATTTGGCGTGCCGCCGAGGCTGGTGCCGCAGGCAATAAAATAGGCAGGTTTGCTGGTATCAGTCATGTGTTCATTCCTTAGTCATGCGTTAGTGTTTGCCGAGCGTCTTGCTGGCAGAAGGTGATCGGTGGTCGGCTCAGGCGAACCGGTTGGTGCCAGCCTGCATGAACCACCCGAATTCTCCGATGCGTTCGATCTCCTCGTGGTACGGGTACGGGTGATCGAGCGCCAGCACCTTTCTCAGCTCCGGGTACCGCTCGAGTTGACCCGGTGCGAGATTCTCTTCCCGCCACAAGTGAATCGGCCGCATATACGAGCGCATATACTGCTGCACCAGGGTCAGGCGCAGACCAGGGTTTTTTCTCGGCGTGCTGCCGTGCCAGGTGAAGTCATTCCACACCGCGATTGAACCGGCCTCACCCTCGAGTGCAATAACCTGACTCTTCATATCCTCCGGCAAAGGCGCGCGGGCGGCGTGGTGACTGCCGGGCACCAGGATGGTCGGGCCATCGTCGGCGCCGGCGTAGTCGGTTGCCAGGATTGATACGTTGCAGGCGTGGCAGATATCGCCGCCAGCCGGTACCCCATGCAGGTCGCTGTGTAGCCCCCCGGTCCAGTTCTTAAGTCTTTCGGGCGGCGTTGGCCCCTTGGCGATCATTGTGTGCCCGGCCATGGACACGGTCTGACCGCACAACCACCGAGCCATGGCGAGTCCGGCCGGCTGCAGCGCAGCCTCGACGAACACGTCGTCCTCGCGCAGCAGTTCCCAGTTCTTGCCCATATAAGGGACATCGGTGGTCCGGGTCTTCCAGTCCGACAGATCCATATTACCGCGGCGCTCTACCGTGCCAATGATGGCGTCGCGCAGGCGGCCAATCCACTCAGGGGTGATCCCAGTCTTCGACGGCGGGATCACGGTGAACCCGTAGGCCTCGAGTTCCATCACGTTTTCGGTTAGATCGAGTCGCTTGATCTCCTTGACCAAGGGATCAACGTGCGGTTGCAGGCCCTTACCAGCTATGTCCATCACTCACTCCTTCCGATGTTTTTATATAGATATGAATATAGAGCTAACTATATACAACGGAATACAGGCAAGCAAGATCCGATTCCAAGATTTCTGCGACACATGGAGTTTTCGACGATCGGCGGTGGGGCGGTCACCTGTTCAAACAGGAAGTTACTACGCGTGATCGGGCAGGAGATCTGCTTCTGCTCGCGCTACTTTCCCTGGCCACCGGTACTTTCGGCATTGGCAGCGCGCCATAGGTCCATCAGCAAGCAGACGTCGTCAACAACGGCCGCGACTTCCTCGATCAAATCGATCGTTCCGACATTATCCCTCCACCGCACGACGGCAGCCCTGTTGCCACCCCACAACATGGCGGCAAACAGCCCTGGGAAACGGCTTGTCCTGGGGTCGACCTTCAACTCATCAGCGAGGCCATATTCCAGCAGGTTGAGAAACTCCTTCGCGATCATCTCCATTTGACCAGCGACCGCTGGGCTATCGGAAGCTTCCAGTGCTTTACGCAAATAAGACCTTTGATGCCTGGTCACAGTTCTGGTTGTACTTGCCACAACCCACTCACGCCAGAAATCAGAAAATGGCTGCTCAGGCGCCTTTTTTCGCAGCGCAATTTTGAACTTTTCCAGACCATGCTGATCGGGTGCTACTGCCAGCAACTCCTTATTGGGAAAGTGTCGATAGAGGGTCTGCACGTGCAGGCCCGCCCGCTCAGCAACCGCCTCCAGGGTCGTATCGGCATACCCCAGTTCTTCAAATAGTTCTGCGGCCGCACGGATCAATGCAACCCGCGTCTCTAATTTTTTTGAGGCCCGGGCCGACCTCTGGGCTAAAGGGCGAGTATTTTCGTTCATATGTCTCCGTCCTGTTGATCATCAGCATCCCATACGACACTTTAGTGATGGGTCGCTGAATAGCAATAGCACTTTACAATACAAAATATATACTTGACTATAGGATTAAAAAGAAGTCTAGTATATATCTAACTATCTTGTTTGAGGGAATACGATGGCAGATAAGAACTGGGCGGTCACAGGACCGATGGGGGGAGCAATTGCCGCCGCAATGTTGACTTTGAGTAGTGGAGTAGCGGCAGAAAATGCCAAACCCGGCAAAGTAATCGAAGAAATCATCGTCACCGCGACCTACCGCGATACCAGTCTGATGGAGACCCCGGTGTCCATCAGTGCCGTGACAGATGAGCTGATGGAAGATCTGGGTGCCCAGAGCATGGAGGACATCTTCACCATGGTGCCGGGCTTGAACATGGTGGGTTCAACGACTGGTGCCAACCGCTATACGATACGCGGCGTCACGTCCCAAAGCGGGGGGCTCGGCTACGCCCCCGTCGGCGCCACCGTAGGGGTCTATCTGGACGGCACGCCAGTGACGGCCGCGTTGGGGCCAAACGCTCAGGTGAGTGGCAACGTGTTTGACATCGAGCGTGTCGAAGTGTTGAAAGGACCCCAGGGCACGCTCTTCGGCGAGGGGTCGCAAGGGGGCACGATCCGCTATCTGTACAAACAACCGGACGCAAGCGGTTTTGATGCGGCCATGAACGTCAGTGCTGCCAATATGGAAGAATCGGACGACATCTCGAATCGTCTGGATGGTATGGTCAACCTGCCGCTCGGTGACAATCTTGCGCTTCGGCTGACGGCGTGGCGCTCGGAAACGGCTGGCTTCATCGACAACCTGCAGCCCCTCGAGCCAGACTTCAACACGCAGGAGGCGATCGGTGGCCGTGCTGCACTACGTTTCGAGGGAGAGTCGCTGACCGTCACCGGCAGCCTTTACCACAACAAGCAAGCGACCAAAGGGAGTTCTGGCACGTTTCAGGCTTATGAGGCATTGAACCGGAGGATCCCGGGTAATCCGGCAAAATCTGATGATACCGGCGACATATATAGCCTTGTTGTGGAAAAGGACTTCGGCTGGGGAACCTTGACCTCGCTGACGTCCTATACCAACCGCGACATCATCGCGGTCAATGAAACGAGTTCCAGCGGCGTCTTCTTCAACGACATATACTACGGTGGCTCGACCCTGGCAGCGGACCATCCGGACTGCATTCCTGAGAAAACCTACGGCCTGTGTCCAGGCTGGATTGGAATATTTAATCTGGCGGGCCCGGTCACGATCCCGGACGGCAATAACCTGCAGGCGATTTCGAGCTTTGGCATTCGCTACAGCAAACGTACGGTGCAGGAATTTCGTCTGGTCTCCGCCTCGGATGAGCGTCTGCGTTGGACTGTGGGCGCGTTCTGGAAGGACAGTGAAGAAAGCATCAACAACACGACAACCGCTACTTTCTTCCCTGGTCGTGAAGCATTTGCAGCGCTGATGCTGCCGCTGCTAGCGGACAATCCCGCAAACGTCCACACTGACTCTATCAAGGAACTCGCGGTCTTTGGCGAGGTGAGCTACGGCCTCACTGACACTCTGGAGGTCACCGCGGGTGTCCGCGTGTCCAATTTGAAGCAGCATTTCAGCGTTACGGGCACCGGGACAGACGATACGCCAGTATCCCCCAAGCTGGTGCTCGCCTGGCAGCCATTGGACGACTTGTTGCTATACGCGAGTTATACCACCGGCTTCCGCCCGGGCAACGTGAACAACGGTCTGGAGTATGACGCGAATAATCTGGAGACCCTCGGTCTTAACGATCGGGCGGCGACGGCTCGTCAGTTCCTCTACTTCCAAGGCGATAAGCTGGATAGCTACGAACTGGGGGTCAAGTCCACCATGTGGAATTCCCGAGTCGCTTTGATGGGATCGGTCTACTTTATCGACTGGAAAGATATGATCGGCTACGAGTCGAATCCAGCGCTCACTGGCGGGTTTGGCTATTACAACGTCAACTCCGGCGGCGCGGAGCTCCATGGTGTCGAACTGGAACTGAACGCCTTTGTCACGGACCGACTTAACATCCGCCTGGCTGGAGATATCAACGATTCTAAAGTCACGCGGGCGTCGGCCGTCGCAAATGGAGCGGTAGGTAACGAGCTCGTGTATGCGCCAGGACACAGCGCATCCGTTGCCGTCAACTACACCTTGCCGGTGTGGAATGGCTGGACGCTGGACTTTTACGTGGATCGTGCCTGGGTTGGCAAGCAGTTCGCTGACTCGCAAAATTCCCAGGAGATAGCCGCCTATGACAGGTCGAACGGCCGGGTTACGCTGCGCAGTGCCGATCAGAAGTGGCGCGTTGCGCTCTTCGGCACCAACCTCGAGAACAAGGAGATCATGCGCGACCGTACGCTCAACGGGCAATACTGGCATTCGCCGCGCCAGATCGGTTTGGAGTTCGGATATAAGCTTTAGTAGCGTCTGCAGCCAAAACTGCCACACTTCCGCCCTTGGCTAGACCGGGGGTGGATGACGGCAGGGCAAACATTCAATCAAGGTGACAGGGGTCGGTAAAGATGGATCAACGCAAGAATACCGAAGAGTTGCCCGCAGGTAATCCACACGAGTTGGGCTTCGTGCCTGAGCGCCTCAACCAAATCGGCAGCATGAAAGACGCTGAGGTCACTTCGGATAAAGAGCTCTTTGGACTGTTCTTTACCCAAGCACCCGGCTTTCCCTTCCCTACTGCGCTCCAGTTCGAGAAGATGACACAGAAGGCGCTTTGCTGAGGGCGAAGCGATCAGGAAAACCATATGACCCCCTCATCCAGACATCCGTACATAGAGACAATCCAGACTTACTACACAGGCTGCAATACTGCCGATGTCCCGCTGATGCTTTCCACCTTCACAGACAACGTGGTGCATTACTTCGTTGATCACAGCGCGGTTCGCGGCGCCCAACAGCTTGCCAACTATTGGGCCAAGGTCGCACCCCGAACCCGGGCAAACTGGCAACTTGACCATGCGCTGGTTCAGGAACCGGAAGCGGTCATCGAATGGAGCATGCGCTGGCTGCCACCCTCACGTCAGGAGGCGGAACTGCTCCGGGGTAGTGAATGGTACGTGTTCGACCAGGGCAGGATTGCGGAGATTCGCTCCTACCACAACAATTTCTATCTGCAGAACATCGCCAACCGCGAACTCTGGGATTTTGATTACGCCGGGCGCTCGTATCGCCTGCTGTGAACGCCACCCACCCACAGGACCTGTGCGCTTGCTATTGACGTGAACCCGGCGTGATGAAGTACCACTGCGCATGCAGCGAGCAAGACTCGACGCTGAAAGTGGACGTCCCGCAGCTGCCCCAGCGGGAAGTCCGCGTAGAGTGCGCGCGGTGTACGCATTTTTTCGGCGATGAAGCGCATGGGCGTCAACACGCTAGTGGACAGCCCAGCAGCCTGACCACTTTTCGGCGGCAGCGATTGCCCTGCGACGGCCGGACTATGGAGGGTGTCCGTTATTTTTTGAACGAGGGACTGTCGAAATCGGGCCTGTGTTTTTTTCCGCACTAGTACTGACCCACTCACGCCAGAAGCCAGAAAATGGCTAATCTGGATCCTTTTGTCGAACAGCGATTTTGAACCGTACGAGAAGATCCCGTTCAGGTGCTACTGCCAGAAATTACTTGTCAGGGAAGTGCCCGTAAAGGGTCTGCACGTACGCTTTTACTCGAACCGCTACAGCCTCCAGCGCCGTATCGGTTTAACATTCATAGAGAACCTCTGGAGACTGGTAAAGATGAAAAAGACGAAAGCACTACCCGCAGGCGATCCCAGCGAACTGGGCTTTGCACCCGAGCGCCTCGATAGAATCAGTAACATGGTCGACGCCGAAGTCGGAGCGGGTAGGCTGCCCGGCGCGGTAACGCTCGTGGCACGTCGGGGCAAGGTGGTGCACTCACACGTCAGCGGCAAGCTTGACGTGGAACGTCCGGCACCTGTCACTGCTGATAGTTTGTTTCGGCTGCACTCGCAGACCAAGCCTATGACCGCCGCCGTCCTGATGGTACTTTTTGAAGAAGGCGCATTCCTGCTCGATGAACCCGTTTCAAAATGGATTCCGGAATTCGCCAAACCGGGCGTTTTCGCCATAAAACCACCACAGGATGCAGTTCGCGGCGACTACTCTCCAACCACGCCGGCACTGAGAGAGATCACGATTTTCGATCTTCTGACGATGACCTCCGGCCTGCCGTCATTGGGGCGGACGCCTGTGGCGTATCAGCCAACCATGAAAGCCGCGGGAATAACACCGGGAGATACTGAAGATCCCACATTGGATTACGATGATCGGGTTGTGGCGATCGCAGGAATTCCTCTGCACTCACAACCCGGTAAGTTATGGAATTACGGCTACGATTTCGATGTGCTGTCGCTCTTTCTGACACGCGTGTCCGGCAAGAACCTCGGTGAGCTGTTCCAGGAAAAGCTTCTCGGTCCGCTCGGTATGCACGACTCTTCCTTTTACTGTAACGAGGAAGACCTCTCGCGCCTGGTGACTGAGCATCAATGGAACCCTGTGGAGGGAAAACTTGCGATCCGCGATCGACCAGAGACCTCGGAAAAGGCTGGTCGCGGGGATCGGCGTGTCATGTCTGGCAATGGGGTGTCGGGCGGACTGCTTTGCTCTCCACTCGACTTTGCACGTTTCGCCCAAATGCTCGCCAACGGCGGAGAACTGGACGGGGTACGCATTCTTGGGCGCAAGACCGTTGAACTGATGCGAACGAACCATATTGGTGATCGTTGTATCGACTCGATTGCACCTAACTGCGGCTTTGGCTTCGGCATGTTCGTGCGCAAGTCTATTGGGTCGAGTTTTACCCCGGGTTCCGCCGGCACCTTTGGTTGGGCCGGCGCTGCCGGTACCTGGTTTTTCATTGACCCCAAAGAGGAACTGTTTGGGCTGTTCTTCACGCACGTGTTCGGCTTGATGTTCCCAACCGCAGTCCAGTTCGAGAAGATGACCTACGAGGCCCTTTGCTGAACACTTGGTTTTTCAGTCTTATCCTGGCAGCGCGCACCTCGTCCCACCACCAGGTATGGGGAAAGCTGGTGATAGTTTCGGCCTCGATATCTGGTTGACCGAACTTATCCCAGTAGACTGCCCGCGGCTGGGGCCGGCCTGCGGCGATAAGCTGTTCACTGCCCCTTGCACTCAGCACGTGACTGATCAATGTATCGACGACCGGGCTACTGATGCCAGCCAGGTTCGCACTGCTCGGGATATTCGCGGTCGCTGAACTGAGGTACGCACGCATAATTATCCCATGCGGAAAACCATAGGGCATGCTACGCAGCAGCGCATCATAGTATAGTCAAATTCACGCAACCGGCCGTTAACGGCTGGTCTGGAAAGCAACTGATCCTCAAGGTCGGCGGGAACGAGTGGCCTTTTACCGCGGAAAATTTTGTGTCCTCCCTTTCCCTCCCCAATGTTTATTTTCATGCAGCAACAACCTACAACATCCTGCGTATAAAAGGTGCCCCGCTCGACAAACGGGATTACCTGGGTGCCGTAAGAGCGGGTACCTAGTGACGCAGTACGTGGCCCGCGCGGGCGCCGGTTGGTTCGCCATCGAGCATATTGATTCGTCCATTGACCAGCGTGGCCCTATAGCCACGGGACTTCTGGATGTAACGTGGCGACCCGCCGGGGAAGTCATTGACCAGCACAGGCTGCAATTCTGTCACCACAGCGGGATCAAACACGTTGATATCAGCCTTCATGCCAGTTTGCAGCGTGCCACGGTCACGAAGACCGACGACAGCCGCCGGATCTGCCGACATGCGTTTGATGGCCTGAGGCAGGGTATACACACCCGCCTCCCGCACGTAGTAGGAGAGCATAAAGCTGGGCCAGCCAGCATCCATGATCATTGAGACATGCGCACCCACGTCACCGAGCCCCGGGATGACATGTTCACTAGCAAAGAGGTCAGCATTTTCCCTTAAATTGCCACCAAATATGCGACAGCTAAAAAGTCCGCGGCCGGCGCTTTCCCTCGAGACGCGCAAGAAGGTTTCAGACCAGTGTTCGCCGGCCGCTTCGGACAATTCAATCAGGTTTTCTGCTGAATTGTGGTTCGGTGCTTCATTCATGCCCAGGAAATACACCTTTTGCATCGGGAGGGAGGTCGATTTTGGCTGTCGGGCTTCAATCACCAGTTGCTCGCAGAAGGCCTCATCATTGATAGCGCCAAGTCGTTGCGCCGGGTTCATGGCACGCAGCGTTTCCCAGTTGGCACCCTTGACCGGCAGACCCGACTGAAGGCCAAACAGGTAACCGGAACCACGGGTGTGAGCGATGCCGGTAACGTTACGCCCTTTCGAGTTCAACTTGTCCAGGAGGAGAGCCATGTGGGCACCCTGGCCTTCGTCTCCAGGGCAGCCGTAGCTGATCAACAGGCGGCAGTTTTCGGTCTCGGCCACCTTCTTTATCATCTCGAAGTCGGTGCTGACCATCTGCATCACGCCGTTGCGCGGCCCCACGACTTTCGCAATCTCTTCAAGTTCGGTGCTGTCTGCAAAAGTACCGGGAATCGAGCGACCATCCGGCGCCCTGTGATCCTCATAGCCATTACACGAGAAGCCAACAGCACCGTCCTCCATCGCCTTCTGAACGATATCAGCCATCTGCTTCTTTTCAGCTTCTGTTGCTTGATCGGCAAATGATCGATCACCCATGACGTAGTACCGAACTGCACAATGACCAACCAGGCCCACAACATTGAGCGATGGTTTTAAGTCCTCCAGCATATCGAGATACTGGCCATAGTGTTCCCAATCCCAGGATAAGCCTGACAAGATTGCCTGTTTCGGAATATCTTCAACCGTCTCCATCATGCCGGCCAACAGGTCAACGTCATTCGGCTTGCATGGCGCAAAGCTCATCCCGCAATTGCCAATCAACGCGGTGGTCACACCGTGCCAGTTGATGGGAGTCATTTCCGGATCCCAACCGATTTGCGCATCGAGATGGGTGTGGATATCAATAAAGCCAGGTGTCATAGCCAGACCGGCTGCATCAATCTCTTGCTTGCCTGTACCTGAAACTGCGCCGATCGCAGTGATCAAGTCATCATCGATGGCAATATCGCCGACGAACGGAGCCGTGCCTGTGCCGTCAATGATATTCCCACCACGAATGATAATATCGTGCTTCATACTTACCTCCTGGATATGCCCACTAATAACGTGGTGAGCTTTGAATTTTCAATATAGTAGACTATTTTTAGTGATCATACTCTGACCTGCGACCGAGTATCATTTGACGCACCTGACCGTGATCGTGGCGTGATCCCCGGGTGAGTTTGTGACCCCGCTTGCTACTGGCGTGAACCCGGCGTGATGAAGTACCACTGCGCATGCGGCGCACCCGCCTGGCGCATACTGCGCCGTGCACTGATCAGGACCTTGCCAGCTTCGGTCTCATCAAAGAACCAGCGCTCAGCGCCATACGCGGCTATTGGCCCATCAGCGATCTCGAAGGCCAGCTCTTCATAGTAGGCGCGGATATCGTGAACCACCATCATTATGAGGCCGAGTCCTTGCTGGTCCCAGGGTTCACCTTCGGCGATCCTGACGAACTTTTCGAGGGCCTCGGGTATCTGGTCTGCAGTGATGACACGGCCGACGGATGTTCTGCCGTTCTTCTTAACAGCACGATCGTATGCATTCCTGAGCGCCTGCGCTTCATCAACTGCAGGATGCAGATCCGGATTGAATCGGGCTGGCATCGGACAGGACAGGGGTTCGCCGGGTTGACTCTCGATACGTTCCGGAAAGTCTTCAAGTACCGGACCACCTGGCCGCGCAAGTAATGCAAAGGCGGCCTGCAGCACTCGATGCTGAAAGTCGGCGTCGAGCGGCTGCCCCACCGGCCAGCCCAGTGGGAAGTCCACGTAGAGTGCGCGCGGCGTACGCATTTTCTCCACGATAAAGCGCATGGGTGTCAGTACGATAGTGGACAGTCCTGCGGCTTCGAAAACATGGGCAAGCGTACTCACGGTACGCGGGCAGAGGGGTCAGACAGGTGTCAGGAGAACGACGTCGACACCATCTTCGAGCATCTGCTTTGCGCAGGCTGGGCCGGAGTCCAGCCGTAGTGTGGAAACCGAGTCTGGCTGGTTACCGGCAAACGCGTAGTGAAAGTTCGCGACGCTACCGATCACGCCCTGTTCCGCCAGTTCGTTCAGGCGATCAATCGGGTACACACAGTTAATGTCGGCGTGAAAGCCCGCGCGGTCGAAGTTTGGGCTGACATGACCCAGCTCCAGATCGCGCGCCTCGGCTGGGATTGTCTCAAAGTGAGTATCATCCCCCGTCCACTTCCCCACGCCGCCTTTTCGGCTCAAAGCCGCGCTGGTCACGATGGCGACGCGAGCGTCTTTCAGCGGTTGCGGCCGGTTGAAGGCCGGGTTTTCGAACGCCGGTACCGGCAGTGTCGCCACGTAGTCTTTCATGGCCTGGTCATTGTTGTGCATTTGGTATGACTCCTGCTACGCCTGAAAGGCTGACTTTGGCGCCGATGCAGGTTCATCAGGGCCGGTGAAATATTCGTATGGCTGGGTTCAGGCCCAGGGATTGAACCCCGCTGCCATCATATAGGCGTTGTCTTCTTTTGATGGTGGCTTGCCATCGCGGAACGGGTACATACTGTTGGCGCCGATCAGGTGCGCGAATTGAACTGGATGACGATCGAGTACTTCCTGCGGGACTGTGCTGCGGAAATCACGAATCTGTTTCATGTACACCCGCGTGAAGACCATGGTGAGGTTCATTCTCAAGCCCTCATTTTCTCGGGGGTATGCGCCGTGCCA
>Ga0307488_10004692_pt1 | contig 11383 bp, 10 predicted proteins | sample SB02metaG_FD_202248 | JGI IMG/M metagenome (GOLD analysis project Ga0307488, IMG submission 202248) | Sea-ice brine microbial communities from Beaufort Sea near Barrow, Alaska, United States - SB 0.2 | ecosystem: Environmental > Aquatic > Marine > Coastal | place: USA: Alaska | collected...
ACCCCAAAGCGGCAAGTTCTCTGAATTATGACTCGCCAAACCCGCGACGGCTTCAAGGATCTCAGCATCGGGTACCCGGGCGATCCAGACATTCGAGTCATCCGGACCGGACAAACGTGCGAGCAATTCGACAAACACTTTGTCGACTTGAGAAGGATCGTCACGATAGAGATCGCGAAGATATAATATATTTATATTTTTCATCATCTTACACTTTTTTATTAAACCACTAAAACAATATATTCATGGGTGTGGACTGGGCATTTCGGGATACCACGGACTTCCCAACGTGGATGCGAGCGGTGTAGCTTCTTTTGTATAGGCTGCACAGATCAAACGAACTTTGCCGTTATAGAGGCAAGATGGCCACGGGGGCATGAATTCGGTGGAAAAGGGTCATCTTATACAGGCAGAGCCCTATCCCCTGCCCTTCGACCCTGATGCCGCAGCCCTTTTGATTATCGACATGCAACGCGACTTCCTTGAGCCCGGTGGGTTCGGAGAGTTGCTTGGAAATGACGTTTCCCAGCTGCGCAGCACCATCGAGCCGTGCAAAAAAATCCTAGCTGCGGCGCGCAACGCCGGCATCACGGTCATTCACACCCGCGAAGGCCACCGCCCCGATCTGGCGGATGCGCCACCCAGCAAGCTGGCGCGCGGCGGTCTGGATGTTGGGATCGGCGATCAGGGGCCGATGGGCCGGGTCCTCGTACGCGGTGAGCCGGGGCACGACATCATCCCGGAACTCGCGCCCCTGGGCGACGAACCCGTCATCGACAAGCCCGGAAAAGGGGCTTTCTACGAAACCGATCTCGATTTAATTCTGCAGAACCGTGGGATTAAGACTCTGATCGTCTGTGGCGTGACAACCGAGGTCTGTGTTCACACCACGGTCCGCCAAGCGAACGATCGCGGTTATGAATGCGTCGTACTCGCGGACTGCGTGGGATCGTATTTTCCTGAATTTCAGCGCGTTGGGCTTGAGATGATCAAGGCCCAGGGGGGAATCTTTGGCTGGGTCAGCAATTCCGAGCACGCCATCGCGGCGCTTCTTTGACAGGTAGGAAACACAAGTAAACGGACGTTTAAGGGCTTTAGTTTTAGGCACTATCCATTCTTGAGGGGGAAATCAAAATGACAGCGACAAAGAGTTCATGGTGGGTTCCAGGTGACTGGAACGCACTCTTCGGACTGGGCACCAATGTCCTGGTCAATCTGCTGGTCATGACCGGCTTACTCAAATTTGTGATCCAACTGCCCGATGCCGTCATCTTCGGCCGGATTCTGCCCGCTGTAGGTCTGATGATTTTCCTCGGCAACATGTTCTACGCCGTCATGGCCCGCAGGCTGGCGAGTAAAACCGGGCGATCTGACGTCGCAGCATTGCCGTCGGGACCCAGCGTGCCGCACATGTTCTTTGTCGTGCTCGCGATTATGCTCCCCATCAAAATACAAACGGGCGACCCGAACCTGGCCTGGCAGGCCGGCCTGGCCTGGGTGTTCATCGAAGGCATCGTCCTGTTCATCGGAGCCTTCGTCGCCCCGCATGTCCGGCGGCTAACACCGCGAGCAGCCCTGCTCGGCACGCTCGCCGGAATCTCGATCACGTTCATCTCGATGAAGCCGGCAATGGAAATCTTCCAAAGCCCGATCATCGGCCTGATCTCGCTGACGATCATTCTCGCCGGCTGGTTTGGTGGCGTCCGTTTTCCCGGCAAAATTCCGGCGGGCCTGATCGCCATCGGTGTCGGCACGGCGCTGGCATGGTTGAGCACATGGCTCGGCCTGGGCTTCTCCGTGATGAGTGTCGACAGCGTCACCCAGTCCATTGCCGCGATCGGGTTCTCGGTCCCGAGCTTCTCACTGGGCCACGTCTTCGACGGTCTCAATCAGTATTGGGCCTTCATCCTCGTGACCGCCATTCCCTTCGGCGTCTATGACTTCATCGAAGCCATGGACAATGTCGAAAGCGCGGCTGTCGCCGGGGATGAGTACAACGTGAAGCACGTGATCGGCGCCGAAGGCATCATCAGCCTCGTGGGGACGCTCTTTGGCAGCCCCTTCGCCAACGCCGTCTATATTGGCCATCCGGGCTGGAAAGAGATGGGTGGCCGGATCGGCTATTCCGCTGTGACGGGCATTTTCGTTCTGGTTGTCACCTGGCTGGGGGTCGTCGGGCTGTTGCTCTCGGTCATCCCGCAGGTCGCGATTATTCCGATCCTGCTCTACATCGGCATGCTGATCGGTGCTCAGGCCTTCCAGGCAACACCGTCCAGGCACGCACCCGCGATCATTTTTGCGCTGATACCGAACCTGGCGGCCTGGGGCAAGGTCCTGATCGACGGGGCTCTTGGCGCGGCTGGCACCAATGCCAATGCCGTCGGCATGAACGCGCTCGCCAATCAAGGAGTTCTGTACCGGGGTCTCGAAGTCCTCGGCAGCGGCGCCATATTGGTGGGCCTGATGTTCGGCGCCATGGCCGTGTTCGTGATCGACCGGAACTACAAGCCCGCCGCGGCCTTTGCCTTCAGTGGTGCCGTGCTGAGCTACTTCGGGTTCATCCACGGTTCCGCGGTCGGGGTTGGTGACGGGCTTGGCGTTTCGCCGAGCATCACGGTTGCCTATCTTGTCGTGGCGGCCATCCTCTACTGGTGTGATGGCCTCGACAAAACCGATCTACCTGCAGAGAGCGACGCTTCTGCGGCTGAGTAAACTGTCGGAAAACATGATCGGCGGGCATGCCATCGGGTGTGCCCGCCGTTTTCCTTACAAAGGGTCCGTGAGGGCCAACCACGAGGTTAGTAAACATGCGCCTAAGCGTGATCGATCTGCCCGAAGGCCAGCCGCCCGCCGCTGTCGATGGTGCGGTTCATAGTGTGTTCGCTCGTGTGATGAACCTGTCTCTCGGGCACGGCTGTAACGCCCTGGCACTTGATGCCCGAGGTACGAGCGGAACCCTGCCCGGTTCAGCACGTTTGGAAGTGTTGGCGGTCATCGATTTTACCCGCGAAGTGCAGCCCGGGGCCAGAATCGCGCTGCGGGGCGGCGTTTTACGCATTTCCGGGTCTCGGATATCGGTCGATTTTCGTGGTGGCGAATGCCGTCCCGACGTTCCCGCACCGCAGTTTCCGACGACGTTTCCTATCAACTGGGAACCTGTCTGGGATGGATTCATCGATCAGCGAAGGCGCACCGGCCTGGCGAATGCATTCACGCCGAGCTTCACCGGTTCCACGATCGAGAACGCGCTCGTTCGCCGGTCACGTTTGGTGATCCCGCCGCTGCTCCGTTCGGTGGCTGCGGGTGATGGCGCGCGCGCACAGACGAGCCTGGCACGCCTGATCGGCGTGGGCCCTGGCCTCACTCCGTCAGGTGACGATTTCATCACCGGGCTGATCCTCGGGCTACAACGCGCCGCGTGCACGCGCAAACAAAGGCAATTTGCCGACGAACTCACGCAGCACTGCGTCGCGCTGGCCCGCAGCAGCACAGATATCTCCCGGCAATACATCGCCCACGCCGCCGCCGGATGGTTTGCATCGACCCTCACTCAACTTGCCGATGCCATTGACGGTCGTCGACGCGATATCAACGCCACTTTGTCGAACGCCCTCGCTCTGGGCCACAGCTCGGGAAGCGATACGGTTTTCGGCCTGCTGGCCGGCATGGCGTGCAGCACGCCGCAGCTGCGGGATCGGATCGTTGCGGCGCTGGCGGCAGACCCGATTACAGAGGAGCTCCTCTCATGACAATGGGAACCCGCATTATCGCGAACATGTACCGTGATTCCGTCGCGCTGATGAAAATCTCGTCGGGCATTTCACTCCTCGAAGGTGTGACCCAGGCGTCCTGCATCATGGCGACCCCGGGCAACCTCGAATTGCTACGCGAAGCCGGACTCCTGGTCGACGACACCGCGGCTGGCCCGAACGAGGTGCTAATCGCCGTCGAGGGCGACAACGACGACGCGGTCACGGCTGCTATGGATGCCGCCGAGGCCGAATTGCGCGCCACGCCCACCGCTTCAGGTGACGGTCCGGCCGACGACCGTGAGCCGCCGCGCAGTCAGGAAATGGCGCTCGACGAACAAATCGGCGCCAATCTCGCGCTGATCGCAACACCGGGGCCCTTCGCGACCGCGGAGGCGGTCAAATCGATCCGGCTCGGACTGAATGTGATGATGTTCAGCGACAATGTTTCCATCGACGACGAAATCGCCCTGAAGACCCGCGCCGATCAGAACGCCCTGATGGTCATGGGGCCCGACTGCGGCACCGCCATCATCGACGGGGCACCGCTCGGGTTCGCCAACGCGGTGCGCCGCGGTTCAATTGGCATCATTGCTGCCTCGGGCACCGGCCTGCAGCAGGTCTCTTGCCTGATGGACGGCGCTGGTGGCGGCATATCGCAAGCCATTGGCACCGGCGGCCGGGACCTCGATGCGCGGGTTGGCGGTATCACCACCCAGCGCGCGATCCGTGCCCTGGCCGATGACGCAGACACGCAAGTGATCGTGCTGATCTCCAAGCCTCCCGCACCGGACGTGGCCGCGATCGTGCTGGATCTTGCCGCCCAGTCGGGCAAACCCGTGATCGCCTGCCTGCTCGGGGTCGAACCGGCGGCGGTGGAGCGACCGGGGGTCGCGTTCGCGGCGACACTGGAAGATGCCGCCCGCCTTGCAATCGCAGCCGCTGGCATTGACGCGCCGTTGCTGACGGGGGGCACCACGGTGGAACCGCTCCCTCAAATTCGCAAATCCGATGGGCCCGGTGGTCCGCGCAGCTACCTGCGGGCGCTCTACAGCGGCGGGACCTTCTGCTACGAGGCGCTGACGATGCTTAACGGCCATCTGGAGGAAATCTACTCGAACAGCAGCTACGCCTCCGTACAGGCCCTCAATGACCCCTGGAGTAGCGCCGGGCACACGGTCCTCGACTTGGGCGACGACGTGTTCACCCGCGGTCGCCCACACCCCATGATCGATCACCGCCTGCGCAACGACCGGCTGATCGCCGAAGCCGAAAACCCCGAGACTTCCATCATTTTGTTCGATGTCGTGCTCGGCTACGGTGCGCATGAGGACCCCGTCGCGGCCATGGCTCCGGCGCTGACTGAAATACGTGACCGTCACAATGGTAACGGCCCGGTCTTGCTGGGGTTCGTATGCGGGACCGACGGCGATCCCCAGGGCATCGCACGCCAGAAATCCGCACTGACAGAGCTGGGTGTTGCGCTCGCCGACAACAATGCTCAGGCTGTACGCACCGCTCGAGCCATCCTGGGAGATGCATCATGAGCAACCTGTTCGGGGCCGATCTGTCTGTGATCAATGTCGGCCTGTCCCAGTTCGCCGATCCAATCCGAACGGCCGGCGCCGACGTTACTGACGTCACCTGGGCACCGCCCGCCCATGATGAAGGCGTGGCCAATGCCCTTGCCCGGCTGATCAACCATCCGGATATCGAGGCTGCAAACCGCACCGCCTTCGATCGCTATCTGGCCGCCCAACCGACTTTAACCGGGATCGGCACTGCCCGTGACGTTCTCGACGGTCTGCCCGACCGCATGATCCTGCATTCCGGGCCCCCAATCGCCTGGTCGGAGATGTGTGAGCCGGTCAAAGGCGCAATCATCGGCGCCTGCATGTACGAGGGCTGGGCCGATTCTCCCGAAGCTGCGGCGGAGCTAGCCGGTTCCGGGAACATCGACTTCTCACCCTGCCATCACTTTGGGGCCGTCGGCCCGATGGCCGGCATCATCAGCCCGTCCATGCCACTTTGGGTGATCCACGACCCGGTTCACGATCACACCACCTATTCCAATCTGAATGAGGGCCTGGGAAAAGTACTGCGGTTCGGCGCCAACGCGCCTGAGGTCATCGAACATTTACGCTGGATGGGCGCTGTCCTGGCGCCGGCCCTGACCGCCACACTTGAAAAGCTCGGCCCCCTCGAACTCAAGCCCCTGATGGCGCAAGCGCTCCACATGGGCGACGAGGTCCACAACCGGAATGCGGCGGCATCGGCGCTGCTCATCAAGCGGTTGATTCCCGCTGCGCTCGATGCCGGGCTCGCCCCGCAGACACTTTCGGCGGTGGTGAAGTTCATCAACAGCAATGATCACTTTTTTCTGAATCTTTCGATGGCCGCCTGCAAGTCAATGCTGGACGCCGCCCACGACGTCGCTGGCTCCAGCATGGTGACCGCGATGGCACGCAACGGCGTGAACTTTGGCATTCGCGTCAGCGGGCTTGGAGCACGCTGGTTCGAGGCCCCCGCCACGGTGATTGATGGTCTGTTCTTCCCCGGCTACAGCACCGCCGATGCCAACCCCGATCTGGGTGACAGCTCGATTACGGAAACCGCCGGGATCGGGGCGTTCGCCATGGCCGCCTCGCCGGCAATTGTTCAGTTCGTGGGCGGGAACTCGGCCGACGCGCTCGCGAATTCGCGGCGCATGGGCCACATCACCGTCGGGCGCAACACCGCCTTTACGCTGCCAGCCCTTGATTTTATCGCGACACCCGCCGGCATCGACATCCGCAAAGTCGTCGACACCGGCATCGCACCGGTGATCAACACCGGCATCGCCCACCGTGAGGCCGGGATCGGTCAGGTCGGGGCCGGAATTACGAATGCCCCGCCGGCATGTTTCTCGGCGGCCGTTACAGCACTTGCAGAGACCATCACTGACTGAGTTCTGACGCTTCGCAAGGAGGCACACACACAATGCCGCCACGCCAAAAAACAGCCGTCGTTGCCGCCGGGGGCAACTCGCTGATCATTGATGAACAGCACAAATCGATCCCCGACCAGTACGCCGCCGCCGCCACCACGTCCCACCATATTGCGGACATGATTGAAGGCGGCTGGGATGTTGTCATCACCCATGGCAACGGTCCGCAGGTTGGCTTCATTCTGCGCCGGTCCGAAATGGCGATTGAAGAAGTCCCGCCGGTGCCCATGGACTATGCGGGTGCCGACACTCAGGGCGCTATCGGTTACATGTTTCAGCGCGCGATGCGCAATGAATTGCGGCGGCGATCGATCGATCGGAACGCCATCGCCGTCGTCACCCAAATAGAGGTCGATCGTAACGACCCCGCGTTCGAGGACCCCTCGAAGCCCATCGGGTCGTATATGGACGAAGCCTTCGCCAAACAGCATGCCGCCGAACACGACTGGCATGTCCGCAAGGAAGGCGATCGAGGATGGCGCCGCGTGGTGGCCTCGCCGCGCCCCATCTCGATTGTCGACATTGGTGCGATCGAAGCCCTGATTGACGCCAATCACATCGTGATCGCCTGCGGGGGTGGCGGCATCCCCGTTTACACAGATAGCAACGGAGATTTGCAGGGCCTCGAAGCGGTGATCGATAAGGATCTGGCGTCGAGCCTGCTGGCCCATGAACTCAACGCCGAATTCCTTGTCATTACCACTGAGGTGGAAAAGGTCGCGCTGGATTTCGGCACCTCGAAAGAACGCTGGCTCGACCGCATGACCGTATCAGAAGCGCGTGCGCACCAAGCCGAAGGCCAGTTCCCGGACGGCAGCATGGGACCGAAAATTGACGCCATCGTTGGTTTTATTGAGGCCGGCGGCGGCACAGGTATTGTCACCAACCCGCAAAACCTCGGCCGCGCAATGTCCGGCGAAACAGGTACCTGGATCGTTCCGGATGGCGACTGAGATTTGCCTTTAGCGAATTAACCGCACCCCTCGATCGCGACCGGTTTACACCGACCGGTGATCTCACCTGGTCGGGGCTTGGTTCAGTCCAGGCGCAACCGGTCAGCAATTGCCTTTTGAACGTCACCGGGCTGAGCCTGAATAGCCTCACCCAGCTGGCGCAGCTGGTTTCGAAGACCATACACCTGATCGACGAGCGACAGGACGGTTGGAATACCATCTTCTGCAATCGCAAGATCTCGCCGCATCTCGATCACAAGCTGCACCCGGGCGACATCAATCTCGCGGAACCAGAACTCACCTTCCCGGCGTTCGGGAACAACCCAGCCTTTCTCCACCCAGCGTCGCAGTTCAACACGCCGTACATTGGAAACAATTTTCAGAAGTTCGGATTCGCGCATGATCAGTCCTCCATCTCCACTCGCGGATCATAGGAATGCTCTTCGGCCCAGCTTTCCAGAAAAGCTTCCAGTTCGGCATCGGGCTGATCTGGCAACGCGACACGCAAGGTGATGTGCTGATCACCACGTTTGCCGCCTTTTCCGGGATCAAAACCCTTTCCTTTCAGACGCAGCCTATCTCCGCTGTTTGTGTGCTTGGGCACCGTCATTGTGACCGGCCCATCGATGGTCGGGACACGCACTTTCCCGCCGAGCACGGCCTCATGCAACGCAATGGGCAACTCGATGTGAACATCATTGGCGTCCCGACGAAACAGCTTGTGTGGGCTCACATGCACCGTGACGAGCGCATCGCCATCCGGTCCTCCCCCGATACCTGACATGCCTTTCGCTTTGAGCCGCAAGACTTGCCCATCACGCAAACCGGCCGGAACCGTGAGATCAAGTCCACGCCCGTCTGGCATGATAATCCGGCGCTTGGCACCACGCGCAGCGTCCATGAAATCGACTTCGAACGTGTAGCGGACGTCGCTGCCGCGCATCCGCACGTATTGCTGCCCGCCCGGACCACCACGGCCCGCCTGGCCGAACAGATCGGAAAAGACATCGCCCCTGTCGCCGAAATCGGCGTAACCGCCCGCAGTGTGGTAGGGATGGTTAGCCCCGGCATCGGCATAGTGTCGGTAGGATTGTTGCTCAGGACGCTCCTGTCCTTCGGCATCGATTTCACCCTTGTCGAAACGCGCGCGCTTGTCGGCGTCACCCACGATGTCGCAGGCGGCCTGCGCTTCCTTGAAACGCTCTTCGGCATCCCGGTTTCCGGGATTCAAATCTGGATGGTGTTCCTTGGCGAGCTTGCGATAGGCCTTGCGGATCTCATCCGCGGAGGCCGACTTCGCAACACCAAGAACCGTATACGGATCACTGGCCACATTACTGCCCCTAAATAACATCGTTCCCACGTTATTTGGGGTGCCATCGCCAAGATTGAAAGGCGCAGGCTTACCCGGCGGTGATTTAGGGCTCAGAAACGCAAAAAGCCGGTCACGAAGACCGGCTTTTGAAGGGCAAATGGTAGCGGAGGAGGGATTTGAACCCCCGACACGAGGATTATGATTCCCCTGCTCTAACCAACTGAGCTACTCCGCCCCAAAGACGCGGTGCGGATATAGGTGGCCACCTCCCCACCTGTCAAGACTGTGCCGGGCTTCACGTCGAATTCTCTGTTTCCGGCGTACTCTTTTGTTTCGGCCGACCCCGGCCCAACAGGACCACCCCGACCACCACAAGGGCGAATGCGGCGAGGTGAAACACCTCCAGCTGCTCGCCTAAAATCAGGATCGCCAGCAGCGCCGTAACCACCGCGCGCACATAATTGGACATCACCGCCTTGTTGGCTCCAATGGCCAGAACAACGCTGTTGGTACAGCCCACAGCGATAATGGCGACCGCAATGCCGACCCAGGCCATGATTCCAGCGGCTTCCCAGGTGATGGGCATGGCCTGATAGGTCACCGATTCAAACGCATATAGCGGCAGCAGCACCGCCATCGCGAAAAGCTGGACCGTCAGCAAAATCTCGGCGGTTGAAAAATTCGTGGGGACCCGGCGCAGCAGCACATTGTGCACAGCAAAGCCAAACATTGCCGCGAGCATGATCAGATCGCCAATATTCGGCTCAAGCATGGCCAGGATTGCCAGATCGCCGCGTGAAATAATGACCAGCACGCCCAGAGTCGCAATCACCACCCCGATACTCTGGTAACGGGTGATCCGGTCGCGAAACAGCAGGAAACTCAGCAGCACGGTTGCCACTGGCTGGGCGGTCGAGACCACCCCGCCATTTATCGCTGTGGTGAAGTGGTAGGCCACATAGACCGCGGCATTCCCGAACGGCCCCAGCGCCACCCCCATCACCAGAAACAGTTTCCAGTGTTCACGCAGCGCGGCGCGTTTGGCCCAGAGCGAACGTCCCACAAACGGCAACAGCACCAGGGTCGCAATGGCCAGGCGCCAAAACCCGATGCCCATAGGTGGCATCGAGCCCTGCACCCAGCGACCGATGATGTGGTTTGACGACAGGATGAGTGCAGAGACCAGAATCAGCCCGTAGGGCCACACGCCTTGGCGAAGCGGGCTCTGATAGACATCACTCATCGGAATACCCGCAAGCGGGTCACCCCTTATTCAGGCTTCGCGGCGAGTGTTTCCATCTCGACAACCCATTTCGGGCTCGCCAGCTGGCTGACCACAACCCAGGTCGAGGCCGGAACGTGACCGGGGGCGAGATACTTCTCACGATGCCCCTTCATGTGCTTCAGCCCATCCGGATCCGTCGAGTAAACGTTGAGCCGCACAATATGCTCCGGGCCAAAACCGGCATCGGCAAGAACCTTCAAGGTGTTCTGCCAAATCAGGTCGTGCTGAGCTTCAAAGCCCTCGGGGACCTCGCCTTCGGGCGTAATGCCGACCTGACCGGCGGTAACCAGCCAGCGCGCATTCGGGGGCACTTCTACCGAGTGGCTGTACATGGCCGCTGGCGGGGCGATATTCGACGGGTTGCGTGTTTTCAGCATGGTTTCTCTCCTGGTGACGATTGGGTTCGCGAGACGGCTATTCAGCAAGTTCGAGCAATTGCCCGGCGAGTTCTTCGGGTGTCGAATAGAATGGTGAATGATCGGTATCGAGTGTGAATACCTTTTCGCATGGCTGCGCTGCGATCATGGCGCGCTGCATGGCGATCGGGATCGCGTTGTCGCGCAGACATTCCACATAAGCGCGGCGCACACGGCCGAACCGCTCGGGAGTCGTGGTCACAGTCCGCTTGATCGGGTCCGTCGCCTGGGGCACCAGACGCGCCATAGCTTGTGCCACGTCGGCTTCAGAACATTGCCCATAAAACGTTTCCGGGATGATCTCAGACGGCATCGTTGCCGACAGGCCGTCGGCGGAAATGACCCGCTTCGCCGTCATCGGTTCGGGATTGTCATAAACCGCCAGTTCAGCGCGGTCCTGCCCGTTTTTGAGCATCACCGCCGTCAGGTAGACAACCCAGGAAACCTTTTCGGGCAGGCGTTCGGAGACTTCGGTGATCGTCATCCCCCCCAGGCTGTGCCCAACCAGAATAACCGGCTCGCTCTGGGCTTCGATGATCGCGCTCACATGATCTACATAGGCAGCCAGCGTGACCTCTTCGATCGGCTTCTTATTCTCACCATGGCCGGGCAGATCGACGGCGATCGCGGTGTGGCCAGCAGCTTCGAGCAACGGCACGACCTGCTCGTAGCACCAGCC
>Ga0307488_10004693_pt1 | contig 11382 bp, 11 predicted proteins | sample SB02metaG_FD_202248 | JGI IMG/M metagenome (GOLD analysis project Ga0307488, IMG submission 202248) | Sea-ice brine microbial communities from Beaufort Sea near Barrow, Alaska, United States - SB 0.2 | ecosystem: Environmental > Aquatic > Marine > Coastal | place: USA: Alaska | collected...
ATATGCGGTACAAGTGTGTGAGTATTTTCGTGATCAAGGTCTTAATGTTTTATTACTGCTCGACTCCTTAACACGTTATGCTCAAGCACAGCGTGAAATTGCCCTTGCCGTTGGTGAGCCACCTGCGACTAAAGGTTATCCACCGTCAGTCTTTTCAAAATTACCCCAATTGGTTGAGCGAGCGGGTAATGGTGGCGAAGGGCAGGGTTCAATTACTGCCTTTTATACGGTATTAACTGAGGGGGATGATTTACAAGACCCGATTGCCGATGCTGCTCGGGCTATTTTAGATGGTCATATTGTCCTTTCAAGAGAGCTTGCCGATGCCGGGCATTACCCTGCAGTTGATATTGAAGGCTCGATTAGCCGTGTTATGCCGATGGTGACCAGTGATGAGCACCAGCAATTAGCAAGACAATTAAAACAAGTCTATTCCTTGTATCAACAAAATAAAGACTTAATTGCTATTGGTGCTTATACCAAAGGCAATGATCCTAGAATTGATCAAGCGATTAATTTACTGCCCGTGATTAATTTCTTTTTACAGCAACAAATCCGTGAAGTGATCCCCTATGATCAAAGTCTGGCTCAGTTACAGGAAATACTCTCGGCAGCGCAAGCACACGCGAATGCCGCCAACAAACAATAGTGCAGATTAATTAATATGTTAATGAGACAACTTGATACTTTACTCAAATTTGAAAAAGACAAAGAATCACAAGCCGCTCAAAAGTTACAAAAAGCGGAGCAAGAGTACCAACAAAACATTTCTCGTTTAAAGGGGGTAAGTGACTACCGTCTAGAATATATGAAACGTCTCAGTCAACGTTCAATAGAGGGTATTGATAGTGCGACTTACACCCATTACCATGCTTTTATTGCTAAGTTAGATCATGCCTCCGAGCAAGTTCATATTGCTATGGTGCAAGCAAAAGCGCTCAGTGAACAATGTAAAACTTTTTGGATGAAACAAAGACAAAAAGTGCAAGCGGTTGAGCATTTACGAGGTAAACAACTGAAAAAAGCCGCGTTAATTACTCAAAACAACGATCAAAAAATGTTTGATGAAATCGCCAACCAGCAATTCATTCGCCGCAGACGTTAATCTTCAAAGAACAGTTAAAAAATAAGTGGCCACTAACTCGTATTGGTATGAGTATTGCTTTCACCTAAGGTGTTGTGATTAATTTTTTATTAAAACCATTGAATAACTATTGGATTTATTATGGCTCAATTGAATACATTACCTATCGAGAAATCTCAAATAACTGATTTTATTATTGAAAAATCAGTAGGGGGCAGTGAAAATAAAAAAGGTGATGGCAATTTCTCAACAATAATTGACCGTTATATCGCCTCGGAGGTAAGCGGCAACACCGCAGATAAAGCGAAAAATGGCGGCAATAAACTGTCAACAGAAGAGCTTCACCAAGCCAACGCTTCAGATAATAGTGTTAATAAGCCAAAAGTTGGCAATGGTGAGCTTAATACGCAGAGCACTGATATTGAAGAAGAGACAATAACTGATGAGTTATCCTCTGTGAACAATGAGCGGACAGCCTTTGTCGACTTAGGTCAGCTTGAACAGTCACAACAGTTTATTTCATTAGTTAATTCTGCCAATAAAATATTACAAACGCCACCGAACGATAAATTGTCGAGTCATATTGAAAGCTTAGCAACAAGCGATAAACAGGTGTTACTAGTCCAACAGCATGCTATAGCCGATGATATGGTCATTGAAAAAGACGCCAATAAAAGCCAGTCATCAGTGGAGTTTAATGATGCGTTAGCATTAAAAATCAGTCAAACGATTAAAAACACCCAGTTTAAATCGCCTTCAACAGAAAAAGAACCGCTTAATGCTAGTAACTATCAGGCAACTGTTGGTGAAAATACAGAGCAAGAAAGTGATAATGTTTCTGTTGATGATAAATTATTATTGAGTGATAAGTTTGTTGGCCAGACAGCGTTAACAAACTTATCCACTAAGAGTCGTCAAACCGATGTCGCATTAAAAGACACGAGCCAAGGCAGTCAATCACTAAAAGGTCATATTGAGAGTAGTTTGCCAGTCAGTCCTACTTTAAAGAGTGAGTCATTAAAAAAGGCTGAATTAACATCAGACAATCAACAAGCGTTTGTTAACCAACAGATTGAGACGAAAGCTAATCGGACAGCACACCAAGCCGATACCCAATCAAAGGACTCACTGTCTAAAGAATTACAGCACGAACAAAATGTATCAGTGTTAAGTTCATTGGCTGAAACCAGTGATGTCATTGCGACTAAAAATGACTTAGTGAATCCGAATGTCAGTGCAGCGCCATTAACAAGTCAGTTGACAGACATCTCGTCACAAGCAACTCGACGTCAGGAGCTGGGTTCGTCTCAGGTAGCAATTGAAGATATAAGTCATAGCGTTATTAATGAACGCATTAGTCAGGTTAAAAATGATGCAGTGGTCTTAAATGAAACGATCGCTATTGTTAGAAAAGACTTTGCCGAAGCCGTAAAAGATAAAATAATGGTGATAATTTCACAAAAATTACAACAGTTTGATATTCGCTTGGATCCCCCTGAGCTCGGCAGTGTCCATGTGAGAGTCAATTTACAACATGAACAAGCAGTGGTTAATTTTGTTGTACAAAACCAACAAGCGAAAGAGGCATTTGAAGAGAATTTAGGTAAATTAAAGGATATGTTATCGCAAAATGGTGTCGATGTCGGTGATGCCAGTGTTGAGCAGCAAGCCCAACAATCTGGCGATGAGCAAAAAAATGGACAGTTAAATGATAGTGGCTCGGGTGATGAGCAAAATGAAGCAGAGTCGGCGGAGACTATTTTATCAGCTGAGTTGTTTAAAAGTTCATCATCTGGTGTTGATTACTATGCCTAATGAATAAAACACATTGGCTCAAAGTGTTTTCAAGGATATAGTTAACGAATATAACAAAGATAACGAATATAACGAATATAACGTTACAACGCAGACCAATTTGTAGGAAAAACAATGGCAGATGAAAATAATAATGATCAAGAATTAAAGCTTAATCCCCCTAATAATAAGAAAAAATTATTTGTTATTATGGCCATAGTGATTGTTCTAATCGTTGGCGCAGCGGCAGGTACATACTTTTTTTTCAGCGATAGTGATGAGATATTAAGTGAAACGGAAATTAATGGCCAACTCAAGAGTAGTGAATCAATAGCGCCTGCTTTATATGTTGCCTTACCTAGAGCATTACGTTTTAATGCGCCAGGCGCTAATCGTGATAGGTTTGTTGAAATTAACGTGCAGTTATTAGTGCGTAGTAGTGACAATGCTAAAGTGGTTAAAGGTCATATACCTTCAATTGAAAGCACTTTATTAGCGGTTTTCTCACAAGCTTTCGCTGATAATTTAGCAACGAGTGCAGGTAAAGCTACGTTAAAGAAAAAATCGTTAACGGAAGTGCAAAAAGTCATGACAAGTATCGTTGGTAAACCGATCGTTGAACAGGTGTTGTTTACTGGTTTTGTTATGCAATAAATTTTTTAGTGAAGAGTTAGACGTTAAGAGTCAGTAGTCAAGAGAGTGTCGAGTTGCTAGTTTTTAGTGACGGGTAATGGAAGCGAAACTAAAAAGATGAAAGAGATATCGAGTGAGTGATTTATTATCCCAAGACGAAATTGATGCGCTATTACATGGTGTTGATGATGTTGATGAAGACAAAAAAGAGCAAGTCGCTGACATTACTGGCGAAATGTCTGACTATGACTTTTCATCACAAGATCGCATCGTTCGTGGCCGCATGCCAACTCTGGAGATGGTTAACGAACGATTTGCTCGTCATATGCGTATTAGTTTATTTAATATGATGCGCCGTACTGCCGAAGTATCCATTAATGGTATTCAAATGCTTAAATTCGGCGAATACGTGCACACCCTTTTTGTTCCTACTAGTTTAAACATGGTCCGTTTTCGCCCGTTAAAAGGCACGGCCTTAATTACTATGGAAGCAAGGTTAGTTTTTATTCTTGTTGATAATTTTTTTGGTGGTGATGGCCGTTACCATACCAAAATTGAGGGCCGCGAATTTACACCAACAGAACGACGTATTGTGCAAATGTTGCTGAAGTTGATTTTTGAAGATTATAAAGAATCTTGGTCGCCGGTTATGGATGTTTCTTTTGAGTATTTAGACTCTGAGGTAAACCCAGCAATGGCTAATATTGTTAGCCCAACGGAAGTTGTTGTTATTAGTTCTTTCCATATTGAACTTGATGGAGGTGGTGGTGATTTTCATATTGCCTTGCCATATTCAATGCTAGAGCCTATTCGCGAACTACTTGATGCTGGTGTGCAAAGTGATAAAGAAGATACTGACATGCGTTGGTCAAAAGCTTTACGTGATGAGATCATGGATGTTGAAGTTGAAATGACGACCAAGTTTATTGAAACAACGCTGCCGCTCAAAAAAATTATGGAATTAAAAACAGGGGATATTATTCCCATTGAATTACCTGAACACATTACGGTGTTAATTGAAGACTTACCGACCTATCGGGCTAAGCTTGGTCAAAGCCGTGACAATTTAGCACTGAAGATTGAATCTAAAATTAAACGTCCAGATTCAGTGAAAAATGAATTAACTGTATTAACCAAAGGCGGGAAGCGTCTTGAAAGTGACGCAGAGTTGCATCTTCTAGAAGATGATTATAACTCCTAAGATTTAAAAAATTATATTGAGGCAAGTGTTATGAGTACAGATGATAATTTAGGTATGTGGGATGAAGCTATGGATGAGCAAGCGGCAGCAACTTCAGAAGCTAAAGCGGTAGAGTTAGAAGAGCTTTCAGAAGACGCGCCGATTAGTGCAGACGAAAAACGAAAACTTGATACTATTTTAGATATCCCTGTTACGATATCAATGGAAGTCGGGCGCAGCCAAATTAGTATTCGTAATTTATTACAACTGAATCAAGGTTCGGTTGTAGAGCTTGACCGTGTTGCGGGTGAGTCTCTTGATGTGTTGGTCAATGGTACTTTGATTGCTCATGGTGAGGTAGTGGTCGTCAACGATAAGTTTGGTATTCGTTTAACTGATGTTATTAGTCAAGTCGAACGTATTAAAAAGTTAAAATAATAAGGTTACTATAATGCAGTGGTCAGCCATTTTTATTAGTTTTTCTGTCTTTTCACCGCTTGCCCTTGCACAAAAAGCGCCAGAAAAAGAGTTAATGGCAACCCCTCTAGTGGAAGCAATTCCTCAAGTGGGTAAAAATGTCGGTGCCAATATGGATGCAATGACCATGATTGTTGCTCTGCTAACCGTTTTGGCTATTATTATTGTCTGTGCATTTATTCTAAAACGTATTCAACCGGTGAAGACTCAAGGTAAGGGGTTAGACATTGTTACCAGTATGTCGCTCGGAGCTAAAGAGCGTTTGATCGTTGTTCAGGTCGGTGATAAACAGCAACTGTTAGGTGTTACTAGCCAACAAATCACCTTGTTAGCTACTTTAGATACGCCACTTGAAATTACCGCGCCAATAACCACTGAATTAAGTAAGTCTCTTGTTTCTCTTGTTCAAAAACACCTCATAAATAAAAAAAACGCCACAAAAAAAGAGTCCGTTTAGCATGATGAATCATCAAGAGAATAAGCCTTTAACCCCTAAGTTAACTCGATCAATAAAGAGTTCATTTAAGAAAGTTGCTTGGTTGTTTTTTCTTCTGACTACGCTATTTAGTGGCACCCTATATGCTGCTGACGACTTAAGTATGTCAGCACTAACACTAACCACCAATGCTGACGGTTCTCAAGAATATTCGGTGACCTTGCAAATTCTCATTTTTATGACTGCGTTGGGTTTTATTCCCGCAGCGTTGATTATGATGACCTCGTTTACTCGTATTGTGGTTATTTTGGCTATTTTGCGCCAAGCCTTTGGTCTGCAACAAACACCTTCTAACCAAGTCATTATCGGTTTAACGCTTTTCATGACCTTGTTTATCATGACACCTGTTTATAACCAAATTGATGAGCAAGCTATTCAGCCCTATTTAGCCGAACAGTTAACTTCAATAGAAGCCGTTGATAAAGCAAAAGTGCCCTTACGCGCTTTTATGTTAGAACAAACCCGGGTGAAAGACTTAGGTTCCTTAGCGGATATGGCCGGTATTGAAAACTTTGATCAACCGACTGATTTACCAATGACAGTTATTATTCCTTCTTTCATCATTAGTGAATTAAAGACCGCTTTTCAAATTGGCTTTATGTTATTTATTCCCTTTTTGATTATCGATTTGGTGGTTGCCAGTATTTTGATGGCTATGGGGATGATGATGTTATCTCCTATGATCGTCTCATTGCCGTTTAAATTGATGTTATTTGTTATGATTGATGGTTGGAATTTAGTGATAGGCACGATTGCCACCAGTTATGGTTTGGGCACTTAGTTGTGTTAATCAGCATTACTCACCCAAAAAGGCATGGAGATAAATATGGGTCCTGAAATATTTGTTGATATTTTACGTGATGCTGCCTTCTTGGTGATTATGCTGGTTAGTGCTGTGATTGTGCCAAGTTTATGTGTCGGTTTAATTGTGGCTGTTTTTCAAGCGGCGACCTCTATTAATGAGCAGACGCTGAGTTTTTTACCTCGATTAATTGTTACCCTGCTATCGTTAATGTTTGGTGGCCACTGGTTAGTGTCAAAACTAATGGATTATACTATTCGTTTAATTAGTAGTATCCCCAGTGTGGTAAGCTAATGGAGTTCACCGAGTCAGTCATTAATCAATACCTTGCTGACTTTATACTTCCCTTTGCACGCATTTCAGCGTTGATTATGAGTATGATGGGTTTGGGCTCTAAAACCATTCCAACTCAGGTGAAATTATTTTTATCTCTTTCGGTTACCTTTGCCATTATGCCAGCAATTCCGCCAGCCAATGTCGGTGAGCTCCTTTCCTTTACCACCGTTTTATTGATCGCTCAACAAACACTTATTGGCGTTATGCTCGGTTTTATTACCATGATGGTGCTTAATACTTTTACGCTGGCGGGGCAAATTATTGCAATGCAGACGGGTCTGGGTTTTGCTTCTATGGTTGATCCCGCCAGTGGTATGAATGTCCCTGCAGTTGGCCAGTTTTTTCTGATATTATCAACGCTGTTATTTTGGGCGATGGATGGTCATTTAACGTATTTACAGTTTGTCGTTGCTAGCTTTAATACCTTACCTATTCCGTTAGAAGGTTTTGAAGCCGTTAAATTTAAAGAGATAGTTGAGTGGGGCAGTTGGATGTTTGCCACAGCGTTATCACTCGCATTAGCACCGGTTACCGCGATGTTATTAATTAACTTTTCTTTCGGTATTATGACCCGAGCGGCGCCTCAGCTTAATATTTTTGCCATTGGTTTTCCGGTGACTATGCTTTCTGGTTTATTGATCATGTGGTTGACTATGGGAAATTTCTTTACCCATTTTGAGGCGCAATGGCAAAGAGCATTAGGCTTTAGTTGTTATTTGATCAACTGTGGAGTCAGCTAAATGGCCGAGTCTGACAGCGGTGAAAAAACCGAACAACCCACGGATAAAAAACTCACAGATGCCAGAAAAAAGGGACAAATAGCTCGCTCAAAAGAGCTGGGTACCATGTTTGTCTTAATTGGTAGTGCCAGTGCTATGATGTTGGTTGGCAGTTCATTAGTTGATGCTTTATCCGGGATGATGAAGAGACTTTTTAGTTTTTCTCGAGAAGAAGCTTTAGACATTAATGTACTTTTTAATATAGTGGGTCAAAGTATCTCCTTGATTGTTGTTCCTATGTTGTGGATTTTTGCCATTATTGCTGTTGCTGCTTTTATTGGCAATACGCTGTTGGGTGGTTTGAGTTTCTCGATGGAAGCTATGGCACCTAAGCCAAGTAGAATGTCACCCTTTGCCGGTTTTAAAAGGATGTTTGGTGCCCAATCCTATGTCGAGTTAGTTAAGTCTATATTAAAGTTTTTTGTTGTTTTTATTGTTGCTTACCTCTTGCTCAATGGCTTGTTTGATGAAATTTTAGGTCTGAGTAGAGAGTCTATACCGATAAACTTCGTTCATGCCGTGCAATTATTGTTAGGGATGTTTATGACCCTGACTATTTCATTGGTTATTATTGCAGTCATTGATGCGCCTTATCAGGTGTGGAATCATACCAAACAATTAAAAATGACGAAGCAAGAAATCAAAGACGAGCACAAAACCTCAGAAGGTAGTCCTGAAAATAAAGGACGCATTAAACGGATGCAGTACGAAATGTCACAAAGGCGGATGATGGCGGATGTCGCCAATTCAGATGTGATTATTACTAACCCGAGTCATTTTTCTGTCGCTCTGCAATATGACCCCCTTGTCGGTGGTGCTCCAGTATTAATAGCAAAAGGCGCGGATGAAATGGCTTTACATATTCGGACCATTGCTAAAGAACATGCGATTGAAATTGTTCAATCGCCAGGCCTTGCTCGTTCTCTCTATTATACCGCAGAGGTTGGTGATGATATTCCAGAGGAACTCTTTGCTGCAGTGGCGCAAGTATTAGCCTTTATTTTTCAATTAAATGAACATCGTAAAGGACGGGCAAGAAAACCTATCCCTGTAGCCAAAGATTTACCTATCCCTGATGATTTTAAGTATTAGCCGTACTTAGTTTAAATTTAATAACCTGCTTTATGCTTTATGGTCTGGTTTTTGCAATTTCATTAACAAGTGTCAAAAAGCCATTATGAAGTAGCAATGCAATTCTCAGCTTATTTAAACAATTTCGATAAAAGTAAATTCAAACATTTAAAGGGATTAGGAACACCTATTATTGTTATGGCGGCTTTAGGTATGGTTATTCTGCCGATGTCACCAATATTACTCGATATTTTGTTTTCATTTAATATTGCCCTGTCGTTAATTGTCTTGCTGATCACTGTTTATACCCTCAAACCTCTAGACTTTGGCTCTTTCCCAGCCGTACTACTTATTGCAACCATCTTACGTTTAGCGCTTAATGTCGCTAGTACTCGTGTGGTCTTACTCGACGGTCATCTTGGTCCTGATGCCGCTGGTAAAGTTATTGAAGCTTTTGGCTCTGTCGTTATTGGCGGAAACTATGCAGTAGGTATGGTGGTTTTTTTAATCCTCATTATTATAAACTTTGTTGTGATCACTAAAGGTGCTGGTCGTATTGCTGAAGTAACTGCCCGCTTTACCTTAGATGCTATGCCAGGAAAGCAAATGGCAATAGATGCTGATTTAAACGCAGGCTTTATTAATCAAGAAGAAGCAAGGGATCGCCGTATTGAAGTGACCACAGAAGCCGATTTTTATGGCTCAATGGATGGTGCGAGTAAATTCGTCAAAGGCGATGCTATTGCCGGTATCTTGATTTTATTTATTAACTTAGTCGGTGGCCTAGTTATTGGCATGGTGCAACATGATCTTTCTTTTGATAGTGCCGTGGAAATATATACGGTATTAACGATTGGTGATGGCTTAGTCGCCCAAGTCCCTGGGTTATTGCTCTCTGTTGCTACCGCGATTGCTGTTACCCGCCAAAATACGTCTGAAGATATGGGTCAGCAAGTTAGTAGTCAATTGGGACAAGAAAAGTCACTTTATTCAGCGGCGGCTTTGATGTTTGTTATGGGTATAGTGCCTGGTATGCCTCACTTTACTTTTTTAATGTTTGCCGCCATTATTGCAGCAGCGGCATACTTTGGTGAGAAGCTTAAAAAGAACAAGGTCAAAGAGCTTAATGACGCACAGCAGCAAACCCAAGTAGAGTCAAAAAAACAAGAAGCTGAAGTCAAAGAATTAGGTTGGGATGATGTTAACCCGGTTGACATCATTGGCTTAGAGATCGGTTATCGATTAATCCCCTTAGTGGATAAATCTCAAGGAGGTGAATTGCTTAGCCGGATCAAGGGTGTTCGTAAAAAGCTTTCACAAGAATTTGGTTTTTTAGTGCCCGCTGTTCATATTCGTGACAATTTAGACTTAGATCCTAATTGTTATCAGATCTCCTTAATGGGTGTCACCATTGGTAATGCAGAAATACGCCATGATCATGAACTCGCCATTAATCCTGGACAAGTCTATGGAAAGCTAGAGGGTATAACGACCAAAGATCCCGCTTTTGGTTTAGATGCTGTGTGGATTAACCAAAGTCAGCGTGAACATGCGCAAACATTAGGTTATACCGTAGTAGATGCAGCCACTGTCTTAGCGACACACTTAAGTCAAATTTTAACGAATAATGCGGCCCAACTATTGGGGCATGAAGAAGTACAAAGCCTTATTGATATGCTTGGTAAAAACTACCCTAAATTGGTTGAAGGCCTTATCCCTGATATGTTGACTTTAGGCTCGGTTGTTAAAGTACTACAGAATTTAATGAATGAAGGTGTTGCGGTAAGGGATATGCGTTCTATAGTGCAAACCCTGGTTGAATACGGACCTAAAAGCCAAGACACTGATATTTTGACAGCCGCTGTCCGAATAAGCCTACGTAAATTTATTATTCAGGATTTAGTGGGCGCTGAGCTTGAAATACCCGTCATAACATTGTCGCCTGAACTGGAACAAATGTTGCATCAGTCAATGCAGGTCGCTGGAGATGATGGCGCGGGTATTGAACCAGGCTTAGCTGAGCGTTTACAGAAGTCCTTGACCGAAGGGACTCAGCAGCAAGAAATGGCAGGAGATACGCCTATTTTATTAACCTCAGGGATTTTAAGAACGGTAATGGCTAAATTTGTAAAATATACCATTCCAGGTTTACGCGTTATTTCTTACCAAGAAATTCCTGATGATAAACAAATAAAGATAGTAAGTGCTATCGGCCAGTAGTACCAGCGCTCAATAGCCACTGGGAATTTATAGCTAAGACATTGATAGATAGAGGTTGTGATGAAAATTAGACGTTTTGTAGCAAAAGATATGCGTACGGCATTAGCTCAAATTAAAGACGAGCTCGGTGTGGAGGCTGTTATTATGTCAAATAAAAAAGTCCCTGAAGGTGTCGAATTAATGGCGGCTGTAGATTACTCACAAGTAACGCCTGAAGCAAAACCGAAAAGTAACGCACAACCCGCTCAAAACAATAGTCGTCATACTTCTTCAGAAATCGCCAATGATTTAGTGACCTTGAATCAGCCACTCAATACTCATACTAATACCATTAGTGCTGATACCGACAATACCACTAATAATAGCAACGCCGAGGTGCCGGCGGATAGCTTATCAGCATTACTTAATCGTCAAGTACAGCAAGACCCTAGATTACCGACCAAAGAAAATAATGTATCTGCTGAGCAAAGCATTGGACAGCAATTTAAAAGCTTTACTCAACGATTGCAA
>Ga0307488_10004694_pt1 | contig 11379 bp, 9 predicted proteins | sample SB02metaG_FD_202248 | JGI IMG/M metagenome (GOLD analysis project Ga0307488, IMG submission 202248) | Sea-ice brine microbial communities from Beaufort Sea near Barrow, Alaska, United States - SB 0.2 | ecosystem: Environmental > Aquatic > Marine > Coastal | place: USA: Alaska | collected 2017-05-06
TGCTCCTTCCAAACACGAGCGCGGCGCTAAAGTGAAAGTGCTTCGTGAAGAAATGGAAGCAGCAATCAAAGAGAAGTTTCCTGAATCAGGAAGTTTCGCGATCGATCAAGCTTTTGACTACATTCAGAAGAAAGCCTTTCGGATTTCGATCCTCGACAACGGTAAGCGTTGCGACGGACGGACCATCGATGACATTCGCCAACTTAGTGCTGAAACCAACGTGATGCCTCGCACACACGGTTCGGCTCTCTTCGCTCGTGGAGAAACTCAAGCACTCGCCATCGCGACGCTTGCTCCTGGTGATGAGAAGCAGTATCTCGACAACTACGCCGGTGGTGAAGACGAGAAGCGTTTCATCCTTCACTACAACTTCCCTCCATTTTCAGTGGGTGAAACCGGCCGTATGGGTGGATTCAACCGTCGTGAGATTGGTCACGGTGCACTTGCCGAGCGTTCGATCGCTCCAGTGATTCCTGACGAAGCTGATTTCCCTTATGCAATCCGCGTTGTTTCCGAGGTTATGGAATCAAACGGTTCGACTTCAATGGCGTCTGTTTGCTCAGGCACCATGTCATTGCTCGACGCAGGTGTTCCATTGAAGCGCCCCGTTGCAGGTATCTCTTCCGGTCTTGTTACTGAGTTCAACGACGCAGGCGACCTCGAGCGTTATGTCACGATCGTGGACATCATCGGTTCTGAGGACTTCTTCGGCGACATGGACTTCAAACTCTGTGGAACGTCTGAAGGTGTTACCGGTTACCAGCTCGACCTCAAGCTTCCCGGCCTCGACATGAAGATCTTCCTCGAAGGTGTTGATAAAGCGACTGCCGCACGGCATAAAGTTCTTGAGTTCATGAACAGCGTTATCAACGCTCCTGCGACACTCAGCGAACATGCTCCACGTATCGAGTCGATCAAAATTGATCCACAGAAGATCGGTGAGCTTATTGGACCTGGTGGCAAGAACATCAAAGGCATCCAGGCCGAGACCGGAGCTGACATCAACATCAGCGACGACGGCACCGTTCAGATTTACGCAGCTCATGGCGAAGCGCTTAACCGCGCCATCGACCTTGTGAAGCGTCAGACAGCTGAGATCGAAGTTGGCGCACTTTACGAAGGCAAAATCGTGAGCACCACCAATTTCGGTGCGTTCATCGAAGTGCTTCCCGGCAAAGACGGCATGATTCACATCTCCGAGCTTGCGGATTTCCGCGTCGAGAATGTCGAAGACGTTGTCAAAGTAGGCGACGTTATCTGGGCCAAGTGCATCGGAGTCGACGAACGCGGCCGCGTGAAGATGAGCCGTCAGGCAGCAATGGCCGAGCGCGCCGTTGAAGCCGAAGCTGAGCTTAGCAAAAGCAGCGACGACAGCGAAGGCGAAGGCGAAGGCGACAACGCCTAATTGGTTCGTTCGCGACAAACACATTTCGTTTTTTAAATAAAACGAAACAGCGGGGTTGGTTCGAAAGAGCCAACCCCGTTTTTTTGTGGGCATAGTGAACCGGCCAGAGGACAGTTCTCCATTCACGTGACGGATCGCTTCTCATTCGGCCCGTTAGCCTCGTGGGATTACAGCGAAGGCCAAGTCGATGGTTACACTGAGCGCAACGGTGGCTTGGCCAATCTGCTGTTCCCCGATCACGAATTTGAATCCAGCATCGGACGTCTCGGCAGCTACGCGACTTTCCGAAATGACACGCCTGTCGGCCAGTTGACCACCCAAGTCAGCGCCAACTGGGCTCACGAATTTGATCCGGATCGCGGCACTGTCACCGCCAGCCTCGAGACCAGCCCCTTCGCCCTCGTCACCGGCAACAACGTCCAGCGCTTCGGTAGCTTTACCGCCAGCGAAGAACTCGCCCACCCCGGCACCGATTGGTTAGAACTCGGCGTCCAGACTCGCCTCGATATTAAGAACACCGACTTCAACGTCGAGCTCGGTTACCAAGGCCAGTATTTCCGCAACAACGCCTCCGGCCATTTTGGCTCGGTGAAGCTGGGTTACGAGTGGTAGGTCGTAAGACAGTTTCATTCCGTATCCCGTGGCCGCAGCATGGGTTTTTAACCTGTGAACGTGGAGCCAATCCGGCGAGGCGTTTGCCCGTCAAGGCTTCGCACGCAACGGGCATGAAAAAACGAACCACTCATTTGAACAGCTCCACAGCTTTTCACACTCGCCCCATTTTGAAGCAACAAGGTGCGTTCGGTGAACCACCCCTATTGTTTCAACAATCACCCCTCGTAGCCGATCTTCCGAGCCAGAATCAGCCGTAGCGTAGTTTCTGAAAAACTGGCTCTGAAATCCCAAGCTGGTGGCGACGACGCCTAATTTATTCGCTATTTTGTGACCTATTCGAAGTCCACCTCCCACACGATCAGATCAATCGGGTAGAGCTCTCCGTCGACTTCGCTTTTGACAAAATTCGTAGGGTTTGCATCGGATGCGATGACTGATCCACGCCGCCAGATGTGGCTTTTCACTCGGTCTTCGAGTTCGGGATGTTCGAAATCGATTCCCACCCATTCGCGATCATGTAGTCACGAATCACGGTCTCCGTCGGAGCCTCGCCGTTGATGAATCGCTGCTCCAAGACGAGGCCCACCTCACCTTCGAGAATATCGAAAACGTCGCACCCGAATCCGAACTCCCGCCAGGTAGGCCGCTCGCGTTCGAGCGCCTGCTCAAGCGTCCCAACTAGATAATCCAGTTTACCGCGTTCATTTCGGCCAATGATCGAGCCGAACCCGCCCATGAATCCGTTTTCTTCCAGACCACGAAGTTTTAGAACACGGTCTTTTTGAAAGTCGCCTCGGAAGATCACCGCTTCTCCCCGACTCGATAAGAAACGAAATCGGGCGTCCTCTCCACCCAACGGAGCCCAATCGAGCGTTTTATAGAGGCTACGATTCAACACCGCCGACCAATCAAGCCACCCGCCACCTCTTTTACCGGCAGAAATAACGGCATCATCAACAGATGGGCCGTTAATCTCCTTCGCAAACGATTGCCGCGTCAGCATGATGCCGAGTCGTATAATTTGCCCGCATCTGTGCGGATTTCTCACCTACGAATTTCTCTTCGCCAAGATGCCGACGAACCTGATCCAACGCCTATTCATGCGTCAACTCACGTTTGTTCTTCGGCGGCATTCGCAATTCTACTCCGACGGGCCGCACACTTATCTTTTCGCTGTTCATCGTTACGTGTTCAGAATAACCGTTTTTTCCTATTTTGTAGCAATTTTTTCAGAATCCGATCAGTTCTTGATTTCTTCCGTCGACAACCACGCAGGTCTCGGCAAAAAGTCTTGAGTGACCAGTCCTGATAACCAATCCGAACTCTGGAAAATTCGCGTCGACACCGGCGGGACGTTCACGGATTGTTGGGCTCTCGCGCCGGGCGAATCAGAACCGCAACTCATCAAAGTCCTCTCCTCCGGCAAGCTTCGGCTAGCCATCGTGGAGCAAATCGACGCCACAACATTCCGTCTCGAAATTCCTGAAAACTGGAACGCTCCCGATGATTTTTTCGTCGGGTTTTCAATAGACGAAAGCACAACCGTCACCTCGTGGAATGCCACCACAAAAATCCTCCGCGCCTCCGCGCCTCTGCGTGACCAATCTCCCTCAAGTCTCGAGCTAACATCCAACGAAGAAGCCCCCGTTCTCGGAGCCCGTCTTCTCACCGGAACCCCTCTCAACAATCCTTTTCCGCCGCTCGATTTCCGTCTCGCCACAACGCGTGGGACCAATGCTCTCCTCGAACGAAAAGGCGCTCCCGTCGCATTTTTTGTGACGAAGGGATTTCGTGACCTTCTCGTCATTCGCGATCAACGTCGCCCTGATCTCTTTGCGTTAGAGCACAATCGCCCTGCCCCGCTTTACGAAACAGTCATCGAAATCGAAGAACGCCTCGCCGCTGACGGAACGGTTCTTGACGCGCCCGATCTCGCCGATTTGGAAACCATCGCCGCCGATCTCCTTTCCCGGGGCATTCGTGTTGCAGCGGTGGCCTTGCTCCACAGCCATGCCAATCCTGCCCACGAGCGAGTCATTCGCGAAAAATTGCTGAAATACGGATTCGATCACGTTTCGCTCAGTTCAAAACTCGCGCCGCTCATCAAAATCCTTCCGCGCGCTGAAACCGCCGTGATCAACGCCTATCTCACTCCAGTGATGCGGACCTTTGTCGAGAATGTCCGGAACGCAATCATGAAGCCAGAAAACTCTGGAAATCTTAACCAAAATCCAGTATCATCAGGTCGTGAATCTCTACCCAACCTCCTCCACGAAGCCGCTACAGAAAGTATCGGCGGAAGAAGCTACCCGACAGTTCCAGTCATTCGCGCCCAATCACAGCTCACACCAGGAGATGATGAAGGAGTTTGGACCGCCGTCGACAGCGAAGCAAACGCAGTCCGAATCGAGCGACAAGAAGACGAGCTAGAATTCTGGGCTCGCAAAAATGGGTTATTCTGGGAAATCGAAGACATTGACCAACTCGGTCGCGCCGCCGGTCACATATCTGTCGGCAACGAACACCGCGCGTTTTTGTTCGAAGACGATCACCTTATCGTTCGTCTCACCATTGGTGACAAATACGGTTTACCGTGGAAAACCCCGTGGCAATACCTTCATCGCTGGGTCGAATTCAACGCTTTCACCCCGAAAACGGCCTGCGAATTCCTCGGCTTTGCCCGAAATCGAGAAGGTCGTGGCGTTGTTCTCACCATTCAGCCGTTCGTGGCTGGCAGACAACCGCATCCGGATGAAATCATGGATGAAATGGACAAACTCGGCTTCGAAACCGGCGACGGCATCGTTTATTATCGAGACGACGGACTCGAAATGGTCGACGTCACGCCGGACAACGTGCGCATCGATGACAACGGCGTTTTCCGAATCTTCGATACCTGGTTGATCGATCGGGACAACGTCCTCGTACCGATCGCTCCCGAAGAAGAACCCGAACTTCCCGCCGTTCCCGAAAATCCGCTCCTCCTCATGACCAGCGCGGGCGGCCTTGAACCTGCGGTCACTTTTCACCCGAAAGATTCCCTTCTCTCCGGTCCCGCAGGAGGCGTTGCCGGGGCTGCCGCCATCGCGCGCGATCTCGGATTTCAGAAAATCATCACCTTCGATATGGGAGGCACCTCCACCGACGTTGCCCGCTACGATGCAGAAAACGGAGGCTTTCAATATCAGTTCGAGCAGCGCGTCGGTGATGCCACATTGCTGGCTCCATCTTTGAAAATCGAAACCGTTGCTGCTGGCGGAGGCTCGATTTGTTACCGTCATCCAGCCACCGGAGAAATCCGCGTCGGCCCCGAGTCCGCAGGCGCCGATCCCGGCCCGTCCTGTTACGGCAGCGGCGGCCCCCTCACCATCACCGATGTCAATTTGCTCCTCAATCGGATTGATCCCGATAATTTTGGTATTCCGATTTCAGTGGAAAATATTGCCGCTGCCGAAAAAGCCCTCGCTGATTTGAGCGATCACGCTCCAGATGAATTCCTCCTCGGCCTTGCTGAGATCGCTACCGAACAAATGGCCGACGCCATCCGCACCATTTCCATTCAAGATGGCGCTGATCCTGCCGAATACGCCTTGCTCGCTTTCGGCGGTGCCGGTCCGCTTCATGCCTGCGATATTGCTGAGCGACTCGCAATGGCGACGATCATCATTCCTCGCGAAGCCGGTGTGCTTTCTGCATATGGACTTCATCAAGCCGAGGTTGAGCGCTTTGCTGAGCGCCAAATCCTCGAATCCTATGACAAAATCGCCGACACGATTCCAAAAACTCTTTCAGAACTCAAAGAAAAAGCAGCCGAAAAACTGAGTCGTGACCTCCGCTGCCCCGCTGATTTTAATCCGCAAATCCGACGCCAGATTGCCGAAGTTCGCCTCAAAGGTCAGGACGCCACACTGACTCTCGAAATCGACGATCCCCAACAAATCCCAGCGGCCTATCGCTCCGAATACGAATCCATCTTCGGCTATTCTCCCGCTGAAAATCGAGCCCTCGAAATCGTGACCCTGCATGTTGTCGTCGTTGCGGAACGATCCAATAGGGTTGATTCATCGAACGAACCCTGTTCGATCGAAACGGCTTCACGATCCAACAGGGTATGTTCGCCGAACCAACAGGGTACGTTCGTAAATCGAGCTGATCTCGGAATCGGAGAGTCTATCGGAGGACCGGTTGTCATCCAAGATCCATTCTCAACCCTCTATTTGAAATCAGGCTGGACGGCAATCGTAGCAGAGAACGGATCGCTTGTTTGTGACCAAAACAGCGAAAACAGTGTCTAAACCAGTGTCGCGGGTTGACTTAACGGCGTCCTGAGACACGGTTTTAACGAACTTGAATCATGCGCAGCCTTCTACGCTCAAAAATCCATCTCGCTACGGTGACCGAAGCCAACGTCGATTACGTCGGCTCGATCACCATTGATCGCGAGTTGATGGATGCTGTTGGCTTTTGGCCTGGTGAAAAGGTGTTGATTTCCAGCAACTCAACAGGGGCACGCCTCGAAACTTACGTGATCGAAGGCGAACGCAATTCCGGCATCATCGGAATCAATGGCGCTGCCGCCCACCTCATCAATGCGGGTGAAAAAGTCATCATTATGGGTTTTGAACTGACCGAAAAGCCAGTTGATCCAAAAGTGATTCTCGTCGATGACGAAAACAAAGTGACCCATCGCCTTCACGAAAAGGCCGAAATGTTGGTTCCGGCGTCGTAGTTTGTTCCGTGACAATCCTCGTTGTCTGAAAGGAACCGATTGTGCGGTAGCAAGCCGCTCCGATTGTGGCACATTCTGCCTATGAAATCCTGCCGACGGACTTTATTTTTTACAGCTCTCATTTTTTCGCTGACCACTCATTTCTCGATCGCTCAAGATGACGCGAAAAAAGACGGAGATAAAAAGGAGACCGCGCCGCCAAATTCAAACGAGCTTTTCAAAAGTGACTTCAACGATCTGGAAGTCGGTGACATCCCGTCGAATTGGATGGCGCTAGATGGTGAATGGTCTGTGATCGAATTGGACGGATCCAAAGTTCTACAGCTGTCGCCTAACCCGCTGGTTGAAGCTTCAATTCAGTTCGGAAAATCAGTCAAAGGCAAAGGTGCCACGGCGACCGTTCGAGTGAAAGCCGATCGCAAACGCCGCACGGCTCCTCGCTTTGGACTGGGACTTCATGGTGGAAACGGATTTCACTTCCGCGTGGTTGGTGTCACCAAAAAAATCGAATTAAAAAAAGGCGATGACATCATGCAGACAGTAGATTTCGACTGGCGGCCCGGAGAATGGCATGTCATGAAATTGACGGTGAAACCGGCTGACACAGCCTGGACCGTTTCCGCAAAAATCTGGGCCGAAAGTGACGAGAAGCCGAAGCAAAACCAGCTCGAATACATCGCGACGGACGTGAAGTTGTCCGGAAAAGTCAGCATTCTCGCAACACCATACGCGGGGCTACCTATCTATTTTGATGACCTGACCGCGATGAAGTTGAGTGAAGGTGCGGAGTGATTTTAGCAAAATCTTCCGTCTTTAACTTACTTATCGCTCTCCAACAAATCATCCATCGACTCCAGCATGTCGTCAAAGGTGTCGTCGAACAGATCAAATTTCACTTCGGTGACAAGTTCATTCACGGCTTCGACATCGCGGCGGTGAATGGGAATCCCGATTTCTTCGACCCCGAACGTTTCGAAAAAGTCGTTCCGTTTCCCATTTCGGAGTCGAATTACCAACGTTCCGCCACCAAAAATCAGTGCGGGTTTGAAATGAATCCGTGAGACCGATTTTTGCGGCAGATCAATCATCGGGGGCGGCTCATCGATAAATTGAACGGCATCACCTCGAAAATTTCCCGCGAACCGAATCGCCTCAGCCACCCGATCATAAACCAACCGACCGGGACCAGCACTAAGACGACCGAGCGCTTTCTTGAGAGTAAACGGGATTACATTCATTGCGGAATTGAAACATGCTCTTCGGCAATCAGCGAGCGCGAAAAGGCGAGTTGTCATCCCCTGCCCGTTTCGTATCCTTCGCGCTCATGAAACGCACCGCATCCACCATCGTTGCCATTCTTTTTTCTGCATCCGCGTCGTTCGCGGAACTTCCAGATTCATTCGCCGATAACATTGCTGCGATTCAGGCGATCGGCTCTGAAGGCGCAGGAAACAAAGAAGCAACCGCAGCATGGCAAGCCATTGCAAAGGCAGACGGCGAAGCAATTTTGCCGCTGCTTCAAGCCATGGAAGCTGCCAGTCCTGTTTCGAAAAACATGCTGCGCTCTGCGGTTGAAGTGATTTCTGAAAACGAACTCGCTGCGGGGAAAAAGCTGCCGGTCGACTCGCTCGGCACGTTCGTTTTAAATACCAGTGGGAGCCCGCAAGCTCGCCGTTTTGCATTCGATTTGCTTTCGCAAGTAGATAGCGCAGGCGCTCGCAAACTCGTTCCCGGATTTATCAACGACCCAGCCGTTTCGCTTCGGCGTGAAGCCGTTACCGGTGTCATGATTGCAGGAAAGGCCCAGCTCGAAAAAGATAAAGATGCTGCTGCCAAGCTATACCGGGAAGCCCTGAATGCGGCTCGTGATGTTGATCAAATTGATGAAATCACCAAAACGCTCCGCGAGCTCGGGCAGGAAGTGAATCTACCAAAACACTTTGGTTTTTTAATGGATTGGAAATTGATCGGGCCTTTTGATAACAGCGAGCGGGCGGGTTACGACACGGTTTTCCCTCCCGAAAATGAAATCAAACTCGACGCAACCTATGACGGAAAAGGCACCGCCAAAGTAAAGTGGGTGGCTTTCACGTCTGCTGATGAATACGGCATGATCGATTTCAACAAGCCGTTTACATCGATGAAAGAAGTCGTCGGATATGCTCACACTGAGTTTGAAGCAGCAGAAGCGGGGCCCGCAGAACTTCGGTTAGGTTGCAAAAATGCGTGGAAGATATGGTTCAATGGTGAACTGATTTTTGCCCGCGACGAATACCATCGGGGCGCTCGAATCGATCAATACATCCTCCCGATTCGACTCAGCAAAGGCACCAACACCATCCTTGTAAAAGCCTGCCAGAATGAGACCGACGAAAGCTGGACCGTGCAGTGGGAGTTTCAGCTGCGAATCTGTGACTCCACCGGAACTGCAATTTTAGCGACGAATCGAAAGAAGGCTGTCGTAGCGCCACCGGCGAAAAAGAAGTGAAAGCCGCGAACCGTTTTTAAAATTATTCTTATGAAAACCAATTTCTTTCTACTGGCTGGAATCTTCCTCAGCCTTTCAGCCCAGGCCGATTGGCTCAACTTCCGTGGCCCGAATGGCTCGGGATTTATTGAGGGAAACAAAAACCTCTCCACCGAACTTTCTGAAAAAACCACGGCGTGGTCGGTTGACCTTCCCGGTCGCGGTTTGGGCAGTCCGATCGTGATTGGCGATAAAGTCATCGTGACCGCCGCCAGTGGGCCGGATCAAAAAGAGCTCCACGTGATCTGTTATTCAGCGGCTGATGGATCAAAAATTTGGGAGCGTAAAGCCTGGGCCACCGGCCGGACGATGACGAACAAAAAGACAAACGTCGCTGCACCAACTCCCGCCAGTGATGGAACGCATGTCTACGCGCTGTTTTCGTCGAACGACCTTCTCGCGTTTGATCTCAATGGCAATCCGGCATGGATGCGAGGGCTAATGCTGGATTATCCGAACGCATCAAATTCGCTCGGAATGGCCTCATCGCCCATCGCGGTGGACGGCACATTGGTTTCACAAATCGAAAATGATTCACAATCACTCGCTCTCGGGATCGATACCGCTACCGGGACGAACAAATGGAAAATGGATCGGCACAAAGGCTCAAACTGGACATCACCCACAATCATGAAATTAGGCGATGAAACAATCGTTGCGCTTCAGTCCAACAAAGGAATTCACGGCCTCGTTCCTTCAACTGGTTCGCAGGTTTTCCATTTCGACAAAGGCGCGTCCGGCACACCTTCGAGCGTTGCTGCGGGCGGGAAAATTTACGTTCCTTCAAATGGACTCACAGCAATCGTTCCTGATGAAAAAGGAGGCGCTCCTGCTGTTTTGTGGAATGAATCCGCCCAGGGGCCCGGCACCTCCAGTCCGATTTTCATCGATGGAAAAATCTATACGATTAACCGCGCCGGCGTGCTCACTGCAGCCAATGCCGAGACCGGCGACCGTATTTGGCGGATTCGTTTGAAAGGCCCGTTCAGCAGCTCGCCCGTCGCGACCGAAAATGGCCACCTCTATATTTTCAGTGAAAAAGGAATCGGTCAGGTGATCGATATCACCGGCGCAGAAGGTAAAGTCGTCAGCGAAATCGAATTGAATGATACGATCCTCGCCACGCCTTCGATCTCGGGAGATGCGCTTTACATTCGCAGCGACAAGAAGCTCTGGAAATTTTCGAAGTAAACCGGACTGCGACTTTAAGAACGCGGGCTGATCTTCCGCGATTCACAGTATTCCCCTGATTCCTCGACCGGCTTCAGATCGTCCATGTCGACATCATTCAGACTGGTGCCCTCACCCCAGTTGAAAATCTTTTCGAACATCGGCAACCAGCGCGCGTCTTTGATCATCTCGGCGAAAAAAACCTCATGCTCTTTTTCTTTCACGCCCATTTCGTAGAGCAATTCGTCGTGCTCTGTAATTCCGATGTCGTGGAACATTTGCATCATCACGAAATATTCGCAGACGTTGCCGCTCTCCAACTTGCCGGCGAAAAAATATGGCATGAAGCGCCCGATGAAATAACAGCTCAGGCTGATCACTTTTCCGATCACGAAAAATTTGAGTTCCAGCCATTTCGAAACCGGAATATCGTAGCGATCCATCAGCACTTTCACATCGCGCCGATGATTCCATTCATCCTGCTCGATCTCCTGAACCCTTGCCTTCTCTTCGGGACGACGCCATAGCGAACCAGCATGGCCGATGTAGGCAAAAGACGCGGCTCGCTCAGCTGAATGTGCCGTCTGCAAAAGCGCGATGAGTTCTGGATGCTCCAATTTCACGTTCGGAGATTACGTTCGGACAATCCGCAAAGTCACGAGAAATCCAGAAAAACTGACGGTTCATTTTCCACTAATAAATCATGGGAAATCCGCTTTCCACATAAAAAACCTCGCAGGCACGACTCCCCGTGTCCTCCCTGGTTAACGAACTTTCCCAATTCCAACCGTCTGTAGCATCGACTCGAACCAGTTTCCCCTGAAGCGTCACAATCTGTCCCTTTTTCATGTCGTCGAGAACCGATTGAACCACTGAATTTGCCGGAATGATATGAACATTTGCGCTGCATCGGTTCACCTCTTTCGGGGAAAT
>Ga0307488_10004696_pt1 | contig 11377 bp, 10 predicted proteins | sample SB02metaG_FD_202248 | JGI IMG/M metagenome (GOLD analysis project Ga0307488, IMG submission 202248) | Sea-ice brine microbial communities from Beaufort Sea near Barrow, Alaska, United States - SB 0.2 | ecosystem: Environmental > Aquatic > Marine > Coastal | place: USA: Alaska | collected...
CCCCTCTGTTAAATCAGAATTTCTATCAGTAATATTTGTCATCGCGCTTATATAAGACCACAGCTCATCAAATTGCTGACCTATCATATCCATAAAACTTAAAAATTGACTATTGTCTAAATCTTCACTTATATGCTGTGGTAATAAGCTTACTAGTCTGTTTTCATTTTCAGTATCATACAGTGAGGCACTATATAGTTGTCCAGTTTTACCAGGTACAGAACCATACCAAGATGTAAAGTCAGCGTGAGAAGAACTTACTGGTACATATGGATCAGCATAAGTTCCACTTCCAGTTTTAGGCCAAGATGCATTATCAAACTCACCCATAGAACTTGTAAGATATGTAGATACTGTGTTATATAGATAGCTTTCATACCCATCAAAATTATTTTTTATATTTCGTATCTCACCACGATGTATAGAACTTTGAACACTACCACTAGTAACACCAACAAATGAAGAGCTTAATGCAGTTTGTTGTTCAATTCGTTCAATCTTATATTTAAAATTTTCTAATCTTTTTTGAGCTGATGAGAAATTAATAAAATTTTCATAGTTAGAATATTCTATAGCCAATTCAACCGGTTTTTCACTACCACTAATAAATTTATCTATTATACCTTCTTTCAACTCAGCATCGGTTGTAACTAAATCATCAAAACTTTTTAATGGCACTTCTCGTTTTGTAATTGGAGATGCATCAGGTGGTGTATCTGGTACTTTCAATACAAGTACTTCCTCTTCACCTTCATATGGTATCAATTCTACATTTTCTGTGTATTGTGGTATTATTTCTCTTACAACATAAGCTTTATCTTTTGTATTTATATCCGAGGGTAAAGGCTCATATAACTTATATATTATAGCGTGTGGTGGATCAGGAAATTTTTTAATATCAGATTTTACATTTGCAATTAATCGCAATTTATCCCCACCTAAATGTAAGTATGTATTTAAAACTCGTTTATCATTTATTTTATACGATATATTCCAATTAGTAAAAACATTGGTTGGTCGTAATCCAACTTCAAGATTACTATTAGGGTTAGTAAGTTTAACAGTACCAAGTTTATCTATAGCATCTTGCCATGATTGGTTTATAGTAATTTCATTTGTATTTTCAGAAACAGATGTGATTCCAGCTGTAAATGGTGTTCTTGTTGCAACCAAACCTATCGTTTCCGATGGATCTGGAAAAACTGTAATATCTATTGAATCAGGAATATTTAGGTGTCGATAGCTCCTAGTAGTAATTATTTGTGGTGTATAGGTTGCATAATAATCTGGATCAGTTATCGCATCTCCAGTATCATCAAATTGGTCTTGTATGTCAGGATCATATGGCTCTTCTACTTGTATCTCAACACTATAGGACAATCGACCAGTAATGGAGACTTCTCGTGTTATTCCAGTATCCGTATTCAATCCTGGTATAGAACTTAGAAGCTTCTCTAATCTTATTGGGCTGGTTGCTGGATTAGCTAAATCTTGAAATTCAAGATTTAAACCAACCAAGTTCTCTTCTGGAACACCAAACTCATTCGTGTCAACATTATCTGAAAAAGAACCTTCAATGAGAATTGTTTCAGCTGGCTGCTCATCAACTTTTATAAAATATTCCATACCCTCAACTCGTCCAGTACTGTGAGCCTGATCTCCATCATATACATTCTGTAATAATACTTCAGAATTTACGGTTAATTTAATGGTAGAAGTTCTTTGGTTTGCATAAAAAAGAGCTCCATTATTATTTTCCTGTTCATAGAATCCCTCTATGGTACGAAACCCACCTATATTATCAAAATCTTGTGAGTCTAAATCAAGGTTTGAGTTGCCAGATAAATCAATCCTAGTTTCACTTGGTATGCTAAGATTTGATTGCTCACTTCGTAAGACAGTTATATCTGGTAATTCTATGTATGGTTTATTTGCCATTGATCATCCTTTATTTTAAATTTCACCAGCTTGAAAATCTCTATTACTTATAATACCAGGTAAGAAAAGATGAGATTGAGAATTAATACCAACTCCAGTAGCCTGTTGAACTGTTAGTTTTATACCAACTGCAATAGAATTTGACCTTAAAGCTATTATACACGAACTTCCTTCCGTGGAATCTTCTGTTACTGCTTGAAATAAGTTTTGAATCCCACGAGGTACAGCAACAGTTGGATCTGATCCATCTGTTTCAAAATTAAAATCACCATTGGGGTTGTTGCTACTAAATGGGTATATTCCATCAAAATCACGATCCGAATTCTTTTTATATCCAGTAATTGTCCAAGTGTATGTAGTTGGTATTTCTAAATTTGGTAAGGTGGAATTGCTCCTTAAAATTACTATACTGACTCTAGTAGTATTTCCATCGTCATCACCTTCAAACCCAAATACAATCGGATCAAAGTTAGAACCTTCCACTAATCTATAAAAAGTTTCCATTCTCTGAAAACCTGTTGGTATACTTCCATTACCTTCATATGCATAACTCATTCCACTAATATTACCGTAGGTTGCCACCCCAACGTCATTTGCAAACCCAGTACCTGAATTAGCAAACTTTGCATATGGTGTACCAAAAAACTTATCACCAACCGAAGTTCTTCCAGCACCCTGTATAACTTCACCAACGCTATTGTCTCTATCAAGAAAAAACCTAGCTCTCATATCACCTTCTGTTTCAAAATCAGCTGGAATTTGACCTGGTGCAGTGGGTAGCGGCACTGGAGAAAATTGGGTTACGAATGCATTAGGTATAGTAAGTACTCCACCTGCCATTAAAGGTAAAAAATCTGATTCTGAATCTGAAAATTTTATTGTGGTACTATTGTTTTTGTCAGTTCCTTTAAATTCAATGTCACCACCAGTATCTGCAGCTCTTACTCTTTTTATATTTTTTTGAGCGTCATAGAAATCTCTTAAATATTTTTCATCAGCTATTTTTTGTGGTGCCAATCTAATTTCAGTTCGTGATGGTGATATTTCATGTATGTAGTATTTATTTTCCCTTAAAAATTTACTAACACCTAGTGTAACAACTTGATTAGGATTTTGTGGATCAAATAATTTATCTACATTCCCTTCCGAGTCAACTACTAGGTTTTCATTTGTACCAGCAACAGTTCTTAAAAAATTATACTTAACATTGAACTTACCACGATCATAACCCAACCTTCTAAGTATAGTTCCTGTTTTTAATTGTAAAGTACCATCAGTCTCCCTCAGGTAATCAGATGAATTTACTACCGAACTTTCTAAAAAGTTTTCATTGGTATCATAAATTAAAACTTCTATATAATCATTTGGATTACTTAAAAACTCACCACCTAAATATGCATATTCATTAGATAATAAATCTATTTTTTTACCGGTGAGTAATAATTCACCATCTTGTTCATTAAACCTTGACATTATTCTACGGCCTCCCCATCGGGTATTTTATTTAATTGTTCCATTGTTAATCTTTTAACTTTACTAAATGGAACACCTGATGCATAAAAAGCTTCTATTGCCGAAAATATTCTTTTTTGGTTATTTTCAATCAACCACTTTCTATTATCAGCTGCAAATTCATTTGTTATAACATCTCCATTGATAATACCGTCAGGTAATGTTTCTGCAAATTTAACTCTAGCTAATTCACTTATACTCCTATCTACAACTTTTTCTAATGTAGAGGTTTTAACATGGGCTGGATATTGTGATGTATATCTTGTGGTCATAATACTTCTTATAAAATCAGGAACATCATTAATACTAAACGTTGGTGGTGGATTAGTTCCCATGCTTCCTGCAGACATTCCAGGATTTTGTGCTATGTACTCGGCCAATGCATTTGGATCGTATAGAATTTCCATAAACGTTGCTATCTCACCTTGTAATGCGTTGTTTAATTGTGAATAGTAATCATTATCAAAGTTTGCCTCTTCAAGTCCTAATCCAGTTTCAATATCTTCAAATAACATCAATGTTCCATTAGTACGTCTAAAAAGATTAGTTGCACCTTTAGATACCTGATCTAAATAATTAACTCTATTTTTATTTATATATTGTTGATAGAAATCTACATTTTCTAATTCGTCTGATGTATATGGCATTATATTTTAACCTTAAATGTAAAGCTGTCGTCAAAGTATTGATCTGTTTCATCAACCGTACCACTGCCACTTTGTATTCTATATTCTAATGTGTAATATCTTTCTGGTTGATATCCGTTTAAATCTAAATTAAAATAATTACCACTGCTATCACAACTTATAAGTGATGATGTTGAAAATCCAACAATCACATCATTAGTTTCAGCGTCACTTATTGAATAGAAGGATGAGCCACTTGGTAAATACTTTACATTTAAATTTGCAGGAGTTGTAGAAAATGAAGCTTCAGGAAATCTTTCCCTACCAACAACTCTAAACTTTACTTTAGAATTTTCTTTATATTCCGGTCTTAAACCCTTCATATAAACAACCATATCTTCTAAGTTTGTAGATGACAATGGGCTGAGTGATCCTGTGCTCCACTTTGAATCATACCAAACCGTTTCTAATGTGGGTGGGTATTTTGTATGTGTATCTGATGAGAAAAATGAAAAATTACCTAAACTGTCAGTACTACCCTCATCAAGACTAGGATCTAAATTACCAACTCCGCCAGTTCTTTTTACCATAAATCCGTTGTTAACCAAAGCATCTGAAGTGTCTAGCCACTTGTTCACAATATCAGTTACATCCATTCTAAAGTCACTGCTTTTATGGGTGAAGTTTAGTACACCTTCATATCCACTTCCAGTAACCCAAGAACCGCCAGAAGAACTTACCATAGTATCATGCCCCCATAAAGTACCATCTGTCAACCCATCCTTATAAAACCAACTACATCCTTCTTGGTTAATTGGATTGTCATATGAACGACCATCTCCCATAGTCCACGATTGACTAACTGGATATGCATATAAACTTTGTGTTGTTGCTAACGCAGTTGGTTTTGCATCATATAAATTTAAAAAATATGTTGGAGTTGATATTGTACCATTGGATACAGATTTAGATACTTCTGTCAAATCAAATTGAACTACTATACGAGATACATTTACTACATCTCCAGTATCACTAACATCTTTTCTAACTTCTAATATCTCATCTAATCCAGCATTTAAACTACCACTAGCTTGATATAAAGTTGAATCTTTTTCTGCGAATGTAAAAAAATGCATCTATCTACTCCTGTATGCCTAAGTTATCACCAAGTACTTTACCCTTGATATCAGAATTAGGAAATTTTACTTCAAAAATACTAGGATCTAATGATGGATAAACAACACCTTCTTTTAAAGCTGTGTTTATATCAAAGAAATTACCTGAGTAACCTTCCGCCACACTATACTTGTTTTCAATAACAATTGGTAGGTTGGTTGGATTATTTTCTACCGGTGGTACAATTGTAGCCACACCATCAACTAATGACACCTCATATGCAATATCAGCGACAACTATGGGTTGTCCTATTTGCCATCTATCAATCTCAAAAAAATCTTGTATAACATTAACACATCTTAAAAGTACATCTTGTTTATTGAATCCAGCTTTAGTCAATATTGCAAAATTAACTGCAACATTAATTACATATGCATCTTTAATGTTTATAGCATCTGTTACCATTCTAAATTGTGATATGTAAGTTTTTAAATTTCTTTTTACTGAATCACTTAGAGTGGTTAATTTTTTACCGGAATCATATCCTAAAGTATACATATTCATAGCCAATGGATTCGGTATTCTTCCAGCCTGTAATGATAATACAGTTGAACCAATATCATTTTCAGTTATTGTCCTTTCCAATTCACCGACTGCAGCAGATTTATTCAATTGGTCATCTTGTACAAAATGAACTTTAGAAATAGAACCAAATTTTGCAGGTAATGAATAAGCTCTAACAATATAATCTTCTTTAGTTACTACTCTTGATTGTGCTTGAAAGTATGCTAAAGCGTTCTCACGAACTTGCCTAACAGTTTCACCAGCAGAACCACCCTTAGCTGGTTCTGGATTAGTAAACCCAACAGAATCTTTTGAATCTTGAACTAGTGCAGCTGATAATAAACTATCGTTTATTTCGTAAGTAATATCTGATATATCAGTAACATCTTCTGAATTAACATTATCATCTAAACCACCACCTGAAGTATATTTTATAGTAAGTGTTGTATTGGATGGTGCTAAACCAAAAGTTTTTGTTTTGAGAAAATTACTTGGATCAAATGCATCGGTTAAATAACTAGGACTGCCTGGTAAACTAGAACCCACACTTGTTGGGTTTGGTATGACCTCTTCATCTGGATTATCAGATATACCAGCTCCAAATCGTATAACAACCTTATCATCTTGATCTATAAGGGTTGTAAATCTACGAGAAGTCTTTTTTAATTTTAAAATATATGGTGCCGTCTGACCATCTATAGCTGAAACCGGATCATTAGTTATGCTATTTTCCATCTCTTCAAATATAGTGTCTCTTGCAAGAGAATCAACTTCATACCATTTATTACCATCACTATCTGTGCATGATAATATTTCTATAACATCTGAATTAGATAATTTTATCTGTGAGTATTTTTCCGCATTACCAAAATTAAAAAACTCTGTGGATATTTCACCACTTTGAGCTCTAACTTGTTTTTTTAATAAAAATTTAGTTGGAGCTCCACTATCAGTTTCAAATATAGTTGTCTCTATTTGATTAGATAAGTCTGAAGATTTAAAATTACAATCTTCTGAGGTACGAAATGTAGTTCCATTAGATGCTGCTTGTATTAACGCTCCAGCTTTTATATTAAGTGCATATCTGTAATCTGCGTTATCATTTAACGCAGGAACTGTTTGAAATACATTTAAAGTGACTGCGGCTGCAGAAGTTGTTTTTGGTTTATATCCAAAGGACTGAGCTATATTATAAACATTTTGTTTTTCTTCGGCGTAAGCTAATAAAGATTCTTTGAATTGTGAATCTATATAATAAGAAAGAACATCACCTACATAAGCTGCCATTTCAATAAACATCATACCAGGAGAAGCTTCATTAAAATCATTATATGTATTTGGAAAATATTGTTTAGCAAATTCAACTAAATTAGCTCTAAAATCATTAAAGTCTTTATTGAGATAATTTACTGTCTTTACTACATTCTTTTTTACAGTTGTACGAGCCATTTTAATTCCTATGTTCAACCATTAACTGAACCAACGTCTATTGTTAATGATTGAGTTGATGATGAATCTAAACTAGTGGAAAATGATATACTCACAAATATCGTATTCTTACTAGTCTCATCAGTTAATGTGTCAATTTTTTGTAGATTTATATGAGGTAACCACGTCAACACAGCTCTTGTAATTTCGGCTTCTATCTTACCTGGTAGCTGTTGGGTATCCGGTTCAAAACAAATAGCCCTTAACCTACTACCAAACTCAGGTTGACCTAACCTTTCACCTGGAAAAGTTAACAATAGATTCTTTAAGTTGTGCACAGCCTGTTGTGTTGAAGTCTTGGTTAATGCAAAATCATTATTACTATCTGCTCTTAACGGAAAAGATAATCCAACATATTTTCTTGGATCTAAATCAATTTCTTTTGCACTTTCAGGCATCTAACCTACTCCTTTTTTCTTATCTAACGCTTTCATTAAACCACTATAGTCTCTTGTTAATGCATCTACTACACCCTTTGGAACTTGGTCAACTGATTTACCAGCTTTCTGTATCGTATCTACAGCAACCATGTCTCTCTTCATATCAGCTGATTTACCATATCCTAACATTTCAGACATTCTTGAACTATCAAAAGTTCCACCACCTAAAGTTGGATATTCATCTGATTGAGATTGTTTTTTACTAAGTCCAATTGTTTCATTTAAAACATCGTTTAAACTTTTATTCTTAGTGTATTTAATATCTTCTTTAGGTTCTAAAATTTCTGGAATGATATCAGCTAACTGAGGTGAAGCTTCTTCTTTTATAAATATCTTTTTAACTTCTTTTTGTACTTCTTTACGAACTACTTCTGTTATTACTTTCATAAATTGTTTCTTATTCATGATAACTCCTATACTGTTTTTACTTTGTCACTTAAAAAATTTTTAGTTGCAAATTTTGTTTTCAATTCTACTTTTAGAGTTTCCATAGCTAGTTTAAATGGAGCTATTGATGGAGCTCCACCAGCTGGTGCTGTAGGGGGAATTAGTGCGATTCCAGTTTCAAACCCTAGACTTACCCTTGATACTATAGTATTAGTTAAATCCTCTAATAAACTTTTTAAATCATCACCCCTAACCAATGGTTGTAAATCAAGATCAGCAGTACTACCTAATTTTATATCAGGTTTCCCATCAGCTGATATTATATTAAAAACTGGAGTGGTTATGTTTATATCATTTACCGCTCTAAATTTTATATTACTTCTACCACTAATAAATATCCCATCTGATTTTATTAGTATTTTTTTACCTTCAATTACATCACCATCAAATTTCTCTCTATCAGAATCACCATCGTATGGTAGTCCATTTTGTAGTAAATAAATAGATGATCCATCACCCTCTATGTTTTCTTTTACTGGTAACGCCGGGGTTTCAGGTGTATTGGATTGACCAACTCGTATTTTAATATTTGGTGAATTATTTGTATTGTCACATCCAAGCTTAATTGAATTTCCAAACCTACCTTCATATACAATATCACCTTCATTTACTTCAACTCGTCTAATATCTTTTCTCTCAAAAGTTTTACCATATTTAGGATCTTCATCATAATCAGCAGCTACACCAGGTATAGAATTTTCATTTGGTGAATTTTTCTTATTTATTATACTCGTGTAATAATGTTGACCTTGATATTCTACCACAACAACATGCTCACCTATTAATGGAATATTCGTTATGTGTGGCATCAATGGTTTTACAGTCTTACGTTTCCCTCGTATTTCTTGATTTTTATTATTTATAAAAAAACCTGTAACGGCACCATAATCTAGTGGACTAGGTTTTACAATTCCAACAACCTCGAAGGCCTCAGATTCATGATAATCAATTCTACTTGCGTTAATTAATTCCCTTACATATTTTTCTACTTTAGAAAAATTAGGAAACCCACCTGGTCTTTTAACTGCTACTTGTTTTTTCTTTTCATACCAAGCCATTAATTTACCTTAATATCTTTTTCAATTCTATTATGTATATTATCAGATTCTGTCTGTATGTCTTTTATGGTATCTTCTATACCACTAAGTAATTGTTGTTTTTCTTCATCGGATAACCCATACTCATCTTCAGCTCCAACCTTACCTTCAGCTGAAATAAGTCTTTGTACAATACCAGCCATCTTAACAAGTTGATCATCGTTCTTTACATTGATTTCAAGATACTCTTTTATCATGGGTACTATCTGTATTGCAGTATCTCCATCTTTAATAAATTGAACAAGTTCTTTTGTTAAAACATCTAATTGTTTGCGATTATATTCTGTGTTTTTGTAAATATCTTCAAAAAGCGATGATAGTGATTTACCTTTAAAAATTTCGTAATCTATGCTCATGATACACCTAAAATGTTTTGATTCATATATAAATATACAATAACCTAAAAATACTGATATATAAATATATATCGCACTTTATTACCTAATACACATATAATTATTGACTAGATTAGTTTTCTATCATATTAAGCACAAAAAAAGGGAACTGATTATGTTCCCTTTTATTTTGTAGTCGGTAGGAGAATCGAACTCCTGTTGCCAGGATGAAAACCTGGAGTCCTAACCACTAGACGAACCGACCATTGTGGAGGATCGGAGAGTCGAACTCCGAACTCTGCCGTGCAAGGGCAGTGTAATCCCATTTTACTAATCCCCCTAAATAACTATTAAAATATAGAACCTGTATTAGAAGTATCTATCTTTCCATTGGCATGAAACTCTGTCATCATATTACCATAGTAGTTCTTCATCTGATTTATTACTCTTGTGATGTGTTGAGTATTAGAACCTGTCATCTCACGAATCATAATGTAAAGAGCTTTCTTATTAAAGTTTTCTATATTAGCTCTTCTACGAAACAATTCCAATACTGAATCAGCAACAAGTATATCTTTTTGTCTACGAAAGATGTTGGTTATGTTGTTATCCCAATAGTCTAACATTTGAGTAACGAACTCCATATTAAACTCATCATTTTCACTTAAAGATGTTTCAGAATTTAAATTTCTCTTATAATCCAATACAGTTAGTTGGTCATGTATTTTCATCTTTTTATAATTATTATTATTGTGAAGAATTAACCAATTTTTACCAACAACTGAAAAGTATGAAAATGCTCTTCCTTTATCTGGTTGATATTTAGGCATCTGCATAACCAAGAAAGCAACAACCTCGTGCTTTACTTCTTCAATTGGATAATCAAAATAATAAAACTTAAAAGTGTGAATTAGATTTTCAGCTAACTTATCAAATGCAAACCTTATGTGTTCTTTATATATCTTATTTTGAATATGTGGTTTATCATTACTTGCATTATATCTAATGATTGCATTCTGAACAGGTGTACCAAAGTAAATCTTACTTTTCTTTTTTCTCTTCTTCTTCATCATAGATTTAGGCACTGATTTAACTGATCCTGATACTGTCGTTGTATTCATTATTCTTCTTCCCCTTTATAACTGTCTAGTTGTTTAACTGTGTCTTGTATTTGTTTGAAAATAACGCCTGTTTCATCATCCGACTCAAAACTTCCTTTAGCGTCAATTTCTTTTAATTCACGATTTATGGTTTCTATTGTTTGAGTAAAATCCTCTACCCACGTTTCAAGTAGTTCTGTCTTTTTTGTTAAGTTCCATATTACATAACATAAAGTTGTGAATAAAAGTCCTACACATACAAGACTTATTTGTAAATATATTACCATTATTTATCTCCAAATAATTCATCAAATAAGTCTTTAGATTTCTTATTTAATTGTTCAGAAGTTTCCTTCATGGTAACAGCCTTTTTAATGTTATCCACTCTACCTTGAACCTTAACATCTTCTTGTTCCTCACTACGCTTCCACTCATCATATTCTATATGAGTTGCCATCATATCAGCCTGATGTAAGATGTAAGCAATGTTAGACCTTAGTTGTCTTTCAGGTTGATACGCAATATAGTAAGCTTTATTTGCTTCTTCATACATACCATCAGTTAATCTAAGTCCAATATATTCATTCTCACTCATAGGAACTTTAAAATGACCTAATAAGAATATAGCCCTATCAGTTACCGTCATATGTTGCAACTCTTTGTTATGGGTGTATATAGCCCCTTGATTCTTACGATGCCACTCGGATTCATTAG